>Ga0256839_1004654_pt1 | contig 13255 bp, 9 predicted proteins | sample 354166metaG_FD_185968 | JGI IMG/M metagenome (GOLD analysis project Ga0256839, IMG submission 185968) | Hydrothermal vent microbial communities from Mid Atlantic Ridge, Atlantic Ocean - 354-166 | ecosystem: Environmental > Aquatic > Marine > Hydrothermal vents | place: Atlantic Ocean: Mid... | reverse complement strand
GTGACTTAGGTGCTTCCATGTAAACATGAAAGCGTCTAGCTCAAAGATTTGATTCCAGCAGAATCGCTTTGTAGTGTTAGAGAATTCAGCACGGCCCACGCAACCTCAAAGGGTTGCAGCTGATCGATATTGCAGTCTTTTGGGGCAAACTTCAAAATCAAGATGCAACAATGACTTTTACATTGGCTAGTTTCAATGCCTTCATCAGGTTTTCAGGGGGAAGTCTGTCGCAGATCAGTCTGTCAATTTGTTTCAGCCCGCAAACTTCAAATGGCGCCAGATGATTAAACTTTGAACTATCGACCAAAACAGTAAGCGATTGTGATTGTTCAATCATCAACCGCGCAATCTGTGCCTCTTCTATGTTGAAATCCATGACACCAGATTGAATGTCCATTGCGCCGATTGTTAAAACCGCATGTTTGGCTCGAAAAGACCTGATTTGGGATGTGGCAATGGTTCCAACGGTTTGTCTGTTATCCGAGTTAAATTCACCCCCCAGCAAAAATACTTTGTTGGATGCTTTGGGTCTTGAAACAGCCATCGCGACCTCGGTGGAATTGGTAATGATTGTCAAGCCAGCGCGGGAGGACAGCGCTTCGGCAAAATACAGGGTAGTAGAACCGGTATCCACAAAAAGCGTTTCATCTTCTGAAAACAGGGTAGCCGCGGTCTTTGCAATATGCACTTTCGCTTCTGTATTTTCTGAAAGGCGTTTTTGAAACGGTCCTTCACCAAAACCCTGAGGCAGTGTAGCCCCACCATGTATCTTGTGAACTTTGCCGATATTCGAAAGTTTCGACAGGTCACGCCGGATGGTTTCGCGCGAAATATCTAGAAGGGAAGCCAGTTCTTCGACGCTTACGGTTTTGTTTTTTCGGACAATTTCAACAATCTTGCCATGTCGGTTCTTTATTCCCATGAATTTGCTCCGTCTAAAAATTGACCATACGGGCATACTCTACTACTATACGGTCATATATATCCATTATTCGGGACCGTTGCGTCCTGACCCAAGATCACCATACGGGTTAATGCACCATTCATGAAAGCAGATGTTTTTGATATTATTGTCATTGGGGCCGGCGTGGTTGGGTGTGCTGTAGCCAGGCGTTTTGTACTGGAGGGCGCGCGCGTTGCAGTCGTTGAAAAAGCCGATGATATTCTTGATGGTGCCAGCAAGGCAAATAGCGCCATTTTGCATACCGGATTTGATGCGCCCTCCGGTTCCGTGGAGCTTGCATGTATCCGCGAAGGGTATCGCGAATATCAAAAAATTCATCATGACCTGGGCTTGCCGATAGATAATTGTGGGGCCCATGTGGTGGCCTGGAACAAAGATCAGGAAGCCGGCCTTCAAGCTATCGTTGATAAAGCCCATTCTAATGGCATTGGCGAAGTTGTTCAAATCAGTAAACCAGAGCTTTTGGGTAAAGAACCAAATCTGGATGGCTCAGCGATTGCGGCGATTTCAGTGCCGGGTGAAGCGATTATTGATCCGTGGTCGGCACCCTATGCCTATCTCCAACAGGCTTTGGCAAACGGTGGAGAAATAATCCTAGATTGCGAGGTCAGATCCGGAAAATTTGCCGCTGGCGAATGGAAACTGGATACCTCCCGTGGTGCAATTCGTGGTCGTCATGTTATTAACTGCGCCGGCCTGTATGGTGACCTGGTAAACCGTTCGGTGCTGGGTGAAAGTGCATTTAATATCATGCCACGCAAGGGTCAGTTTGTGGTGTTTGACAAGGCTGCTGCAAAATTGATCTCATCTGTCATTCTGCCGGTACCAACTAGCAGGACCAAGGGCGTGGTTTTGTTCAGAACAGTGTTTGGCAATCTAGCGGTTGGGCCAACAGCCGAAGACCAGCAAAGCAGGTGCGATGCCTCGACGGATGAGGGAGCGTTGCAGGCGCTGATTTCAACAGGCATTGAAAAACTTCCCGCTCTTGCGCATATGCCAGTCACAGCAGTTTATGCCGGATTGCGCCCGGCCTGTGAATTCAAGGATTATCAGATTGATGCAAAACCGGCGCAAAACTGGATTACCGTTGGCGCAATCCGCTCAACCGGCCTGAGCGGCGCACTGGGAATTGCGCGATATGTGTATGATCTTTACGAAAACACGATGTCAAAGCCTGCGCATTCTGCCCTGTCAAAACCCGTCGTTCCACGGGCTCATGTTTTGGCGCAAAATGCCAACCGCGACTGGAAACAGGATAATCATGGTGAAATCATCTGCCATTGTGAGCTTGTCAGTAAGCGGGAAATCAATAAGGCGCTGGAAGGCCCTTTGGCAGCGCGGTCACTTGCCGGTCTAAAACGCCAGACCCGGGTCACCATGGGACGGTGTCAGGGCTTTTACTGTCTGGCGCGTCTGGCACAATTGACTAACGGTCACTTTAAGACGCCAGTGAGCGAGGAGGTCAATGGTGGATGACTTTCTCCAAGGTGGTGCAGATAATATTGATGTCGCGGTAATTGGTGGCGGTCCTTCCGGGCTGGCAGCCGCAACGGAATTGAAAAAACAGGGCGTATCGCGGGTGGTGGTGCTTGAGCGTGAACCGCAGGCTGGCGGCATTCCGCGGCATTGTGGTCATCCGCCCTTTGGGATGCGTGAATTCAAACGAATTTTGAGCGGGCCAATATATGCCGCAAGACTGGTTGAGAATGCATCAGCAGCGGGTGCTGAAATCCTGACATCAACCCATGTTGTCGAGGCAAGGCCGGATGGGCATTTGTTAATCGCTAATGCCAAGGGAATCGCTGAAATCAAGGCCCGGCGGGTTATCTATGCAACAGGGGTTCGAGAAACGCCACGCTCGGCGCGAAAAATTTCAGGGGACAGGCCTCTAGGGGTGATCAATACCGGTGCCCTGCAGTCGATGGTTTATCTGGAAAAACGAAAACCGTTTGCCCGGCCGGTAATCATCGGCAGTGAATTGGTGTCTTTTTCGGCTATCATGACCTGCCGACATGCGGGTATTCGACCAGTGGCGATGATTGAAGCGCGTCATTCAGTAACTGCCCGTTGGCCTTCATCGCTTTTCCCACCGCTGGTTGGTGTTCCGCTGGGTATGGCCACGCGCCTTGTCTCTATTCATGGTGATGACCTGGTTAATGGCATCGTGGTTGAAAACCCGAATGGTGTGCAGCGTAGAATCGAATGTGACGGGGTTATTCTGACCGGCCAGTTTATGCCGGAATCCAGCCTCGCCCTTTGCGGGCACCTTGAAGTGGACGCGGCAAGTGGTGGGCCGCTGGTGGATCAGTTCGGGCGATGCACTGATCCGTCCTACTTCGCCACAGGGAATGTTCTGCGACCTGTCGAAACAGCTGGCTGGAGTTGGAATGAAGGGCGTAATACCGGGCGTTGGGTTGCTGCCGACCTGGCAGGCGATCTGACGGTTTCCCATGAGGAAATCCTGATTACCACCAACAGCTCCCTCATTAAGTATTTTATGCCACAGAAAATCGTGCTGTCCCGTTCTGGAGGTGGCATGGCGAACCTGCAATTGCGGTTTTCTCGTTCAGCCAGGGGAGAATTAATTGCTGGTAACAGCGATGGTGTCGTTTGGTCCCGTAAATTGGTTGTTCATCCTGAACGTCGTGTATTGGTCCCTCTTGGTAAACTTTTTCACGATGGTATAATTGGTCGGATCGAACTGACTTTCAGGGAAACACAAACATGAAATTGTGTTTGAAAAAGCGCAGCTTCCCAAAGCCCCGTTCCGCCACGTCTGTTGTGTGGCAATTTCACGAAACGGGCCTTTGGACACCCGGCGATGGTACAAACTGGCTGGGCTAAATTTAAATGCTCAATAATAACCGGCAATAAAAAAGGCCGTCTCTCCAGAGACGGCCTTTCAATGTGCCAAAGCAAATGGTGCTTTAACATGATTGGTATGGTGGTTTACATCATGCCGCCCATGCCGCCCATTCCACCCATGCCGCCCATGTCAGGCATGCCACCGCCACCACCGGAGTCTTTTGATGGAGCATCAGAAACCATAGCTTCTGTGGTAACCAAAAGGCCGCCGATTGAAGCTGCGTCCTGCAATGCATGGCGAACAACTTTAACCGGGTCGATGATGCCCATAGCAATCATGTCACCGAATTCGCTGGTCTGGGCGTTGTAGCCAAAGTTAGCGCTCTTGGTGTCCATGATTTTTCCAACGACAATAGAACCTTCATCACCAGCATTTTCAGCAATCTGACGAATCGGAGCCTGTAGTGCACGACGAACGATGTTGACACCGGCTTCCTGATCTGCATTCTCACCAACAGTTTTAATGGCAGATGCAGCGCGCAGAAGGGCAACACCACCACCGACAACGATACCTTCTTCAACCGCAGCGCGGGTTGCGTTCAGCGCATCATCAACACGGTCTTTCTTTTCTTTCACTTCAACTTCTGTAGCGCCACCGATGGAGATAACAGCAACACCACCAGCCAGTTTAGCCAGACGTTCCTGCAATTTTTCCTTGTCATACTCAGAAGTGGTTTCACCAATCTGCTGTTTAATCTGACCAACGCGGGCTTCAACTTCTTTTTTCTTGCCAGCACCATCTATGATTGTGGTTTCTTCTTTAGTGATAGAAACCTTTTTGGCTGTGCCAAGCATATCCAGTGTGACGGTTTCCAGTTTGATGCCAAGATCTTCAGAAATAACCTGACCACCAGTAAGGATGGCAATGTCTTCGAGCATGGCTTTACGACGATCGCCGAAACCAGGGGCTTTAACAGCAGAGACTTTCAGGCCGCCGCGCAGCTTGTTTACAACGAGAGTTGCCAGTGCTTCGCCTTCGATGTCTTCAGCAATTATCAGCAAAGGTTTGCCGGATTGTACAACAGCCTCAAGAATTGGCAGCATGGCTTGCAGGCTGGTCAATTTCTTTTCGTGCAGCAGAATGTATGGATCTTCCATATCACAAAGCATTTTGTCAGGATTGGTGACAAAATATGGCGAAAGATAACCACGGTCGAACTGCATGCCTTCAACAACGTCGAGAGTTGATTCAAGCGATTTTGCTTCTTCAACGGTGATAACACCTTCATTGCCTACGCGCTGCATAGCCTCAGCAATACGATTGCCGATTTCTTCTTCGCCATTTGCAGAAATTGTGCCGACCTGAGCTACTTCTTCAGTAGTTTTGATCTTCTTGGCCTTCTTTTTAAGCTCTGCAACAACGTCAATAACAGCCATATCGATGCCGCGCTTCAGATCCATCGGGTTCATACCGGCGGCAACCGCTTTTGCGCCTTCACGAACAATAGACTGGGCCAGAATTGTAGCTGTTGTTGTGCCATCACCAGCAATATCGTTGGTTTTGGAAGCAACTTCACGCACCATCTGTGCGCCCATGTTTTCGAACTTGTCTTCAAGTTCAATTTCTTTGGCAACTGAAACACCATCTTTGGTGATACGTGGTGCGCCAAATGATTTGTCGAGAATTACATTACGACCTTTTGGGCCGAGTGTTACCTTAACAGTGTTTGCGAGGATATCGATACCGCGCAACATACGCTCACGGGCATCGGTTCCAAATTTTACTTCTTTAGCAGCCATTATTTTACTCCTTGAAGCAGTTTACCGCTTCGTTTGAAAAAGAAATTTTGTGATTGAGTATCTGGCTTAGCCAATGATGCCCATAATGTCGGATTCTTTCATAATCAGCAGGTCTTCACCGCCAATTTTAACTTCTGTACCGGACCATTTACCGAAAAGAATACGGTCTCCAGTCTTTACATCGAGGGGAACCAGTTTGCCGGCCTCGTCGCGGGCGCCTGAACCTACAGATACGATTTCACCTTCTTGAGGTTTCTCCTGAGCATTTTCAGGGATAATAATACCGCCAGCGGTTTTGGTCTCAGATTCTACGCGGCGAACAACCACACGGTCGTGCAGCGGACGAAATTTGGTTTTGGACATGTTTTGTCATCCTGTAACAACAGCGATTAATTCGCTGAACTGATTTCAATACTAATTATTAGCGCTCGCACTAAGAGAGTGCCAGCAGGGGTGAGATAAGGATGTATCTACTTTCTGTCAAGAATTTAAAGGTAGTTCCGGTAAAGAATCTTTTTTGAAATCTATGAAATCTATTCGGCACAAAGAGCAAATAATGGTTACTCATTCTATAATTTTTTCGATTTTTCAGGCTGCAAATTACTGTCTGGCCGCAATATTTGTATCTATTTCCAATTACCAGAATAACCCGGTGTTTGCCCCTTATATAAAGTAAACCAGCGATATAGCGGTGTGTAAGGGCAAAGCAAGCGCCATAAAAGCCTGGTATTTGTACCGAAATTCAAAAAAATCCGAATAGATAAAATTTGAATGGTTGCTTCAATCTAATGTCAATTGGTCTTCCATATGTTGGTCCCTTGAGTACAGGCGTGTTGTGCCTGAAATAATAACGGAGTACAAACATGCTTAATAATTTTCTAAAAGATAAGCGCGGGAACTTGGCTATAACATCAGCCATCGCGTTGGTGCCAATGTTCGCTGCAGTTTCTGCTGCCGTTGATTATTCGCAGATCAGCCGCCATTCTTCTAATATGCAACAAGCACTCGATGCTGCAGCACTTGCTGCCGGCAAAAAGCTTGGCACTTTGCAGGAAAACGATGATCTTGAGAGTTACTCGAGAAAATTCTTTATTGCCAACCTAAGAGGCATTGAAACAAACAGTGTTACTTTCAGCTATAACGCCGGTAGTGACGAAGAGGGAAGCTCCATTCGTTTGGCAGCCCGCTATGAATATCCAATGTTGTTTGGTGGATTACTTAATAACAGCACCTATACACTTGATATTGAATCTATTGTTAAGTCTGGCAACCGCTCAGTAGAAATTGCGCTGGTTCTGGATAATTCAGGTTCCATGCGAAATGATAAGCTTACTGCCGCAAAAGCTGCTGCCAGCTCCCTGGTTACTCAAGTTCATGCCAGCATGGCTGCAAGTAATATTGCCAACCCGGTTAAATTTTCACTCGTACCATTTGCCGGTATGGTGAATGTGGGTGCTGATAAAGCCGATGAAGACTGGATTGATTCAACTGGTGCATCGCCAACTCATAATGAAAACCTAGATTGGTCTGAATACCCAGGTGCTACCAATGAAGGTGATGGCCGCTGGAGTGATGCCAGCGGCAATTGGCTTACACGTTTTACTCTGTTTGATGATTTGAACGTAAGCTGGAAGGGGTGTGTTGAAGCTCGCCCGTATCCTTACATGGTGACTGATGAAGCCGCTGTTGAAGATGAACCAGAAACATTGTTTGTTCCAGTTTTCGCACCTGATGAGCCTGATAACTATTCAGGCGAAGAAGAGGATAACGACGACGATAGCGATGACGACGACGATAACGACGACGACAATGATGACGACGACGATAACGACGACGACAATGATGACGACGACGATAACGACGACGACAATGATGACGACGACGATAACGACGACGACAATGATGACGACGATGATAACGACGACGACAATGATGACGACGATGAAGAATCAGCTGAACTCGAAGAGGAAGATTATTATAATAACTACCTCGACGATTGGAGTGATGATAATGCGCCAGCTGGCAAGAGCAAGTATGATTCTGCTCACGTTGGCACCGGTTCCAATCAGTTCAAACGCTCTAAATGGACCTGGAAATATGATGGCCAGTCTGTTGAAACCGACAGCGTCTTTAAAGGACCAAATGCTGGTTGTACAACCAATGCAATTGCGCCTTTGACTACAAATGCTGCCAGCATAAAAAGTGCTATTGATGATATGGAGGCCGTTGGCTCAACCAATATTCCTCTTGCGGTATCATGGGGCTGGAAAGTTCTATCAAGTGGAGAGCCTTTCTCTGAAGGTCGTGCTGAAGGAGCAGCAAATAATACCAAAATCATGGTTATTATGACCGATGGGAATAATACCTACTATAAGCCAAGCTCTTTGGAAGACGTTTCTGACTATACGAAGAGCATCTATGGTGCTTATGGATACACCAGAAGCTCAACCTATAGCTCGAAAGGCCGTTTGTTTGAGGCATATGATGCGGAAGCAAACCCAACGCATGATAATGCTACCTTCCAGGCTGCAATGGATGAGCATTTGATTGAGACTTGTACGAATGCCAAGGCTGCCGGAATCAACATATATACTGTTGCTTTCGATGTGGCAGACGGTTCATCGGTGAAAGATAGACTTCAGGCTTGCGCTTCGGTTAATCCGAAAACCGGTGGTAAACAATATTTCGATGTGAGTGGTAGTGATCAATTGGTCTCAGCCTTCTCAGCAATCGGTAGCAATATTTCAGCTTTGCGTCTTGCACGCTAATATTGAAAACCTGACTAAAACCATACGCCCCCGGATTACCGTCCGGGGGCGTATTGCGTTTGGAGTAAGGACATCAAGAATAAGAAATTCAGCGCCGGAAGAATTTACGGTCTTTATTCATTAACATTCCCCTGTTATTAGAAACGCCATGACTGGTATTCTAATGATCATATCGCCTGGTAATTGGCGAATTATCTGCCCGATTCTCGGCTGACAGTATTGTCGCATGAGGATTGGGCCAGTTTCGTATTTCGCTCAAAGCGTGCGGCATTTTCAAAAATTTGATTTGTTTGCACGTTTTAACAATAAAGTGCCGCATGTCTTTATTCCCCAAATAAACGCTCATTTAAAAAGACAGGCCGATAAAATCAGACCAAAAGGTCCCCTGTTGCGCATTTTGCCAATGACTGGGAAAAACCGTTGAGATCATGACAGATAAATCATCAGAACGAGATTATTCCGAAACATTAAACTTGCCGAAAACAGAATATCCGATGCGGGCCGGTCTGCCAAAGAAAGAGCCGGAAATTGTCGCCCGCTGGGCAGAAATGGATCTTTACAGACGCCTTCGGGAAAATGCCCGCGGCCGGGAAAAATATGTGCTGCATGACGGGCCGCCCTATGCGAACGGTAATCTGCATATCGGCCACGCACTGAACAAAATTTTGAAAGACATCATCACCCGCTCATTTCAGATGCGCGGCTTTGACAGTAATTATGTGCCGGGATGGGATTGTCACGGCCTGCCGATTGAATGGAAGATTGAGGAAAAATACCGCGCCAAGGGTCGTAACAAGGATGATATTCCGGTGCATGAATTCCGTCAGGAATGCCGGGATTTCGCCGCCCACTGGGTTGGCGTGCAGTCGAAAGAATTTGAGCGCCTGGGCGTCATCGGTGATTTTAAAAACCCTTACCTCACGATGGATTACCGCTCAGAAGCGATTATTGCCGGTGAATTGATGAAATTTGCCGAGAGCGGCCAGCTTTATCGCGGTTCCAAACCGATCATGTGGTCGGTGGTGGAACGCACGGCTCTGGCCGAGGCTGAAATTGAATACCACACCTATGAAAGTGATACGATCTGGGTGAAGTTTCCTGTATCAAGAGGGTGTGATACCCTAATTGGAACATCAGTCGTCATCTGGACCACTACACCCTGGACCATTCCGGGCAATAGGGCGATTTGTTATTCTGACCGTATTTCTTATGGGGTGTTTGAGGTTGCTACAGCTGAAAACGAGTTCGGACCGCAACCGGGAGACAAGCTGATTTTTGCCGATGCGCTGGCGGAAGAAAGTGCGGCAAAAGCCAAAGTAACTTTTACTCAGTTGCGTGATGTAACGCCTAATGAACTTGCCGCAATCACCTGCGCGCATCCCCTCGCCAAATTCAATGATTTTTATAATTTTGATATTCCTCTGCTTGAGGGCGATCACGTGACCGATGATGCGGGTACGGGGTTTGTCCATACCGCGCCCGGTCACGGTCGCGATGACTTTGAAATCTGGATGAGCAAAGCCAGTGAAATCGAAGCGCGCGGAATTTCCACGGCCATTCCCTTTACCGTTGGCGACGATGGTGCCTTTACCGAGGACGCGCCGGGATTTGATGGTGCGCGAGTGCTGGATGACAAGGGTAAAAAAGGCAAAGCGAATCAGGTTGTTATTACTGCGTTGATTGGTGAAAACAATCTTTTTGCTCGCGGTCGCCTAAAACATGAATACCCTCATTCTTGGCGCTCGAAAAAGCCAATTATTTTCCGCAATACACCACAGTGGTTTGTCCATATGGATAAAACCCTTGATGATGGTAAAACTTTGCGCGACCGCGCTCTTACCGCGATTGATGATACCCGTTTTGTCCCGGCCACCGGGCAAAACCGGCTGCGGGCGATGATTGATCAACGGCCAGACTGGGTGCTTTCGCGCCAGCGCGCCTGGGGTGTTCCGATCACCGTTTTCAGAAACCCTGAAACCGGTCAGGTTATTCCCGGGCCGGATTTTGCCCATTCAACGGAACTTGCCGAACGTATTAAGGGTGCATTTGAATTTGGTGGCGCTGATGTCTGGTATGCCGATGGCGCCAAAGAAGCCTTTTTGCAAGGACTGGTCGACAATATTGATGACTGGGAACAGGTAACCGATATTCTCGATGTGTGGTTTGATTCAGGCTCCACCCATGCGTTCTGCCTGAAAGAGCGTGAGGACCTTAAATGGCCCGCCGATCTTTATCTTGAAGGTTCCGACCAGCATCGCGGCTGGTTCCATTCATCACTGCTGGAAAGTTGCGGCACCAACGCGCGCGCGCCCTATGATGCGGTTTTGACCCATGGATTTACCGTCACTGAAGACGGCAAGAAGATGTCGAAATCGCTCGGCAATGATGTCGCACCGCAGGATATTATTAAGCAATATGGCGCGGATATTATTCGGCTTTGGGTGTCATCAATTGATTATACTGAAGACCAGCGCATTGGCCCGGAAGTGATTAAAACCGCCGTGGATGCCTATCGCAAAATGCGCAATACCTTGCGCTGGATGCTTGGCACCTTGTCGCATGACCAAGGTGAGCAAGTCGCTCTTGCAGACATGCCGGAACTCGAACAGGTAATGCTGCACCGGTTGGCCGAACTCGATGAAGTAGTTCGACAAGGCTATGATGACTTTGATTTTAAACGGGTATTTGCCCAGGTAACTAATTTCATGAATGTAGAGCTTTCGGCCTATTATTTTGATATTCGCAAGGATGCGCTTTATTGCGATCCGATTTCCTCAACCAAACGAAAAGCTTCGCTTCGGGTAGTTTCCCATATGTTTGATTGCATTACCACCTGGCTTGCACCGATGATGGCTTTCACCATGGAAGAAACCTGGCTGACACGCTATCCGGCAAATATTGATGGCGAGTATGATTCCGTGCATTTGCAGCAGTTTCCAACCATTCCTGATGAATGGCGCAATGATGATTTGGCAAAAAAATGGAAAAACATTCGCCAAATTCGAAAAGTTGTTACCGGTGCATTGGAAATAGAACGTCGAGAAAAGCGTATTGGTTCGTCATTGGAGGCGGCACCGAAAGTTTATATTGCAGATGCAACGCTTTTGGCCGCACTTGAAGGTCAGGATCTGGCTGAAATTTGTATCACCAGTCAGATCGAGATCATCGACGGGGAGCCTGCGATGGATGCATTTTCTTTAGAGGATGTGCCCGGTGTTTCGGTGGTGCCTGCACTTGCAATTGGCAATAAATGTGCCCGTTCATGGCGGATTTTGCCGGAAGTGGGAACAGATGTGCAATATCCTGATATTTCACTGCGTGATGCTGACGCCATGCGCGAGTTGGAAGCGGGCGCAAATCAGCCCTAAAGAATTGCGTGAATTGGATTTTTGTTATAAACAGGTCACAGTTTGCCAGATTGTGGCCGCAATTTTCGTATTGTGGTATTGACGGTTTGCGCAATCTGTACTGAAATTGGTTTTTAACAAAACCTGATTTGCGACAGATGTTAGAAATTATATATCTTAGTAGAGATTGATCTCAAAGGCTTGATATGATGATGCTCGGTGTTTCGGTTAAAAAGCTTGCAGCAGTGGCAGCGGTAATTGTTTTGCCGCTTGTGCTATCTGGCTGTCAGGGTTCTTCGACCTATGGAACTGGTAAAACTTCGGGCGAACATTTGCTTGAGGGTATTGGTGGTATCGCTGGTGGCGGGGCTAAAAAGGCTCGCATTGACTATTCGCCGCGCCCGGGTTTGGTTGAACCGCCTAAGGATGCATCTTTGCCTGCGCCGGTTGAAGCGGGCGGATCTTCTTATACCGAGGGTCTGCCTGAAAGTCCGGAGCAGCGCCGGGTTAGATTGCAGAGTGAAGCCCCAAAAGCGCATGAACGTTCCGGTGCAATACCGATCGAGGCGATGAAACGTCGACGGGAGCCGGGTAGCAGACGTGCGCCTGTTGGAGAATATACGCGCGATGATACGCTGGAACCAAATTACGATCCAAAATATAATCGTAAGCGCTTCTTAAAACAAAAAGCTGAAGTTGCCGGTGTGAATGGCGCTGCACCTCGCAGATATTTGACCGAGCCGCCAAGAAAATATCGTACTCCTCTTGATACGGCACCTATTGGTGAGGTGGGTGAAGATGAGGATGTAAAAGCCAAGCGCTACAAAAAGAAAAAAAGCTTTTCCTGGAGCGATCTTAATCCATTCAGCTAATTGCTGATGAAAATGATTTTTGCACCGGGCCGCAATTTGCGGCCCTTTTGTTGTGCAGCATTAAACCTCCACCTACGGTGGAGGACTGGACGAGTTTTACATTTTCGATAAGAGACCTCCACGCTTGAACCATTGGAGTGGTTTACAAAACAAGCATGGAGGTTTTTATGGATAAAAATCATCTATCACACAGTACCTGGGACTGTAAATATCACGTTGTTTTTGGGAGTAAGTATCGAACCAAGCGGCTTTATGGAGACTTGCGTACGGAGTTGCGCGATCTTTTTGTGAAGCTTGCCTCGCAAAAAGGTTGTCATATTGAGGAAGGGCACCTGATGCCGGACCACGTACATATGCTGATCTCGATCCCGCCGAAATATTCGGTTGCCCATATTGTTGGGTTTTTGAAGGGGAAAACGGCGTTGTACGTGGCCAATAAATATGCCCGGAAGCGAAAGTATAAAGGGTATCATTTTTGGGCACGAGGATATTTTGTATCGACAACGGGCTATCAAGAGGAGGTCGTCAGACGTTATATCCGCAATCAGGAAAAGCAGGATAAGTCATCTGACTATGCAGACCTGTTTAAACCTGGTTATTAAACTATAACAAAACCACTTCCAGTGGTTCAAGCGTAGCGTTACAAACCTCCACCTCTGGTGGAGGTCATGACTTTGGGTAAGTAAAAAGGGGCGGATA
>Ga0256839_1004653_pt1 | contig 13259 bp, 14 predicted proteins | sample 354166metaG_FD_185968 | JGI IMG/M metagenome (GOLD analysis project Ga0256839, IMG submission 185968) | Hydrothermal vent microbial communities from Mid Atlantic Ridge, Atlantic Ocean - 354-166 | ecosystem: Environmental > Aquatic > Marine > Hydrothermal vents | place: Atlantic Ocean: Mid... | reverse complement strand
CCAGCCAAGGGTCTAATGGTTCATAGTGACCGCGGTAGCCAATATGCCTCAGACCTATACCAGAAGACCGTAAAGGAGCATGGGTTCATTTGTAGTATGAGCCGGAAAGGTAATTGTTGGGATAATGTCCCATCAGAAAGTTTTTTCCACACGCTGAAGACAGAGTTGACCCATCATCGGCGTTACCAGATGAGGGAAGAGGCCAAGCAGGAGATTTTCGAGTATATCGAGGTGTTCTATAACCGCCAGAGAAGCCACTCAACTATCGGCTATCAGACGCTATTGGGCTATGAAAAAGAGTACTGGAAAGTTGCGTGATCTTTTGTCCGGAAAAGTCTTGCTATATCACATTTTTCGTGCACTATTATACCCTCTGATGAACCTGTTTCATATATATTTCAACGGGTTATGCTTTTTGAGGAGGCTCTATTTATTGCCGGCATTGTTGTCGGCGCATGGAATGCACCACGCCTGGTTATCGGTAGTTTTTTGATGTGATACGGAACAATTATTTTCTTTTTATCAGATAAAACGGATAAGTTTTGTTGACATTGAATTGCAACTGGTGGGGGCTGGGGATCAGGGTGCTGGCGGTGGCGGAGAGTGTGAATGGTCCCTGGGGGTTGGTGGCTCCGTATAGTTGGTAGTTTCCCGAGGGGAGGGTGGGGGAGTAAATGGTCAGCTGGTTGCCGTTGCTGGTGGTGTGGAATCCTCCAAAGGGTTTTGCCAGTGGTTCACCGATGAAGATTCCCTGCCCGGGCATGGCGACGCTTTTCCAGTAGCTTTCTATCAGTGATTCGCCGCTCAGGTAGCGGGCAATGGCGATCTCCGGTACGGGAAATTTGGCCGGGAAGTTACAGGGTTCGACTACTGCGCCATAGCTTCCTGTTGCCCCGGCTTCCAGCCAGCGCAGGGCGCTCATCTGTCCGCTTCCGGTGAGTACGCCACCCGCTGAGGTGAGGTGGTCGGCAATGGCTCCGGGCAGGTAGCGGTTGGTTGCGATTTGGGGAACCCTGGCCAGGCCGGTAAAGTAGAACAGGATGTCTTTCTTGCCGGTCAGGTAGTCTTTTTTCAGTAGTCTAAGTTTGACCTGGGGAGAGATTCTTTCCTGAAACTGGCGTTCGGCATTGATCCTTACCGTGCGGTTTTTATCGGATGTCTGCAGCAGATAGGCTGTCCCTGCGGGGAAGGTTGTATCTGAAGCCACGCCCCGATCGATCAACGCTCTGGCGGAGCGAAAATCTGTTGCCGCGATACTCATGGTTGGCCGGATGCCATAATCGTTGTAGGGTCTTTTGCTGCTGGAGTTGAAGTAGGGGGAGGTGCGGGTCAGTTTGCATCCTTGTGCGCAATATTCCCGGTTGAATCCTGCGGCGAATGCGGTGGTGATTGACATGCAGCCGACCCGGTAGGGGGCAACCCAGGTCAGTGCATAGGCCTGTATGGATTCCGGTGTCTGTGTGTCCACGGCGGCTTTCAGGGTTTTGAACTCCTCTTCTGGCATGACACCTCTTCCCGGTTTGAAGGTGATGTAGATCATATTCTGTTCCGGAATGGCGCGCTGCTTCTGGTAGTAGGCGCCGATGCGGATGCTCAGCGGATCTTCCCTGTTCACGATGACCGCCAGTTCGGCGGGACCGATTGCTGCCGTGCGATTCAGCAGGACAGGCTGCCCCGAAGGTGCGTTGGTCGCAGCTGGGATCGGTGGGGAGAGGAGGGTGAGGATAACGGCTATGAAAAGGGTTTTCTGCATGCTGAATGAATGTTCTGGTGGTGTTTTTGGCAAGAATAACACATATCTTTTTTATTGGTTTTCATTTAAATTAATCATCAGTATAATCCGGCAAAAATCATACAAAAGGAGGTGCCATGTTCAAAATCAGGGCTGAACAAATGAAACATTTTCAGGAAGATCGTGAAGTTAACTATAGTATTCCGGATTTATGCAAATACCTCAGACAATATTGTAATTATAGTCCTGTTAACCAGCTATCGGAAAAAGAGCTTGTGGAACAAGTCAAACAGTCTGTCGGTATAGCACGTTCTTACGGACTGCAGTCCCAAAGAGACGTATACGGTTTTGTCACTTTGGAATTGACGCATTGTCCTGGTTTTCATCGACACAAAAAAGTACAGGCATTGTTGCAAGGAACGGAGGGTCATCCAAAAATGCGTATGTATTGGCTGGCCCGGCAATTACCCGCCTCTGTTTGGATGGAGGTGAGCTAATGCAATCACCTTGCATCTCTCAACTATCACCTGCCCTCGTAGCCGCATCACAATTATTGAGTCATGATTCAGAACTCTGTAATGATGACTTCAATAGCGTTATTCAACGTTGCGCCCCGCATCCAGATGATGTGACACCAGAAGTGCTGGATGCCATGAAACACGAAATTGATGATAAGGTCTTATGCGAGGTCATGTGCTGTTGCTCAAACAACCCGAGTATCGGGAGTGAGGCTGGAACCAACCAAAGACAGGGGTGTGTCTCCGCCACATTGCAAGCGGCAGATGGAATACTCAATCATCAAAGCCGTTACAAGCCTGAAATTTCCTACAACATGGACACCCATCCACCCAGTCCGTTCATGCATCGTGATGAGATGGGGCAAGATACCACGCAAAAATCAGATCGCTGGCAAACGCGGGCGCGGCAGGAAATTCCAGATTATCAACCCAATGAAGGTATGGTACGCCGTCCGGACATTATTATCGTCAAAGACCCATCCAAACCGCCGTATCAAGAAAATATTGACCGGATAGTGGAAATGAAGTTTAAAGGGGACAGATGGGGGGACGGTCAAGAAAGAGCTTATGAGGCAATAGCCGGTGATGACAACAAACTGAAATTGATGGAGGAAGGGAAACATTGTACTTGCTCAGACGATAACGGCGAGCTAGAACCGGTACCACAGCCCGTAGCCATACCTGAAGAAGAACCATCAGTTGATTGGTGGGCGGTCGCCGAAACGGTCGGCATGGCTGCTGTTACCGCAGTAGCCGCTGTGGCAACCGTTGCGCTGGTTGCCGTTCCTTTTGATGGCCCGGCAGGTGAAGTTGCCGCAGCAGCGGGTACTGCGGGTGCAGCAGCAAGAACAGCCGCCGCCTTTGGCCGAATATTCAGGGCTGCTCCACATTAACCTGATTTGCTAACAACAGGAGCGTATTTGATGGAAATTCCATTACAAGGTTTTACACCAAAAGATTTGGATAAAATCAAGATAAAAGATAAAGATAACCATATTGTGGCCCAGATTGGCATGATGGTCACGTTATATCTGGAAAATGCCTATGAAAAACAGTGTCGTCTTGCAGTAGGACAATGTATTGAAGAGTATATGGCATTGGTCAGACCGCATCTAAAACGCTATGGCGGTGAAAAGCTGGGGGTTAGAAAATTCAGCCAAACCCCGATTCAACCGCTGGCTGAAATGATCGAGCCACTGAATGAACGCCAGTTTTTCGAAATCATCATAACGGGCTCAGAAACAGATGAAGAATCCAGTCCCTATAACGTAAAAACTTTACTTGAAGGAAAACGAAGTTATAAAGAAATAGGTTATTTGTCAGCCACCTTTCCGTTGGCCTTTCTTGAGGAGCAGCCCGGAGGATTTTTCCAGCAGTTTGTCCATGACTGGTGTAAACGCCTGTCACCTTATCATGGCTATGGCGGGCTGGGGCTGATTCGTAGTGTATACACTGGTGCAGCAAGAAGAGCGGAACCTCTTGTCTATCCCCTCATTAGACGTTTTCCCGGGCTGGAAATTGATATGCCTCACTCTCACTCTTTATATTGTGTTGAAGGTATCAAAGGCATTAATTGGTTAACCATGCTTTCAGATCACTTTTTGCAAAAACTGGGTGGTAAGGCGGCGTTACGGGCGCAACTGGATGATGATTTTATTTTTTATGATTATCCGGGGGGCGTGATGATACAGGCAGGGCCATTTCCACAAATTGGCGATATGGAGCAGGGTAATATTCCCAAACAATACCAAAAGCTTTATCGTCTGGTTAAATCCGTACAAACAGATAAGCTAAAGCATATCATAGTTGAAGTACCTGAAGGTGTTAATGCAAAAGAATTTACAAAGTGGTGGCTGCATCGTTTTGAGTAGGCAACTTTCAGTTTAAAGAAAAAAGCCAACTGGAGCGTATTTGATGGAAATTCCATTACAAGGTTTTACACCAAAAGATTTGGATAAAATCAAGATAAAAGATAAAGATAACCATATTGTGGCCCAGATTGGCATGATGGTCACGTTATATCTGGAAAATGCCTATGAAAAACAGTGTCGTCTTGCAGTAGCACAATGTATTGAAGAGTATATGGCATTGGTCAGGCCGCATCTAAAACGCTATGGCGGTGAAAAGCTGGGGGTTAGAAAATTCAGCCAAACCCCGATTCAACCACTGGCTGAGATGATTGAACCTTTGGATGAATATGATTTTTTCGAAATCATCATAACGGGCTCAGAAACAGATGAAGAATCCAGTCCCTATAATGTAGAAACTGTACTCGGAGAAAAACGAAGTTATAAACAAATAGGTTATCTGTCAGCCACCTTTCCGTTGGCCTTTCTTGAGGAGCAGCCCGGAGGATTTTTCCAGCAGTTTGTCCATGACTGGTGTAAACGCCTGTCACCTTATCATGGCTATGGCGGGCTGGGGCTGATTCGAAGTGTCTACACTGGCGCAGCAAGAAGAGCGGAACCTCTGCTTTATCCCCTTATTAAACGTTTTCCCGGACTGGAAATTGATATGCCTCACTTTCATTCTTCTGATTGTGTTGAAGGCATCAAAGGCATTAACTGGTTAACCATATTATCAGATACCTTTTTGCAAAAACTGGGTGGCAAGGCGGCGTTACGGGCGCAACTGGATGATGATTTTATTTTTTATGATTATCCAGGGGGCGTGATGATACAGGCAGGGCCATTTCCACAAATTGGCGATATGGAACAGGGTAATATTCCCAAGCAGTATCAAACACTTTATCGTCTGGTTAAATCCGTGCAAACAGATAAACTAAAGTATATCGTAGTTGAAGTACCTGAAGGTGTTAATGCAAAAGAATTTACAAAGTGGTGGCTGCATCGTTTTGAGTAGGAAAATACCGGTTAGGCTGCTGGAGATGTAAGTTATAGGTTCTTCGCAGTTAAAAAGGTTAACCAGCGCATCAAATTGACTCGCAAAAAGCACCGTGAATTTTTGGCGGTTGTGACGGTTGTAAATATTCAAGGGGTGATAGTATTCGTGTTGAATGGTTTTTCTGGATGAAAACAAGAGGTGTTTTATGAGCAAGACGATTGTCCGGCTGTTTCTGTTGGTTGCTGTTGTTGTATTTCTTCCTGCCGTCAGTGAGGCGGGGGTCAAAACCGAGCAGGAAGCACTCTCTGCGCTGTGTAAAAAACTGATGTACAAAAGCTGTAATCCGGAGCGGGATCAGCAGCTGAAAGAATACTTTGGTGATGCGGATATTTCCGCACTGGAAAAAAGGTTACAGGAGCAGTCCGGGCAGGCACCGGCCTTCGCCGCTTTGCCGAAGGACAAGATGGGGCTGGTTGATTGGGGGGCTGCTGTTTCCGCGAATATTATTCATCCCAGAGGTTCGCTCACCGGGGAGGAGAGTGAGTATGAAAAGTATTATGAAAATATCATTGTGTTGAAAACCAAGATTGATGTCATTCCCGATGTGGTTTTTCCTCATGGTGTTCACACCTACTGGCTCAGCTGTGAAAGCTGTCATCCCGCTCCGTTCAAGAAAGTGAAGGGGGGAACCAACTTCAACATGGGGGATATTATTGATGGAAAATACTGTGGCAAGTGCCACGGGAAAGTGGCTTTCGCGCCGCAATCTTTCAAAAACTGCAGCCGTTGCCACGCACTGAGAAAGACCTCGGATGTTCCTCCGTGGGGGGCGTTTTAGCAGATTGTCAAGCTGGCCGGGAACTTCTGTTTATGCTGAACAATCAGCTGAAGCTTTCAGGAGGATGGCGGGGAGTGCAGACGGGACTTCCGCACTTTTCGTCCCAGGTGTTGATAATGGCGCAGAACAGTTCGGCGGTGCGCTGTGCATCGTAAATTGCGGAGTGCGCCTGCTCTTCATCCCAGTTGATATTGGCTGCCTGCATGGCGCGTGCCAGTACCGTCTGGCCATAGGCGAGCCCGGCCAGGGTGGCGGTGTCAAAACTGCTGAATGAGTGGAACGGGTTGCGTTTGATGCCGGTGCGCTCTACTGCGGCGTTGACAAAACCGAGATCAAAAAATGCGTTGTGCCCGACCAGGATGGCGCGGGTGCAGCCGGTTTCTTTTACTACATTGCGAATGGGTTTGAATACATGTCCCAGTGCGTCGCACTCCAGCCGTGCCGCGCGTAACGGGTGGTAGGGATCGACGCCGATGAAATCCAGCGCGCTCTGTTCCAGGTTGGCACCGGGGAAGGGCTGCACATGGGTTGAGTGGGTGGTATCAGGGTGAAGTTTGCCTTGTTCATCCATGCGGATGATGACGGCGGCGATCTCCAGCAGGGCGTCGGTTCTGGGGTTGAACCCGGCCGTTTCCACATCGACCACCACAGGCAGAAAACCGCGGAAGCGTGTGGCAATGCCGCTTTTTTCTGTTGAATTAGACATCGGAGAGCCGCCAGGTAATCTGACCACCGGCACGTAGCGGAACCACTGCGCTCCCTGTGCCCAATGCGTATTGCCGGGGGACGTTCCAGGGCTTTTTCACCAGCGTGATGGTTTCCGTGTTACGGAGGAGGCCGTAGAAATCTGCGCCGAAGCCGCTGGCGAACTCCGCCAGTTTGTCCAGTGCCCCCGCCTGTTCAAACAGCTCGGCATAAAGTTCGATAGCGGCATGGGCGGTATAGATTCCGGCGCAACCGCAGGCTGACTCCTTGGCGTGGCGCGAATGGGGTGCGCTGTCGGTGCCCAGGAAAAAGCGTGGTGAGCCGGAGGTGGCGGCTGCTACCAGCGCGTTCCGGTGGCTCTCGCGTTTCAGAACCGGCAGACAGTAGTGGTGCGGGTGGATGCCTCCCACCAGCATGGCGTTGCGGTTCATGGTCAGGTGATGGGCGGTGATGGTCGCGGCGATATTTCCACTGGCTTCCCGTACATAATCAACGGCTTCCCGGGTGGTGATGTGTTCGAATACCACCTTCAGCTCCGGCAGCCGTTGGCGCAGGGGGGCCAAAACCCGCTCGATGAATATCCGCTCCCGGTCGAATACATCCACCTGCGGATCGGTGACTTCACCGTGAACCAGCAGGGGAAGATTCTGATCGGCCATGGTTTCCAGTACTGCCCAGGTGTTGGTGATATCGCGCACTCCGGCATCGGAGTGGGTCGTGGCGCCGGCCGGATAGAGTTTTACCCCGTGAACATGACCGCTCTGTCTGGCACGGACGATCTCGTCAGGGGTGGTGCTCTCCGTAAGGTAGAGCGTCATCAGGGGATTGAACCCGCTTCCCTGTGGCAGTGCCGCCAGAATACGCTCCCGGTAGGCCAGCGCCTGCCGGGTTGTGGTTACCGGCGGATTCAGATTGGGCATGATGATAGCGCGGGCGAACCGCTGTGCCGTATGTGGCAATACAGCGGCCATCGTTGTGCCATCGCGCAGGTGCAGGTGCCAATCATCAGGGTGGGGTAGGGTCAGTTGCTGCATTTGAATGAGCGAAATAATGAGTATATTTAGTTATATTCTAAAGGATTTTGGATTTTTTTTCACATAAGTCCATGTTCGGCGAAGGAGTAGGCCTCCCCATCGCCGATGACAATGTGGTCAAGCACCCGGATATCCACCAGTGACAGTGCCTCGGTCAGCTTCCGGGTCAGGGAGCGATCGGCGGCGCTGGGTTCGGCCACTCCGGAGGGGTGGTTGTGGGCAAGAATCAGTGCGGCAGCGTTGTGGGCAAGGGCCCGCTTGACCACTTCGCGAGGATGAACCGAAGCACCGTTGATGGTGCCGCGAAACAGCTCTTCGTAGGTAATGACGCGATGGCGATTGTCCAGGAACAGGGCGGCAAAAACCTCGTGGGGGTAGTGGCGCAGGCGGGTCATCAGGTAGCGCAGGGTGTGCTGTGGTGAGGTCAGGGCGTCCTCCCGTTCCAGCCGGGCTTCCAGATAGCGCCGTCCGATCTCCAGTACGGCCTGGAACTGCACATATTTTGCTGTGCCCATCCCCTTGATTTTGCAGAAATCACGCTGACTGGCTTCCAGCAGCGGGCGCAGTCCACCAAAGCTGTTAAGCATCTCCCGCGCCAGATCCACAGCGGATTTTCCGGTTACGCCGGTGCGTAGCAGAATGGCCAGCAGCTCGGCGTCAGACAGTGCCGTGCAGCCACGTTGCAGCAGTTTCTCTCTGGGGCGTTCGGCAGAGGGCCAGTGATTGATGGGCATGGGCCTTTCCTGTTATTCAACCAGGCTGCATATTTCCCCAAAAACAGGCTGCTGCCTACCTGTTAAGTAGAAGTTTATTATTTTTTTTACTGTTTTTAGAGGCGCCCTAAAGTAAAAATGGTGGAGCCGAGGAGGATCGAACTCCCGACCTTCGCATTGCGAACGCGACGCTCTCCCAGCTGAGCTACGGCCCCTGAAAAAGTGGTAAAGGATAATTCTAGTGTTGAACTGTGAAAATAATCAAGCCGTGAGAATCAGGCTCTGGCCAGGGGGGTGGAGCGTCCCTGCCGGGAGGAGACTCCCTGGGAGCTGTATAGCTCAAGTGGTTGCGTGCCGTTGGTCAGAATGGCAAGTGTCTGCTGAACGCAGCGATCATTCAGTTCCAGGATGCGACCGTTGACCAGGTTCTGGTCGCGGCACTGCTCGATCAGTGTATGTAGTTGTTCCCACAAGGGAAGCAGCTCCCTGGAGAGGGAAGGGCTGCATTTCACGATGCACTGTGAAACGCCCGACTCGTCATTGGAAAAACCGTACTGCCGCAGCAGAGTGGAACGTCTCTGTTGCAACTCGGCAGCCTCTTGCAGGGCGTCCTGCTTCGCTTTTACTGCCTGTTCCAGCGCATCTATCTGCCGGTTTTCGAGGGCCGTCTGCTCATCTTCGAGGCTCTCTTTCAGCCTGGACAGGCAGAGCTTTTCCATCGACAGGATATCGGCCAGCTCCCGTTGACAATCACCGGGTAGCGACATGAGCTGCCTCCTTCCTTGCGGTTTTCATCATCGGTTATTTACCCCAGGCCTGTTCCATATCGAGCATTTTTTCGGCGATGCGTTCCGGGTTGATCTCATAGGTTCCTTCCACAATCGCCTGCTTGATCTCGGCTACCCGCTGGCTGTCCACCACCGGCATGGTAGCAACTGTATTCTCCAGGCTGCGCATGCGTGCAGCGGTATCGGTAAGGCTCACAGTGTCCTGGCCTGCGGTCGAACCGGTGCTCTGTTGATCACGGTTGGGTTCTCCGCGGCCGACCCTGACCTGAGAGGCTTCTTCTACAGCCTTCAGGGGGGAGGTTGGCAAGTTTTTGATATCTATATTCATTGTTTCATTCTCCTGCTCTTTCACAGGGATTATCGGCCTGCCAGAACAAAGCTTTAGCAGATGGCCGCGAGATTACCTGAACTGTGACCGGGTTCTCACTTTTACCACGCCGGGTTCGGTAACGACCGCCTCAATGACCTTCTTCGAGGCAATATTCCGTACCCTGATCAGGTCGCCCCGGGCGCCATCTGCCAATGCCTTGCCAACGGCGCGAATCTCAATTCCATCGGATTCGGCGATGATGGCAACCTGTTCTCCCCGTCGAACCAGCCGGGGTGCCTCCAGCAGTTGGGGGGTGATGATAGTGTCGGTGCCGATGCGGCGTTTCACTACCATGCCGACAGGTTGCTTGCTATCAATTATATACCCCATCTTCAGCGCTGACAGATCACGTTCAACCATTTTTATATCCGCTGCGGTGAGCACATCCCCTCTGGCCAGCGGCCGGGTAGTCATGGCGACCGGCTGGAAAACCTGGACATGGACAGGGACATAGACAGTCCACGGAGAAGTCCCGCTGCATCGTACGCCGATAGTGGTGTTACCCAGAATGCGGGTGCCGGGGGGCTGGAAAGCGGTAATCTGCTCACTGCACCGGGAAAGCCGCAGCCGGGCGCCGAGACGTCCCACTTTTATCCGTGCCGGTGTGCTGTAGTGGCTGGTCTGCCCGCTGACAAAAGCGGTGACCGCCGCACGAATCGAGTCCAGGGATTGGGTTTGTGCGGCCAGACTGAGGGCCGGCAGCAGCAGAAGCCAGACAACCCAAAGCAGGCCGGGGTAACCGGTGTTCTCAATCTTGTTAAGTTTTTTTGTCATATGCTCGATATATCTTAGCACTAGTCCACCATTCAGGTGATATCGTCGGATAATCTGACAACTAAAGACTTCAGATAGTGCCGCGGGTGCCCTGGAGTCATTTCAATACGGAGAGCAGGGCGTTGGCCAATACAGCAATCAGTTCTGAAGCATACAGCCAGTTCCAGCACTTTCTGGAGCAGGCTGCCGGTATCGTACTGGGCGGGAACAAACAATATCTGGTGGATAGCCGACTGAGCCATATTATGGCAGACGAGGGAATTGCCAGCCTCGATGAGCTGGTGGCCAAAGTGCAGGGGTTGGGAGCGCCGGGGCTTCGCGAACGTGTTATCGACGCCATGACCACCAATGAGACGCTCTGGTTTCGCGACAACAAACCCTATCAACTGCTTGAGCAGGTTATCCTGCCCGAATTTGCCAGACGTCCGCTGAGGATCTGGTCGGCCGCCTGTTCTTCCGGGCAGGAGCCTTACTCCATCAATTTCACTATCGAGGAGTACCGGGAAAAAAATCCGGCCGCGGCTCCCTCACGCACGGAAATTATCGCAACCGACCTCTCTTCCTCCATGCTGAAAAGTGCCAGGGCGGCGGAGTATGATGCCATGAGCATTGCGCGCGGATTGACTGAACAACACAAGCAGAAATTTTTCACCCACAGGGATCAGCACTGGATTGTAAAGCCGGAGTATCGGCGGACGGTAAGTTTCCGCAAACTGAATCTGCAGGATAGCTACAGTCCGCTGGGTAAATTTGACATTATTTTCTGCCGCAATGTTCTGATCTATTTCTCGACGGAATTGAAGCGGGATATCCTTGACCGCATGGCTGATGCGTTAAATCCCGGAGGGTATCTGATTCTGGGAAGCTCTGAATCGGTGAATGGTTACAGTGATAAATACAAGACCGAGCGTCATCCGCAGGGCGTGGTTTTTCGTCCACTGGATGGGGGAAAGGAGCAGGACAGGGATATGTAGACGCCAATCTCCACGAAGCGTACGAAAATGGATCTTGGACAAGATCATCCGTTATGTAATCGGAATAGTTACCCACACTGCGAAAACGGTGCCGGATAGTCGATTCAATTATATTTGTTCAGTATCGCTGGAGACTCTGTCGTCAGAGTTGGGGCGGGCTGACGGCAAGAGAACAATCTGCATCGAAATCGGCCTCACCGGTATTCCTTCCGCTTGTCTGGTACTGAGTATGGTGTTCCACTCCTTTTAGTCGATAGGGTTGACAGTCCATTTTTTTTGTGGTTTTCTTAAAAATGCGAGGTTGAGGACTTGACTATCGCGTTTGAGGTTGGTGGATTCCAACGCTTGCTGACTATTGGAGATAAAACATGAAAAGTATAACGCTTAAGACGAAATTTGCGCGCCGTTTTCCCGATCCCGTATATTCTCAAGCAAAACGGTATGTGTTGTTTTTAGCGGTGACAGATGTTCCCCCAGATATTCCTAGAGAACCAAACCCTCGTGAGCAAAATATTGATCGCGGTATCTGGAAAGATATCCGCTTGCATTTGCTTAATAAAGAAGGAATAGCAAATACTTTTCACCTTAAGAACAAGGGCATCACTATTGTTGCGGACGGGTTAGAAAAAGCGGGAGAAGATGTTTACAGACTAATCCTCGACGATACGCAGGGAATTGTCGACGGCGGGCATACTTACCAGCTGATCCAAGACTCACTTGAGGATATCAGGAGGCATAATGAAGAGGAGGAGGAGCCCATTCAGCAGTTCGTTAAGATAGAAGTGCTGACTGGGTTGGAGCCTAACTCTATTGTTGAGGTTGCTGGTGGCCTTAACACTGCGGTACAGGTACAGAAAATGAGCCTGCACAACCTCGACAGCGGATTTGATTGGATCAAAGAAGAATTGAAAGAAAAGCCATATTTTTCTCAGCTTGCGTTCCGGGAAAATGAAAAAGCATCTTATGATGCGCGCGATATTGTTGCCATCATGGAATTGTTCAACATAAAAGTGTTTCCAGATGGTGAAATATCACATCCTGTACGTGCATATATGTCAAAAGCTGCTGTACTTGATAATTTCATTGAACACCCCGAACACTACAAGGCACTTAAACCCATTCTTCAGGACATCCTTGTACTCCATGATACTATCAGGATGGACGCTATGAATCTTTATAACGCCCTCGGTGGAAAACGTGCAGGTAATCTGGCGTTCGTCGAGGCGCGCAAAAGAGGAAAATACCAGTTTCCATTTCTTATGAATAGTGTTGGAGAAGCGCCGGAAGCGGAAAAACGACTGAGCGTAGCTGCGCTCTTTCCTATGTTAGCGGCATTTCGGAGCATCGTTCATATTGATGACAATGGGACGGTGATGTGGAAAACTGGTAGCTTTGATAAAGTTCTTGAGCTTTGGAAACAAGTTGGTGGGAATTTAATGCTTGCCACTCAGGATACTAATGAGGATGTAGGGCGAAAAGCTAATGCTATTGGGCGCAACAAGAACCACTGGAGAACACTGTACGGCATTGTTCAGACAGCTTATCTTCGGGGAAAATACGCCTGATTTTAATGTAAAGTGGCCTCGCTATGCGAGGCCCTTTATTTTATCCAAACGGCATTTTTTGAAGCGGTTTTTTTTACAGTTGGGCTGAATGGCGGGTGCTTTTTGAAGCATAGCTGTTTCGTTCCAATCATCCCCGCAACATCTCCAGCAGTTCCTGCACCGCCTGGAACCGCTGCTCCCGATCCGGCAGGTTTTGGGTGATGCGCAGCTTGTCCTGTCCATCCAGCTTGTAGCGCTGCGGCTGTTGCTGGATCAGCTGGATGATTTTCATCGGGTCCACGTTGGGCTGCTGGTCGAAAATGATCCGTCCGCCCTGATCCCCTATATCGATCTTGCGAATGCCCAGCGGGGTTGCCTCGAGTTTGAGTTCGGTGATCTGGAACAGGTTCTTCGCCGGGTCGGGG
>Ga0256839_1004652_pt1 | contig 13261 bp, 14 predicted proteins | sample 354166metaG_FD_185968 | JGI IMG/M metagenome (GOLD analysis project Ga0256839, IMG submission 185968) | Hydrothermal vent microbial communities from Mid Atlantic Ridge, Atlantic Ocean - 354-166 | ecosystem: Environmental > Aquatic > Marine > Hydrothermal vents | place: Atlantic Ocean: Mid... | reverse complement strand
GGTTACATTCAATGGATCATTGATAAGTTAAACAATAGACCTAGGAAATGTCTTAAGGGCAGAACCCCTAATGAGGTATTCTTTGCTGGAAATAGGATTGCACTTGCGAGTTGAATTCACGCCCCCCTGTTTTTCGGGGTTTTGTATTTAAAATCATCTGGTTTTTTGGTACAAAACCCCGAAAAACAGGGGGGGTGGGTCAGTAAAAATAGTTTTTTACTCTAACTTATTCGTTTTATGCTCTTTTTCATACCATAAAATACTCCCATTGGTTTTGTTTCAAAGATAAAGTGTGGTGACGCATCTTTTTATATATGAGAAAATTGTCCAATAATTAATCAGGGCTTATTTTCATGAAAATCAATCACAAAGTTCGTAAAGCAGTCATCCCCGTTGCAGGATTAGGCACGCGCATGTTGCCAGCAACTAAAGCTATCCCTAAAGAAATGCTTCCTATCGTCGATAAGCCAATGATTCAATACATTGTAAATGAATGTATAGCCGCAGGTATTACTGAAATTGTATTAGTAACTCACTCAAGTAAAAATGCTATCGAAAATCATTTCGATACCAGTTATGAACTTGAATCAACTTTAGAAAAACGTGTAAAGCGTTCTTTATTAGATGAAGTTCGTTCAATCTGTCCCAGTCATGTAACCATTATGCATGTGCGCCAAGGTGTTGCTAAAGGTTTGGGTCATGCGGTTTTATGTGCAAAGCCTTTGGTAGGTGATGAGCCGTTTGCAGTGGTATTGCCTGATGTTTTGATCGATGAAGTAAGCTGTGATTTAGAAAAAGAGAATATGGCAGAAATGTTAAGAATGTTTGATGAAAATGATCAAAGCCAAATCATGGTAGAGCCAGTTCCTATGGAAATGGTCAGTAACTATGGTGTGGCAGATGTTAATGGTCACAAGCTAACAGCAGGAACCTCTGCCAAAATGACACAGGTTGTAGAGAAGCCACCCGTTGATGAAGCACCCTCTAATCTAGCGGTAGTTGGTCGTTACGTGTTGTCAGCAGCAATTTGGGATCTGTTAGAACAAACCCCACATGGGGCGGGTGATGAAATTCAGCTCACTGATGCTATTGCAATGTTAATGAATCAAGAAACGGTGAATGCCTTTCATATGACAGGTAAAAGTCATGATTGTGGTTCAAAGCTGGGTTATATGATTGCTAATGTTGAATATGCTAAACGACATCCTGAATTGGGTGAGGCGTTTGTGGCGTATTTGAAAGGTTAATATATTGAGCGGATATAAATTTATCGAGAAATAAAAAGGCGACCACTGGTCGCCTTTTTATTTCTTTTAATGTTAAAAATTTTAGCTATTTTTCCATTTGTTACTAATCAGCTTATCAAGTGATAAGCCACCTGGGCCAAAAGCAAAAATAACGGCAAGGATTATTCCCCAAGCAATGTGTTGCCAGTGACCAGCGGCTGATGCAAAATCAGTTTGTGCAAGCGAGTAGGCAGCAACAGCATTAAGTATGAATAAACCAAGTGCAGCAGGGCGAGTCAAAAAACCGATAACTAATAAAGTGGGTAAAGCTAGTTCAGCATAACTTGCTAGATAAGCGCCAATTGTTGCTAAATTTTCAGAAACATAAGGCATGTATTCATATTTAAATAAATCTATCGTACTGGATGTTACCATGTAACTATCATCTACTTTAGTAAGCCCTGATTTAAAAAACACATAGGCCACATACAATCTAAAACCAAGTAACATGACTGGTTTTAAAAATAGATTGAGTGGTGCGCAATCACCAATTAAAAAACCTGCTAAAAATCTCTTCATACCTATCTCCCTTTTTCCTAAATATTATTTATTATACGAGGCTTTATATAAAGTAGCCTCATTCATTTGTTATAGTAAACCTTTCGATCCAGCCGCCTTGAATACCTTGACTTAAATGTACACCAAGTGATTCACCAAACTGCTCTGCTAAGTTATCAAGATTATTATCTTCAGAGATGGCATTTAAAAAATCCCAAAAATTACTATCGTCTTCAGTTTCATTAAAACTACTAATCTTTATCGTATTTTCATCTCTTCTAACGATTAGTTTTACGGCATAATCCATCTCAATATCTTCTAGGTTTAACTCGCTATCTTCTTGATGAGCAAACCACAGTTCATCTATACGATAATCAGACCTAATGAGACGCATCCTTTTTGATAAGTTGAAAACCACCTTGCTTTGTTCATCTTCAGACAGGGTGGCGAGACCTGAAAAGTCTGCTAGCTGTGACTTTTCTTCATGCCAGATTTCTTGTCTTATCCATTCTAAACGAGCAACATCTGGAAGATAGTGAATATCTTTTACATGCTCAAAGGTATTGATAAAGACAGGAAAATGAGCGCCATACTCTGCAAAAAAAGAGGTATTTGGAGGGTTTTTATCAATAAAAATGGCACACATATTATTAAAAAAGACATCACCGACTAATGATTTGCAAACAGGAAACATGGTTCCAAGCGCTTGGGTTAAAATGCCGTGAACACTGCCAGAATAAATCCCTAAACGCTGCTCCGCCGTGAGTATGCTATCTCCGATGATATGGCTTACAGCGGGTTCTTTATCGCCACCAAAAATGGCATTAATAAAATCAGCTTGAAAAGATTTAATGTCCATAAGTAGTCTTTCTATTAGAACTTAATATCTGCTGTTGTATTTCATGTGCTGTTGTTGATTCTTCGATAACACGTTCTAGCGATGGGATGTCGTTATCCCATTCGATTAATACAGGTACGTCACCAACGTGTTCTATCGCTTTTTTAAATAGATCCCAAACTGGCTCGGTAACGGGGCGGCTGTGAGTGTCTAGCAAATGAGTGCCCTTATCTTCATAGCCTGCGAGATGAATTTCTGCCACACGATCAACAGGCATTGCAAGGAGGTATTCATTGGCATCAAATTTATGATTTTGAGCACTGACGTAAATATTATTAACATCGAGCAATAACTTACAATCGCTATGGCTTGTGACTTCATTAATGAAATCCCATTCGGTCATTTTAGTTGCTTTAAATTGCAAATAACTTGAAACATTTTCAATAACAATCTGTTCACCAAGAAAGTCTTGAACTTGCAAGATACGATCAACAATGTGTTTCACAATATCTTGAGTATAGGGAAGGGGGATTAAATCATGAGTAACCACACCATGAGCAGAAGTCCAACAAAGGTGGTCGGAAATCCATGCGGGCTGGACTTCATCTTTCAGTTTTTTTAGTCGCTTTAAATAATCCATATTAAGTGGCTCGGTTGAACCGATGGATAGACCAACACCGTGAAAGGTGACGGGGTAATCATTACGAATATGAGATAAAAACTCACGTTGAAGAGTACCTTCGAGCAAGTAGTTATCACTAAGAATTTCAAACCAAGGAATATTGGGTTTTTGTGCTTCAATTTCATCAAAGTGATCAATGCGAAGACCGATACCACAGCCTTTAATGTTATTTTTGTTGTAGGGAGAAGCTTCTTTAGAATTCATAATTTGATGTTATAAACGAAACAACTGAGTTCTGCAAATAAATAACCCCCAATAAAAATTGAGGGTTTTTTGCGAATAATACAGTTAGAAACCTGCTGTTAGAAAGCAAGAATCTGTATTGTACTTTTAAATTAGCTCTTTTTAGCTGGCTTGATTTTTCCGCCTGCTAGTTTTGAACAAGTACCTTCTTTTACATAAACCCATTCCTCTGCTTGTCCATCAGTCTTAGACATACCAGCACAAGCGTGTTGACTAGTTCCACAATCATTCTTGCCCGCTGCTGCAACACCCATGCATTTCTCCATGCCTGGCTTACCTGCCATTGCTGCAGAAGATACTGTTACAAGACCTACAGCCATTACGCTAGTTAGTGCTGATTTGATTAGATTTTTATTACTCATTTGTTACTCCAAAGTTATCGTTAATTGGTCATTAATAGTCTAAGAATACATTCTTGCATTCTTAGTATATTGACCATAGTCATTTAAAATAATTCACAAGAACTGCTATTCAATTGCTTGTGTGGGTTATACGGCAGAGTAATTATTGCGGATGCAAATTTTCAATAATCAATTTGGTTTATAAATGATAATGGGATGTGGGAGAGGAGGATAAACCTTTCTGCCTGTAGTAATTAGGTAAAAAGGTTGGTGTGTTTATTACTTGCTACCCCTGTAGATTTCACCGCCAATTAGTTTTTCACATTGTCCTGCGGGTAAGTGTAACCACTCTACGATTTTCCCATCGATAGTCACTTTTCCATCGCCCTTTCCCACTGCGGCAATACCAATGCATTTTTCCATGACAGTTTCTTTTTTTGCAAATGAGCTAGAAGTGATAGATAGTAGTCCTATCGTTAATAAAGGAATAAATACTTTTGTTGTATTTTTATATTTCATGTGTTTTTCCTAAATCCTCAGGGATTAATTTTTATACGAAGCTATAGGTTATATAGTTCAGCTAGATTTCTTATTTGTTTTTTTGTTGGTAGATTCAACTTTCATTTTACCAACTTTACTTTTAACACTACGTAAATAAGTACCTGCAATTTTTGCACAAGTGCCTACAGGTAACCAAATATACTCTTCTGGGTTAGCATCTTCACTTGCTAAACCGGCACAGGCGTGTTCACTGGTCGGGCAGTCATTCATCCCTGCTAAGACCCTGCCCGCACATCTTTCTTTTCCATTTTTGACAAATTCAGCTGAATCTTTTTCTACTTCAGCTTGAGTTTTGATAGCAAAAGATTGTTGAGGAACTGCAAGCGCTAAGGTTCCCGTGATTGCCATTTTGATAAGAAGTTTCTTGTTGTTTTTCATTTTACTAGGGTACTCCGAAGATATATTTATATAATTGCTAATTTGTCAGCTTATCATCGTCGCTCTGAATAATAGCTGAACTTTAATGTGTTTATATCTCAGTTTTAATGAGAGTTTGTATGGTTATTCTTAATCGTTAATAATTGCGGTGATTTATTATATTTCATCTGGGATGTTTTTTTTGATTATATGGGCGCCATTAATTTTTTGGCATGTGCCTTTCGGTAGCCACAACCAATCTGTCTCATTGCCATCGTCTGTGTTCATGCCCGCACAGACGTGTTCTACACTCGCGCAATCATTTAAACCTGCTTTTACAACTCCTGCACATTGTTCTTTGTTGTTGTCGGCACTTGTAGAGCTTGAGTAAGAAAGTAGGACTAGCGATAAAGCACTTGTAATAAAAGATATGTTTCTTAGTTTACTTTCTCTGATCATTTTAGATGCCTACTTACTTATTTATTTTTTCAATTAAAAGGCGGCCATCAACAAACTTTGAGCATGAGCCTACTGGTACATATAGCCACTCTTCGGTTTTACCATCTATAGTAATTTTGCCATCACCTTTCCCCGCTTTAGCAAGGCCCATACATTTTTCCTGTTCAGATTCTGCAGCGAAGGTTGAAGAGGTAAGTGATGCTAAGGCTAAACCAGTAAATGCGAATATGGCTAGAAGTAGCTTTTTATTCATTTATTGTTGCTCCAGATATATTTTTATTATTAATTATCAGATTCTACTGTAGCACTTAAATGATGAACGTTAGCTTAATATGTTGTCTGCGTTATTTTATTTTGATGATTAATACTAAAATAATAGTCCAAGCTAAGCGGCTACTGTATTCTCTTGTTTTAGAATATATGGTATGGGTTCATTAGCTATGGATATAGTTTACATTCGTGATCTTAAGATTGATGCAGTCATCGGTATTTATGAATGGGAGCAACGCATTCAACAGCAGATTAATGTAAACCTTGAAATGGGCTGGGATAATAGAAAAGCTGCACAATCTGATGATATAAAAGATACCTTAAACTATAAAGCCGCAGCAAATTTGGTTAAAGAGCTTGTTGAAAAAAGTGAGTTTGAATTAGTTGAGGCGTTGGCAGAACATATAGCGGCTCTTCTTTTAAAGGAAATGAATATCCCGTGGATTAAGGTATCATTGGGTAAACCTATGGCGGTGACAGACTCGCTTGAGGTTGGTGTGACAATTGAACGGATACGCGAGCAAGATTAGATGGTTACGGTATATTTAGATATAGGCAGTAATATTGATCGAGAGAAGAATATACAATCTTGCGTTGATCAATTACGTGCAGACTTCAACGGTATAGTTTTTTCAAAAGCCTATGAAAGCGAAGCCTTTGGTTTCACAGGTGATCCTTTTATTAATCTGTCAGCGAAGTTAGAAACTGACCTTAGTTTTGATACGCTAAATACCTATTTAAAATCTTTAGAGTATAAACACGCACGAAAACGCGATAATGATAAGTTTATAGATCGAACACTCGATGTTGACATCCTATTATACGGTGATTTGATTCTACAACCCGAAAAGGATTTACCCCGCAAAGAGATCTTAAAATTCCCTTTTGTTCTATTCCCGTTGGCAGAAATTGCTGGGGAGGTTATTCATCCAATAGAACAGATAACTATTAATGAAATAATTAAAAAGACAGCGCTGGATAAAAAGTCAATCAACGACGTTAAAGGCTTTCCTATTATAGAACCCCATTTAACCATGAAAAACTCAAATTATATGACTAAAACGGTTCAAGTAAAAATCGGTTCGATAGTTATTGGTGGTGGCGCGCCAGTGGTTGTGCAATCAATGACCAATACCGATACCGCCGATGTAGTGCGCACGGTTAAACAAGTGGCAGAACTAGCAAAGGCAGGCTCTGAACTTGTACGAATTACCGTAAACACGATAGAAGCTGCAGAAGCCGTGCCAGAGATCCGTGAGCGTTTAGATAAGATGGGTTGTGATGTGCCATTAATAGGAGATTTTCATTTTAATGGTCACAAGCTATTATCAGCCGTACCCGAATGTGCCAAAGCCTTGGCAAAATACCGTATAAATCCTGGTAATGTTGGCAAGGGGAAAAAGGGCGATGAGAAGTTTGCCCAAATGATTGAGTTTGCGGTTAAGTATGATAAAGCGGTAAGAATAGGAGTGAACTGGGGGTCATTAGATCAACAACTACTAGCAAAAAGGTTGGATGAAAATTCTAAACTAGAAAGCCCGCGAGACTTATCAGAAGTCCAACACGATGCCTTGATTGAATCAGCATTGGATAGTGCTAAAAAAGCCGAAGAATACGGTTTAGCTCACAATAAAATTATCATTTCGTGCAAACTCAGTGGGGTTCAAGACTTGATTAGAGCTTATCAAGAGCTATCCGAAAAATGTGATTATCCACTGCACTTGGGTTTAACTGAGGCAGGCATGGGTAATAAGGGCGTAGTCGCATCAACCGCTGCTTTAGCAATATTATTGCAGCAAGGTATTGGCGATACTATTCGTATTTCTCTTACACCAAAACCGGGTGAAGCGCGTGAGACAGAAGTCATTGTCGGTCAACAAATTTTACAATCGCTAGGTTTGCGCTCATTCACTCCTCAAGTTATAGCCTGCCCCGGTTGTGGACGTACATCCAGTGATTACTTTCAGCATTTAGCGCAAGATATCCAAACCTATTTAGGTGAACAAATGCCCGTGTGGCGCGAAAAATATGTCGGTGTTGAAGAAATGTCTGTTGCTGTTATGGGTTGTGTGGTCAATGGGCCAGGTGAAAGCAAGCAAGCTAATATCGGCATCTCATTACCGGGTAGTGGTGAAAAACCCGTAGCACCGGTGTATGAAGATGGTGAGAAAACGGTCACACTAAAAGGCGATAACATTGCACAAGAATTTCAGCAGCTTGTTGATGCCTATATTGAAAGCCACTACTCCATTTCTGACAGTAGTCGTCAAAAATAATGTTGAGCAATATTCGTGTGGTACTTGTTCGTACCTTTCATTCGGGCAATATAGGCTCAACAGCACGCGCCATGAAAACAATGGGACTGACCAATCTGTGTTTGGTATCCCCCAAAGATTTTGGAACAGCATCAGGTAAACAGGATGCCTTGCAAATGGCGATGAGTGCCAGTGACGTGGTTGAAAATGCTCAAGTTGTTGAAACGCTTTACGATGCCGTAAAAGATTGCACAGTGGTTATTGCCAGTACAGCACGTACGCGCGGTTATGATTTACCCGAACTTAACCCAGAAGAGTGCGCTCAACAGCTATATTCTGAATCAGCAAATAATAAAGTTGCCTTAGTGTTTGGTCCAGAACGTATGGGCTTATCCAATGAAGATTTGCAACTGGCAAAATACCGCGTAACGATTCCCACAAATCCTGATTACAGCTCGTTAAATATTGCAGCTGCGGTGCAAACCTTGAGTTATGAAATATTTAAACAAGTAGAGCAGACAGAACAGATAGAGAAAAGCGAAGAGTTCAGGCGTCTACCCACTACAGATTCATTAGAGCAACTTTATACGCACATGGAATCAACTCTAAAAGACACTGGCTTCATTATTAAAAACCATCCTGGTGAAATAATGCAAAAACTACGCAATGTCTTCACTCGTGCAGAACTAGATGAAAGCGAAGTAAATATTTTGCGTGGCGTATTTTCTTCGGTAGATCGAAGTATTGTAAAAAAGGCCGAAAAATGATTCGACCTGTAACTGAAAACGATGTTCAAGATATCTGTAATATCTATAACTATTTTGTGAAAAACACTCCAATCTCATTTGAAGAGAATGCGATCTCCTATAATGAAATGGAGCAACGCATAGCGACCCAATCAATAGATTACCCATGGTTGGTTTATGAAGATGCGGGGAAAGTTGTCGCTTATGCCTATGCAGATAAATGGAAGGCTCGAAGTGCCTATAGATTTACATTAGAGTCTACAATTTACACGTCTAATGATAGCAAGGGAAAGGGGATAGGTACAAAACTCTACGAAGCATTGTTTGATGAGCTAACTACCCGATCAGTGAGAAGCGTTATGGCAGTCATTGCTTTGCCAAATCTTGCTAGTGTAGGATTGCATGAGAAGATGGGCTTTGAAAAAGTCGCTCATTTTAAAGAAGTGGGCTATAAACACAAAGAATGGATAGATGTAGGTTATTGGCAAAAAATGTTTGATTAGTAGTAGGTTTTTTAAGGAGAGACTGATCAAGTCGATTAGAATTCAGCACAGAAAAATCTGTCGCTATTTTTCATGAAGTAAGACGTAAGAGTTATTCTATTGCGCCGATCTTCGTGGAAAATATTGGCAGATTTGGCAAGCGTGAAAATAATTGGACTTGATCAGGTTCTCCTTAAGGGTGAATTAAATACAAATCAACGAAAAACAGGGGGGGTGGGTAATTAAAAACGGAGTTTTAGGTCCTTATGGAGTGTAAGTCTCCTTTTTATCGCTGTTTTTCAAATAATTTCAATAGATTAAGAGCTGGCTTTACAACTCTTGAATATGTTAATAATTGATATCAATCTTTCCTCAATTAAGCCCGCAAAAAGTACAATTTTACTACCATTCTGCTATACTCCAGCGACACTTTTTACTAGTTAAAAGATACCCTCGTTTATGGCTGAATTCGCGAAAGAAATAATCCCGATTAATCTTGAAGATGAGATGCGTAAATCGTATCTCGAATACGCCATGAGCGTTATCGTTGGGCGTGCCTTGCCTGATGTTCGGGACGGTCTCAAACCTGTGCATCGCCGTGTTTTATTTGCGATGAACGATCTTCGTAATGACTTCAATAAACCGTACAAAAAATCAGCGCGTATCGTTGGTGATGTTATCGGTAAATACCACCCGCATGGTGATACTGCCGTTTATGACACAATGGTTCGTATGGCACAGCCTTTCTCGATGCGTTATATGCTTATCGATGGTCAAGGTAACTTTGGTTCGGTCGATGGTGATTCACCTGCCGCGATGCGTTATACCGAAGTGCGTATGGCGAAAATTGCCCATGATCTCATGGCTGATTTGGATAAAGAGACGGTCGATTTTCAGGGTAACTACGATGATTCTGAGTTTGAGCCAGTAGTCTTCCCAACACGCTTACCAAATCTATTGCTCAACGGTTCTTCAGGAATCGCGGTGGGTATGGCGACGAATATTCCGCCACATAATATTACCGAAGTTATCAACGCCACGGTCGCATTAATTGACGAGCCAGAATTGAGCATTGATGACTTGATGGTTCACTTACCTGGGCCAGACTTTCCAACGGCAGGTGTTATCAATGGTGCGCATGGTATCAAGAAGGCCTATCACACAGGTAAAGGTAGTGTAAAAATTCGTGCTGTCGCACATTTTGAAACCGAGAAAAGCGGTCGTGAAAAAATTGTTGTGACAGAGCTACCGTATCAGGTAAACAAGCTTCGTCTCATTGAAAAAATAGCTGAGCTGGTAAAAGATAAAAAAATCGAAGGAATTTCAGAACTAAACGATGAGTCGGATAAAGACGGTATGCGCATGGTTGTCACGCTAAAGCGTGGTGAGGTTCCTGAAGTCATACTGAATAATCTATTTAAGCAGACACAGATGCAAACCAGTTTTGGCATCAATATGGTTGCAATCATTGATGGCGCTCCTAAGCTGTTTAACCTAAAAGAAATCATTGAAGCGTTTGTTCGCCATCGCCGTGAAGTGGTTACGCGTCGTACTATTTATTTACTTCGCAAAGCACGTGAGCGTGCGCATATTTTAGAAGGCTTGGCGGTTGCACTGGGTAGTATTGATAAAATAATCGCTTTGATTCGTTCATCAGCTAATCCTACAGAGGCGCGTGAGCGTTTGTTGAAGCAAGCGTGGAATGCAGATATTGTTTTAGAAATGCTTGAAAAAGGTGACTCTTCAACGGCGCGTCCTGAAAACTTAGACCCACGTTTTGGTATGAAGGATGACGGTTACTGGCTAACCGAGATTCAAGTTAAAGCGATCTTAGATTTACAACTACACCGTTTAACAGGTTTAGAGAAAGATAAAATTCTGGGTGAATACCGAGAGCTATTATCAAAAATCATCGACTTCTTAGATATTTTAGGCTCACCTGCACGTTTGATGCTAGTTATTCGTAATGAATTGCTCGAAATGCTTGAAATGTACGGTGATGAGCGTTTGACCCAAATTAATGCCGTGGGTGAAGATCTTAATGATATTGATATGATCCCTGAAGAAGATGTTGTGGTTACGCTTTCTCACGAAGGTTACGCCAAAGCTCAGCCAGTCGATACATATCGTGCACAGCGTCGTGGTGGGCGTGGCAAAGTGGCAACCAAGATGAAGGATGAAGACTTTATCGAAAAACTCTTTGTCGCAAGTACGCACGATACCGTGTTGTGTTTCTCCTCAAAAGGTAAGGTTTACTGGTTGATGGTGTATCAACTACCTATGGGTAGCCGTACTTCGCGTGGTCTGCCTATTGTGAACTTATTGCCGTTGGAAGAGGATGAACGCATTCAAGCGATCTTGCCAATTCGTGAATATGAAGATGATAAATACATCTTTATGGCGACAGAAGACGGTACTGTTAAAAAGACAGAATTAAAAGCATTCTCAAATCAGCGTTCATCAGGTTTGATCGCACTTACATTGAATGAGGGTAATCAGCTGGTCGATGTGGCGCTGACTGAGAAGGATGACGAGGTTATGTTGTTCAGTACCCAAGGCAAGGCGATTCGCTTTAAAGAATCTGATGTGCGTTGCATGGGCAGAACGGCTGCTGGTGTTCGCGGTATTAAAATGGCGAAAGATCAAACGGTAAATGCGCTTATTGTATTACGTGAAGGTCGTTTATTAATGGCAACTGAGAATGGCTACGGAAAACGTACCGAAGTTGAAGAATTTAAAGCTCAAAATCGTGGCGGTGGCGGAGTAATCGCTATTCAGACTTCTGATCGTAATGGTGCATCAATCGGTGCGGTACAAGTTATTGATGACGATGAAATTATGCTAATCACCAATGGCGGTATATTGGTAAGAACGAAAGTTGCTGATGTCTCGGTTGTTGGTCGTAATACTCAAGGCGTACGTTTGATTAAGTTGGGTAAAGGTGAAAACCTTACGCAGTTAGTACAAGTTGCTAGCATGGATGATGACGATGATGAGAGCGAAGAATCAACGGTTGAAAGTAATGATAATGATTCTGGTGAAGAAACAACTAACGAAGAGTAGCTAAATATCAAATTAGGGATTACAAATCATCGAAAAAGAGGGGGGGTGGCTTATAAAAACGTCCCTAGAAACCTCTTTTTAGTCCCTTTTACGCTTGTTTCGATAGAGACTTAGCCAAATGGATCAACTTTCTTTGTTCATTGATCGTTTTGATACCTTGGGTTACTTCATCATTGGCGTCAATATCCTGCTTCTAATCTTTGCCAAACAAATATTGAAACAGGTTTATTCAAACCCCGAAAAAGTCTTTAATTTTTCTCGTAAGGTAATGATTTTTAGAGCATTAAACTTGCTTATAATGCTTGCTTACGGCTATTTTCGTTTCTTTCAAGGTGATAAAGGTTTAGAAACTAAAGGCCTAGGTTTTAATATTCTCGCAGTATTGGCGATTATCTATTTTGCCTATTTAGCCATGCATTTAGCTCACGCTTTTTTAGTACGGCAGTATGGTAAAGAGCGAGAAATTCAAGGTAAAAAACGTTATTCATCTACTTATCAAACTCGACTATTAAGTATTTTTAGTAGTGTTTTTATTGGTATTGTCGCTTTACTCAGTATCATTCGTTTACTCGGTTTTGACTCACTTTTAGAAGCTGGCGGTGTCATCGGTATTATTGGCGTTTTCCTTGCGCTTACTTCTAGTATTTGGGCGCCTGATATTTTTCATGGCCTTATTATTCTTAATAGTGATATGTTTTCTGAGGGAGATGTCATCCAGTTTAATGATGGCGAGCAGATATATGGGCTAGTTTATAAGACTAAAGTTTTCCATACGGTAATTTTAAATATTGTTAATAATCATCGCGTTATGATTAGAAATTCTAAACTACGTGATTTCACAGTTCATAATTTATCTAAATTTGCATCTGCAAAAGGCTTGCGAGAAAACTTAAAGTTTAAGATTGGCTATGATGTTTCAGCCGATGCGGTTAGAGACTTATTTGAAACGGTTTATGAGCGCGCAAAAACAGATAGCAGTGTAGAAATAGAAGAGCAGTATGATCTTGAATTTGGTATAAATGATACAGGTGATCATGCAATCGAATGGGTCTTTTATTATTACACCAAAGAAGTAGAAAAACTCATGCTAACGAGGCAGCGCTTATTACAATTGATGTTAGAGACGTCCATTGAAAAAGGTATTTCGCTATCCACGCCGTTTACACATATCCCGGTAAAT
>Ga0256839_1004651_pt1 | contig 13261 bp, 13 predicted proteins | sample 354166metaG_FD_185968 | JGI IMG/M metagenome (GOLD analysis project Ga0256839, IMG submission 185968) | Hydrothermal vent microbial communities from Mid Atlantic Ridge, Atlantic Ocean - 354-166 | ecosystem: Environmental > Aquatic > Marine > Hydrothermal vents | place: Atlantic Ocean: Mid... | reverse complement strand
GGTGGAACCTTGTACGCACCCTCGCCTCAACCGCAGCGATGATATTGTTTTTGATTGCGACCATTCAATTAGCGGCTAATTGATCCAACCCTATCCCACCAACTGGCGATACATCGGCGGCAGGGCGCGGGTGAGATCATTCGGGTGGCCGGCAATCGCAAAAGCGTTTTGCCCAAAGATATGAGGAAAATAGCTTTGCGCCTTTTTATCAATCGTAATACCGAAAACCGCCATGCCCGCTTGGCGAGCCTCCAATACGGCTTTTCTGGTATCCTCCACCCCATAACGGCCCTCATAATGGTCAAGATCATTCGGCTTGCCATCGCTTAAAACCAACAGAAGCTTTTTCTGATTGCCGGTTTTTGCAAGTTCGCCCGAAACATGACGAATGGCAGCGCCCAGCCTTGTGTAAAAGCCCGGTTTCAGCGCTCCAATACGAGAAAAAACCTGCGGCCCGAGCGATTCCGTAAATGATTTAACGGTAGAGACAAAAACCCGATCGCGACGCAGCGACGAGAAGCTGAAAATCGCATTATCATCACCACAAGCAGCCAGCCCCAACGCCAATGCCATCAGCGCTTCTTTCGATATATCAATGACCTGCCGATGTTCAATCCAGCTTTCTGAAGAGCGCGATATATCGATCAGCACACCAACAGCCAAATCACGCGCGCCAATGCGCATGGAAGAAAATACCCGGTTTGACCCCTCACCCGAGGCAGAAAGATCACAGCGCGCCCGGATAAGCGCATCCATATCAATTTCATCGCCATCAATCTGGCGATAGACCCGCTCGCGCCGCGGGCGAAGCGCTTCAAATTGACGTTTCACCGCCCGAATGCGTCTGCGCGCCGCCTTATCGGGTTGCCATTCGACACCATTTTCCAATGAGGGCGCAACGGCCGCCAAAACACGACAATGATCCTTATAATAGGCGTGTTTGCGATAATCCCATTCAGAATAGGTGTGGCGCGCTGAAATGCGCTCATGCTCCACATCTTCCGGCGCAAGATCTAGATCAAATTTCAGTTTGGTGGCAGCCTTTTTGGAGATATTGCCAAGCCCGAATTCCTCCTGATCTTCGGCCGCCTTTTTGGCGCTGTCTTCCTCATCGTCATCAACACCGCGATTGATATTCATCATTTCCGACCAGGAAAGGATCGCTTCAAACCGGTGCAACAGGAAGGAGTCATTGCGCTCGACCTGATCGGATTTCTCGCGTTTTGCCTTGCGGGTTTTGCTATCTTCTTCCTCGCCTCCGTCATTTTCGCCCACTTCCGCATCTTCGCGGCGAAGCGGGCCTGATAGCTTACGCGGCGCAATTTCGCCCCATATAACCAGCGGGAAAAATGTTTTATATTTTGCCCCTGCATGGGTATTATCAAGTTTTTCTTCAAGATCTGAAAGCAGCTTCTCGAAAGATGTCTCTGCTTGCAAAGATTGCTCAGCCGCCAGGACCGCACAAATGGCCGCCTCGATTACCGCTTCACTTTCCGGCAATTGCTTTTTTAACCGCATGGCCAGAAATTCCTGCCGCAAGTGATTGTATATCGCTTTCATTCCCGGATATTCTTGGCAGATTTCTCGGCTCAATTCTGCGGCAAAGCGAATGAAAGCAATATCATCACGCAATTGATCGCCGGTTATCCTGGGCGCGCGGTCACCGGCAACGGCCGCCCACGCCACCAGCCATTTATAGATATTCTCATTCGCCTGCCGTGAGGGCAAAAGATCAATGCTTTCCGGCATAAAGAGATTGTCGCCATCAAAGCGGGCACAGGTTACCGCGTTTGAGCCATGACCAATACGGGCCAGAAAACGCTGCCGATAATCGCTCGATTGTGCAGGGATTGGCTTAACCTCAACACCGGCCCCGCCACCAAGACCGCGAAACAGCACCCCCAAACGCTTTTGCATTTGTTCAAGTGTAACTGCAGCCTCGGGGAAGCTTGGCTCGCTATCAACCTCGCCTATCAAGCGATGCCATAATTCACCAATCAGCTCTTCAGGTTCGGCAAATTTTGCAAGATCAACCACACCAATACCTAACCAACAACCGCTTGAACAATATCCTTCAATGAAGTTTTTACATCCCTGTCATCAGCCAGCGGCTCAATGATTGCCACCTCAATTGCCCGGTTGATATCCATTCCATCGGCTATTAAAGACGCGCAATAAACCAGCAACCGGGTTGAAACCCCCTCTTCCAGATCTTGCCCTTTAAGGTCACGCAGTTTGGCTGCAAGGCGAACCAGAAGCGAAGATTTATCCTCATCAAGCCCGCTTTCGCTGGCAACAATTCGGGTTTCTGCGTGAGCTGGTGGAAAATCAAACTCCAACGCTAAAAAGCGTTGGCGGGTGCTTGGCTTCAAAGATTTGAGAATATTCTGATAGCCAGGATTGTAAGAGACGATCAACATAAAGTCGTCCGGCGCATCCAGCGTCTCGCCGGTGCGATCCAACGGCAAAATCCGTCGATCATCGGTTAAGGGGTGAATGACAACGGTCACATCCTTGCGCGCTTCAACCACCTCATCGAGATAGCAAATGCCGCCATTTCGAACGGCTTTGGTCAGCGGGCCATCGGCCCAAATTGTCTCGCCACCTTTCAGCAAATACCGCCCGGTTAAATCCGCCGCTGCCAGATCGTCATGGCAGGAAACCGTATTAAGAGGCAGACCCAGTCTGGCAGCCATATGACTGACAAACCGGGTCTTGCCGCAACCGGTGGGGCCCTTCAACAATAATGGCAGTTTAAGTTGAAAGGCCCGTTCAAACACTTCACACTCATCACCGGAGGGATGGTAAAAAGGGACAGTGTCTTGAACGTCCGGTTGATTGGTTTTCGTGCGTGCCAACATGACTATTCCGCCGCCGCTGGTGACCGGCTGGAAGCCGACATCAGCTCCTTGCGAGGTACGAATGTCGCATAGATGAACAGTAATGCACCCACCACGAACACAGCGCCCGCGCCAAACCGCATCATGTAAAACAGACCAAGCTGATCCTGAACATCCATAAAGTAATCGCCATTAACCCGTTGCAGATGTGTTTGAATGGCACCGGCAAAGGTTAAAACAAAGGTCATGAAGGCCATCGCTGAATTCATGATCCAGAAACTGATCATGTTGAGAACCTGATTATAAGGCTCGCGCTTCAGCAGATGTGGCATTGCATAGGTGATGATCGCCAGATTGATCGACACATAGGCACCAAAGAAAGCCAGATGACCATGGGCGGCAGTTACCTGCGTTCCGTGAGAATAGTAATTCACGCTGGCAAGGGTGTGCATAAAGCCCCACACGCCCGCCCCAAAGAACGACATCACAGAAGCCCCAAGCGCCCACAAGATAGCCGCCTTGTTTGGATGGTCGCGACCACCTTTCCACACCATAGTGAAACTGAACACCACCATCGCAAAGAACGGCACCACTTCAAGGGCTGAAAATATCGACCCTATCCAGGTCCAGTATTTTGGTGTTCCGATCCAGTAATAATGGTGTCCGGTTCCAAGAACGCCCGAGAATAGGGCCAGTGCCACGATTACATAGACCCACTTTTCCACAATTTCCCGGTCAACACCGGTGAGTTTAAGCAGCATGAATGCAAGGATAGCAGCCATAACCAATTCCCAAACACCTTCCACCCAAAGATGGACCACATACCACCAGTAGATTTTATCCAGCACCAGATTATCTGGAACATAGAGCGAGAACAGGAAGAAGATCGCAATACCCCAAAGGCCAAGCAACAACACATTGGTAATGGCGGTTTTACGCCCCTTTAACACGGTCATCGAGATGTTAAACAGGAACATTAGAGCGGCAACTATAATGCCAAGCTTCACCCAAAGCGGCTGCTCAAGAAATTCTCGCCCCTGCAATCCGAGGAAAAAGTTACCTTCAAACAGATTGAATACATAGGTTATAACGGCACCCAATGTGCCAACTACAAGCAATATTAATTGCAGGTAGCCGATCATTGGCGAATAGAGTTCGCGTTCTGCTTCTTCCGGTATCAGATAATAGGCAGCGCCAAAAAATCCAAGCAATAACCAGACAATCAACGCATTGGTATGGACCATGCGCACCACATTAAATGGCGCCAGATCAGAAAGAAAATTGGGTGCTATATAAATATATCCGGCAACCAGCCCACCAAGAACTTGTATTGCAAACAACGCCATTGCCACAGCAAAATAGGCCATTGCAACTTTTTGAGATTGATATTTCATGACAGTTCTCCTTAACCGGCATCATTTGGGGGCCAGTTATTGGTATCGATTGTGCTGACCCATTGCAGGAATTCAGCCAGATCATCGAGCTCTTTTTCAGACAGGTTAAATTGCGGCATCTGGCGACGACCTTCGACACCGGATGGTTGCGCCTTCATCCAGTCTTTAATAGCTTCTCTTGCGCCTTCAGGGTCATCCTTGCCGCCAAAGCGCACGAACACATTGCCAAGTTCCGGTGCAAAATAAGCCCCTTCACCCAGAATTGTGTGGCAATTGACGCAAGCTTTATCTTCCCAGATTTTCTTGCCGTGGGCGACCGCCTCGTTGAGCGTTTCCTTATTGGTGGAAACATTGACCGCATAATAATGGGTGTGCGCTGTCAGTCCAAAGAATATCAGTAGGAAGAATAATGAGCCGCCATAAAAAATATTGCGGGCAGCAGATTTAGTATACATCTCCAGAATCCCTTCATTCGATTTCCGGTGCGTAAAACCTAGAACTGTCCCCAATTCACGCTTTGACCTAAATCAAACAAAAGATATTCAATTAATTATTATGGCTATCGACAACTCTTGAGCAATTTCTGCAACTCATCGAGCGTGTCTAGAAGACGCTCCATTTCATCATGGCCGAATGCAACTTCGATCTTGGCATAATGCGCACAACATTCGGGTGATACCTGCGCGATCAATTCATGCCCCTTTTTGTCGATGGTAAGCAGCGTGCGCCGTCCATCATCCTTGTCTTTACAACTGGTGATCAAATCAGCAGCTTCAAGTGTTTTGATAATCCGCGTTAAACTGGGTGCCAGAACACAGGCGCGCACCGCAAGTTGGCTCGCCTCCATCGCCTCAACTTCAGCCAATACCCGCAAAACACGCCATTGCTGCTCGGTTATATTATGACTAAAAAGCACCGGGCGAAACCGTTCCATAACAGCTTCCCGCGCCCGCAACAGGGCCATAGGTAATGAACGGCCCGTATCGAGCGGCAAAAACCCATCATTGCTGCTGTTGTTTTTCATCCCGGTTTCAAAACCCTCTTTACTATCAAATGTAATCCTGCCACAAAAATCTCACCATGACAGAAGTATTGTTATACATGTTAACTAACGGCATTTGCCTGTATCGGAACAGTGTCGCCAGCGACTTACCAACAACAGGAGCAGCCAATTGAACTGGACTGATTTTCGAAGCTGGGCCCATAAAATTGCCGATTGGGGTACCGATTACAGATTATCACTGCGCGACCGCCCGGTTCGAGCCCGCACCAACCCGGGCGACATATTGAACTCCCTGCCAGAAGCACCGCCGGAAGCTGGTGAGCCGATGGAACAGATATTTGCTGATTTTGACCAAACTATCATGCCCGGCATGACCCATTGGCAGCACCCAAGGTTTTTTGCATATTTTCCCTCGAATGCAGCCCCTCCAGCCGTACTTGCGGAACAATTGGTCAGCGTTATTGCAGCCCAATGCATGTTGTGGCAAACCTCACCCGCTGCCACCGAACTTGAAACCCGAGTGCTTGACTGGCTGCGTCAGGCGCTTGGCCTGCCAATACATTTTACCGGTGTCATTCAGGACAGTGCTTCCTCTGCAACACTTGCCGCCGTGCTAACCATGCGCGAAAAAGCCCTCAATTGGCAGGGCAATGTTAAAGGACTGGCCGCCCTTTCAACCATCCGTATTTATTGTTCCAGCGAAGTTCATTCATCCATCGACCGCGCCATCTGGATTGCCGGTATTGGTTCTGACAATCTGGTAAAAATCCAGGCAAAAGGAGAAAATCGCGGCATTGATGTTGATGCGCTAGAGGCGGCAATCAAAAAAGATCGCGCCAACGGCCTCTTGCCCGCCGGTATCATTGCCTGTGTTGGTGGCACCTCCATCGGCGGCACTGACAATATCGAAGATGTAATTATGCTTGCCAGGAAAGAAAACCTCTACACCCACGTCGATGCGGCATGGGCAGGCTCTGCAATGATCTGCCCTGAATTCAGACATCTGTGGAAAGGCATTGAGGGTGCTGACAGCATTGTATTTAACCCGCACAAATGGCTCGGCGTGCCTTTTGATTGCGCTGCACACTATCTTGCCAACCCCGACGAGCTGGTCTCCACCCTTGCCATTAAGCCTGAATATCTCAAAACCCACGGCCGCGACGGAGTGATCAATTATTCTGAAATGTCGATCCCGCTGGGGCGGCGTTTCCGCGCCTTAAAGCTGTGGTTTCTCATTCGCGCCTATGGGCTGGAAGGCCTGCGCACGATGATCCGCAATCATGTGAAATGGTCGGCCCAGCTTGCAAAAAAACTTGCAGCCCACCCTGATTTTGAACTGACCAGCAAACCAATGCTTTCGCTATTCAGTTTTCGCTTTGCCCCAAAAGGCGTTGCAGACCTTGATGCATTCAATCTGCAACTGCTGAGCAATATCAACAATGACGGGCGTATTTACCTTACCCAAACAAATGTTGATGGAAAATTCGTTATTCGTTTTCAGGCCGGTCAGTTTGAAATGAATGAGCAAGATGCCATTCTTGCCTATGAGGTGATTATCGAGCTGTCTGAACAGTTACACCGAACTTAATTCCTTCTTGTGCATCCATTCTGCATGTTTAGGGGCCTTTTTGGTTTTCGACCATTCCTCCAGCATATCCCATTTTACTGCGTCAAGTTTGACGAGCATAGCATCTTCCTCCGGGTCCGGGCATGCCAGTTCAATACGGTGGCCATTAGGGTCGAAGAAGTAGATGGAATGAAAGATCGAATGGTCGGTAATTCCCAATACATCAATGCCGTTTTCCTCAAGTTTTTCCTTAAACTCAACCAACGTTTCGCGGTCTTTTACCTTAAAGGCCAAATGCTGCACCCACTCAGGCGTATTGGGGTCACGCCCCATCTCCGGCTTGGTTGGTAATTCGAAAAAGGCCAGCACATTGCCCATACCCGCATCAAGAAACACGTGCATATAGGGATCGGGCGCATGGGTGGAAGGTACATGATCTTCCGCAATCGCCAATACAAAATCCATATTCAAATTGTCCACATACCAGTTGACGGTTTCCTTCGCATCCCGGCAACGATAGGCAACATGGTGAATTCGTTCGATCTTCATAATTAAATCCTCTCATATGAAAACGTGTTCAAGCTGAAAAGAGATCAATCCATTAAGTCGAAATCGTCCAGCAGTTGCCCAGGTTAATGTAAGCTCCACCCATCAATTTAGTTGCACATGCAACTAAGTCAAGCAAAATATCGCAAGCTCACAAGGTTGCCAAACTCACCATTTGCAATCGTCACTCCAAATCCAGTTTTATCAAACCCACAGAAACAACTTGAATTTAGTTGCCATTGAAACTAAATTCACCCAATGAATATTCCAGCCAAATCCTTATCTACAATTCAAGATCGACCGGGAGAACTCGATTTACCTGTATTCTTCCCCTATCAGGTCCGAGCATTCTACCGGGCGGTCAGCGATGCAGTGGCAGTTGCCTATTCTTCCAAATACGGCCTAACCGCCTCCGAATGGCGAACAATGGCAATCCTCGGCCCGGAAAAGTCACTCACCGCTGGCGAGATTGTTGCCCGCTCGACAATGGACAAGGTGAATGTTTCGCGCGCGGTTAAAGGCCTTCAGGCCCACGGGTTTTTAATCAGAAATATAGATGATAATGATAAACGCCGCTCGCTGTTAAAGCTAACCGAAAATGGGGCAACGGTATTTCTCGAGCTAATACCGGCGGTTAAGCTGGTTGAGCAGGATTGTCTCAACGGCCTGAACAGCAATGAGCGCGATATTTTATGTTCGCTGATGTTGCGGGTTCAACAAAATGCCGAAAAAATCCCCCAAGGGTAAAACCAGATGGCCGATATAATACTCTACGATTATTGGCGCTCATCGGCGAGTTACCGGGTTCGAATTGCCCTCAATCTGATGGGCTTGGTGTATAAAGCCAGCTTCATCAACCTTTTAACTGGACAGCACAAGACCTTGGAATATTTAAAGAAACAGCCACAAGGCATCGTGCCCGCTATAGATGTTGATGGACAAACTATTACCCAGTCTTTGGCCATCATTGAATATTTCAGTCAAACACGGCCTGATAAGTCCTTACTGCCAAACGATGCTTTAGGCATAGCAAGAGTGCGTTCCATTTCCTATGCGATCGCCATAGAAATTCACCCGATTTGCAATTTGTCGGTGGTCGATCACATCGAAGAGATTACCGGCGGCGGCATTGAGGTAAAAACCGCCTGGATGCAGTGCTTCATCCGCAAAGGGCTGGTGGATGTTGAGACCTATTTAAGCGATGGAATGAGCGGTAAATTCTGCCACAGCGACACCCCCGGTATGGCCGATTGTTGCCTCATCCCGCAGCTTTATAATGCGGCGCGCTGGGGTGCCAATTATGATGATCTGGCAAATATTTGCAGGATTGAACAGGCTTGTAATGAATTGCCAGCTTTTCAAAAGGCCCATCCAGAGGCCAACAAGCCTGACTAATTCTGCTAAACCAGCTCCTCACCCCTCTCCCTGATAAATTTCTTCCGGTGGCGCTTTCGCCCCGGTCATGAAGGCCACCGCATCGGCCATCGAATGCTCCTTTGGATTGAGCACGCAGAGCCGTTTGCCAAGCCGGTGAATATGAATACGATCTGCAACTTCAAACACATGTGGCATATTATGAGAAATCAGCACAATCGGCATACCGCGCGATTTTACATCCTGAATAAGCTCAAGCACCCGGCGCGATTCCTTCACCCCAAGTGCAGCCGTCGGCTCGTCCATGATAATCACCTTTGAACCAAAAGCCGCCGCGCGCGCAACCGCAACCCCCTGCCTTTGCCCGCCAGATAATGTCTCAACCGCCTGCGAGATATTCTGGATGGTCAAAAGCCCCAGCTCGGTGAGCTTATCGCGGGCAAGCTGCTCCATTTTCTTCCGGTCCAGTTGGCGAAATAGACTGCCCATAATGCCAGGCTTTCGAAGTTCGCGCCCTAAAAACATATTATCCGCAATGGAAAGCGCCGGCGACAAGGCAAGTGTTTGATAAACCGTCTCAATTCCCGCGGCACGCGCCTCTATCGGCGAATGAAACCGGACCGGCGCACCTTCGAGTTTAATTTCACCTTCATCTGGCTGAATCGCCCCCGAAATAGCTTTAATCAGCGTAGATTTTCCGGCGCCATTATCACCAATAACGGCAAGAATTTCACCCGGGTAAAGGTCAAAATCAGCATGATCAAGCGCGGTCACTCGCCCGAAGCGTTTAACGATATTGCGGGCGGTCAAAATAGGCGTATTCATGCGGCAACCCTCCGGATCCACTGGTCAACCGCCACCGCGCCGATGATCAAAACCCCGATCAGCAAATAGGTCCATTGCGGGTCGGTGCCAATCAGCCGCAGGCCGAGCGAAAACACACCCACAATCAGCGCGCCAAACAACATACCCATGATAGAGCCGCGCCCGCCAAACAGCGATATACCGCCGATCACCACAGCCGTAATGGACTCGATATTGGCAAACTGTCCCGCCGTTGGTGAAACCGAGCCGATGCGCCCGATTAGCGCCCACCCGGCAAACGCACAAATCAGCCCCGCCAATACATAGACCGAGAGCAATACTTTACGCACCCGAACGCCAGAAAGTTCGGCCGCTTCCGGGTCATCGCCAATCGCATAAACATGCCGCCCCCAGGCCGTATTGTTTAGTACATAGGACAAAATGAGAATAAGCAAAACAAACGCGATCACCCCATAGGTGAACACCGCCCCGCCAATGCGAATTTTTTCGCCAAAAAACTGTAAAATCTGGGCGCTTTGTTGAATGTCCTGACTGCGAATGGTTTCATTGGCCGAATATAGAAAATTCGTCGCCAGCACGATCTGCCACATGCCGAGTGTCACGATGAATGGCGGGAGACGCACATAGGCCACCAAAAGCCCATTGATAAACCCGCAGAACGCTCCGGTGGCAAGACCCGCAACAACCGCCAGTTCCGCTGGCCAGCCATAGCGGAAGGTAAATTGGCCCATAACAACCGATGACAAAACCATAATCGCACCGACGGAAAGGTCGATACCGGCGGTTAGAATTACCAAAGATTGCGCCGCACCGACAATGCCGACAATCGCCACCTGTTGTAAAATTAGCGTAAGAGCAAAGGGTGAAAAGAACTTGCTGCCAAGCAATATCCCAAATGTGGCAATCGACATGATCAACACCACCAGCGGCACCAGTGATGGTGTCTTGTGTAGCCAATGCTGAACAGTCCCCAGCATACCTCGGTTTTGATGGTCAAATGAGACGACGTCTTGCGCGTCTTGTCCCTCTGGCGAAATTTCTTCCGGCTTCATTTATCCCCCGTGGAAATCATCTTCTCCGGAAAGTAGCCTCGCAATCATTGTGACGCAATGCCTGCTTTATTTTCTGAGCCTGCCTTACAATCTGGTGGACAAAATCAGGCGACCAAACGGCCGCCTGATCCAGTTAAGCTGCTCGATTGTTGCTGCATGAACAATCTCGCCCCAGAACAATCTACCCCCAGCAACGATCGGTGCCGGTTTTTGTATCAATTGATTCAACACCAGCAACCGCCCTGTCGGTTACAAGTGCAACGCCTGTGTCAAAGAATGCTTTGCCGGGCGTATTGGCAGGCTTGGTACCATCCTTGGCCCACTTCGCAATTGCTTCAACGCCTTTGGATGCCATCAGCAATGGATATTGCTGCGATGTGGCTCCAATGACCCCATCTTTGACATTTTGAACACCCGGGCAACCACCATCGACCGACACGATCAACACATCATTTTCACGCCCAAAAGCTTTCAATGCCTCATAGGCACCGGCCGCAGCGGGTTCATTGATGGTGTAAACCACATTGATACCAGGCTCTTTGGCAAGAAGGTTTTCCATCGCCTTGCGGCCGCCTTCTTCATTACCGGCAGTTACTTCGTTGCCAACGATACGCGGGTCGGTTTCATCACCCCATTTGTTTGGATCACCCAGTTCAATACCAAAGCCTTTCAGGAAGCCCTGATCACGCAAAACCCCGACAGAAGGCTGGCTAACCGCCAGATCAAGCATCGCGATTTTAGCGTCTTTTGCCTTGTCACCCAAAGTGGCTGCAGCCCATTTACCGATCAACTCACCGGCCAGAAAGTTATCTGTGGCAAAGGTAGAATCGGCTGAATCAATCGGTTCAAGCGGCGTATCCAGTGCAATCACCAGAAGGCCTGCTTCCTGCGCCTGTTTTACCGCCGGAACAATGCCCTTGGTATCTGAAGCCGTAATCAAAATGCCCTTGGCCCCATCAGCAATGCAGGTTTCAATCGCCGCAACCTGACTTTCACTATCACCATCAACCTTACCGGCATAAGTTTTAAGATTGATGCCCAATTCCTTCGCCTTGGCAAGTGCGCCCTCTTTCATTTTCACAAAGAACGGATTGGTATCAGTTTTTGTAATCAAACAAGCGCCTATACCTTCAGCCTGAGCCGGTGCACTCAACACGGTTCCCATGGCCAACGCGCCAATCGCAGTTGCAATCAATGTATTTTTCATCTCACTCTCCCTGATATTTCTCGGTCTTGTTTTCAACAATGACCTTACGGGCAAAATCTTGCACTCAACGCGGAACGCTGTCAATAAGTAAAACGAATTGATTTATTCTTTTTTTCTGGCATTCTACGGAAGGAATGGCCATACCAATTAACTGGGAACAAGGGGAGCGACAATGGGAAAGGTTTTTCAGCCGACCATTGGCACGTCCACAGGCGGCACAAACCAGGCACGCCTTCGCGCCCATAATGAACGCCTTATCCTTTCAATTATCCAGCGCCACGGCAAAATTGCCAAATCAGAATTGGCCAAACATGCGGGCCTGACCCCGCAGGCCGTTACCATTATTATTCGCGCGCTGGAGAGTGACGGATTGTTACTGCGAGGAGAACCCCGGCGCGGCAAGGTCGGTCAACCCTCCATACCCATGTCGCTCAACCCAAATGGCGCATATTCCATTGGTCTAAAGATTGGACGCAGGCGCGCAGACCTGATTTTGATGGGTTTTACCGGCCAGCAGGTTGCGCTGCTGCACAAGGTTTATCCCTACCCTGAGCCGGGAAAAATTCTGGAATTTATTCGCACCGGCCTCAATCCACTGTTAGAAAACCTACCCGCACCAGAACGCCAGAAGATAGTCGGCATCGGCGTTGCCATGCCGTTTAGCCTATGGGATTGGGCCGACAAAATTGCAGCACCTGCAGGCACTATGGATGCCTGGCGAGGTTTCGATATTAAACACGAAATCGAAAAGCTGAGTGACTTTCCAGTCCTTATCGAAAATGATGCAACCTCGGCCTGTGGGGCTGAACTGGTTTACGGGCGCAGCTCAAACATTGCCGATTTCATTTACTTCTTTATTGGCTCGTTTATTGGCGGCGGCATCGTCCTCAATCATGCGGTATATCGCGGCAAGTCCGGCAATGCAGGCGCAATTGCTCCAATGCCCGTAATCGGGCCTGATGGAAGAGCATCCCAATTGCTCGAACATGCATCGATTTACGTGCTTGAAAAACAATTGCGGGAAAAGGGTATTGACCCCTCGCCGCTTTGGTTGTCACCCGACAATTGGGACAAGTTTGATGATCTGGTTTTTGAATGGGCGGCCGTGGTGGCCAAAAACCTGGCATTGGCAATTCTCGCCAGTTGCAGCGTCATAGATTTCGACGCCGCCATAATCGACGGCTCAATTCCAGAAAAAATACGTGGAAAAATCGTTGATCTAACCCGGCATGAACTGGCCCAACTGGATATGCAAGGCATTGACCCGCCGCTTGTTGAAATGGGAACAACCGCCAATGATGCCCGCGTTATGGGCAGCGCTTCGCTACCGCTTTTTGCCCGCTATTTCCTCGATAAAAACACGATTTAGAACTTTTGCGCACAAACCGCCAAACAAGTTGGCATTTGCACAAAATACGGATGGATAGTGGCCTAGACAGAGAAACCTCGAACA
>Ga0256839_1004650_pt1 | contig 13263 bp, 10 predicted proteins | sample 354166metaG_FD_185968 | JGI IMG/M metagenome (GOLD analysis project Ga0256839, IMG submission 185968) | Hydrothermal vent microbial communities from Mid Atlantic Ridge, Atlantic Ocean - 354-166 | ecosystem: Environmental > Aquatic > Marine > Hydrothermal vents | place: Atlantic Ocean: Mid... | reverse complement strand
GCCATCTGTGCCGGGCTTGATGCGCTCGGTGTCGCCTATGTCATCAACCCCCGTCTGGTGAGAGGGTTGGATTATTATGCCCGCACCGTATTCGAGTGGGTGACCGACCGCCTGGGCGCGCAAGGCACCGTCTGCGCAGGTGGCCGCTATGACGGGCTGGTAGAGCAGCTGGGCGGCCACGCCACCACAGCGGTTGGCTTCGCCATGGGGGTCGAACGGCTGGTGGCACTGCTGGAAGAGGCAGGCATTGAACCGGAAGCGCAGATTGATGCCTATCTGGTGCTGATGGGAGAAGAGCCACAGCGCCAGGGGTTGCTGCTGGCAGAGCAGCTGCGTGACCAGCTGCCAGGGCTGCGTCTGCTGACCCACTGCGGTGGAGGTGGATTCAAGAGCCAGTTCAAAAAGGCAGACCGAAGCGGCGCACGTTATGCGCTGATACTGGGTGAAGATGAGCTGGCCAAAGGTGTGGTGGGTATAAAAAACCTTCGTGAGCAGAGTGAACAGCAGGAGATAGCGCTGGATCAACTGGCTCAATTTTTTCAAAAAAGTAAAGAGAGTGAGATATGAGTGCCTATCAGTCTGATGAAGAGCAGGTAGAAGCCCTGAAAGTGTGGTGGAAAGAGAATGGTAAATCCACAATTGCCGGCGTCGTACTGGGTCTGGGTGGCCTGATCGGCTGGCAGGCCTGGACACAGCATCAGGCAACCTCTGCAGAACAGGCCTCCATCCAGTACCAGCAGCTCACCATGGCGCTCAGTATCGGGGCCACAGCCTCTGCGGCCAAGCAGGCCGAACTGCTTATCTCACAACATGACACGAGCAGCTATGCACAGTTTGCCGCGCTCAATATCGCGCGCCAGCATCTGGAGCAGGGTGACAGCAGCGCAGCGCAAAACCAGCTGGCCTGGACTCTTGAGAAGAGCAGCGAACCTGCTATCCAGCAGGTTGCCCGTCTTCGCCTGGCCCGAATCAAGCTGAGTGAGGGCGACAGCGCAGGAGCCGCCAAGCTGGTGAACGAGGCACCAAGGGATGCCTTTGCCGGCGAGTTTGCCCAGCTGCGGGGTGATATTGCACTGGCCAACAGCGACAAAGAGGCGGCGCGTAGAGCCTATCAGGCCGCGCTGGAGAATAACGTAGGCAATGTAGAGCTGGTGCAGATGAAGCTGGATGATCTGACCGCTGCCGTTACCCGCTAGAGTTGAGGTTTGAAGTAGATGCTGTATCGAATAACCGTTCTGATTCTGACCCTGCTGCTGACCGGCTGCGGCTCCCTAATGAGTCCAGGCGAGTGGTTTGCCGATGAAGACAATGTGGATGCACCGGCCAAACTGGTCGAGATAACAACCGATATCGGTGTGCAGAGGCTCTGGAGCACCTCAGCCGGTGAAGGCACCGATGGGCAGCGCCTTGAGCTGGTGCCCTATGTGTATGATGGGAAGGTCTATGTTGCCGACAGTGAAGGCAATGTCGAGGCCATTGATGCGGCCAGCGGCAAGCAGATCTGGGAGCATGAAACCGAGCTGGCACTCTCTGGCGGCCCGGGTGCAGGGGACAATCTGGTGCTGGTTGGCAGTCGTGATGGTGATCTGGTCGCACTGGATGCGGCCAGCGGCCAGGAAAAATGGCGCACACTTCTGAGCAGTGAGATCCTCTCTGTGCCCAAGGCTGCGGATGGGCGGGTGGTGGTGCACACCATGGATGGTAACCTCTTCGGCCTGGATGCCACAAATGGCAAAGAGGTCTGGAGTTTCAACCGCTCCGTACCCGTGCTTACCCTGCGCGGCAGCAGCTCTCCACTTATCAGTGGTAACAGCGTTATCTGTGGCTTTGCCAGCGGCAAGCTGATCTCCTTTGACCTGCAAACCGGCGATCTGCAGTGGGAGAGCAGCATCAGCGTCCCCTCCGGCCGCACCGAGCTGGAGCGCATGGTGGATATCGATGGCGAGCTGGCCGTGGTCGATGGCGTGATCTATGTGGCCACCTTCCAGGGGGATCTGGCAGCCGTCTCGCTGGAGACCGGCGTGGTGCACTGGCGTCGGGAGATGTCATCCCATGCGGGTGCTGCTGCGGACAGGAACCAGGTCTACATCTCTGATGCAGAAGATCAGGTCTGGGCCATCGACCCGCGCAATGGAGCCGCGCTGTGGCGACAGAAAAAACTCCATGCGCGCAGCCTCTCAGCCCCGGCGGTGCTGGATCAATTCGTACTGGTTGGGGATTTCGAAGGTTACCTGCACTGGCTCTCGATAGAGGATGGCAGCCTGGTTGCGCGTACGCGCGTGGGTGACGCCCCGATCAGCACCCCGCCGATAGTCAGGGATGGCATCGCCTATGTCTATGGAGATGGGGGCAGACTGGCCGCATTTCGCGGGCCGGCCCGATAGCGGATCAACAGCCTGAGGACTCCATTTCGTGCTACCTGTTATCGCCCTCGTTGGGCGGCCAAATGTTGGAAAATCGACCCTCTTTAACCGTCTCACGCGCAGCCGGGATGCACTGGTTGCGGATCAGCCGGGGCTGACGCGCGACCGACAGTACGGCATCGGCAAACTTGGCAGCCGCGCCTATCTGGTGGTCGATACCGGCGGCATTGCCGATGATGCCGACGGCATTGATGCGCTGATGCTGGAGCAGGTGCAGCAGGCCATTGACGAGGCAGACCATGTCTTCTTTCTGCTGGATGCGCGGGAGGGCTTTAGCGCGGGTGATCAACTGGTTGCCAAACAGCTCCGGCGCACCGGCAAGCCGATCACCCCGGTGGTCAACAAAAGCGAAGGGCTGGAGCGCGATCTTGCGGTGGCGGAATTTCACGCCCTGGGGCTGGGTGAACCCTGCTCGATCTCAGCGGCCCACGGGCAGGGCGTAGCCGCGCTTATCGATAGCGTACTGGAGAGCCTCCCCGAGCCGGACGAGACAGAAGATAGCCTGGGTGAAGGGATCAAGATCGCCTTTGTTGGGCGTCCCAATGTCGGTAAATCGACCATGGTCAACCGGATGCTGGGGGAGGAGCGGGTGATCACCTTTGATCGTCCAGGCACCACCAGAGACAGCGTCTTCATCCCCTTTGAGCGTGATGGCAAGCCCTACACCCTGATCGACACAGCGGGCGTGCGGCGTCGCTCCCGGGTGGATGACATGGTTGAAAAATTCAGCATCATCAAAACCCTGCAGGCGATTGAACGGTCAAATGTGGTGCTGCTGGTGCTGGATGCGCAGCAGGAGATCAGCGAACAGGATGGCACCCTGGCCGGGCATATTCTGGACAGTGGCCGGGCGCTGGTGGTGGTGGTGAACAAGTGGGATGGCCTGGACTCAGAGCAGCGGGATCGCATCAAGGATGAGCTGGAGCGCAAGCTGGCCTTTCTTGGCTTTGCCGAGCAGCGCTTTGTCTCTGCGCTGCACGGTTCCGGTATCGGCAATCTCTTTGAATCGGTGGAGAAGGCCTACGCCAATGCGATGCGTAAGCTGCCAACCCCAGAGCTGACCCGCATCCTTGAAAGAGCGGTTGAAGAGCATCAGCCGCCACTGGTTCATGGTCGGCGCATCAAACTGCGCTACGCCCATCAGGGCGGGCAAAACCCACCCATCATCGTCATCCATGGCAACCAGACAGCATCGGTGCCGGAGAGCTATGTCCGTTACCTGATCAAACGTTTTCGCAAGGTGCTCAAACTCTCAGGAACCCCTGTCCGCCTGCTGTTTAAATCCGGCAGCAACCCCTATGAAGGGCGCAAGAACAAGTTGACCGAGCGCCAGATTCGCAAACGCCAGCGGCTGAAAAAGCATATAAAAAAGCAGAAGAAGTAGAGCGGCTCTCTGCTACTTGCGCTCACCCAGCGGGCGAGCCAGCTGGATTATAAACTGGCACAGTGCAGCAATGGCGAGCCAAAAAGCCCAAGGCTGGGATAGCAGCGTCAACAGCCCCGCAACCAGAAAAGCCAGACCACGAATAGCGCTGAGATAACCAAGCCGTTGGCGCAGCTGTTGCTGCCTCTCTGGCTGACTCTGCAATAACCACAGCGGCAGCAGATGGGTGGCCGCCCCGGTCACCAACGGCAGCAGAAAGGCGATCACAAAGGCCTCGCTTGCCTGAGAGCCGGGCAGCAGCCCATGCCCATGCAGTGCGCCGCCAATCAGGCAGAGCATTAATCCTGCCATAGCAATAATCAGAGAGACCGCCGCGCCATGCCACTGCCAGAGTTTGCCCTGATGAGCCTTGAGCAACCCGTGAATGAGCCGGGCCAGTGAGATCAGCCAGAGCAGCAGGCCGATATCCGCTAGCACAGCTGACCAGGCTGCGCCTGCTGCAATCAGCAGGGTTCCGGCAACCAGCCAGCGCCACTCCCTCATCAGCCAGACCCCAGCCTGTGGGTCGGGAAAACCACCTGCCGTCGGGAGTAGCACGCGCAGGGTTCCCAATGCGGCCAACCCAACAAATCCCAATGTGTTGATGTGCAGATGCAACCGCTTCAGCGGTAGCCACTGCGCTGGCCAGAGTGCGGCCAAAACAATAATCAGCAGGCCGATAATGAGCGACCCCAGTGCCAGCTGATACCAGAGCAATCCGGGGTGTGGGCGACCCAGCGTGGCTTTTGCCCGCTGCTGAGACCACCAGAGCAGTCCGCCAACGGCCAGCAGGGCAATGGCAGCAGCGACCGGGTAGAGCTGATAGTTCAATGAGAGGCTGAGCGTGGCCAGCAGACCCGCAATCAGTGCGCCAATGGGTGCGAGCAGAACCCGTGGCTCTGGTGCGCTGGTGCGGGTAAGCACCGGGATGAAGTAGGCCATGGCAGCCAGAATCAACGGCATAATGCCCAGCGCCAGAATCATGTGCAGCAGTGCTGCTGCCGGGAGGTCAGGCAGTGAAAGGCCGATGACAGCGCTGACCAGGCTGAGGATAACCAGGGTTGCCAGTAGTTTTGGCATGGCTAAATTGCGTGGTTTACGCCCCGCTTCCGATCAGTTCGGCACCGGGTAGCCCAAGATTTTTCCAGATGCCCAGTACCGGTTCGGCCTGATTCATGGAGTAGAAATGCAGGCCGGGTGCGCCCTCATCCAATAGGCGCTGGCACATGGCGCTGATCACATCCAGCCCCAGACTGCGGATGCTGTCGAGGTCATCACCGTAATCTTCCAGCCGCTTGCGCAGCCAGCGTGGGATCTCGGTGCCGCAGCCGTCAGAAAAGCGCGCCAGCTGGGTGAAGTTGGTGATCGGCATAATGCCCGGCATGATGGGGGTATCAATCCCCAGTTTTTCGCAATCATCGACAAAGTGCAGGTAGGCATCGGCATTGAAAAAATACTGGGTGATGGCACCGTTTGCCCCTGCATCAATCTTGCGTTTGAAGTTTTTCAGATCCGCCTGCGAGTCTGTGGCCTGGGGGTGAAACTCCGGGTAGGCAGCCACTTCAAGGCAGAAGTGATCGCCTGTTGTGCTGCGGATAAACTCAACCAGCTCATTGGCGTATCGAAAATCGCCTGACTCACCCGCCCCCATGCCGGATGGCAGGTCGCCGCGCAGTGCCACAATGCGGTCGATACCGCTCTCTTTATAGAGTTCAAGCAACCCCAATATCTCCTCTTTGGAAGAGCCAATGCAGGAGAGGTGAGGTGCCGCATTGATCCCGCTTTTGTGAATCTCTAAAACCGTGCCAATGGTGCGATCCCGCGTGGTACCACCCGCGCCGTAGGTGACAGAGATGTAGAGCGGGTTTACCTTCATCAGCTGGTCACATACGTTGTGCAGTTTCTCTGCACCCTGTTCTGTCTTGGGGGGGAAGACCTCAAAGCTGTAGGTGGGCTGGTATTTTTTTTGAGATTTCATGATGAGCCGTCTTTAGAATGTAGGGTGGGTTAGCGAAGCGTAACCCACCGAGGTTGAGGCAGTTTGGTGGGTCACAGCGCAAAAAATGCGCCTAACCCACCTTACATTTATCAGTAGCGATAATGTTCAGGCTTGTAGGGGCCATCTACCGGCACGCCGATGTAGTCAGCCTGCTCCTGAGTTAATGTGGTGAGTTTGACACCAATCTTGTCCAGATGCAGCCGGGCGACCTCTTCATCCAGCTTCTTGGGCAGGACATAGACCTCATTCTTATAGTTTTCAGGACGGCAGAAGAGTTCGATCTGAGCCAGTACCTGATTGGTGAAGGAGTTGGACATCACAAAGCTGGGGTGGCCGGTGCCACAGCCCAGGTTCACCAGTCGCCCTTCGGCCAGCAGGGTGATGCGTTTGCCGTCAGGGAAGATGATGTGGTCAACCTGGGGCTTCACGTTGTCCCAGTCATACTGGCGCATCTGTGCGACTTCAATCTCGTTGTCGAAGTGGCCGATGTTGCAGACGATGGCTTCATTCTTCATCTGCACCATGTGGTCGTGGGTGATGACGTTGAAGTTGCCGGTGGTGGTGACGAAGATGTCGCCCTGGCTACAGGCTTCATCCATGGTGACCACGCGGTAGCCCTCCATTGCGGCTTGCAGGGCGCAGATGGGGTCGACCTCGGTAACACAGACAGTAGCGCCCAGGCCGCGCAGGGATTGGGCGCAACCTTTGCCCACATCGCCATAACCCAGAACCACCGCAATCTTGCCTGCGATCATTACATCGGTGGCGCGCTTGATGCCATCTACCAGCGATTCACGACAGCCATAGAGGTTGTCGAATTTGGATTTGGTAACCGAGTCGTTGACGTTGATGGCGGGGAAGGGCAGGTCACCCGCCTCCATCATTTGATAAAGGCGATGCACGCCAGTGGTGGTCTCTTCGGTTACGCCCTGGATGTTGACCTTGATGCGGGAGTAGAAGCTGGCATCACTTTGCAGACGTTTTTTGATCGAGGCGTAGAGGATGGTCTCCTCTTCGCTGCCGGGGTTGTCCAGTACTGAGATGTCCTGCTCAGCCTTGGAACCCAGGATGACCAGCGAGGTGGCATCACCGCCGTCATCCAGAATCATGTTGGGGGTGCCACCGTCGTGCCACTCCATGATGCGGTGGGTGTAGTCCCAGTAATCTTCCAGGCTTTCACCTTTGAGGGCGAAGACCGGGATGCCCTGATCGGCAATGGCGGCTGCGGCGTGATCCTGGGTGGAGAAGATGTTGCACGATGCCCAGCGGACTTCAGCGCCCAGGGCGATCAGGCTCTCGATCAGCACTGCGGTCTGGATGGTCATGTGCAGGCTGCCAGCGATGCGCGCGCCTTTTAGCGGTTGCTCATCGGCATATTTTTTGCGGATGCTCATCAGGCCGGGCATCTCGGTCTCGGCGATGCGCAGCTCTTTGTGGCCCCACTCGGCCAGGGTCATATCGGCGACTTTAAAATCTTCAGTCGGTGCGTTCATGGTCTTTACTCCTTGAAGGAACCGAGCGCCGTTGTAAATGGAATCGCACCACCAAGCCTGGCAGGGGCCTCCCCCGTTGCAGCGCTCCTCGGTGTGCGAGGTGAAAGTTTAGTTCAATTTTTTTAATGCACTATCAGTTTTTTTAAAACCCGGAAGCCCCACTTCCGGGTTTTATATGCCTGCGGCATCACGCAGTGCATCAGCCTTGTCGGTGCGCTCCCATGAGAAGTCCGGCTCTTCGCGGCCAAAGTGGCCGTAGGCGGCAGTCTGCTGATAGATCGGTTTGATCAGATCCAGCATCTTGACCAGGCCATAGGGGCGCAGGTCAAAGTGCTCACGCACCAGCTCGATCAGGCGGCTCTCTTCAATCTTGCCGGTGCCAAAGGTGTTGATGCTGATAGAGGTGGGTTCGGCAACGCCAATGGCGTAGGAGACCTGAATTTCGCAACGTTCGGCCAGACCCGCAGCGACGATGTTTTTGGCCACATAGCGTCCGGCATAGGCTGCGGAGCGGTCAACCTTGGAGGGGTCTTTGCCGGAAAATGCACCACCGCCGTGACGGGCTGCGCCGCCGTAGGTGTCGACAATAATCTTGCGACCGGTCAGACCGCAATCGCCCACCGGGCCACCAATAATAAAGTTGCCGGTGGGGTTGATGTGGTACTTGGTCTCTTTGGTCAGCCACTCTTCCGGGATGACCGGCAGGATGATGTTCTCCATCACCGCTTCACGCAGATCAGCTTGGCTAATGCTGGGGTCGTGCTGGGTTGAAAGCACAATGTCGCTGATGCTGGTGGGTTTACCATCTACATAATTAAAGGAGACCTGGCTCTTTGCATCCGGGCGCAACCAGGAGAGGACGTTGTGTTTGCGCATCTCTGCCTGACGCTTTACCAGCCGATGGGCGTAGGTGATTGGTGCAGGCATCAGTACATCGGTCTCGTTGGTGGCGTAGCCAAACATCAGACCCTGGTCGCCTGCGCCCTGCTCCTCGGGTGCCTCACGGTCAACGCCCATGGCGATATCGCTGGACTGCTTGCCAATCAGTGACATGACGGCGCAGGTCTCGCCATCAAAGCCCATGTCGGAGCTGTTGTAGCCGATGTCCATGATGGTGCTGCGCACCACCTTCTCCAGGTCGACCCATGCTGAGGTGGTGATCTCGCCTGCGACGATGACGGCACCGGTTTTGATCATGGTTTCGCAGGCCACGCGGGCGTTGGTGTCCTGTTCGAGGATGGCATCCAGTATGGCGTCAGAGATCTGGTCGGCAATCTTGTCCGGGTGGCCTTCTGATACAGATTCAGAGGTAAAGGTGAAATCTTTCAGCATGAGTTTGTCCATGTTTGTTTGATTTGTGCTTGTCAGCAGATGGGCTGCTGACGTCGGTAATCCACAATGAAACGCGCAAGTATACAACTGATTTCCGGTTTGTGCATGGGCTATGTCGCTTGGTATGGTTGGGCATGTCGCTACGATATGACCTTAAAACTAATATTTAATATTTGGGAGCTGAATGATGGTATCACTGCAACCCCCGGTGTGTGATTTTGGTAGACCAGCTGTCGATTTCTCTCTGCCGGATGTGGATGGCCGGCTCTGGACGCTGGAACAGTGTCGAGGTGAAAACGGTCTGCTGGTGATGTTTATCTGTAACCACTGCCCCTATGTGAAGTCGATCATGGATCGGATCGTGCGTGATACCCAAGAGCTGCTAAAGCATGGTGTGAAGAGTGTGGCGATTATGTCCAATGATGCGGTGGAGTACCCAGAGGACTCCCTGGATAACATGCGCCGAATCACAACTGAGTTTGGTTTCTCTTTTCCCTATCTGGTCGATGAGACCCAGCAGGTGGCCAAGGCCTACGGGGCGGTCTGCACACCCGATTTTTTTGGCTACAACCGTGATCTTGAACTGCAATATCGCGGGCGTCTGGATGCAAGCCGAAAAGAGGCGGCTGCGGCGGATGCGCACCGTGATCTGTTCGAGGCGATGAAGCGGGTTGCAGAGACCGGAAAGGGGCCAGCACAGCAGATCCCCAGCATGGGCTGTTCGATCAAGTGGCGGGAGTGAGATCGACTATAATCCGCAGCAGCTATTGTCCCCACTCGCCGGTTGGGCGAGAATACCCGATTCCCCGAAGGGGATGCGCAGATTGATGGGTCATACCCCTTGGTTGATCTTGAATGCGTGCAGCGCAGCTTTTCAGTAAATCGACTTCAACCAGGAGGGACGCATGTCCTCACGCAGTGAATTAGCCAATGCAATCCGTGCCTTGAGCATGGATGCAATTCAGAGAGCAAAATCAGGCCACCCGGGTGCGCCAATGGGTATGGCGGATATCGCCGAGGTGCTGTGGAATGACTTTCTGAAGCACAATCCAAACAACCCGGATTGGGCTGATCGCGACCGCTTTGTGCTCTCTAACGGCCATGGCTCCATGTTGATCTATTCACTGCTGCATCTCTCTGGATATGACCTTTCGATTGACGATATTAAAAATTTCCGCCAGCTCCACTCCAAGACCCCCGGTCATCCGGAGTACCGGGATACCCCGGGCGTAGAGACCACCACCGGGCCGCTCGGCCAGGGGATCTGCAACGCGGTGGGCATGGCGATTGCTGAAAAGACCCTGGCAGCACAGTTCAACCGCCCTGGACATCTGGTTGTCGATCACCACACCTACACCTTTCTGGGTGATGGCTGCATGATGGAGGGGATCTCCCATGAGGCCTGTTCGCTGGCGGGTACGTTAAAGCTGGGCAAGCTGGTGGCGCTGTATGACGACAACGGTATCTCGATTGATGGTGAGGTCGAGGGGTGGTTTACCGATGACACCCCCAAACGCTTTGAGGCCTATGGCTGGCATGTGGTGGCGGATGTGGATGGCCACGATGCGGGTGCCATCAAACAGGCGATTGAGGCCGCGCGGGCAGTTACCGACAGGCCAAGTCTGATCTGCTGCAAAACGATTATTGGCAAGGGTTCTCCGAACAAACAGGGTAAAGAGGATTGTCACGGTGCCCCGCTGGGCGAGGATGAGATTGCACTGGTGCGCAAGACGATCGGCTGGCCCTATGCGCCGTTTGAGGTGCCGGACGCTGTCTACAGCGGTTGGGATGCCAAAGCGGCAGGTGCGGCATCCGAGTCTGCCTGGAACGAGCGCTTTGCCGCCTACGAGCAGGCGCACCCTGAGCTGGCGGCCGAGTTTAAACGTCGCACCTGTGGTGAGCTGCCTGCGCAGTGGAGTGAGATGGCGGATGAGTACATCCAGTCGGTCAATGCGCTGGCGCTCAAGGTGGCCTCCCGCAAGGCATCGCAAAATGCCATCGAGGGTTATGCCCCGGCACTGCCTGAGCTGCTGGGTGGTTCTGCGGATCTGGCCGGCTCCAACCTGACGATGTGGTCTGGCTCCAGGGCGCTGAGTGCCGATGATGCCTCGGGTAACTATCTTCACTATGGCGTGCGTGAGTTTGCTCAGGCGGCCATTATGAACGGCATCGAGCTGCACGGTGGCTTTCGCACCTACGGTGCCACCTTCCTGGTCTTTTCCGAGTATGCGCGCAATGCGTTGCGCATGGCGGCGCTGATGGAGATCAGCCCGATCCACGTCTTTACCCACGACTCCATTGGCCTGGGTGAAGATGGCCCGACCCATCAGCCGGTAGAGCAGACCGCCACCCTGCGGATGATGCCGCAGATGGCGGTATGGCGTCCCTGTGATGCGGTTGAGACCGCCGTGGCCTGGAGGAGCGCCATCGAGCGCAAAAATGGCCCGACCAGCCTGATCCTCTCCCGACAGGGGTTGGCGCATATGGCACGCAGCGGTGAGCAGATTGCCGCAATCAGTCGCGGTGGCTATGTATTACTGGAGTGTGAAGGTGTGCCGGATGCTATCATTATCGCCACTGGATCGGAGGTCGAGCTGGCCACACAGGCGGCACAGACCTTGAAAGAGGCTGGTCGGCAGATCCGTGTGGTATCCATGCCCAGCACTGATGCCTTTGATGCCCAGGATGCAGCCTACAGAGAGTCGGTACTGCCCGCAGCGGTGAGCGCCCGTGTTGCAGTAGAGGCGGGGGTTACCGGCTATTGGGCAAAATATGTTGGCCTGAAGGGGCGTGTGATCGGTATAGACAGCTTCGGCAAATCTGCGCCTGCCGCAGAGGTCTACAACTATTTTGGTATCACCACGGAGCATGTTGTTAAGGCGGTGGAGGAGGTCGTTGCCTGACCGGCTGCGAGCTGTCTTGACTCACTAATTAACACTATATTTGGAGAAGCGATAATGACAATTAAAATCGGCATCAATGGGTTTGGCCGTATTGGGCGCATGGTATTCCGTGCCGCCGCACAAAATTTTACAGATATTGAGATTGTAGGTATCAACGACCTGCTCGATCCAGAGTATCTGGCCTATATGCTGAAATACGACTCTGTACATGGCCGTTTCAAAGGCGATGTCTGCGTTGAAGACGGCCACCTTGTCGTGGATGGCAAAATCATTCGCCTGACAGCGGAGAGAGACCCTGCCGAGCTGAAGTGGGGAGAGCTGGATGTGGATGTGGTGGTAGAGGCAACCGGCCTCTTTTTGACCAAAGAGACGGCGGAGAAACATCTTGCTGCAGGTGCCAAAAAAGTGGTTATGTCTGCACCATCGAAGGATGATACGCCGATGTTTGTCATGGGCGTAAATCACGAGAGCTATGCGGGTCAGGATATCGTCTCAAATGCATCCTGCACCACCAACTGTCTGGCACCGATTGCCAAGGTACTGAACGATAACTTTGGACTCAAGCGCGGCCTGATGACTACGGTGCATGCCGCTACCGCCACGCAAAAAACAGTCGACAGCCCATCAAATAAAGATTGGCGCGGTGGTCGCGGTATTCTGGAGAACATCATCCCCAGCAGCACCGGCGCGGCCAAGGCGGTTGGCAAGGTGATTCCAGAGCTGAACAAGAAGCTGACCGGCATGGCCTTTCGGGTGCCTACCTCTGATGTCTCTGTGGTCGACCTGACGGTGGAGCTGGAGAGAGAGACAACCTATGAAGAGATCTGTGCGGCCATGAAAGCCGCCTCGGAAGGTGCCATGAAGGGCGTATTGGGTTACACAACGGATAAAGTGGTCTCCACCGATTTTGTTGGCGAGCCATGCACCTCTGTTGTTGATGCCGATGCCGGTATGGCGCTGGATGGCACCTTTGTAAAGGTTGTATCCTGGTATGACAATGAGTGGGGCTACTCCAATAAGGTGCTGGATTTGGCTCGCGTTATCTCTGCTTAATCGGGTTTGAGCCGCCAGGCTGCGGGAGGTATCCCGAGTCTGGCTGCAAAGCCTGGAAATAAAAAGAATTAGTTGAAGATTCATCTTCCTCTGATTTTTTTTCGTTTTAGGGGGTGTTCTCAATTACCTGAGTGAGCGTGATTTTGAGGCATTTTTTGTGCTGGCAAGGCGCGGTGAGGCGTAATAGTTATTCTATTGCAACGAACCGCAACGCCGCCAGCGCAAAAAAGGGCCAGAATCACGCCACGAACGGTGATTGAGAGCACCCCCTAGGAGGTTGAAATGCCAATAATTAAAATGACCGATCTTGAGCTGGCCGGCAAGCGGGTGCTGATCCGTGAGGATCTGAATGTGCCGATCAAAAACAGCAGGGTCACCAGCGATAAGCGTATCCGCGCCAGCCTGCCGACGATTGAACATGCGATGCGAGCCGGTGCCAGGGTGATGCTGATGTCGCATGTTGGCCGCCCCGTAGAGGGGCAGTATGAAGAGCAGCTCTCCCTGCGGCCGGTGGCGGATCATCTCTCTGGGCTACTCGGCAAAGAGGTCTGCCTGATCAAAGAGTATCTCGGAAAAGAGCTGGATCTGGCGGATGGTGAGGTGGTTCTGCTGGAGAATGTCCGCTTCAACAGGGGTG
>Ga0256839_1004648_pt1 | contig 13267 bp, 13 predicted proteins | sample 354166metaG_FD_185968 | JGI IMG/M metagenome (GOLD analysis project Ga0256839, IMG submission 185968) | Hydrothermal vent microbial communities from Mid Atlantic Ridge, Atlantic Ocean - 354-166 | ecosystem: Environmental > Aquatic > Marine > Hydrothermal vents | place: Atlantic Ocean: Mid... | reverse complement strand
CGCCTTCAGGCGCGAAAGCCGGACGTGAAAAACCTTCGCGCCTGAAGGCGCTCCTACAGGTGCACTCAAGCCTGAAGCCCGAGGCCTCAGAAACGCATCACCACTCCGGCGGTGATGTCCGCCTGCAGCAGCGAGCTGGCGCCACTGATGGCGGCCGTGCACCCCCCGCTGCCGCAGAACAGGCTGCCGCTGTAATCGTTGAAGGGCAGCAACAGCCGGCCCTGCAGGTTCAGGCCGAGGTGTTTGCCGAGCATCGTCTGCATGCCCAGGCCGAAGTGCATGGAGAGGCGGGTTTCGCGGGAATAGTTCGCATCGCGCGGTGAAAAATGGGTCACGCCGAAGGTGCCCAGGCCGTAGGTCTGTAGCCTCCCCTCGCTGATCACCTTGGTGCCACCGAGCTGGTAGTGGTCCACGCGCATGTCGAACAGCGCCCGGCTTGTGTCGCCGAGGTCGGCCTTTTCCTCTACCGTGGTGTCGTAGGTGGTAAAGGAGAGCCGCAGCCGGGTGCTGCGGCTGCCGCGGTAGGGGAGGTCCAGGTTGACGCCGTAATCGGCCGCTTCGCGGATGCGCAGCCGGCCGTCGCGGGTCTCCACCGTGCCGCCGAAGACCCAGCCGACGAAGGGTGTGAGGGTGAATGTCTCCTGCGCGGCCAGGGCCGGCGCGCACAGCGCGCAGACCATCAGCAGCATCCATCTACCCGGCATCGCCATCTTCCGCCGCCCGCGCCTTTTGCTGCAGGGCCCACATCTCCGCATAACGCCCCTGCGCCGCCAGCAGTTCCTGGTGGCTGCCGCGCTCGATGATGCGCCCGGCATCCATCACCAGGATCTGGTCGGCGTCGACGATGGTGGACAGGCGGTGGGCGATGACCAGGGTGGTGTGGCCGCGGCTGGCCTGCTTCAGGGCGCCGAGGATGGCCTGCTCGGCGTGGCTGTCCAGGGCCGAGGTGGCCTCGTCGAAGATGAGGATCTGCGGCCGCTTGAGGATCGCGCGGGCAATGGCGACGCGCTGTTTCTCGCCGCCGGAGAGCTTCAGGCCGCGCTCGCCGACGCGGGTCTCGTAGCCCTCGGGCAGGCTCTCGACGAAGTCGTGCAGCTGGGCCAGCTTCGCCGCCTCGACCACCTCTTCGAAACGGGCATCCGGGCGCGCGTAGCGCAGGTTGTATTCGATGCTCTCGTTGAACAACACCGTGTCCTGCGGCACGATGCCGATGGCAGCGCGCAGGCTGGTCTGGGTGACGTCGCGGATGTCCTGGCCGTCGATGAGGATGCGTCCGCCACTGACGTCGTAGAAGCGGAACAGCAGCCGCGCCAGGGTGGACTTGCCGGCCCCGCTGTGGCCCACCACCGCCACCTTGCGCCCCGGCGGGATGGTGAAATCCACGTCGTGCAGGATGGGCCGCTCCGGCTGATAGGCGAAGTCGACGTGTTCGAAGCGCACCTCGCCGCGCTCGACCCGCAGTTCGCGGGCGTCCGGCTTGTCGGTGATTTCCGGCTTTTCGTCGAGCAGCTTCACCAACTGGTCCATGTCGGTGAGCGAGTGGCGCATCTGCCGGTAGACCATGCCGAGAAAGCCCAACGGCATGAACAGTTGCAGCAGGAAGGCGTTGACCAGCACGAAGTCGCCGATGCTCATGTCGCCATCGATGACCTCGCTGGCGGCGAAGAACATCACCACCGTCACGCCCACGGCGATGATCGCGGCCTGGCCGAAATTGAGCACAGAGATGGAGGCCTGGCTCTTCACCGCGTTGGCTTCCCACTGGTCGAGGGTGCGGTCGTTGCGCTCGATCTCCAGCCTTTCGTTGCCGAAGTATTTCACCGTCTCGTAATTCATCAGGCTTTCGATGGCCTGGTTGCTGGCCTCGGACTCGAAGCGGTTCATGGCCAGGCGGTATTCCATGCGCCAGTTGATCACGGCGAAGGTGAAGGCGATATAGGCCGCCACGCTGGCGAAGATCACCACGGCGAACACGGCGTCGTACTTGCTGAGCAGGATGGCCCCCACCAGGGTGAACTCCACCAGCACCGGCAGGATGCTGAAGGCCATGTAATTGAGGATGGTGCTGAGGCTGGCGGCGCCGCGCGCGAGGTCGCGGGAGATGGCGCCGGTCTTGCGCTCCAGGTGAAAGCGCAGCGACAGGCGGTGCAGGTGTTCCAGGGTGCGCAGGGTCAGGCGGCGCATGGCGCGGTAGCGCACGCGGGTGAACAGCACGTCGCGCAGCTCGCTGAACGCGGAACTGCCCAGCTTGGCCAGGCCATAGGCCAGCAGCAGACCCACGGGCAGGGCGGCGAGGACCTGGTCCACGCTCACGTCGAGGCGGTCCACCAGCCCCTTGAGGGCCAGCGGCACGCCCACGTTGGCCACCTTGGCCAGCACCAGACAGCCCAGCGCCAGCAGCACCCGACCGCGGTATTCCCACAGATAGGGCAGCAGGGCGCGGATGTTGGCCCAGTCGTTGCGATCGGCGCTGGGCGCCGCCGTGTAGCGATAGTGTGCGGACATGCAATATCCCCGTTTTTCTCGTGCCATTCGCCGCCTGCGGGCGGGGCGTCACTATAGATCCGGCGTCCGCCAATTGCACGGCGGGCTGCAAAAAAAACTAAATCTGACCCCAAAGGCGCCGATAGGAGGGGCAGCCCTACCAATACGGATGGCCAGACATACCCCACGCGATGGACTGACGCCGATGTGCTTCCAGTCCATCCCCGGAAAGAAAGTGAACGAGTGATGCCCAACCCCCGCATCTTGATAGTGGCCCTGCTGCTCACTGCCACACCGACCATTGCCTCGACCCAGCCTGAGGCGGAGGCCCGCTTCGAGCGCGGACAAAAACTGTTCACCACCTACTGCTCCCGCTGTCACGGCGAGAACGCCGACGGCGAGGGGCGCATGGTCAAGCGGCTGTACCGCAGACTGAAGACCCAACTGCCGAGCAATTTCACCCTCGGCATCTATGCGGACCGCCCGGCGGAATACCTGCGCAAAATCATTGCCAATGGCGGCGAAAACCATTCCATGAGCAAGTACATGCCGCCCTTCGGCGAGGAATTGTCCGCCGAAAACATCGATGACCTGGTGCACTTCGTCAAGAAGGCGCCGGAAACATACGCCCGTCGCACCGATCCATAGACGGATCCGGTGTAGAACCTGCTCATGAAAAAGATTGGAGTCTGTCGGATTTGGGCAATCGTAGCGAGCATGGTGGGAGAGCGAGTCAAAATGTTACCGATTTTGAGGCGAATAGTGATTCTATTTAACGAAAAATCGGGAACATTTTGGCCGCTCTCCCACCAGCGCAGTAGATTGTTCCCAAACCCGACAGACTCCAGCGACTGCGCATTTCAGAGGAACCCGTCGTGTTAGAGACTCTCGTAAAAGCTTTGTCCCATATTGGCTGGCGCACCAAGATACTCGGCCTGTCGGGCCTGTACATCCTGCTGATTCTGGCGGTCGGCCTGTTTGGCACCTACACCATCCACCAAAAAAACCTGAATATGGAAAGCATGGTCAAGGAGGCGCAGCCGCGGGTCGACCTCGCCACCAACGCGCGTCTCGCGGTCGTGGATCTGGGCCGTGCCCTGGCCAACGTCATCGCCGCCGAACAGAAGGAGGAAATCCGCCATGAATCGGTGGCGGCGATTCGCGCCCTTTCCGTCCTCGACGAGCAGGTGCAGACCCTGGCCGCCAATCTTCCCGACAGCCAGGAGGTCAAACAGCTGACGCCGCTGATCGAGAAACTGCGCCCGACCCAAATGCAGGTGATCAGGGCGGCAAAGAAAAATCATGACAGCGAGGCCATGGAACAGATGCGGAGCATCACTGAAGACTCGCAAAGGATCGACGAACTTTCCCAACAGCTGGTCGAAAAGGAACGCGGCAAGCTGTTCGAGATGCAGCGTATCTCCAGTGAAAACAGCCGCACCGTGATCGCCGCCATGGCGGCGATCATCGGCGTCGGCGTGGTCATCGGCATACTCGCCAGCCTGCTCGCGGCCTACCTGGTCACCAAGCCCCTGGGGATGATCGAGAAAACCATGACCGCGGTCGCCGACGGTGACCTGCGGGTGAATATCGATGACGCCGGCAGCGACGAGATCGGCCGCACCGTCAACGCCATCAGCCGCACCGTGCACAACCTGCACGAGATCATTTCCAAGATCCGCAGCGGTGCCATGCAGCTGAGTGAACAGTCGAACCAAGTGGGCCAGGCCGCCGAAGTGGTCAATGAAGTCTCCACCAAGCTGCACGACAGCGTGGTGGAAATCCAGGATGACACGGCCCTGGTCACCTCGGTGACCAACGACGTCGCCAGCCGGCTGGGAGAGACCGCCGAGGCGGCGCAACAGACCTCCAGGGCGACCCGCGAGGCCTCCGAGCAGCTGTTGGCCACGGTCAGGGAGTTCGAACGATTCCAGGCCGACATGGAGAGCACCGCCAAGGCCACACGAGAACTGTCGACGGCGGCCGATGAGGTCACCAGCATCACCGACACCATCCGCGACATCTCCTCGCAGACCAACCTGCTGGCCCTCAATGCCGCCATCGAGGCGGCGCGCGCCGGAGAACACGGGCGCGGCTTCGCCGTCGTCGCCGACGAGGTGCGCCAGCTGGCCAAGCGCACCGAGGAGGCGACATCGGAAATCTCCGGCCTGGTCGAGGGTATTTCCGGCAGCGTCAGCACCACCGTCGAGGCGCTGGAAAACAGCGTCGGCAATGCCAAGTCCAACATCGACCGCCTCACCAGCCTGGCCGAGGAGACCACCCTCAGCAGCCAGCGGGTACAGGAAATGCGCAGCAGCATGATGGAAGTGGACAGCCTGATGGAATCGCAGGGTCAGGCCGTGCAACGCATCACGACCACCGTCTCGACACTGGTCGGCGTTTCATCCAATGCCAACCAGCAAACCGTCGAACTCAGCGAACTGTCGGGCAATCTGGATGCCGCCGCCGCGGACCTCAACAAGGTAGTCGACAGATTCAACCTGTGATATCGGGCTGCCAACACAAAAGACCCGGACAAACTTATCTTGATGGCCTATTATCCGTTAGGCCATAAAATGGCTCGATCCTGCAACGATTGCAGGCTGGAAAATGATCAGAAAGAGAGAGGAGACCTCATGAAAACACATTCCACATTGACCCGCAAACTGCTGCTGATTGCCTGCCTGGGGGCCAGCGCCACAGGCGCGCAGGCGGCGGAAGACTACAGCAGTTTTCTGAGGCCTGCCGAAATTCCCCAGCCGGACAACAACCGCATTACCAGCGCGCGCGTCGAGCTGGGCAAGATGCTGTTCTTCGATCCCCGCCTCTCCGGCTCCAACTGGATCAGCTGCGGCACTTGCCACAACCCCACCCTCGGCTGGTCCGATGGCCTGCCCACCGCCATCGGCCACGACATGCAGGTCTTGAAACGCGCCACCCCCACCATTCTCAACACCGCCTATCAGCCCCTGCAGTTCTGGGATGGCCGTGCGCGTACGCTGGAAGAACAGGCCATCGGACCGATCAAGGCCGCCGGTGAAATGAACCAGGACATGGATGAACTGATCAAGGAACTCTCCGCCCTCAAGGGCTACCGCGACGCCTTCGAAGATGCCTATCCCGGCGAGGGCATCACCGAGAACACCATCGCCAAGGCCCTGGCCACCTACGAGCGCACCATCGTTTCCACCGAGTCACCCTTCGACCGCTGGGTGAAGGGTGAGACCCACGCCATGAGCAAGGAGGCGCAAGAAGGCTTCGAGGTATTTCTCGGCAAGGGCCGCTGCGTGTTGTGTCACAGCGGATTCAACTTTACCGACAACGGCTTCCACAACCTGGGCCTGAAGAACGACGACGACCCGGGGCGCTATGGAATTCGCAAGATCAAGATCCTCAAGGGCGCCTTCAAGACACCCACCCTGCGTGATGTCGCATTGACCGCACCCTATATGCACAACGGCGCCTACAAGACGCTGGAGGAAGTGGTCGACCACTACGACCGGGGTGGCGATACCAAGGACAATCTTTCCCCCAACATGCAGCCACTGCACTTGAGCGCCAGCGAAAAGGCCAGCCTGGTGGCCTTCATGAAGGCACTGACGGGTGAACCCGCACCGGTCAGCCTGCCCCGCCTGCCCACCGAATAACCGCGAATTCAAGGAGACAACCATGCACAAATCGTCCAGACAGAAACTGCTTCGCATCGCCGCCATCGCTACCGCCTTGCTCGCCGCCAGCGTCGCGCAGGCCGCCGAGGTCGTGGTCGACCAACTCAACAAGACCTTCGTCATCGAGGGCAACAAGGTCGAAGCAATCAGCATAAATGTCGGCGATACCCTGCGTTTTCGAAACGACGACCCGTTCTTTCACAACATCTTTTCACTGTCGGACCTGAAGACCTTTGACCTGGGCTCCTTCCCCCAGGGACAGTCCAAGACGGTCACCTTCGACAAGGCCGGAACGGTGGAAGTGGAATGCGCCATTCACCCGGAGATGTACATGGAGGTCACGGTGAAATGAAAACGACGCTCTCCATGAGCATCACGGTGGCGCTGTGCCTTTTCAGCGCCACCCTGCTGAGCCCTGTGGCGCAGGCGGACAGCCGCAAGGCAGTCAAGAAGGAGCTTTCGAAACCCGTTATTCGTGGTGGTATCGTGTTCAAGAATTACTGCAAGCTGTGTCACGGCGAGCGGGCCGATGGCATTGCACGGGCGGCAAAACTGTATGGCGTCGACAACCTGACCATCAAGCCCGCGGACCCTGACTACTACTTCAAGATAATCCGTGGCGGCGGCCTCGCGGTTGGAAAATCGGAATTCATGCCCCCGTGGCAACACGAACTGTCGGAAGAACAGATCAGAGATGTCGTCGCCTATCTTCAAATAGCCACCGACAGCGTGCGCCGTGGCGAGGTGGTATTCAAGACCAACTGCATCCTCTGTCACGGCATCAAGGCCGACGGCAAGGGGCGCGCCGCCAAGCTGTATGATCCGCCGCCGGCCAACCTCACCAGGAGCGACAAGAACGACGATTACAAGCGCATGATCATCACCCTGGGTGGCGCCGCCATGGGCCGTTCCGAATTCATGCCCATCTGGGGCGAGCAGCTCTCGGAGCAGGAAATCGAAGACGTCGTCGCCTACCTGAGAACCGTGCTGGTGCACGACTGAGTAGGCCCAATCAGTGGGTAAATTCGTGCGCAAACAGCGGCCAGCCCGAATGATGCCATGCGGAACCCGGGGTACGGGGTCGTAGCGAGAAAATCAACGCAAAGAACGCAGAGACGCAGAGGACGCAAAGGAAGCCCTTTCAATAAACCTTTGCGTCCTCTGCGCCTTGGCGACCTCTGCGCTTCATGCCGTTCCCGGCGACAAGCTCGGATTTCATGTCGTCTTATTCCGGCCTATGTCGCTGAATCGCAGAACGGGCGTCACATACAGTAACGCCCGGAAATACCGGGATATGCGCGATTTTTTGATCTGTTTTTTTGCAACTAACGGGTAACCCGGATCCGCGGCCTCAGCCCGTGAGGCGATCGAAGATGCGGAAACCCGCCACATAGGTGCCGATGGCGGAGCCCAGGGTGCTGAACAGAAACACCAGCAGCACCCGCGTGACGCGGTTGCGCCACCAGCCCTTGAGGGTGGTGGCGTCGGTGCGCAGACGACCGAAGTCGCTCACCTTGGGCTTGCGGAAATAGACCTCGATGGCCGCCGTCACCATCCCTGCGCCGACGGTGGGATTGAGCGAGGTCAGCGGCGCGGCAACGAAGGCGCCGATCACCGTCAGCGGATGCCCGCCGGCGATCAATGCGCCGAGCGCCGACAGGCCGCCGTTGATCAGCACCCAGTCCAGCACCATCTGCCAGCCGAGTTCGGGACTGCGCGAAAAGCCGATGCCGAAACCGATCAGCACCAGCAGCACGATCAGCCAGGGAATGCGTTTTCCCCAGCCACTGCCCGGCGGCACATGCTCCAGTTCGGCGATTTCCTCCGCCGGCGGTTTTTCCACGCCCTGCTCGAAGTAGCGCAACATGCCGGCGAGGTGGCCGGCACCCACCACCGCCAATATGTTTTCATGGGGATGCTTTTCGATCTCCTCGCGCAGACGCGCCACCATGTAGCGGTCACGTTCGTCGATCAGCGGCTTGAACAGTTCCTTTTCCTCCTCGGCAAACTGGGCAAAGGTGGATTCGAGCACGTCGCCTTCCTTGAGGCGCTCGATCTCTTCCTCACTGACTTTTTCCTTGGTCACCACACTGCCCAGCAGACCGGCGATAAGGTTGAAGCGCTGCCACCAGGGCACGTTGCGATAGATGCGCTTCAGGGTGGTGCCGACCTCGCGGTCGATGAGCAGCACCGGCAGCCTGGCCGCTTTGGCATCTTCGATGGCGACGCGCATTTCCGCGCCGGGCTGGATACCCATCTGTTCCGCGGCGCGCTGCTGAAAGGCGCCCAGCGCCAGGCTGGCCGCCACCATCGAGGCCTTGCCCTCGCGGATCACCTGAAACAGATCCATCTTCGCCAGCGCATCGGGATCGACGATGGCATTGTAGCGGCTGGGACATAGCTCCACGGCCACGGCGTCGTAGTCGCCGCTGGCCAGCAGCTCGCGCACCTTGTCGGCGCTGCTCTGCGATACGTGCGCGGTGCCCAGCAGGGTGACGCGGCTGTCGCCGATGGTCACGCTGGCCATGGGTTCCTGTGCGCCGGCCTCGGCGCCTTCTTGGTCGGGTTTGTTGTTGTCGTCAGTCACGGGTCTGTTACTTGCGGCTTGCTAAAGAAAATTCACCACAGAGGCACGGAGACAAAGAGAATTGTATTTCTCGAAAAGCCTGCAGAGGCACAACGAAAAGATAATCGATGATTTTCCTGGCGGACTCTGCGGACCTTGCGAGAACAAAAAGCCTTTTTCACTGTGTCTCCGTGCCTCTGTGGTGAAAATAAGTGATTGAGGATCGATACTGAAGCGGCTCAGATACGCGACATGAACTTGCCGGTGCCGGTATTGATCTTCAGCACATCGCCGACGGCGATGTATTCCGGCACCTGCACCTCGATGCCGCTGGCCAGGGTGGCGGGCTTGGTGCGGCTGGTGGCGCTGGCGCCCTTCATCGCCGGCGCCGTGTCCACCACCGCCAGATTCACCGACTGCGGCAGCTCGACACCGATCACATTGCCATCCACCAGCAGCGCGGACAGGCCCTCCAGGCCGTCCACCAGGTAGCCCAGCTGGTCGTCGAGATCATCCGCGCTGAGGGTGTACTGGCTGTAATCCTCCACGTCCATGAAGGTGTACATGTCGCCATCCTGAAACAGGTACTGCACCGCGCGACGGCTGAAGTCCATATCCTTGACCATGTCCTCGCCCTTGTAGGTCTGCTCCAGCTTCTGCTTGCTCTGCACGTTGTTGAAACGCACCTTGTAGAGGGTGTTGGCGCCGCGCGAAGAGGGGCTCTTCACATCGACGTTCTTCACTACATGGGGCTCGCCATTGATCTCGACGATCATTCCGCGTTTCAGGTCAGCGGCCTTTGGCATTACTATCTCCTGTTAGTCTGTTCCGGTTGATTTTTCACCACCCACAAAAACCCTCAGGGGTGAAGTACAGCGTAACATTGCGGGAGCGGCTTCAGCCGCGAAGCCGTGCAAAGGGCTTCGCGGCTGAAGCCGCTCCCACGGTTCATCAGTGCAGCAATTTTCCATACAGGCGACTGTAAAGCCCGTCGCCCTGAATCAATTCGTCATGCGCGCCTTCTTCGATAATCCGCCCGCCGTCGAAGACATACACCCGGTCCGCCTGCTTCACCGCGCTCAGGCGATGGGCGATGATCAGCGTGGTGCGGCCTTCGAGAAACGCATGCAGGGCAACGACGAAATAACGCTCCGCGGGATTGCGGAGCATACATGCCGAGGATCACCTGTACCAGGCCTGAATCCGTATCTTCAGGGCGGATGCAGAGTGCAAGATATTGGTTTCACAGTGTTTTCAAAAACCTTAGTTTCACCCATAGGTTAAGCGGGCATTTTTGGAAGCGCTGTGGAATCAAGAGCTTGTGCTATGCGCCGTCATAAAGGTACGGATTCAGGCCAGGGTCTGAATCGACTCGCCGCCACCGCTGGCGCCCACCAGGGTGTGGCGATGCTCCAGGGCAATGTCGACGATGTATCGCCAGCTGTAGCCGTTGGCGGGAATGGCCGCCTGATCGCGGGACGCGGGAGAGGTTTTGTTCATCGGGCTGGCCGTCATTGCCCACGCATAAACAGGCCGTCCAGCGCCGCCATGTCCATCTGCACCCAGGTCGGCCGGCCGTGATTGCACTGGCCGCTGCGCTCGGTGCGTTCCATGTCGCGCAACAGGGCGTTCATCTCCGGGATCGTCAACTTGCGGTTGGCGCGCACGGAGCCGTGGCAGGCCATGGTGCCCAGCAGCTCGTTGATGGCCTCGCGCACGCGTTGCGTGGTGCCGTAGGTGGCCAGGTCCGAGAGCACGTCGCGCACCAGCGTTTCCACATCGGCATCGCGCAGCAGGCTGGGCACCTGGCGCACCACCAGGGTCTCGGGACCCATGGCCTCGACGACGAAGCCCAGCTCGGCGAAGACCTCGGCAAACTCCGTGGCCAGTCGCGCCTCGCCCTCGCTGACGGCGATGCTGATGGGCACCAGCAAGGGCTGCGAGCGCACGCCCTCGCCGGCCAGCGCGGCCTTCATGCGTTCGTAGGTGATTCGCTCGTGGGCGGCGTGCATGTCCACCACGATCAGTCCCTGGGCATTCTCGGCGAGGATGTAGATGCCGTGCAGTTGGGCGATGGCGTAGCCCAGCGGCGGCGTCTCGCCGGCTTCCGTATCCTGCGCGGCATCCTCGCCCGGCAGCGTCCGCGCCCCCTGGTACAGCGCCTGCAGGCCTGGCTGCTGCTCGCGCACGGCGAAGGCCATGCTGGCCTGCTGGCGGTAGTGGCCGCCCCCCGGGCCGCCGGCACAACTGCCAGTAGCGCCACCACCGACGTGCATGGACTGTTCCGTGACGGTCTGCGCGGCCGGCGGCCCGGTGATCTCGCCACTCTCCTCGTCCACCGTCGCGCCCGGCCGCACATCGGCCAGGGCCTGGTGCAGGCTGCGGAAGAGGAAATCGTGCACCGTGCGGCCCTCGCGGAAACGCACCTCGTGCTTGGTGGGATGCACGTTGACATCCACCGCCGTCGGGTCCAACGACAAATAGAGCACGTAGGCCGGATGCCGGCCGTGATAGAGCACGTCCTGATAGGCCTGGCGGATGGCATGCGCCACCAGCTTGTCGCGGATCATGCGGCCATTGACGTAGAAATACTGCAGATCCGCCTGCGAGCGGGAAAAGGTCGGCTGCGCCACCCAGCCCCACAGGCGCATGCCGGCGACCTGATAGTCCACCCACAGGGCCTGCTCGACAAAGGCCGAACCGCACACCTGCGCCACCCGCTGGCGCTGTTCCGGCTCGCTCTGCGCCGGACGCAGCTTGAGCACCGTGCGCTGGTTGTGGCGCAGGGTGAAGGCGACATCGAAGCGGCTCAGGGCGATGCGCCTGACCACCGTTTCGAGATGAGAGAACTCGGTCTTGTCGGTGCGCAGAAACTTGCGCCGCGCGGGGGTGTTGAAGAACAGGTCGCGCACCTCGATGGTGGTACCCTCGGGGTGCGCCACCGGCCGCGGCTCGCTGATGGTATCGCCGCCGTCACCGCTCACCCGCCAGCCGCTGTCACAGCCGCGCGCCCGCGAGCACAGCTCCAGCCGCGACACGGAGCTGATGCTGGGCAGGGCCTCGCCGCGAAAGCCCAGGCTGGCCACGCGCGACAGGTCGTCGAAGGAGTGGATCTTGCTCGTCGCATGGCGGCTGAGGGCCAGTGGGAAGTCCTCCTTGAGGATGCCGCAACCGTCGTCGCGCAGGCGGATCAGCTTGCGTCCGCCCTGCTCCACGTCGATGTCGATGTTGCGGGCGCCGGCGTCGAGGCTGTTCTCCAGCAGTTCCTTGACCACCGCCGAGGGACGCTCCACCACCTCGCCGGCGGCGATCTGGTTCGCCAGACGGGTGGACAGCCGCTGGATGCGCGGCACGCCGGTGGCCTCAGTGGCAAGGGGAGTGGGAAGGGCGTCGGAAAGGGAATCGCTCATGGCGGGCCGGGACTCGTGCGGGCCTGCGCGGCAGGCGGCTGAAAAGGCCCATTATACGTGCCCGTCACGACTGCCCCACAATTTTCCTCTTCCCGCCTGGGGAGACATAAAGGCCACGCCGGTGTAGAGCCACGAAAAACAGCCGCAGAACACGCCTACCTATAACACCTGTCTCTCTTCTCCTTTCTGGTGCCAGGCCCTTAGAACATTGATGGTTTTATCGAGAATCAAATAACGGACGTATCTATTCACCACAGAGGCACAGAGAACACAGAGAATGCATCAGTGGGAGGCAATGCCCCGGGTGGCGATGTGGCCCGCCCCGACGACCTGGCATTTCATTTCTCCGTGAACGCCGTGTCTCTGTGGTGAATCAGGGGACGTTGACACCGGAGGCCGGACCACCCTATCCACCGCAAAGGGCGCAAAGGTTTTCTGAAAGGATTTCCTTTTGCGCCCTCTGCGTCTTTGCGGCCTCTGCGTTTCATTCCATTCCCGGCATGAACCTGAAGAGCCTTTCTCTGTGCCTCCGTGTCTCTGTGGTGAGCTGAATAGTTACTAACGGACAACGTAATCCCCCAGGATCAAATCCCTCATCAATTCCGGATTTGGCGCCTTGCTTACTTGCATACCCATCTGCGGAAGTCGCTTCAGTTTCCTGATGCCCTCCAGGAGTGAGCTGGCAATCTTCCCGGCCGCATGCGGATTGTTTCTTTCGATAAACGCCCTTAATCGAACCAGATCCTCAATGGGCTCCGGCGTGTAGACGATTTTCACGGCTTCAGCGGTGATTGTTCATTTTCTGCGCCCCAGCTTTCAAGCCAAGTGACAACGTCATCTTCTTCGATAATATCCCCGTTTTTCACGGAACCCAACGCCGCCAGCGTCTCGCTCCAGCGCTTCTCTTCAATGGCGCGCCGGCTCAGGAATTCCTTGATCGCCTGATTGATCAGGTAATTTTTGCTTCTGTCCAGTTTTTTGGACAGGATTTCCAAGGGTTTTTCAACTTCTGGCTGCAAGCGGATGCTGGCTTGTGGTGTGGAGCCGAATGTGCCTGACCGTGGGAGCGGGCCATGCCCGCGATTGTCGGTAAAGGCGACAGGGAACGCAACGCCCCTTAAACGATCAGGAAAAGCGCA
>Ga0256839_1004647_pt1 | contig 13267 bp, 14 predicted proteins | sample 354166metaG_FD_185968 | JGI IMG/M metagenome (GOLD analysis project Ga0256839, IMG submission 185968) | Hydrothermal vent microbial communities from Mid Atlantic Ridge, Atlantic Ocean - 354-166 | ecosystem: Environmental > Aquatic > Marine > Hydrothermal vents | place: Atlantic Ocean: Mid... | reverse complement strand
CTATAGGGCATGATGGTATGCCTGATGGAGTGATTGATGTGAATGTAGTAAATGCTGATATATCAAATATTGACTTTGCTATTAACAAATCCCCAATGGCACTTAACTATACACGTCCAGGAGAGCTCAACCCGGGCGGTACTACACAGGTTACATTTGATCCTACTGTTACACTTATAGTTGATAATGAAGAGACAGCACCAACAAGAATTAAAATTACACAGATACCTACAGGTTCAATGATTTATTATGCAGGAAATGCTGTAACGGCTGGAGATGTCATTGACAATCCTGTGATGACAAGTTTTAGTATCGATCCGGCTGACGGTGATATTAGTGCAGGGTTTGGTTATATCAGTATCGATAAAGCGTGTAGGGAGTCACAACCGGCACATTTTATGGCGAGTTTTGGCGTACCTAAAATATCCGGTTTCCTCTATTTGGATACCAATAACAATGCACAAGTAGACGGAAATGCAACAAGTAAAAGTTGTGATGCCGCTACGCCGCTATATGTAAACCTCATAGGCAAAGCAGACAACAAGGTCATCGCTTCCTCTGAATTAGATGATGAAGGGTCTTATGTCTTCTATAACCCGGATGTAGAGCCAAATACCGACTATGAACTGATACTCTCTGATATTAAGGCGAATATCGGTGATACGGCACCTGCACCTAAGCTTCCTGAAGGATGTTATCATACAAGGGAAAACCTAGGAGGCGATGCCGATAATCCTGAAGAGGGACTTGGAGACGGAAGGATTGCAGTGAGTCTCAAAGAGACGGATATCCCTGAACTGAATTTTGGTATCTCTCCAAATAGACCTGCGTATAGGATCGGTACGCATTTTTGGATAGACGAAAATGCCAACGGTAAATTTGACGCAGGTGAAAAACCTGTTGGTAATGCTTTAGTAGAACTTTTTGATGCGAGTGGCAATAAAATAGCCCAGACCAGGACAAGCACTAGCGGAGAGTATAGTTTTGAGGTAGAAGCGGGGACATATCAGGTGAGATTCAACATTCCAGATAGACCAGAGTTTGAAGGGTATATCTTTAGCAATCCAAAAGCTAATGAGAATAATGCACTCAATATCAATAGCGCCAATAACAAAGGCTTTACACAAACTGTCACAGTAGGTCCAAATGCCAAAATAGAGGCATTGACAATGGATGCCGGTATCAACTGCGGCTGCGCAAACGTAAGCTCAGACAGTTCAGATGCACAGAGCCTAGTAAGCATGACGGCAATGATGCTCTTTACGCTCATGATAGTACTCTATTTCGTAAGAAAAGAAGAACAAGAAACAGATAATGTATAAGGAAAACAAAATGCAACAAAGATCTAAAGGAATAAAGTTAGCCATTTCATTTTTTACTGTATATGCATTAGGAAGTAGTGCATACGCCGGGGGTAAATATGCAGAACCTCAAGATGCTCCCGTAACACCTATAGCAGATACCGTAAACCCACTTCCTCTATATGTAGGGCTCGGAGCGTTGGCATCGGCAGTGAGTAAAGACTGTCCTTGCAGCAATGCAGATAGGCTCAAAGATATGACCTATGGAGCGTTAGCAAGAATAGGATGGGATTTTAATCAATATATAGGTCTAGAGGCGAGATACCTCAATGCTCCAATAGAGGAGGATTTCTCGACTACGACACATTACGGTATCTTTGCCAAACCGCAATACCACATTACTAATCAAACGAATATCTACGCTCTAGTCGGATACGGACAGACTACCGTGAAGGGATGTGGACTCAATAACGGCGAGCTTAAAGAAGCAGGACTCTCATATGGTATAGGATTTGAATATGATTTTTCCGGAGAGGAGGGTCTAGGAGAATATAACAGAGCCTTTGACGGGAAGGGTGACCAAGAGAGTGGCTGGGGAATTTGGGCAGATTACCAAAACCTTTTTCATAATGAAGGAAGCACAAATACCAAAACTAATGTATTCTCCGTGGGTGTAACCTACGACTTCTAGAACACTATCTCTCCATAGGGCTAGATATGATTTTCTCTATTTAGCCTTTTTTTGTATATCGTAGTGATTTTAGGCTATAATAGCAATATACTCCAAAGGATATACGATGCAGATGAAACAATGTCATACACTTGATGAAGCCAGAGAAGCGATAGACGCGGTGGATGAAGAGATAGTGAAGCTCATTGCACTTCGAAATGACTATATCAAACAGATTGCTCGTTTTAAGACCAGCATAGACGAAGTAAAAGCAGAAGACAGGATAGAGGATGTTATCTCCAAAGTCAGAGCCCAGGCTATAGAACTCGATCTCTCTCCCAATCTCATCAATGACCTCTATATCCGTATGATAAACGGCATGGTAGAGAGTGAGATAGCAGAGCTAAGAAATGCAAAAGGTTTATAAAATCTCACTCTCAAAGAGCAACAAGTCACGAAAGCCGACTGTTGAAGTCGGTATTGTCGGTCTTGCCCATTTTTAGTCGTTACTACAAGCAACTGCACCTATTGTAGCACCTGCCACGTCAATTGTAGTACCTGCCACTGCACCTGCTACGGAGATAGGTGCAGTAACGACTTGGGTACATCCTGAGAGAAAAAGAATAGTCAGTGTATAGAGTGCTGTTTTTTTCATGGAAGGGAGTATAGCACAAACGTGCTTTGTAGATCCTATAGAGTAAAAAAGGTGTGCAAGAATCATAATAAAAAGAGGATGATAAGATTTTATTTGTCCAAAATGACAAACGGGATTACTCCACGCTTTCCATAAGTATCTCAATAATATCAGTCATAGTGAGGATACCTTGCAGTGCATTGTTATCGATAACCAGTAGACGTTTAATACTGGAGTGTACCATCATTTTCGCGGCATATTTGACATCGATTTCAGCAGAGATGGAGATGGCAGGTGTCGTCGCGATATCGTAGACATTGAGAAGGTCGATATCGCCATCTTCTGCTACGATGCTTTGCAGTATATTTTTAAAAGTCAAGAGTCCATAAGCACCATGTGTCTGCGTCTTTTCGACAATCACAGAACGCACACCGTGCTTACGCATCAGTTTGAGTGCCTCTCTTACCGTGCCTGTAGGTTCTACTGAGATGAGTTTCTCTTTTGGGGTCATTATTTCTTTTACTAACATTATATTCTCCTTATAGCATACATTTTATATCGTCTTCAAATTTGTGAAGCTCTTTGGTATCTAGCCCTGCTACATGGCTAAGAGGGAAAGTAAAGGTAAATCCTGCATTGTCTGGATTGTCTATATCACACTCTTCCCGTAGGGCTTTCATTACCTTTAAAGAGAGTTTACGCGGTAAGATAAAGAGTAGTGCAGAGACATTTTCTTCTAATGTAAGCCCAAAAAATACTTTTTTCTCTTCAAGACCGATGCTCTTACCATGCAGTATGGTCACGGATCCTGCACCATGCCCTTTGGCTACTTCTATGGCAGCTTCTTCATCTTTATCGGCAATGACTGCGATGAGTGCGGTAAATTTCATGATATCTCTCCTTTGAGTTTTTTCTTTTTATAATACTCGGCATGTATCCCATAGCCCATCACGGTAAGCATAGGAAAGAGTGAGGCAAAGGCAATGAGTCCAAAGCCGTCTATGAGTGGGTTACGCCCTTCTATGTTTTCTGCCAGTCCAAGCCCCAGTGCTGCTACAAGCGGCACAGTCACGGTAGAAGTGGTCACTCCACCGGAGTCATAAGCGATAGGCACGATGTACCGGGGTGCAAAGTAGGTAAAAAGTATGACTAAAATATACCCTCCGATGATATAGTAATGAATAGGATCACCGCTGACAAGTCTGTATGCACCAAGTCCAATACCTACAGCCACACCAAGTGCTACTATCATTCTAAGAATATTTTGTTTAATGTTTCCTTCGCTTATCTCTTCTGCTTTGATGGCAATGGCAAGCAGTGCAGGCTCTGCCATAGTGGTAGAAAACCCTATGAGAAAAGCAAAGAGGTAGATAAGCAGATTGTTACTCATGCCTGTAAGCTGCAGGGCAATCGTCTCTCCTATAGGGAAAAGCCCCATCTCCAGTCCCATGATGAACGCATAGAGTCCCAATACCACCATAATGATACCTGTGATAATCTTGTGCAGATGTACCACAGGTTTTTTGATGATGGCATACTGAAAGAAGAAGATAACAAGTAAGATAGGCGTGACATCTTTGATGGTACCCACCAGTGCCATTAAAGTATCATAGGCTGAAAAAGTGTAGGTACTTGCTACTGCTTTGCCTCCCTCGACTACTGTAGTGATACCTTGTGTAGCAGGTGTATCCATGAAGGTATAAACGATGATGCCGTAGACCTGCACAAATATCATAGGGGTGAGTGAAGCAAAAGCGATGAGCCCAAAGCCGTCTATGGCAGGGTTACGCCCTTTGATGCTCGATGCCAGCCCAATACCTAGTGCGGCTACAAGAGGTACAGTGACTGTAGAAGTAGTCACCCCACCAGAGTCATACGCCAGACCGATAATCTCCGCAGGAGTAAAAAAGGTGACAATGACCACTAAAATATACCCAGAGATGATGTAGTAGGCGATAGGATGTCCAAGCAAGATACGCAGTGTACCCAAAGCGATAGCAAAGCCCACAGAGAGAGCCACCGTCATACGAAGCCAAAAGGCATCTATGAGTCCATGTGAAATAACAGCTGCCTTGTCTGCGATGGCGATGAGTGCAGGCTCTGCAACTGTCGTAGAAAAACCGATAGTAAAGGCAAAGAGCAAGAGCCAAAAGACAGAGCCTTTTTTAGCAAAATCAACAGCAAGCCCTTCACCTATAGGGAAGATACCCAGTTCAAGCCCGCGAATAAAGAGTGCAAGTCCCACTGCCACAATAAAAAGTCCAATGGTGATAGATGTAATATTTGCAGGCATAGCTTGGATGATGGCACCTTGGAAGAGGGCAACAACAATGATAATGGGAAGGAGGTCTTTAAAAGAGTTTTTTAAATCCCCCGCAAATATTTTTAAACTTTCTTTCATGGCTAAATTATAGCCATAAACATACCATTTTTATCATAAATACAAAAAGTTAAAATAAATAGTATAAGCTAGAGTTCAAATTGGGTAAATTCATCTCTTGTAAGTATGATGTACAATTTACCTTGTGTTCCTGTTTGTACTTTATTAATTTCATTCAGTAGGTCATGTAAATGAGTGGGGCTATAGATGAGTTGTTCACTTTTTCTTTGCATCATAGAAATAACCCCTATCACCTCACTGCGTGTACAGTTTTTACGTAAGAGACATAGCCCCGTGTCAACTTCTTCTTCGTTATTCTTCTTCAAGTTTGTAAGAACGTACTATCCCATCTGTGATAAAATAGAGGCACTCCGAAATCTCAGAGTCTCCATAAATATGTTCACCTTTTTTGTAGTGTACTTCTTGAAAAAGAGAAGATAACGCTTCCCATTCTTTGTCCTCTAAGTCTATAAAGTGTTGGATGTAGCGTTTGAGTGCTTGCATGTATTTCCTTATTTGAAAGATATTCTACACTATTGTTACTTTTTTATCTTATCTCTTGGAACAAACTCCAGCACCGTTGCATTGATACAAAAACGCTGTCTGCCACCGGGTGCATCGTTAAAGACATGCCCTAGATGAGCCCCTGATTTTTTGGCTATTACCTCTATACGTCTCATGCCGTAGCTGTTGTCTTCTTTTTGGATGGTTGAGCCATCTACTGATTTATAAAAGCTAAGCCAGCCTGAACCAGAGTTAAATCTGTCTCGCGTGTCAAACAGTATGTCGCCAGATATTTTGTCGATAAAGACACCGTCACCTGTATTTTGAAACTCTTTGTACTGCTTACAAAAGCGTCCGTCAGTCTTTTGTCTAAAAGCCACATTATAGCCTTCACTCTCTTTACCTAGTTTAAAAGCACCCACGGCCTTGTAAAATGTTTTTTCATCCATGTAGCCGGTAAAAGATTCTACCTCTTTGCCGTCTTTGATAAAAAGGATGGTAGGTGTGCCTTCTATGTTGGTTTTGAGTGTAAAACCTTTAAGTGCATCTAGATGTACGGTTCTAAGCGGGATAGTACCGTTGTAGCGATCTGTGACGTTTTTTTTGAACTTTTGGCAAAATCTGCAATGTTCTGCATCGATAACCACTATCTCTTTACCGCCAAGCGGTGAGATGGTCTCTTGTTTGGATATAGGGATTTTACTACTGCCGAACTTCACGCCTGTTGCATGGTTGGGACAGTATCCTAAGGGATTCTTTTCCAGATAATTTTGGTGATAGCTCTCTGCAGGGTAGAAGGCTTTTAACGGTTTTATCTCCGTAGTAATTTCTCCGTATCCTGCCTTATAAAGTAACTTTTGATAGACCTCTTTGGTAGCAAGCGCAATGTGTTTTTGCTTCTCATGGGTATAGTATAGAGCCGAACGGTAGTTGTTTCCTCTATCGTTACCTTGTCTGTTTCCCTGAGTAGGGTTGTGTAGTTCCCAAAAAGACTTTATGAGTTTTTCTGTACTTATCTTTGTATCATCATATATGACCTTTACGACTTCTGTATGATTGACAACTTTATTTGAATTTCTATACTTGAGTACAGTCTCATATGTTGGGTTATCATAGTCTCCGCCTGCATACCCGGATGTGGCACGTTTGACGCCCTCTAGGTTTTCAAAGTGTTTTTCTACTCCCCAGAAACACCCCGCACCAAAGACGATGGTTTGTGTTTTTGCCGTAAGTGTGAGTGTCAGTATAAAATAGAGTAGTAGTTTTTGCATGATGCTCTCCTTTGTAAAAATAATATCGAGTAGAGTCACGGTACGTACAGCGGGAGTGTGCCACGACTATACACGTTTTATTTAGCTTTGGGGCAGTACCCAGTTGGGGCGTATAAAATGACAGGTGTAGCCACCGGGATTTTTCTGTAGATAATCCTGGTGGTACCCTTCCGCTTCCCAAAAATCACTTGCCGGACTTACTTTAGTAACGACTTTTCCAGGCCAAAGTCCTGATGCATCCACATCTCTAATCGTTTGCAGGGCTATCTCTTTTTGCTCTTGCGTCGTATAAAAGATTTCAGAGCGGTAGGATGTTCCTCTATCGTTACCCTGTCTATTTTCTGTCGACGGGTCATGTATTTGAAAAAAATACTCTAGTATTTTTCTATAGCTTATTTTTTGAGGATCAAAACAGACCTCAACAGCTTCGGCATGCGTACCGTGATTGCGATAGGTTGCATTGGGCACATCACCTCCCGTGTAACCGACACGTGTATGCGTGACACCCTCAAGGCTGCGTAAAAGTTCCTGCATACCCCAAAAGCATCCACCTGCGAGTATAGCTTTTTCTTCGTACATGAGTACTCCTTTTTGATTGAGATCATGCGTAGTATATAACAGTTTTTTTCTTATATCGGAGGAATATATGTTCCGTATATTAAGGATTTTCTTTTTTTCTCTCTGCACTCTATGAAAAGATTGTCTTGTGATTTCTAAATTCGAAGCAATTATGATCAGTCAAAACATTTTTCATAAATAGACCGGGAAAGTAGGACTATAGAAGTTCAATATTCTCTTTTGTATTGTTAGTCGGTAGAGTAAAGGTACGTTCTATCGCTGTAATAAAATAGAGCTATTCAGAGATATTGGAGTCTTCGTAAATATGTTTACCTTTTTTGTAGTCTGTCTCCTTAAAGAGAGAAGAGAGATTTTCCTGCTTATTTTGAGTAAGTTGTATAAAGTGATTCATATAACTTTTGGAGTAGATCAATGTGTTTTTTGATATAGTATAGATTGAAAACTTAGTAGTGATTGAAAAAGAGGATATAGAAGATGAAACAGTATGATATGATTGTTATTGGAGCAGGAAGAGCGAGCAATCTCGCACGTAATGCAGGAAAAGCGGGTAAAAAAGTAGCCATCATAGAAAAAGATAGATTTGGAGGAACCTGCCCGAACAAAGGGTGTGTGCCTTCTAAACTTCTCATAGGCTACGCAGAAGTAGCCAGAAATATACAAGAAGCCTCACGACATTTCATAGATGCGACCATCAACCACATAGATGTTCAGAAGATATTTGAAGAGACCAATGCACACATAGAAAAAGTAGACCCAGCATACAGAGCTAAGTTTAACGAAAATGTCACTATTTACAAAGGAGAAGCATCATTTGTATCCAACTATGTGGTAGAAGTGAATGGTGAACAACTTACAGCACCCAAGATAGTCATAGCCACAGGTACACGTCCTGTAGCTCCTCCACATGAGAGGGCATGGACGAGTGATGACATCTTCCCACTCAAAGGAACACCTCCAAAGTCTATCACCATCGTGGGTGGTGGCTTCATAGCCTGTGAACTTGCGAACTTTTTTGATGCTGTTGGCGTAGAGACAAAACTTTTAGTACGCAATCAGAGGATTTTAGGCAATGAAGATGAAGAGATTGCTTCTATTTTCAAAGAGGAGTTTACTAAGCATGTAGATGTCGACTTTGATACACATATTAAAAACATAGCCCATGATGGAAAGATATTTACACTTGCTCTAGAGAGAAAAAACGGCGAAGAGGGTGAACATAAAAGCGAGGCACTGCTCTATGCTATAGGAAGAGTACCAAATACAGATACCTTAAAGCTTGAAAATACAGATATTCAAATCACTAAAAGAGGCTTTATCGCAAGAGATGAAAACTTCCAAACTGCAGTAGAGGGCATCTATGTGGTAGGGGATGCTTCCGGAGAACATATGTTACAGCATGCTGCAGCGATGGAGGTGAACCATCTGCAAAAAGTCCTGCTCCTGGGCAAGCAAGAACCCTACACGTTCAAGTACATGCCTCACGCAGTCTTTACCCACCCTGAAGTAGCCTCTGTGGGACTTACTGAACAAAAGGCAAAAGAACAGGGCGTAGAGTATATAGCCGTCTCCAAAGGCTGGCTAGCAAGTGCAAAAGCACAGTCTTTACGCATCAAATATCCTAGAACGAAGATACTCATAGACCCTAACACCTACGCCATACTAGGTTTCCATCTTATAGGTCCACACGCTGCTACGATGATGCACCAAGTACTTAGCATCATGCACTTAGACAACGACATACGACACCTAAAAGAGATGCTCTACATTCACCCAGCACTTAGTGAAGCATTACTGCCTGCTGCGGTGAAGGCTGTGAGTGCGGTGAATCTTAACAAATAACTACAGTTTAAGTTCTAATATATTTTTATGAAAGTAGTATTAGTTATTATAAAATAATAAAAGGATATATGATGCAAAAACCTAAAATTAAGAATACCCTAAGTAAACTCATCTTGGCTTCTCTTTTGGGATTAGGACAAACCTATGCAATCCAATTACCCAAAGAAAGTGTTCTTACGTAAGAAGACCAGGCAAATTTAACTCCAGATAAAGTATTGGAACTCCTTAAAGCGGGTAATCAACGTTTTGTCAATGGGGCACTTACGGTAAGAAACCATTCCAAACAAATTATCGCTGCACAAGCAGGACAACACCCAAAGGCTATTATTATTTCATGTATTGACTCACGCGTACCAGTTGAAGATGTATTTGATGTAGGTATAGGTGATGTCTTTGTAGGGCGTGTTGCAGGAAACTTTGAGAACACAGACCTCTTAGAGTAGTATGGAGTATGCTACCAAAGTTGCAGGTTCTAAACTACTTGTTGTGCTAGGACATGAATCATGTGGTGCAGTAAAAAGTGCCATAGATAAGGCAGAATTGGGAAATATCACCGCAATGCTAGATAACATTCAACCCGCAGTGGAACATTTTAAAAACTATAAAGGTGTAAAAAGCAGTAAAAATGATGAGTTTGTACATATGGTAGTAGAGAGAAATGTACAACAAACAGTTGAAGACATCCGAAAAAAGAGTCCCATACTTAAAAGAGCTTGAAGAGAAAGGTCAGATTAAAATAGTTGCTTCTGTATACTCTTTACAAACAGGAAAAGTTACCTTTTTAGATTAAATTAACAACTCAACTCAAGATGATTTTTGTCAACAAGAGCAAAAGACTTAATGAACATTTTTGTACTTATTTTGCTCTCATCATAGACGACTTTTACTACTTCTGTGTAGTTTGTCACTTTAGTAGAGTTTCTGTACTTGAATACAGAGTCGTATGTAGGGTTATCATAACTCCCTCCTGCGTAACCAGATCTTGCATGCTTTACACCCCAAAACACAAAATATCGTTTTTGACAATAGCCCTGTTCAAATAAAATATACGTTAAGGTGTATGATTAAATCAAAGCCGTTCTATCTTCCCTCTATGAAGCACAACAACACTTTTGTCTTCAAGCTCTTTAAGTAAACGAGAGACTACAACCCTTGAAGAGCCAAGTTTTGTGGCTAGTTGTTCGTGGGTGGTTACTATCATGCTAGAGGGCTGATTGTCTAGCCACTCAACTATGCGTGTATCTAAGCGTTTAAACTTGATATCGTTGATGAGTGAAGTGAGTTCTTCAAAACGCATTTGATAAAGTGAAAACAGATACGTTTGGTACACATTTGACATTTTGGAGAGTTTTTTGACACTTTCAACATCGATGAGGTAGCCCTCTATGTTGCTAAGTGTCGCGCAGATGCTACAGCATCTGTTTGTGAGAGAAGCGAAGCGGTGTTTACGATGCACTGTTCGCCTGCTTTAAGGTTGTAAAGGGTGATCTCTTCTATGCTGTCAGACTGGGTGTAGAGACGTACTTCGCCGCTTGTGAGCCATAAGATGTTTTCGCAGATATCGCCTTGGTAAAAGAGTAGGGTATTTTTAGGCATCGAAATAGGTTTGATGTGTTGCTCTAAAAATGCAAGTGCATCTGGTTCTAGCGTGTTGAAAAAAGAATAAGAGCTTAGTTTTATAGTGACTCCATATATAGTAAAGTACTATAGCATGAAAAACTTTTAGCTGTTTTTAGTGTTACAGCCCGTGTTAATACCAAGTAAGGCGCAAAGCGGGCACCATCCAATGAGTGCTGTAAAAAGAAGTACGCCTCCTACAACGTCTGCGATGATGTTTCCGTTTATAATGCCCCAAGCTAGTGCTGCTACACCTGCTACACCTCTGATGATTCTATCAATTTTACCTACGTTACATGTCATAGTTGACTCCTTATAGTTTGTTATGGGAGAATTATGGCAGTTTCAATAAGATTTGTCTGTAACCTAGGTTGCAGACAATTAAAAATATGATATAAGAGAGCAATAGAGATATTTTTAGCAAATTATCTCTAAAATGTGTATATATTATAAAATATAATATTTTTATTAAAAAAATTGTGCTATAGTCTAGTATATATTAGATTTTATAATAGCAAAAAGGTCGTAAAGAGGCATGATAAACTCAGAAAAGTCAACATATATTTCAAAGATTATTGATATGGAAAATAATCCTAAGAGCATTAGCTATCAAGCAAAATTTGACTATTTGACCAATACACTCAATAGACGCTCACTAGTGACAATGTTGAATGAACTCTTTGTGCAGAGTAAAACGGATCACTCCTTGCATGCTTGTCTCTTTTTCGATTTGGATAGATTTAAAGATATTAATGACAGATATGGGCATGACACGGGGGATAAACTTCTAGTGGCCATCGTAGATAGAATTAAACCGTTATTGGCCGAGAATGATATTTTCTCACGTATGAGTGGAGATGAATTTGCCATCATTTTAAGGGATATTGATAAAACTTCCAGTGACGGGATGAAAAGAGTAAATGAGATTTCTGCAAAGATCAGCAGTGTGCTCTCGAAGCCGTTTAGATTAAATGAGTATGAGATTATTACAAGCGTGAGTATCGGGGTGAGACTATTTCCCGATGATGCCAAAACCGCATCGGATGTGATGGTTCATGCCGATGCGGCTATGTATCGTGCGAAAAAGAAAAAAAGAGGGAGTGTCTTTTTCTATGATAAGCAGATGGCAAAGGAGCATGAGGCATCTCTTTTGTTGAAAAAAGAGTTAGATATAGCATATAAAAATAACGAATACTGTTTTTTCTTTCAACCTAAAGTAGATGTGCAGACTAATAAAATAAAGGGTGTTGAGATACTTGTACGATGGAAACACAAAGAGAGAGGACTGCTTTTTCCCTCTGATTTTTTCAAAGAGGCATTTAAAATAGGTATGATATCAAAAATTACCGATCTTTCCATACACGAAGCGTGTAAATTTTTAGTATCTACCAAAAACTTTTACCGTGGAACCGTCGCAATTAATGTGAGTTCAAGAGAGATAACCGATACATTTTTTGTCAGTCGTTTGGTAACGATTATTCAAGAATATCAGGTAGATCCAAGTCGCATTGAGTTGGAGATTTTGGAAAATGAACTTATTCAAAACTTTGATTTGGCAATTATCTTGATCAAAAAACTGCAAGAGCTCGGTATTGCGGTATCGATGGATGATTTTGGTACGGGATACTCTTCGATTACCTATTTGCATAAACTACCGGTAAATATACTGAAGATAGACAAATCATTTATTGAAAATGTGAAGGTAGATCAAGAGTCTGACAAAGACTGGGTACTCTTACAAACTATTGCAAATATGGCAAAGGCATTTAATATTAAAATTATTGCCGAAGGCGTAGAGACCAAAGAGCAGCTAGCAATGGTAAAAAAATTGGGTATTGATGAGTATCAGGGATTTTTATTTAGTAAAGCGGTAGATAAAGATACGCTTTTGGGATTTGTAAAAAGATAAGGTCTAGTAAACTTTTTTTAGAGCTACTTGGGGATTTCTGATTAAAATGATAATAAATATCGTTTTATTTATATTTTAAGAAAACTTTTGTTAAATTACGTTTCAGATAGATTTTTATTTCAATAATGACTATCAAAATATAATTAAACAAGGGTAATAAATGAAAAAATTAACAACGGCATTAAGCCTTACAGTAGTATTGGCATTAGGGGCATAATCTGCAACACTAGAAGAGAGAATAAATGCACTTGAATCTCAAAATGAAGTGCTAACTGAAGAAGTACTTGCCTCACAATCAGCAGGTTTTACTATGATTGATACGGAGCAGTCTTATACAGGTATGGGTGCGGCTGCATCTAAAGTATACTACTCAAAAAGCCCACTCTCTATAGGTGGATATGGTGAGATGTTTTATGCCAATCCTGAAAATGGAGACGATTTTGCAGATGTCTATCGGTTTGTTACGTACGTTGGATATAGATTTTCTGACAATATCATCTTAAACACAGAGATAGAGTATGAACATGGTGGAGCAGCAGATGACAACCCTGGTGGTAAAGTGG
>Ga0256839_1004646_pt1 | contig 13269 bp, 11 predicted proteins | sample 354166metaG_FD_185968 | JGI IMG/M metagenome (GOLD analysis project Ga0256839, IMG submission 185968) | Hydrothermal vent microbial communities from Mid Atlantic Ridge, Atlantic Ocean - 354-166 | ecosystem: Environmental > Aquatic > Marine > Hydrothermal vents | place: Atlantic Ocean: Mid... | reverse complement strand
CGGAGCACCGACCACCTCGATGAACAGCTCGGCCCCACCGACGGTCGCCAGCTCGTGACGTCCGCGATGGAGGGCACGACGAGCCAGTTCCTGCACCGGCGCGTCGAGGTCCCCGAGTCCGTCGGCACCGTCCCCGTCGAGCCGGTCGTACCGTCGAGCGCCCACCGCCAGGCCCGAGGGTCCCGGATCGAGTACATGGGTGATGGCGAGAGGTCGTTGGTCCGCCCGGGCGGCGAGGATGTGCCGGGCCAGATCTCGGGCCGAACCCGCAGGCTCGACGAGGAGCCGAGTCGCGCCGTTGCACCCGATGCCCCACCCCCAGATGGCCTCGTCGTCGGCGGTGAGGTCGAACTCGACGATCTGCGCCCTGTGGGTCTCGATCACCTCCAGGGCGATCCGGTGCAGCTCCTGATCGAGGCAGCCCCCCGAGACGGTCCCGACTCCGGCGCCGTCGGCGGCGACGAGCTGGCGGGCGCCCAGACCCCGATAGGTGGAGCCCCGCACCCCGACCACCGTCGCCAAGGCGAACCCGACCCCACGCTCGGACCAGTCGTGGATCGCGTCGAGGATGCGGTCGAGCTCGGCCATACGTCAAGGGTAGGACGGGTCGGTCGCTGTCTCGGCGTTCACGACACGGAGAAGGCCGATGGGTCCGATTCGAAGGCCTCGAGGCAGGCCCGGGCGCAGAAGAACACGGTATCGCCTCGCCAGCGGGTCGTCCAGCGGGCCGTGGCGACGTCGACGGCCATCCCGCATACCGGGTCGACCGCGTGGGCGGGGGTCTCGATCTCGACGGCGCCCCGCCGGATGCCCTCCGCCTCGAGGGCCACGAGCTCGGCCAGGATCGCCACGGCGATCTCCCGATGGCCGACGGGCCCCAGATCCATCCCGGCGGGAGCACGCACTCGGGCAAGGTCCTCGTCGCCGAACCCCTGGCGGCGCAGCCACTCGAACACCGTGGCCGCTCGTTTCGCCGAGGCGACCAGGCCGATGTAGCGAGCCGGGGTTCGGAGCGCCGCCTCGAGGGCGGCTTCGTCGTGATGGCCCTGGGTGGCGACCACCACGAACGACCCCGCTTCGACCCGACCCAGCGGAGGCGCCTCGACGACCGAGACCTTCCATCCGAGGTCGCCGGCGAGGGCGGCGAGCGTCTCGACCATCGGGGAGCGCCCGATCACATGCACCGTCGGGACGGGAAGCATCGGCTCGACGAGCACCTCCATCGCCCCTTCGCTGCTGCAGGCCATGGGGACCTCCACCACGTCGGGGCGGTCGTCGGTCATCCCGAGAACGACGAGCCGGGGGGAGCCGTCCGCCAGTGCCTCCAGCGCGATCGCCACCAGGGTCGGCTCGGCGCACGCCCCACCGACCCATCCTTCCACGCGGCCGTCGGGATGGACGACCGCCCTGGCCCCCGGGCGACCCGAGGAAGGGCCCCGACGCCAGGTGACGGTCACCAGGACGAACGGGCGACCCGCCTCGACGAGGTGGGCCGCCCGCGCCAGGACGTCCATCAGGGTGCGACCTCCACGCCGTTGAGGGCACCCCACACCCGGTGGGGAAGGACCGGCATGTCGATGTTGCGAACCCCCTTCGACCAGAGCGCGTCGATCACCGCGTTCACGTAGGCGGCCGGAGACCCGACGGTGGCGGACTCGCCCACGCCCTTCGCCCCGATCGGGTGATGCGGCGAGGGAGTCACCGTCTCTCCCAGACGGAACCGCGGGGTCTCCCAGGCGGTGGGGACGAGGTAGTCCAAGAAGTTGGAGCCGATGCAGTTGCCGTTCTCATCGAAGGTGATCCACTGCATGTTGGCCTTGGCGAATCCCTCGGTGAGACCACCCGTGATCTGGCCTTCCACGATCATCGGATTGATCCGGACCCCGCAGTCGTCCACGGCCACCATGTCGAGGACCTTCCAGGTCCCGTCCTCGGGGTCGACCTCGACGACCACGATGTAGGAGCCGAAGGGATAGGTCATGTTCGGTGGGTCGTAGTAGTGGACCCCTTCCAGACCGGCCTCCATGTCCTCGGGGAAGTCGGTGTAGGCGGCGAAGGCGATCTCCTGGATCGTCACCCCCTTGTCCGGCACGCCCTTGACGAAGAAACGCCCCGGCTCCCACTCCAGATCGTCCGGGGATGCCTCGAGGAGGTGGGCGGCGAGCCTCCTCGCCTTCTCCCGGATCTGGCGGGCCACCACCGCCGTCGCCGCCCCGGCCACCGGGGTCGAGCGACTCGCATACGTCCCCAGCCCGTAGGGGGTGTTGTCGGTGTCGCCCTCCTGGACCTTCACATCCGAGAAGGGGATCCCGAGCTCTTCGGCGACGATCTGGGCGAAGGTGGTCTCGTGGCCCTGGCCCTGGGATTTGACCCCCAGCTTGAGGATCGCCTTGCCGGTGGGATGGATCCTCAGCTCGGCCGAGTCGATCATCTTGAGGCCGGCGATGTCGTAGGTGCGGGAGTTGCCGGCACCGACCACCTCGGTGAACGAGGCGATGCCGATCCCGATGAGCTTGCCTTCGGGGTGAGGCTCCCGCTGTCTGCGACGCCAGCCCTCGTAGTCGATCATCTCCATCGCCTTGCGGAGCGCCGTGTGGTAGTCGCCGGAGTCGTAGACGAACCCCGTCGGCGACAGGTAGGGGAACTGCTCCGGCCGGATGAAGTTCTTCATCCGAAACTCGGCCGGGTCCATCCCCAGTTCGTAGGCGGCGTTCTGCACGAGCCGCTCGATCAGATACGACGCCTCGGTCACCCGGAACGAGCACCGGTAGGCGACGCCTCCCGGTGCCTTGTTCGTGAACGCGCCCTTCGCCGCGACGTGCGCGGCCCCGAAGTCGTAGCTCCCCGTGCAGATGTGGAAGAGCCCCGCCCGGAACCGTGTGGGCTGGGCGTCGGCGTAGAAAGCCCCCTGGTCGGACAGGATGGACGCCCGGAGCCCGAGGATCTTCCCATCGGCGGTGAGGGCGAGCTCCCCGTGCATGTGGAAGTCACGGGCGAACCCGGTCGAGATGAGGTTCTCCGACCGGCTCTCCACCCACTTCACCGGCTTGCCGATGAGCAGCGACGCCGCCGTCGCCACCACGTAGCCCGGGTAGATGGGGACCTTGTTCCCGAAACCGCCGCCGATGTCCGGGGAGATGATCCTGATCTTCTCCTCGGGGAGGCCGGCGACGATGGCGAACAGCGTCCGGTGGGCATGGGGAGCCTGCGAGGTGAGGTAGATCGTGGCCTCTCCCGTCGCCGGGTCGACGTCGGCGACCACCCCACAGGTCTCGAGCGGAGCCGGATGGGAACGGGGGTAGTGGGTGTCCAACGTCACCACCAGGTCGGCCTTGGCGAAGGCCTCGTCGGTGGCCTCCCGGTCCCCCGCCTCCCAGGTGTAGGCGACGTTGTCCGTCTGACCCTCCTTCTCGTCACGGATCAACACCGCGCCCTCCTCCAACGCCTGCTGCGGCGAGGTGATGGCCGGCAGCTCCTCGTAGTCGACGAAGATGGCCGAGACGGCGTCGCGGGCGATGTAGGGGTCGGTGGCGATCACTGCCGCCACCTCCTGGCCCTGGTATCGAACCTTGTCGGTGGCGAGCACCGCCTGGGTGTCCCCCGAGAGCGTCGGCATCCACGCCAGGTCGTGGGCGGCCAGCATCTCGCCGGTGACCACGGCGACCACCCCGTCCATGGCCTCCGCCTCGGAGGCGTCGATCGAGAGGATGCGACCGTGGGCGATGGGCGACCGCAGGATCGCCATGTGCAGCATCCCCGGGAGCTGGATGTCGTCGAGATACCGCCCCGCTCCCTGGATGAAGCGGTCGTCTTCCTTCCGCCGGACGGAGTGTCCGATGCCGCCCATGTCGAAGGGTGTCGTGGGCTGATGGGTCGTCGTCATGCTCGGACTCCTTCATGCATCGTGGCGGCCGCGCTCTGGATCGCCTTGACGATGTTGGCGTACCCGGTACAGCGGCAGATGTTGCCGCTCAGGGCCCACCGGACCTCGTCTTCGGTGGGATCCGGATTCGCTCCCAACAGGGCGGTCGCCACCAGCATCATCCCCGGGGTGCAGAACCCGCACTGCAGCCCGTGATGCTCCTTGAAGGCCGCCTGCACGGGAGAGAGCTCCCCGTCCCGACGGAGGCCTTCGACCGTGGTGAGCTCGTGGCCGTTCGCCTGCACGGCGAACATGGTGCAGGACTTCACGGGCACGCCGTCGAGCAGCACCGTGCACGCCCCACAGGACGTCGTGTCGCATCCGATGTGGGTTCCCGTCAAGCCGAGGTCGGTACGGATGAAGTCGACGAGGAGCCGCCGCGGCTCCGTCTCCCGCCGGTACTCGACACCGTTGACCGTGACCGTGACCTCCATCATCGCTCTCCTCTCGCCGTCGCCAGGGCCTGGTGCAGGGCCCGCCGGGTGTAGGCACGGACGACGGCCCGCTTGTATTCGGCAGGGCCCCGCACGTCCGATTGGGGCTGACAGGTCCGGGCGGCGATCTCGGCCGCCTCGGCGAACAGCTCCTCGCTCGGCTCCTGGCCCGCCATCATCCGCTCCGCCTCCTCCACCTCGAGGTTGACCGGAGCCACCGACGTGAGGGCGAGCCCGGCCCGCCCGATCCTCCCCCGCTCGTCGAGGCGCAGGTGGGCGGCGACCCCCACCGTGGCGTAGTCGCCGATCTTCCGCTCCAGTTTCAGGTAGCAGCCGCCGCTTCGTTCGTCGTCACGGGGCACCCGGAGCTCGGTGACCATCTCCCCCGGTTCGAGGGCGTTGGTGAAGAAATCGACCACGAAGTCCGAGATCGGGATCACCCGCTCTCCCGTCCTCGATCGGGCCACCACCTCCGCACCCAGTGCCAACATCACGGAGTTCCAGTCACCCTCGGGGTCGCAGTGGGCCACCGAGCCGCAGACGGTTCCCCGGTTGCGTACGAGCGGGTCCGCCACCCAGGGTGCGGCCGAGGCCATGGTCGAGCATCCGGCGCCGACGATCTCGGAACGAACCACGTCGGCGTGTCGGGTCAGGGCCCCGATCGCCAGATGCCCGTTCACCTCCCTGATGTAGGACAGCTCCGAGATCTCGTTGATGTCGACCAGGTGGGCCGGGGCGGCCAACCGGAGTTTCATCATCGGGATGAGACTCTGACCCCCGGCGAGGACTCGACCCTCGTCGCCGACTTCGGCGAGAAGGTCCAGGGCCTCGTCGAGGGATCTCGGGACCGCGTAGTCGAACGCAGGCGGATACATCCGCTCCCTCCTCCTCGAGCGCGTACCCCGACCCTACGCGAACGTTCGTTCACATGGCGGCCCCGACGCCGGAAATCATGCCGACGCTCCGTCGCTCAACGATGCTCGGTGTCGCCTGCGAGGAGGTCGAGGACGTGACCCAGCACCGGGGTGAGGGACGCCAGGTTCTCGCTCGCCCCCCGCGGGCTGCCCGGCAGGTTGACGATCAGCGTCGTCCCCGCCGACCCGACGACGCCCCGGGTGAGCGCCGCCATCGGCGTCGACTCGAGGCCCCGGGCCATCATCAGATGGAACAGGCCCGGCGCCTCCCGCTCCACCACCCGACGGGTCGCCTCCGGGGTCACATCCCTGGGCCCGAACCCGGTCCCGCCGGTGGTGACGACGAGCCGGGCGACGGGGATCACCGCCCGGAGCGCCGCCTCGATCCGGTCGATCTCGTCGGGGACCACCGCCCGGTGCACGACGCTGAACCCGAGCTCGTGGAGCGCGTCGACGAGCGCCCGACCCGACCGGTCCTCACGCACCCCGGCGGCGACCCCGTCGGAGACGGTGATGACGGCACCGATCACAGGCGGAGGTTCAGGTTCTCGTCCCACGGCGGGATCGGGATCCCGCCGCGGAGACCGAACTGGAACACGACGAGGACGAAGAGCGCCGCCGCCACCAGCCCCCACGAGATGGTGCGTTCCAGAGGCTCGGCGGGAGGGAGCAGATGCGTGGTTCCGGGAGCACCTGCCAGCGTCACGACGGTGAAGAGACCGACCAACGGCAACGTCCTCAGGACCGTTCCTGCGGGGTCGGGCAGGAAGAACGGGACCGCCAACAGAGGCGAGATGAGGCCGGGGAGGACGGCGAGCAGCGCCACGAACCGGACCCGGTCTCGCCTGGTCGCCACCTCACTGGCGTGGCGGGCGAAGGCGAGGAAGGCCGGGGCGGCCGCCAGAGCCACGAGGAGGAGCCCGACGGCGGCGGTGGCGGCGAGGACGACGTCGAGCCCCGCCGGGACGTCCAGTTCGGCGAGCGCCTTCGAGGCCGACGTCTCCGTGAGAGGCATGAGGGCGAGGTCCGAGAGCCCGATACGGAACGAGTGCAGGGTGACCCAGAGCAGGGTGAGCCGCCCGGTGCTGCGGTCCTTCGACCCGGGATAGATGATGAGAAAGAAGACGCCGGCGGCGAGGGCCGCCAGGGTCCCCCCCGCGTAGGCCAGATCGGATCCGCCCAGCCGAAAGGTGGTTCCGAGCTGGTCGAGCACCGGGTCCCGGTCGAACAGCCATCCCCCGATCGCCAGGCCGAACTGCTCGATGAGGCGCGCCAGGACGATCCCGAGGGTCCCCGCGATGACGGAGTCCACGTAGAAGGGCCACTCCGTGCGAATCGGGGTTCGGGTACGGACGGCGGTGGTCACGCCGATCAGCTTATCGGTCGGCCCGACCCGGTCCAGCCTTTCGGACGCCGAAGGTCCGGCCTCTACCCTGAAGGCCCCGATCGAGGGAATGAGCGATGAACGACCTCTACGAGTCCTACGCCGAACGCCAGATCCGTCGTGCCCAGGAGGAGGGAGCCTTCGACCGCCTCCCCGGCGCCGGCAGACCCCTCCCCGACCTCGACGGCACCTACGACCCCGCCTGGTGGGCGAAGAAGTGGATCGAGCGCCGGCGCCGTCTGGACCGTGCCCAGCGGGCGGCACGCCGCGCCGACCGGCTCCTCGCCCGGGTGTGGCTCCTCGACGACGAGACCCAGGTACGCCAGAAGGTGGCCGAGCTCAACGCTTCGATCCGTCGTGCGTCCGCCGACCTCGACGAGGCGGACCGCCCCGACCCCCTCGATCCCGACGATGCCGTCGCCCTGTGGCGAACGATGCGCCGGTGGAGGACGCGGTGACCGTCCCCGACGCCCCCTATCTCCCGACCGAGGATCCCCGCGTCGTCGAGTCGACCCCCCTGGCGCGCGCCGGTTGGTACGACGACGGCCAGCACGGCGGGGTCGTGGCGGCGCTCCTCGTCCGAGCGGTCGAGGCCGTCCCCACCCTGGCGCCGATGGAGGTGAGCCGGATCACCGTGGAGTTGTTCCGGAAGGTCCCGACGGTGCCGCTGCGCACCGAGACCCGAATCCTCCGGGAGGGGAGACGGATCCAGGTCGTGGGGGTCTCCGCCTCCGCCGACGGGGTCGAGCTGGCACGGGGAACGGTGCTCCGTCTCCGGGCGACCGACCTGGACCTGCCGCCGTCGGCGCTGCCCGACGAGCCGACACCTCCACCGCCGTCCACCGTCTCGGCTCCGGATCGCTCCACCTGGGGTGTGGGCCCCACCGACGGTCGCGTCATGTTCCACCGTCACGCCATCGACATCCGCGAGGTGGAGGGATCCTTCCGGGAGCTGGGGCCCGCCGCGGTCTGGATTCGGATGACGAAGCCCCTCGTCGCCGGGGAGGATCCCGGTCCGGTGGTGCGGGCGGTCGTCGCCGGCGATTTCGCCAACGGGATCAGCAGGCTGCTCCACAGCTCCGACTGGGTCTTCATGAACGCCGACCTCACGATCCATCTGCACCGCCTGCCTCGGGGCACGTGGATCGGGTTGCGGGCCGTGACCCACCTCGACCGATCGGGACGTGGGATCGCCCACGCCCGTCTCTACGATCTCGACGGGCCGGTGGGGCGTTCCACCCAGACCCTCTTCATCGACCGACGCCGCTGAGCGAGCGCGCACCCCGAAGGCTCAGCCCTTGACGCTCCCCGCCAGGATGCCCCGCACGAAGTACCGCTGGAGGGCGAAGAAGACGGCGATCGGCACCACCGTCTGGACGAACGCCCCGGCGGTGAGCAGGTTCTCCCGGAGGGCGAACTCGCCTGCCAGCGACGCGATGGCGACCGTCGCCGGAAGCGCCTCGCGGTTCCCGCCGATCATGGTGAGGGCGACCAGGTAGTCGTTCCACGTCCAGAGGAACTGGAAGATCGCGAAGGCGGCGAGCACCGGGATGGAGAGGGGCACCACCAGCCGCCAGAAGATCTTGAAGTGGTCGGCGCCGTCGATGAGCGCCGACTCGAACACGTCCCGGGGGAGCCCGGCGATGTAGTTGTGGAGCAGGAAGATCGCGAAGGGCAGAGCGAACCCGGTGTGGGTGAGCCAGACCGCCGTCACCGATCCGGCCAGGTCGAGGTCGGGGAACAGCCTCAGGGTCTTGTCGACGAAGGGGATCGTCCACTGGGCCCCACCCGAATAGAGCTGCAGGAGCGGGATGAGGGCCACCTGGAGGGGGATGGCGAGCAGCGACACGGTCCCGATGAACAACCACTCCCGCCCCCGGAACTCGATCCAGGCGAAGGCGTAGGCGGCGAAGGCGGCGATGGCGATCGGGATCACCGTCGCCGGGATGGCGATGGCGAAGGAGTTGAGAAGGGCGTCCCACAGCCCGCCGGTCGGTCCCGAGCCGAGGACGTCCCGGTAGTTCTGCAGGGTGAAGGACCCGGGCTCGACGAACCCGACCCACCACCCCGAGGTGCGTTGGGCGTCGCGGTCCCGGAAGGAGTTCACCAGGAGTCCGACCGTGGGGATGCTCCACACGACGACGAGTCCCCACAGGACCCAGGTGGGGATGGCCCGCAGGAGGCGGTAGAGGCGCCATCCGATCGGGGGCTCGGCGACTGCGCGCACCGGACGCGTCTCGGCCGTGGCCGTCATCGGACCGTCTCCTTCTGCATCCGACGGATGTTGAGATACATGATGGGGAGCACCGAGACGAACAACAGGACGGCCAGCGCCGAACCGAGACCGAAGTTGAACTCGGTGAACGCCCGTTGCCACATCTCGTTGGCCAGCACCTGGGTGTCGAAGTTGCCGTTCGTCATCACCTTGACGATGTCGAACACCTTCATCACCAGCACGATCAGGGTCGTCACCACCACCCCGATGGTCGGTGCGATCTGGGGTACCGTGACCCGCCAGAACGTCTGGGCCTCCGTCGCACCGTCCACCTTCGACGCCTCGATGAGCTCGGCGGGGACGGCTTTGATGGCGGCCGAGAAGATCACCATGGTGAAACCGGTCTGGATCCAGATCAGCACGACCATCAGCCAGACGTTGTTGAACGGGGTCTCCTGGATGAAGAGGATGGTGTCGGCGATCACCTCCCCGTTGGGCCCGATCTCGAAGCCGCCCAGACCCGGGCCGAGGAGCCGATACAGGATCCAGACGACTCCGAGGATGGCGGTGGCGGCGCCGGCGACGACACCCCCCGCTCCTCCTCGCCAGCCTCGCCACGCCATCCAGACGAGTCCGGCGACCACGGCGACGAGGACGGCGGCCGTCACCAGCCGCGGGGTTCCCGAGTTGGAGAGGCGCCCCAGGCCGACCCAGATGGCGTTGAGGACGCCGGTCTGATCCTTGGTGGGGGGTCGGGCGATGTACATGAACCGCCAGATGATCCCCGCCCCGACGAAGGAGATCGCCATCGGCATGAAGATCATCGACTTGGCCACCGATTCGTACCTGGCCCGGTCGGCGAGGACCGCGATGGCCAGGCCTGCGGCGGTGGAGACGATCGTGACGGTGAACACCCACCAGAGGTTGTTGAAGATGGTGCCCCGCAGATAGGCGAAGACCGCCCAGACGAAGAGGAAGACACCGACGGCGATCGGCGTGATGGAGCCTCCCGACGGTTCGAAGGTGCGGCCGGTCCGCCTCCCCCGGATCCGTCCGGCGACGATCCCGAGGAGGGTGAGTCCGACCCCCCAGTAGAAGAGGGCCGAGGTGAAGATCTGCGGCCACTTCTCGAGCTTCACGATCTCCTGGTCGGTGAAGATGTCGACGTAGTTGGCGAGGCCGACGAAGACTTCACCCCGCGGTCCGAGGAACGAGAGGTAGAGGGTGCGGATCGTGGGGATGACGAGGGTGGCGCCGATGAACACCAGCGCCGGCGCCAGGAAGATGACGGGCCGCGACCGCTCCGCCAGCCTCCGCTGGGCCTCGGCGGTCCGTGGCGGGGCCGACGTGATCCACAGCATCGACCCGAGGGAGAGGAAGGTGGCTCCGCTCATCGCCTCGGCTCGGGTGCCGGTCCCGAGCGCCGGGACCAGCCAGGCGCCGATCACCCATCCGACGGTGGCTCCGAGGATGGCGGCGCGAAGTACCTGCCGGCGTCGTCCGGCGGCGAGCGCCCCGAACACGAGGGCCCCCACCACCGGCCACGCCAGCAGCGGCACGATCTTCATCGCCGGGAAGATGTCGGGCCGGATGAAGAGCCCGGCGAGGACGCCGTAGCCGACCCCGAATCCGAGCCCGGCCACGAGCCGCGCCCGACGCTCCGTGAGGCCCGTGAGCACGAGTCCGCAGACGGCACCCGCCACCGTGCCCAGCGGCACCAGCCACGGCGTCAGGTCGAGCTCGGGGACGGGCTTCCAGGCGAGGAGGCGGTTCCCGACCAGGACACCGGTCACGGCGAACCCGATCACTCCCCCCGTGAGCGCCCCGAAGCGTCGCCACCGCGCCTCGGCCTGGTCGAACCAGCGGTTGGCCCCCACGAACAGAACGCCGCTGACCACGATGGCGACGATCACCCCGGCGGCGGTCCCCCGCAGCTTCTCGTCGACGAGCGCCCCCCAGCCGAGGGCGAGGGAGCCGCCGACCCCGACCACGGCGGCGACGGCCCGCCGAACGGACCGTTCGGGATCCATCCGTTCCCGCACCCCGTACAGCGTCAGGGCCACTCCTCCTCCGGCGAGGAGGATCGACCACACCCAGTCTCCCAGGGCGCCCACCGTCTGCCTCCCTTCTCCGGTGGGGCGCCCCGGAGGGCGCCCCACTCGGATGCGTTCAGATCACGATGGCCAGGAAGCCTCGATGGCGTCGAGGGCCTCCTTCACGGTCTTCTCGCCGTTGACGACGCTCGTCGCCTCGGTCCAGAACGTCCCTGCACCGACCGCGGCCGGCATGAGGTCGGAGCCGTCGAACCGCACCACGTCGGCCGTGAGCAGGATCTCGATGAAGCCCTGCTCGAGGGGCTGGTAGGCGCTCATGTCCTGGCCGTTGGCGGCGGACAGGAAGCCGCTCAACCCTCCGCCCTTGCGGGCCGCCTGGGCCTTCTGGCGGTTGGTGGCGTACTCGGGCGTGGAGAAGTACTCCATCACCGCCCACACCTCGGGCGCGTCCCGGAAGGCGGCCACCAGGGTCCCTGCCCCGAGCACCGGGCGGGTGTTCGGGTCGACCGCCGGGAAGTAGAAGGTGTTGATCTGTCCGTCCGGCCCCGTCGTGGTCCCTTCGGGCAGGAAAGCGGCGAAGAAGGATGCCTGACGGTGCATCATGCAGTCACCCTCGACGAGGGGCACGCCGTTGTCCCCGAAGGGGGTGGCGGCGATCGATCCACCCGCCGCGAACACCGCGCCGGGGGTGTTCCACAGGTCGAGGATCTCGGTCCAGATGGCCTCCATCTCGGGCGTGTTGAAGGGGATCTCGTGGGCGACCCACTGGTCGTAGAACTCGGGCCCTTGGAAGCGCAGGGTGAGGTCCTCGACCCAGTCGGTGAAGGGCCAGCCCGTCGCCGGGCCGGACTCGATCCCCACACACCAGGGGGTGACGCCGTCGGCGATCATCTGGTTGGTGAGGGCCTTGAGCTCGTCCCAGGTCTGGGGGATCTCATATCCGCCGTCGGCGAAACCCTGGACGTTGTACCAGACGAGGGACTTCAGGTCCGCTTTCGTCGGGATGCCGTACTGGGTCCCGTCGACGTTCCCGAACGCGTTCCACGCCGCGGGCCAGTTCGCCTGCACGGCGGCGTCGACGTCGTCCGGGAGCGGCAGGATGAGCCCCTGACGGGCGAAGTCGGCCAGCTTCCCGGGCTGGGGGAAGACGGCGATGTCCGGCGGGTTGCCGCCGGCCGCCTGGGCGTTGATCTGGTCCGAGAAGTCCCGGGCGCCCGTGTAGACGATCTCGATCCCGGTCTCGGCGGCGAACACGTCCAGGGCGTCCTGCAGCGAACCGGCCTCCTCGTCGGAGGACTCCGGACCGAACACCGTGACCTTGGTCCCGGCCAGGTCGGGCTCCTCGTCGGCGGGCTCCGGCGCCGCCTGCGTCGTGGTCGGCTGGGCCTTCGTCGTCGACGTCGTCCCTTCCGCCGGCGCGCTGGTCGTCTCGGGCGCACCGGCGTCGCCGGAGCAGGCGGCCGCCACCAGCGCCAGCGCGGCCAGGAGGGCGAATGCGCCCCGTGAGCGTCTCATCATGTCTCTCCTCCCTGTTGTCGTCGAGCCCCGTTGGGCTCTGGACATTCCCCGACCCGTCGGGGTCGGGGTGAAACCCTGACGGCGGGCAGGCCCCGTCGTGAAAGCGGCCATGAAAGCGTTTACACCCCTTCCACCCTAGACCCGTCGCCCCCTCCACCCTCGGCCAGTTCCAAGGTCATCTTTCGCGGTCTCGGGCCGGTCGACTCCCGCGGGACGAGCTCGGTCGGCTCCTCGATCCGGCGAGGCGGGGCGTGAGGGTCGGCGAGGAGATCGACGAGCAGGTGGGCTCCGTTGGCCCCCAAGGCCTCGGGATCCTGACGGACGGTGCTCAGACCCACCGTGAAGGCGATGGCGTGGTCGTCGAATCCGATCACCGAGAGCTCTCCGGGCACGGTCACGGCGGCCTCGGCGGCCGCCCGGAGCGCTCCGAAGGCCATGTCGTCGGACATGGCGAAGACGGCCGTGGGTCGACGAGGACCGGCCAGCATCTCGGCCATGGCCTCGTAGCCGCCGACGACCGAGAACCCGCCGTCCAGGTCCCATTCGGCGGGGACCGAGACACCCCCCTCGGCGAGGGCGTCGAGGAACCCCGTCCGGCGCAGGCCCTGGGTGGTCGAAGGGTCGACGTCGGGGTCACCGCCGATCAGACCGATCTCGCGATGTCCCAGCTCGAGGAGGTGCTGCGCCGCCATGGCGCCGGCGGCCCGATTGTCGATCACCGCACAGGGATGGCCCTCCACCTCGGCACCCACCGTGACGAGGGGGAAATCGGTGGGCTCCTCCGGCGCACAGTCGACCATGATCAGCCCGTCGACCCGTTTCCCCAGG
>Ga0256839_1004645_pt1 | contig 13269 bp, 10 predicted proteins | sample 354166metaG_FD_185968 | JGI IMG/M metagenome (GOLD analysis project Ga0256839, IMG submission 185968) | Hydrothermal vent microbial communities from Mid Atlantic Ridge, Atlantic Ocean - 354-166 | ecosystem: Environmental > Aquatic > Marine > Hydrothermal vents | place: Atlantic Ocean: Mid... | reverse complement strand
GCAGGCGCGCGCCGAGGAATTGGCCCTGGAAAGGCAAAAGGCGGACAGAAGATTCTGGTGGGGCTTGCTGATTGGAATGCTGGGTGTGTTGGCGGGCATCGCCGGCTGGTTCCTGTGAAAGCCCCCCTCACATTGCCCGATGCGATGGATCGTGCCACGTTCGGCGGCATGATGAGCGGCAGGCTGAAGCAGCAATTGAAGGAGCGGGCGCGGGTGCTGGGGTTCGATGCCTGCGGCATTGCGCCGGCTACGGTGCCGCGGGCGCGGCAGGAGGAGCTGCGCCGGTTCATCGCCGAGGGGCTGCATGGCTCCATGCAGTGGATGGAAACGACGCTGAGCCGCCGCCTCGACCCGCGCGCGCTGATGCCCGAGGCGAGGAGCGCCATCGTCTGCGCCATGTCCTACACGCCGCCGCCGGGCCTCGACCCGCTGGCCCGCGCCGCCGACGAGACCCTTGGCAACATCTCCGTCTATGCCCTGTCGCGCGATTATCATGACGTGGTGAAGGGCAAACTGAAGCACCTGGCGCAGTGGCTGGCCTCGCGCAGCAAGGCGGAGGTGAAGGTGTTCGTCGACACCGCGCCGCTGATGGAGAAGGCGCTGGCCGAGCAGGCCGGCATCGGCTGGGCCGGCAAGCACACCTGCGTGCTCTCGCGTCATCTCGGCAACTGGTTCTTCATCGGCGTCATCCTCACCGCCGCGGAGCTGGCGCCCGACGCCCCGGCCACGGCCCATTGCGGCACCTGCACCCGCTGCCTGGACATCTGCCCGACCAATGCCTTCATCGCCCCGCACCAGCTCGATGCGCGGCGCTGCATCTCCTATCTCACCATCGAGCACACCGGCCCCATCCCGCGCGATCTGCGTCCGCTGATGGGCAACCGCATCTTCGGCTGCGATGACTGCCTTGCCGTCTGCCCGTGGAACCGTTTCGCACGGCAAGCGCGCGAGGAGCGCCTGCACCCGCGCCAGCATCTGCGCCACACGCCGCTGGCCGAGCTGCTGGCACTGGACGAACCCGGTTGGCGCAAGATGTTCGCCGGCACCCCGGTGCGCCGCGCCGGATACGACCGCTTCATGGCCAACGTGCTGATTGCCTGCGCCAACACCGGCGCGGTGCCGGCGGATGTCATCGTGCAAGCATTGGAACAGGGCAGGGCGGACGATTATCCGCTGATGCGCGCCATGAGCGTCTGGGCACTCTCCCGCCTGCTGCCGGAAGATGCGTTCGATGCCCTGCGCCAGCGCCATCAACCCGCCGAGCGCCACCCCTGGGTGCTGGCCGAGTGGCGAATCAGCAAGAATGGCTGAGAGAAGGGCCGACGGGTCGGCAGGCCCCCGCCGGCTCTGCCCCATGGGCGCTTCTCTCCGCCCAAATCCCGGCCGCGATCAGATCACGCCGAAGCCGATGAGCGCGAACAGCACCGCCGCCAGCGCGAAGCGGTAGAGCACGAAGGGCAGCAGCCCCACCCTGGTGATTACCTTCATCAGGAAGGCAATGGCCGCCAGCGCCACGAAGAAGGTGAAGATGCCGGCCAGGATCGCATCGGTGGTGATCGGCGTGCCGGTTTCAATGGCCTCGCCCAGCACCAGCACGCCGGCCCCGGCGATGGCCGGAATGCCCAGCAGGAAGGAGAAGCGCGCCGCCTCCACCCGCGTCAGCCCCAGCAGGCGCCCGGCCGACATGGTGATGCCGGAGCGCGACACGCCGGGAATGATGGCCACCGCCTGCGCCACGCCGATCAGCAGCGCCGCGCCCGCCCCCAGCTCCTCAGCCCGCTTCTGCTGCCTGCCCCAGGCATCGGCCACCCACATGATGATGCCGAAGATGATGGCGTTGATGGCCACGATCAGCGGCCCGCGCACGGCATCCTGCAGGCCGGAGAACTTCATGAACAGGCCGAAGCCCACCGCCGGAATGGTGGCCAGCAGGATGAACAGCGCCAGCCGCGCGGAGGCCGTCATGCGCCCGCGCAGCAGTTGCAGCAGGCCCAGCAGCATCTCCCACACGTCGCGCCAGAAATAGACGATGACGGCCATGAACGAGCCCATGTGCACCATCACGTCCACGATCAGCCCCTGGTCCTTCCACCCCGTCAGCACCGGCACCAGGATCAGGTGGCCGGAGGAGGAGATGGGCAGGAACTCGGTGATGCCCTGCACGATGGCCAGCACGATGATCTGCAACAGTTCCATGGATCCTTCCTGCCTGAAGAATTGGCACGAAGCCGCCTTCTATCATGATTTCGTATGCGGGTGGTAAAGCGGTGAAGAAGGCAGGGGCGTGGCAATAACCCCGTGGCCTGCCTTCGGCAACGGCTTCTGGCGGTTGTCTCTCACGGGCGGCAGACGACGGGGCCGATGCGCGGCTGCACGTCTGCACCCGGGTGGAAACGGAAGCGGGCGCGGCAGGTGGTGCCATCAGCAGTGATCACCTCCACGGTGTTGTTCTCCCGCAGGCCGTCGAGATAGGTTTCGCCATCATATCCCACCACGAAGGTTTCTTCCGCGCCGGCAAGTTTCACCTCCGCTCCCGGGGCGATCGGTTCGCCATTGGCATCGTGCAGGATCACCAGTGCTGCCTGCGTTGCCCGCCTGGTCTTGAAGTCCACCACCACCCCGGCACGCAGTCCCGGCACCACGAAGGCCTCCTCCTCTTCCACCATTGCATCCACCGGCAGCGTTTCCGCATCGATGGAGACCTTGTTGCGCTGCAACGAGCGCAGCGAGGGTATCAGCAGCCTGCCATCGCCGCGCGTGGTGCCCACCTCGCGGTTCTCGTAGCGCACGCGCACACCGGGCGCACCGGCATTGACGATGGCGAAGGATTCGTTGATGCGGTTGGCGGCAAACAGCGCGCCATCGGCCAGCACCAGCGCTCCTTCCACCGACAGGCGGCCAACCGTGGCCTCGTTCACCTGCATGGCGCTGCCGCGCACGGTGGCATAGGGCGTGCGCCATGCCAGCGAGCCTTCCAGCGACTTCAGGTCGCCATAGGTTACCCGCGCCCGCCAGCCCACGGCACCGTCCTTGCTCTTCAGGGGCTTGTCATAGGTCAGCCCGGCGCGCCAGCCACCCTGCCGGCCATGGGTGCCGCTGGCGCTCACCGACTGGCCGGAATCGCCCAGCGGCATGGTGAAGCCGGCAAACAGCGTCGGCGTCTTCGGGCTGTCGAGGTCGATCAGCGCGTTGGCATACAGCGTTGCGTATTTCCACAGTTGCTGGCTGTAGCCGAGGTTGAGGTTCAGCGTGCGCTCGCCATCACGCTTGCGCACGTGCACCAGCCCGGCGCTGAAGGCGGCACCGATTTCGGAAAAGGAATAGCCAAGGTTCAGGCTTTCCACCGCGCGCGGCACCAGCGCATTGGCCAGCGCGCTGGTGTTGTTGTCGCGCAGGGCCGAAAGGGCGGCAAGATCCACGTATTCCCCCCACGTGCGGGTGCTGCTGGCAGAAAGATGCAACCCTTCCATGAGCCGCAGCTCGGCCGATGCATGGGCAAGGTAGCCGGTGCCATGCCGGCTGTGCGACACCGCGCCGGAGGCCGAGACCAGCGCCCGGCCCAGCAGCGAGGCATTGATGCCGCCACCGCCCAGGATGAGGTCGCGCGCCGCTTCCGCATGCGCCTGCAATGTAACCTGGTTGCTCAGGCCGTAGCGCATGCTGGCGGCAATACCCGGGTGCTTCCAGTCATAGTCGAACGATTTGCTGCCGAAATTGCGCCGTGGCGCGCCGGCAGCCAGCGAGAATTCGAACAGGTCGGCCCTCAGCAGCCTGGGCGAGACATAGAAGCTCTGCTCGCGCACGATCTCGCGCCCGGCGGCATCGCGCATCACCAGCCGTGCCACGCCGCCTTGCGACAGCGCCGGAATGTTGGTGATCTCGAACGGCCCCGGTGCCACCTCGCCGGAATGCACCTTCAGGTTGTTGACATAGACATCCACCGTGGTCGGTACCGCTGCCGTGCCGGAAAGCGACGGCAGTGGCGTGGCGATGACATCGGGCCTGACCTTGAAGCTGCGGCTGATGGCAATGCCGCCCAGCCGCACCGCCCGCGCCCACGCCGGACCGGAGGTGATGGCATCGCCCACGCGGTAGCTGACGGCGCGCTGCACGTCCACGAACTGCCAGTAGGTATCAAGGCGAATCGCCTCGGGCTGCCCATCCGCCTGCTTGCGCAGCAGGCCGGAGGAGAACACCGTGCCCATGGGCGAATAGATCCAGCCTTCCAGCTGGGCGGAGACGCCGTCGAAGACGCTGCGGGTGAAGGTGTCCTCGGCCCGCGCGGAGGCCAGCAGCGAGTAGTTCAGCACCATGCCGATGCCGTCAACGGCGGGCTGCAGGCGATTGTCCTTGTCATCGCCCGTGCCACGCTGGCCATTGGCAAGGTCATAGACGCGCTTCCTGAGCCGTTCCGGTGCCAGCAGGATGTCGATCTTCTGCTCTTCCTCGTCATAGCGGGTTTCGGCACCGATGTCCTTCAGCGCCACCAGTTCGTCATCTGCCACGTTGGCAGGCGGTGTGATGCCCAAGCCCTCCAGCTCCTTTGCCCGCGCCGCAAAACCGCCGCCGGGAAGCTGCGTGAACTCGGCAATGAGGTTGGTGGCAACGCCATTGATGAACACTTCCAGATACAGCGGCGCTGCCACTTCCTGCTGCTGCGCCGGGCCGGGCGGTGGCCCCGGGGTGATGGCCCCGGTGTGGATGTCGGTAACGGGCTGCCCGCCACCTGTGGGGGCCAAATCCCCGCTCTCGGCAGGGGCGCCGCCAGGCGTGCTGCCATCGGCAACGTCGGCAGAGGCGGCTGTTGCGGGAGCTTCTTCCGGTTTCGCTGTTTCGGGGGGCTGTTTCAGCACCACTGCGCTGCCTGATTTCCCGCTATCGTCATCATTGGGCCCTGCCGCCATGTTCGCAGGTGGGAGCACGACGATGCCATCAATGCCGCTGAATGCACCCAGCCCACTGCTGCCCGCGCCGGCATGCCCGCTGGCACCAAGGCGCTCGACAATGCCGACCACCGGTGCATCGGTGCCAACTTCTGCGGCAGAAGTGGCGGAAGAAGCAGCGTTGGCGGCAGCGGTGGCATTGGGGAGATCGGCTGCGCTGCCGTTGTCATGACTGCTGCCATGCCGTGGTCGTGCCACGTTGCGGTGGTTGCCGCGGTTGAAGTTGTAGATGCGGGTAACGGGCACGATGCCGCTGGGGCTGCCGGTGGTGGTTGCCGCGGCCTGTCCTGCTGCTGGTGGCCGGACAGCAGCTTCCTGCGCCAGCAACGCCGGCGTGCCGGCAAGCAGCAGCATCAGCGCCAGCAACGCCGGACGCGCCGCGCGCCGTTGCTGGCGTCGGCGTGTCCTGTTCCCGTCATGTGAGACAAGGCGAAGAAGGGTTTCAGCGTACCCGGACTGTTGCCGAGAACGGCCCATTGATGCCTTGTCCCTTGATGGTGATGGAAGCCCCCTTGCGCACCTTCAGGCCCATGTCCCAGGTGCGCGCGGCATTGCCCAGCACATAGCCTGCCAGGCCCTTGTTCACGGTGCGCGTGCGCCCGTTCACGACCACGCGCAGGTTGGTGATCTTGTCATGGCGCTGGCCGCTGTTGCGCGCCTGCAGCAGCAGCTTGCCGCCGCGTGCAGAAGCGCTCCAGGAGACCTTGGGCGGCGTGGCCGCCGGGTGGGTGATGAACACCGGAATGGAATAGCGCAGCGCGAAGATGACGCCGGAGCCTTGCGGCCGCTTCTGCGGAATCTCGTCCACCAGCAGCCGATAGCTTTCCTCGCCCTTCACCGGCGTTTTCGACAGCCGCACCACCCGCACGATGTGCTGGCGCTTCGGGCGCATCTTCATCAGCGGCGGGCTGGCCACCACCGCGCGCGTGCGCTCTAGCACGTCGCGGCCGTTCTTCTGCGTCCAGCGGAAGATGCGCACCTGGGCGGAGATGGGCGTGTTGCCACGGTTGGTCAGCACCAGCTTGCTGGCCGCTGCCGGTGCGGTAAGCTGAATGCCCACCGGCCGCACCTGCAACTGCGCCGCTTCCGCCGCTGGCGGCATCAGCCCCGCGCCTGCGCCCAGCAGGGCAAGGCCCATAGCCATGCCGGCAAGCCCGCCTGTTGTTCTCGACCGTGTCATTGCTGCCTCATCTCCCCCAGGTGGCACGTGTTGCCGCGGGCATTCACGAGGAATGCCCGCGCTTGATCGCGTGATCAGTAGGACACCGTGATGGTAACCGTGTCGGTGTAGGTGCCCGGTGCCGGCGTGGTCTGTGCCGGCACGCGGCCAAACACGGTGTGGGTGATGGGATCACCGGTACCGGTGCCGCTCACCGTGCTGGTGCTGTCCCATACAGTGGTGCGGTTGCTATCGGTATACAGTTCGTAGTTCACGAACTGTCCGCCATTGGCCATGCGGTTCTGGGTGCCGGCGGCATTGGCACCATCGTTCATGGCGATGGTGTAGGCGGTGCCGTTGGTGCACTCCACGGTGAAGTTCATCTGCGCATCGACGTTGCCGTTGAGCAGGCCGCTGCTGCCGAAATCCAGCGTGTTCGGCGAGCTCACCACGCACTGCGCCTGAATGGTGATCTGCGCGTTGAACTGCGACGTCGCCGTCGTCTGCGCCTGCGCGGCGGCCCCCATCGCGCCGGCCGCCACCGCGGCCAGCAGCAGCTTGCTGGCAATCTTCTTCATGGCTCTTACTCCACACTCACTTTGGTTGTTGTTGCACACATTGCGCGGCAGGGGCCGTTCTGGCCGTTTTCTGCCGCTGGCGGCATCCGGCTCTCTCCTTCCGTTTGCCGCCGGGTGGTGTGCGAACATGGATCTCACCCCACCCACGGGGGGAGACTCCCAGCCAAAGTTGAATCGAAGCTTAAAATTGTCCCTTTTCGAGTCAGTCTCTGGTGCTCAACAGCAGGATTAATGCACGTGTGGTAAATGAATCATTAAGTGGGTGAATATTCCTGAATCACACGCGAAAGGCGCATGGCGAGCGGCGCATGCGGTGCAGTCTTTGGGCACGCAACACCTGAAACGACATGAGGGAAAGGCCTGCCGTGCTCCGGTTTCGGAAGGCAGGCAGATGAAAATGGGAGAAAAGGAGCAAGGGCCTGTTGCCTGCCTTCAGGATTGCCGGCGCTGCGCCTTCTCCTGCAGGCCGGAGAGGGCGAAGCGCTGCTCCAGCTCCTGCATCACGTCGCCCAGCGCCACATCGCGCGCCATCAGCCCCACCAGCAGGTGATAGAGCACATCCGCCGCTTCCGCCCGCACGTCCTTCGCATCGCCATCGACGATGGCCAGCGCCAGTTCCACCCCTTCCTCGCCCAGCTTCTTGGCGCACTTCTGCCGCCCCTGTGCAAGCAGCCGGGCGGTGTAGGATTCCTCCGGCGAGGCCTGTGCACGTTCTTCCAGCCGCGCCACGAGCTGCGCCAGCACATCCAGCCGGTGCCTTGCCAGGGAAGAATCGCTCATTTCCATGCGCTCCTGAAATCCGCCTTCAATGCGTGCGCCCGCAAGGGTTCGAAAAACCGTTCAGGCAGCCGCCTGCCCTGCCGGCAGCCGCACCGGCACGCCATGTTCGGCCATGTATGCCTTGGCCTCGCCAATGGTATGGGTGCCGAAGTGAAAGATGGAAGCCGCCAGCACCGCCGATGCGCCGCCTTCCCGCACCCCTTCCACCAGGTGGTCGAGGTTGCCCACGCCACCGGAGGCGATCACCGGCACCGGCACTGCATCGACGATGGCGCGCGTCAGCGCAATGTCGAAGCCTTTTCCGGTGCCGTCGCGATCCATCGAGGTCAGCAGGATTTCACCGGCCCCCAGCGCCACCACTTCCTGCGCGTATGCCACCGCGTCGATGCCGGTTGGCTTGCGTCCGCCGTGGGTGAAGATCTCCCACTTTCCCGGCCCTGTCTGCTTGGCGTCGATGGCAATCACGATGCACTGCGAGCCGAACTTCTCCGCCGCCTCGCGCACGAAGTCGCGGTTGAACACCGCCGCGGTGTTGATGGACACCTTGTCTGCCCCCGCCAGCAAGAGCTTGCGGATGTCATCGGTGCTGCGCACACCGCCGCCCACGGTCAGCGGCATGAAGCACTGCTCGGCGGTGGCCCGCACAACGTCGAGAATGATGCCGCGGTTCTCGTGGGAGGCGGTGATGTCGAGAAAGCACAACTCGTCTGCTCCGGCAGCGTCATAGGCCCTGGCGATTTCCACCGGATCGCCGGCATCGCGCAGATTGACGAAGTTCACCCCCTTCACCACGCGCCCGTCCTTCACGTCCAGGCAGGGAATGATGCGCGCCTTCAGCATGTGGTAATGCTCCTGAACGGCATTGGCCCGATGGCCGTCTCTTTATATGATAAAGCGCGCCTTGGCGAGAGCCGGCGCAACAACGGCAGAGTCAACCGGGATCGATTGCATGAGTGGAGAAAGGCAGCCGGATGAAGGGATGAAGCTGCCCCCCGGCAGCCTGAAGCCCTGGCGCTCGCTCTCCGCCCGGCTGCTGCTGCTCACCGCCGCCTTCGTCTTCTTTGGCGTGCTGCTGGTATTCCTGCCCACCCTTTCCAGCTATCGCCTCACCTGGCTGAAGGATCGCGTCGCCATGGCCGAGGTGGCGGCACTGGCGGTCTCGGCCGCGCCGCGGGGAGAGGTGTCCGCCTCCCTGCAGCAGGAGCTGCTGCACAGCGCCGGCGTGCTGCTGGTGGTGGTGCGCACCGACAAGGCCCGCCGCCTGGTGCTGCAAAGCCGCCGCCCGCCCATGGCCAGCGCCCGGCATGACCTGCGGCAGCTCGGCTGGTGGCAATCCTTGCGCGACACGCTGAGCACCTTGTGGGCCGGTGGCGAACGTGTGGTTGTCATCATCGACCGTCCGCCCACCATGCAGGCGCGGTTCATCGAGCTGGCACTGCACGAGCGCCGCCTCTACGAGGCGCTGCTGGCACAGGCCGGCAGCATCATGCGCTATGCCCTGCTGCTGGCGCTGCTGGCCGGTGTGCTGCTCTACATCACCCTGCATGTCGTTTTCATCCGCCCCGTGCGCAGGCTGGCACGGGCGCTGGAGCGCTTCGGCGCCGCGCCGCAAGGCAACGATGTGCCCCCCCTTCCGCTGGGTGGCAGGCGCGACGAACTGGGCGTGCTGGAGCGTTCGTTTGCCGACATGCGCGCGCAGATTCGCCAGCTGCTGGAAGAGCAGCGGCGCATGGCGGCGCTGGGGGCGGCGGTTTCGCGCATCGCCCATGAGCTGCGCAACATGCTCACCGCCGCCCACATGATCTCCGACCGCCTGAGCAGCGCCGATGACCCGCTGGTGCGGCGGTTTTCGCCAAAGCTGCTGCACAGCATCGAGCGCGCCATCAGCTTCTGTTCCGCCACCCTGAAATATGGCCGCCTGCGCGAGCCGGCACCACGCCGCCGCCATTTGCCGCTGCGCGCGCTTGTCGATGAGGTGTTCGCCGCGCTGCCGGCAGGTGATCGGCAGCTGGTGCTGCACAACCATGTGCCGCAGGGCCTGATGGTGGATGCCGATCCCGACCAGCTGTTCCGTGCCCTGTTCAACCTCGCCCGGAATGCCGCCCGTGCCCTGCGCCAGTCTCCACCGCCTGATGAACCCGCCACCATCACCATCAGCGCCAGTGGCGACGCGGAAGGGGTGGAGATCATCATCCGCGACAACGGTCCCGGCCTGCCGCGCAAGGTGCGTGAGCATCTGTTCGAGCCGTTCGTTGCCGCATCTGCCGCCGAAGGCGGCACCGGCCTGGGGCTGGCCATCACCCACGAGATCGTGCACCTGCATGATGGCGACATCACCCTGCTGGAAGGGGAACAGGACAATGCCGCTGCGCAGGCGGGCCCGGTGCGTGGCACGGCCTTTCGCCTGTTCATCCCGAACCGCCTGCGCATGGTGGCACCGCATGAGGAGGATGACGCCCATCACCGGGCCGCAGGCAGATGACTTCAGTCCCGCAGTCGGTGTGCGACATGCATGCGCATGGGTGCGATGCATTTTTCTCGAACGTCGTTACAACCCTCTTGCAAGGCGGGCCGGAACCGATTATCTAGGAGCCCGTCGCGCCACCCGGCCCCGCCAGGGGGCTTGAGGAATGTGCCCGCAAAGGCAGCAATGCTGGTTCCGTGAGAGGGGCCTGAACCTCTTCATAGAGGTTGCGCGACATGTGTCGGGGCCGTAGCTCAGTTGGGAGAGCGCCTGAATGGCATTCAGGAGGTCGGCGGTTCGATTCCGCCCGGCTCCACCATCACCACCCGGCAGTTGCAGGCAGAAGAACTTCCCTCGCGCATCGATGCCGCCACGCAATGGCTGGGGGCTGTTCGTCCCTTTTCCACATTCCTGCGGCAACGCCTGAGGAAAACATCCCCATTCGGCTGATGATGTTGTTTCCGGCGTGAAACATCTTCCTTTCCCCGTCTTCGGGCGGGAAGCGTTTTTCCCATTGTTTCAATGCTTTGCTCCAACACTTTGCCGATTGCTTCCGCCGTGCTTCCATCTTGCGCAAAAAAAGCAAGGATTCACAGAGCCTTGCCAATGTGGTCGTGAAGCGCAGTATTTTTCCACCACTTGTGCGCATGCATCCGCTGCATTCGAGGAATGTCTCCGTGGTTGCATGCTGCTTCGCATGCCGATGGCAGCCGCTGGCACAGGGGCGATGATTCAGGTCATTGCGCTCGATTTCGGCACATTGAATATGTTCAACCGGCATCCGCCCCTGTCATGTTGCCTGCTCGTGGCATTGTCAGGCCATCCCATCCCCGGTAAGGTCCGGGTGTGCGCTACGGAAAGGCCGGGGCAGACAACGCACCTCCTCTTCCGTTCGCGCACTTCTGGCAGGGGGCACCCGAAAAACAACCAATCGTGCGGGGCACAAGCCTCGCGCGGGAATACCATGGGCGGACACTTCTGGCGGTCGGACGAGATTGTCCAGTGGTGTTCAGCCACGGATGGGGGGAAGCGGTCGGCAGCAAACGTCCTGTGCGCATGCCCGATGATGCGGGCTGTTGCCTGGAGGCGTTTTTCGTGTCGAGGCGGCATGTGCCGGCCGTGCAGCCTGCGCTGACATGATGAGGTGTCAACAGCCGCCGGGGGCTCGTGCCGGCGGAGAAGGGGGGCTTTGTCTGCAATGACGCAGCACGCACAAGCATGTTGGGAACGCACGCGGCAGCAGCTGAAGGCCGAGCTGGGGGCGGATCTCTATGCCAACTGGTTCGCCCGCATGGAGCTGGAAGAGCTGCATGATGGTCGGGTGGTGCTTTCCGTTCCCACCCGCTTTCTGAAGACATGGATCGAGAGCCACTATCTCGATGCCCTGCGCAGGATCTGCTGCAATTGCTTCGATGGCGTGCGTGATGTGCGGCTGAAGATTCGCGGTGCCGAGCGCGCACCGGCACCAGCCGCGGCCGGCCGTCAGGCGGCAGAAGCTGCAGGCGCAGGTGCCGTGGCCAGTGTGCAGGGTGGTGCACAGGCCGGCGCGGCAGCGGCCCTGCCGCAGGTGCCGGACGTGGAGGCCGGGCTGGATCCGGATCTGACTTTCGACACCTTCGTCGTCGGCATGCCCAACGCGCTGGCCCATGCCGCTGCCCGGCAGGTGGCGGACGCGGCGCAGGGCGTGCGCGTCAACCCGCTGTTCATCCACGCCGCCACCGGCCTGGGCAAGACCCACCTGCTGCACGCCATCGGCTGGCAGCGCCGCCGCCAGCATGCAGCGCAGCGGGTGCTCTACATCTCTGCCGAGCAGTTCATGTATCGCTTCATGAGCGCTCTCAAGAATCGCGAGGTGCTGGCCTTCAAGGAGCAGTTCCAGCACGTCGATCTGTTGCTCATCGACGACTTCCAGTTCCTGCAGGGCAAGACCATGCAGCAGGAGTTCTGCCAGACCTTCAACACCCTGGTGGACTCGCGCCGGCAGGTGGTGATCGCTGCCGACTGCGCGCCGGCCATGCTGGACAAGCTCGATGCGCGCATGCGCTCGCGCCTCATCGGTGGCCTGGTGGTGGACATGCAGGCACCGGACGAGAGCATGCGGCGCGAGATCCTGGCCCGCAAGCTGGAGCTTTTGCGCCGCCGCGATCCGCACCTGATGGTGCGTGCGGAGGTGCTGGACTTCATCGCCCGCACCATCACCGGTGCCGGCCGCGAGCTGGAAGGCGCGCTGAACCGCGTCATCGCCATGCAGCGGCTGCTGGGCAATACCCCCATAGACCTCGATGCCGCGGCGCATGCCATGCGCGATCTCATCCACCGCGAGGAGGCACGCCCGGTGCGCATCGACGACATCCTGAAGGCCGTCTCGCAGCTCTATTCGGTGCCGAAGACGGAGCTGCTTTCCGCCCGCCGCGCCCGCTCCGTGGTGCGGCCGCGGCAGATAGGCATGTATCTGGCCAAGCGCCTGACCTCGCGCTCGCTGCCCGAGATCGGCCGGCGCTTCGGTGGGCGAGATCATTCCACCGTGCTGCACGCCGTGCGCAAGATCGAGAAGCTGCTGGAGGAAGACGAGACCCTGCGCCAGGAAGTGGAGCTGCTCACCCGCATCCTCAAGGATGGCTGAGCGCTGCCCGATCAGCGCAATTTGGCCAGCGCCGAGGCAAAGCCCTCAAGGCGGGTGCGAATGACGAGCGGTTTGCCGTTGAGCACGCGGGCACGCACCGCCAGCTGCTTGCCTGCAGCCATGCGTTTCAGATGCGCCGATTGCACCGGCATGCGGGCAAAAAGGCCATGCGAGCGGCTGGTGATGTAACTGGCCTTGCCCAGAACCTTGCCGTCCACCAGCACTTCGGTGGGCTGGCGCAGGTCCAGCCCGTGCGGCAGCAGCAGCTCCAGCCGCTTGCGATCTCCGGACAGCGAAATGCCCAGCAGCGTCTGGCGCGTGCGCAGCTCCACGATGGCGCGCCGCAAGGTGCACTGCGCCTGCTTGCCGGCCTGCACGGCCAGGCAACGCACTTCCCATGCGGTGGGCGCAAACCGCGCCTGCTGCTTGCCGACGGAGCTCTTCAGGGAATGCATCTTCGGCCCCGTCAGCGAGTGGCGGAAGCGATTCTCCAGGAAGAAGCTCACGCCACTGTCCTGCACATCGAAGTTGAGGTTGGGGCGCAACTCACCCCTGGGTGCGGCTGAATTTGCAACGGGCAGCACGCAACACTTGTACCACGTGATACCACAATTCAGTTGCTCAGGCTTTCCCAGAACTTCTTCGCGCGGGCAAAGAAGCTCTCCGATTCCGGCGAGTTGTTCTGCGCCTCGCCGGCGAATTCGCGCAGCAGCTCCTTCTGG
>Ga0256839_1004644_pt1 | contig 13272 bp, 6 predicted proteins | sample 354166metaG_FD_185968 | JGI IMG/M metagenome (GOLD analysis project Ga0256839, IMG submission 185968) | Hydrothermal vent microbial communities from Mid Atlantic Ridge, Atlantic Ocean - 354-166 | ecosystem: Environmental > Aquatic > Marine > Hydrothermal vents | place: Atlantic Ocean: Mid... | reverse complement strand
ACGTTCGAGATTTGGCCAATTACTATCTCTTCTTTTTTGTAAGAAGAGACATTGTGGATTTAGATTTTGTCTCTTCTTTCAAATATCAAATAGAAGACATGTACTTGTATAAGTTTTTCAGGACATCTTACAGAAGCGAAGTAGAAGAAACAGCCGAGCGAATCCAGAATGTTTTTCAATTCGAGCGTTCAGTAGCCAATGTCATACTCAATAACCAGCTGGTACGAGAAAACCGGCTGCGCTATTTCGGCAATATTAACCCTAAACACATCCGGTCGGATGCCACTTACGTGTTGCTCATGAAATACCGCCAAGCTCTCTACGACTACATCTACAAGTCGAGAAAAGGAGCCATTACCACTGCCATGTTTCACGACATCATGCAGCACACCATCAAAGAGCTCATTCGGTTAGACAAAGACATGAAAAACGACTTCCCCATTAGAGAACGCCTCGACATTTGGTTCAGCCTCTATCATTATTTCGATTTATCTAATCAAAACGCTACAAATATGATTAACAAAACCCGAGAAATTCTCGAACACCTACAACAAGCTGTAGAGCGAGATGAGCCCGTATTGCGGTCGGACGACGACTTCGCATTCGCTGCAGGTCAACTCATCAGATACTTGCTGCAGCAAAGTCAGGCCGGCCAACGGACGCATGCACTGCTCGAGCCATTCCTACAGAAGGTACAGCCAACTCAGTTCAAGCAGGCAATTGCCAAAACTTTTGACACCTACAAACACGAAATCACTTTGTACAGTGGAACTGATCGCTATCCCTTCGACAAGCTGATGAGCGAGGTAATGGGCTATGAACCCGATACGACTAACATGAAAGAGCTGCTTCCCATGGTACTGGCTGGCTATTTCGCAAAATCCGTCTTGTACTCGAAGAAATTCCAATCAGCTATCGCCAACCAAAATGCTTAACCTAAAAAACGACAAAAAATGACCAATACTTTCACCAATCGCGTGTACGGCTTCGTATTGGTGCGCGCGCGCAACTCGAACTACAATGCCGACTTCACTCACCAACCACGTACCCTTCCAAGCGGCATTGTCTACGCCACCGACAAGGCATTCAAGTTTGCAGTAAAGCACTATTTGACTAAGGAGTACCCCGAAGAAAAACTCCTCTACATCAAGAGGCTCAAAGGTGACTTCATTCCCATGAGTCTGGAAGAGTCGTACAGCTATTTATTCCCAGATGATCAAAAAAAGGATAAAAAAGATGTAGTAGCTAAAAACATTCTAAGCTGCCTGGACGTACGCGCTTTTGGGGCCACCTTTGCCATGAAGAGCAAAAAAAATAAAAATGTAGCTATTTCCATCCACGGCCCTGTACAAGTGAATCACGGGGTAAACATTTGGCCGGAAAACAATATCTTCACAGAACAAATCAGTTCTCCTTTCCGCAACCCCGACGAGCGTAGCGAAGAGAAGGAAGCGACTACACTGGGGCGTCAGTCTAAGCTGGAAGAGGGCCACTACCTCCACCACTTTTCCATTAATCCAAAAAACTTGGACCCCGTACTTCAAGCAGCAGGTGAAGGAGCTACGCCACTTCAAGAGGCAGATATTCAGAAGTTGAAAGAGGCCTTTCGATTGGGGGTAAGCTATTACGATTCTGCTCAAAAGGCAGGTACCGATAACGAGGTACTTCTATGGGTCAAGCTGAAAGCAGACTCTAAGCGGGTGCTGCCCAATTTCACCCATTTAGTCGATTTACACAAGGCAAATGGCACTTTAGTAGTCGATTGTCAACGGCTCGGTGAGGTGTTGACTAAAAATGAAGATCAGATCGAAGTAATAGAAGTGTATTACCTACCCGAAGAAACTACAGTTAAAGGCCTACCTGAAATGGCCCAGCATTTCAATCTCACAAATGGTCAACAGATATAAATACAGAGCCATGAACCATCTGATATCGGTAGACTTTCACGCAGATTTTGGCTGCCTGAAAAAACCGGATACCAATGATCCAATCTACCTGACTTATAATATGCTACACCGCCCCGCCATTTTGGGTATTCTCGGGGCCATTACCGGCCTCAGCGGTTTTGAACGACCACTCGTCAGCAAGCGCAAAGGCCGCCGTGCGCCACAAAGCACTGAGCAGCCACCTGTACGCATAGGGCAGTACTACGACGAGTTCAAGGAGTTGAAAGTGGGCGTAAAGCCATTGCACCACCATCACAATGGCAATTTTGAGAAAACATTAGTCACTTACGTCAACGGTGTGGGCTATGCCAACCACGATGGTGGCACCCTGCCCGTGCACGAGCAAATGCTGATCGCGCCCTCTTACCGCTGTTACGTACTCTTTGATCGCGACACCGAAGCTTATCGCACTTTGTACGACCATTTGCGCAATCGCGATGCAGTATATCTCCCTTACTTGGGTAAAAACGAGTACTCCCTCTGGTGGGACAACTGGCAAGAATACGAGTTCGAACCATTTGTTCCCCACACAGAGGACACCTTCCAAGTGAACACCATTTTCTTGAAAGAAGTACCTGTAAAAGAAGGCATTGCCGAAAAGAAAACAAGAGCTTTTAAACCTCAATCTTTTGGCCATTTCATGTATTTCGAGCGCCTTCCTGTTAGGTACGATATGAATCTGGTACAATACGAACTGGATGATTTTGCATTTACCGACGCAAAGTTACGGGGGGAATATGCGGTTCCTGACTTATACTTACTCAAAGAGACCCATGAAATCGTTCAGCTCTTTTCGTGAGATTTTTTCCTCTTTTCCCATGCCCGAAAGGTGGTTGCCAGATCATAAAAAGTATTTGGCCCACCTTCCGGGTGGCTTACGCTCAGAATCCAAAATAGCTCCCGAAACACTACAAGAGCACATTGAGCTAGTCAACCAATATGCACTGGATCTGATCGAGGCTCACGGTTTAGATAAAGTAGTAGATGCACTCATCCGAGATATCATCGAAAAATATGAGATAGATGAAAAAGTCGGCGCTTACTTAAAAGAAATGTTTGCGTCAGTGATTCATTTTCACGACTATGGAAAAATAAATCCCAATTTCCAGACCGAACGAATGCACAATAGCTACTTTCAAGTGGACAAAAGTATAACAATTGGTACAGAACACGCCCGGCTGAGTGCTTTCCTCTTTTTACACTACCACTTCGATCAGATCGACAAGGGATTTAGTAGAGACGAAGAGGCCCAATCATTTCTCTGGGTATTTGCTTTCCTCTTGTCTCATGCCATCACGCGGCATCATGCCCCCACTATTGAACACAAGATCAACTTGGAAAAACGACATCTGCAGGCACTCAACAAGTTCCTTTCACTACTGAATTTAAAAAATGAAAATGGCATTTTAAACAGGAATGTGTTAATAGAAAATTGGGAAAACCTATTTCAATGCTTTTCTGAAGAATGGCAAAAGGGCAAAACGCTTTTCTTTTCTGAAGCCATCCTCGTCAAGCTCTGCTTTTCGCTGCTCACTGCAGCAGATTTTTGCGCCACTTTCGAGTACATGAACCAACTCCCTCTATACGATTGGGGAGTCATATCGGCACAAGATAAGCAACAATATGCACAAGCCTTCCGAGAAGGCAAATCTTATAACAAAGATCTATACACACACTTAGAGGAGTTTTACCATTTGCCATTTGAACAATTAGCTGCGCGTGACTCTAATAATCTGAACAAGCTGCGTCAGAAATTAGCAGCAGAAGCAATCATGCGCTTGCGCAGACACATGATTAACCGATTGTTTTATCTAGAAGCACCTACAGGTAGTGGAAAGACCAATATTTCTTTGGCTCTTGCCCTCGAACTCCTTCAAGCTGATCCGCACCTAAACAAGGTAATATATGTATTCCCTTTCACCACCCTTGCCACACAAACACTCCATAGCATCCGAGAAACTATAGCATTAGATATACACCAAATTGCAGCACTCCACTCAAAAGCCGGCTTCTCGGAAAAAGAAACCAAGCAAGATGGTGTGTATGGCAGTGAAAGGAAAAACTACATCGCTAATCTTTTTGCCAATTTTCCCTTTACGCTAATGACCCATGTGCGCTTCTTCGATATTTTAAAGAGTGATAGAAAAGAAATCAACTATTTGCTTCATCGCATGGCCAACTCTGTGGTCATTATCGACGAACTGCAATCCTACTCCCCCATGCACTGGGACAAAGTCATCTTTCTACTCTCGGAATACGCCCGGCTGTTCAATATGCGCATCATCATGATGTCAGCTACTTTGCCGCATATCGACCAGTTGCTACCCAAAGACTCACTCATGCGTGGCAAAGTAGTGCGACTCATCCCTCAACGAGAGCAGTTCTTTCACAATCCCAATTTTGGTAAACGAGTGACGTTCGACTTCAAGATGCTCACCCAGCATTCTCGCCCAAAAACGGAGGATGAAAGAACACAATTCTTCGAGTTGCTCGCGAATAAAGTGATAGAGGAATCAAATACTTATGCAGCTAAACATGATCAAGCACGAACAATAATTGAGTTTATAAAAAAGAAAACCGCTGGATCGTTCTACCGCATGCTTCGCCCCTTAGCAGAAGACCATAACTATGAACTAATGCTGATATCAGGTGAGATACTCGAACCTCAACGTAGACGCATTATCCAGCGACTAAAAGACCACTCGAAACGCGATCGGGTAATTCTGGTATCTACTCAGGTAGTAGAAGCAGGCGTAGATATCGATATGGACATTGGCTTCAAAGACGTAGGCATACCTGATAGTGAAGAACAATTAGCTGGTCGCGTCAACCGCAATGCCTCAAAAAAAGACAACACAGTGTTTCTATTCGATCTCGATGAAAAACAACATGTATACGGACGAGACCATCGTTATAAAAAATTAATGCGAAAGACCAGAGATCAGAGAGAAAAGCTGCGCAAGCAGATACTTGACAACAAAGACTTTAGCTGCTTATATCAAGAAGTGATCAACGATATTCAAAAAGAAAACAAAGATGAGTTCATGGCCGACACCTTATCTGACTACTTAGCGTGTTTCCGCCGTTTTGATTTTAAATGCATACATCGAAAACTCAGACTAATCGATCAAAACACTCTATCGGTATTTGTACCACTCGACATTCCTCTAGAAACATTGACACCACTAGAACGCGAATTGCTTCGCGGATTTCATATTCAAACACATTCAGGATGTGTATCGGGGCGAGATGTGTGGGCCGTATATGAAAATCTAGTAGAACAGAATCAGCGCCAAGTGCAAGATTTTACTCAAAAAAGGATGGCCATGAAGCAGCTTTCGAGCCTCCTTGCCCTTTTTTCCTTCTCGTTTTTTGCCACTCACGGCAATCATCCCTTGGCAACTTACGGAGAAGAACGCTTAGGGTTTTTCTACATGGAGACATGGCCGAAGGTATATAGCTTAGAAGAAGGACTGGATTTGCAAGCTGTTCAGGATGACTTTTTTCTCTAAAAAAGCTCTATATCCCATGAAAATCACCGCCACGCATATTTCCTATTTGCACACTTGCCGGCGCAAATTGTGGTTATTTCATCAGGGCATCCACATGGAACACAATAGCAGCTTGGTATATGAAGGTCGTCTAATTGGAGAGATGACCTACACGGATCGCGGCCAGCAAAACCGACAAATAGAATTGAACGTCTCTTTGGGCAAAGATATCCAGGGCATAGCCGTAATCGACTATTTCAACCCCTCTACGGGCATCGTACACGAGACCAAAAAATCGGACAAGATAGAAGAGGCCCATGTGGCTCAAGTGAAATTTTATCTATATCTGTTGTACCTAAGTGGTGTACATCAATGTAGTGGCATCATCGAGTATCCCAAACTTCGACAGCGCACTCAAGTGCCACCACTCAGTGAAGCAGACCTCACCCAGGTGCGCACGTGGATCGATCAGGTTTACACCCTCATCACACAAGCTATTTGCCCTAAAGTGGTGCACTTGCCCATATGCAAAACCTGTGCATACTTTGAGTATTGTTATGCCGATGAAGAAGCCACTAATGAACCACTCGAAACGCGCAAGCAAGGCAAATGAAAAGGACGTATTACCTCTTTAACCCAGGCAGATTGAGCCGTAGAGATAATACCCTCAAGTTCATACCCATTGATGAAGAAGGTAGAGAGGGCCAAGCCCGATTTTTGCCTATAGAAGGCATAGAAGACCTCTACGTATTTGGTGCCCTAGATGTAAACAGTGCACTACTCAACTTTCTAGGTCAGCACCGCGTGGTCGTCCACTTTTTCAACTACTACGAACACTACACTGGCTCGTTTATGCCACGCGACTACCTGCTGTCGGGGCGCGTGCAAGTGCTTCAAGTCAAACACTATCTCAACAAAAAAAAGCGCATGGGACTGGCACGGGCCCTGGTAGAGGGAGCCTCGTTTAATATCCTTAAAATACTGACATATTATAAAAACAGAGGACTACCCTTAGCACAAACTATAGACACGATCTTTCAGTTCAGAGAGAAAATTCCCCAAGCCCAAACAGTAGCCGAGCTCATGGGGCTAGAGGGCAATATTCGCATGTGTTATTACGAATCGTTTGACACCATTATACGCGATTTTGAGTTTGGCAGCCGCAGCAAGCAGCCACCTACCAATGAACTGAACGCCTTGATCTCTTTGGGCAATATGATGTGCTACACCCAATGTCTCAAGCAGATCTACCACACACAACTAAATCCCGTAGTCAGCTTCCTGCACGAACCCGGCGAGCGCCGTTATAGCCTGGCACTAGATCTTGCCGAAATCTTCAAACCCATACTGGTAGATCGCACAATATTTTCCGTGGTCAATAGGCGTATGGTGCAACCATCAGACTTTCGCATGGAGTTGAATCGGTGTGTACTTAAATCACGAGGAATGAAAACCTTTCTCAAAGCATGGGAAGAGCGACTCAATGAAACCATCAAACACAGAACTTTGAAGCGAAAAGTGAGCTACAAACGCCTCATCCGGCTGGAATGCTACAAGCTGGTAAAGCACATCTTAGGCGATACTCATTACAAGCCCTTTAAAATTTGGTGGTAATGTATGTAATTCTCGTGTATGATGTAGGACAAAAGCGCGGCCCTAAGTTACTCAAACTCTGTCGCCAATATCTTCACTGGATTCAAAATTCAGTTTTTGAAGGTGAAATCACTGAGGTAAAACTCAAAGAACTCATCACCAAGGCCAGTGAAATCATCGACCCAACAGAAGACAGCATCATCATCTTCAAAAGTCGAAATGCACGCTGGCTGGACAAACAAATAGTCGGTTACGAGCGCATGAGCACCAATGCTTTCCTTTAATAGTAAGTCGTCGATGCTCTCACCAAAACCACGCACCATTTCTTATCTACTAATCAAACACACACAAGTGACTGATAGTCAAAGGTCGTCGACATCAAATCATTTCTCGCGTTTTTCCATTAGACGACTTTCCACTCCCAAAATAACGCAATTTCAAACACATACCACTATGACAATCAGTATAAATCACATATATTTGGGGCGGCTTCTAATCGCACCAATGTGGAATTGAAACGATACTTTAACGTCGTTAGTATTCATAAGTCCTTGAACTTCTAATCGCACCAATGTGGAATTGAAACGCGTATGGAACAATATACCCGCGAAAGAAAGGTTTACTTCTAATCGCACCAATGTGGAATTGAAACTTCCTCGAGCGTATAGAAAGCGCTGAGTGGGATGGGGCTTCTAATCGCACCAATGTGGAATTGAAACGCCTGTGTACTTCTCTTATTGCGCTTCTTAGAAAATCTTCTAATCGCACCAATGTGGAATTGAAACGCTGCAAGTTGATGCCGTGGCCTGCCGAGGCGGGATGCTTCTAATCGCACCAATGTGGAATTGAAACTGCTCGAGTTCTAAGCGCTGTCGTTCAAGCTCAACGCTTCTAATCGCACCAATGTGGAATTGAAACGACGAGGCAGGCGCAGTTAAGATACGTCAACAAAACCTTCTAATCGCACCAATGTGGAATTGAAACGCCTTTTCTTCGCATGCACGCCCAAAAGGCAAACTCCTTCTAATCGCACCAATGTGGAATTGAAACTCCCAGGCCCTATTCCCCCACAGGTCTTCCCCCGGCCTTCTAATCGCACCAATGTGGAATTGAAACCCCCGCCCCGCCTGCAACGCATCGCAGAAATACATACTTCTAATCGCACCAATGTGGAATTGAAACGGTGGTATTTGTTAGGCATGAGCATTTACTAAATATACTTCTAATCGCACCAATGTGGAATTGAAACCCTGCAACGCATCGCAGAAATACATATACAATCTCCTTCTAATCGCACCAATGTGGAATTGAAACTGGCTCAACAAGTTACGCTCTAAGGAGCTGTCTCTTCTTCTAATCGCACCAATGTGGAATTGAAACTGTCTATCCCCCACATGTCTCTCACAAGAGAGACATCTTCTAATCGCACCAATGTGGAATTGAAACCTGCTAGTTTTTTTTCATAACTATATATAACAGCCACTTCTAATCGCACCAATGTGGAATTGAAACGAGCCCATAGTCGAAGAGGACAGCTACGTCCTCTTCGCTTCTAATCGCACCAATGTGGAATTGAAACTCGATGGCAAGCAAGCTTTAGAAGAAATACATCAGCTTCTAATCGCACCAATGTGGAATTGAAACATATAACGCCATGTGTCTGAAAACAGCGACATAGTACTTCTAATCGCACCAATGTGGAATTGAAACGCGTAAAAGCAATGTTATGAATGAAAACAGATGGCTCCTTCTAATCGCACCAATGTGGAATTGAAACCCATGTCGCATATTGGGGCTCTACGTATAGAGCCCCCTTCTAATCGCACCAATGTGGAATTGAAACGTTGAGGGCTTCGTCGAGGTAGAGGATGCCCTCTACCTTCTAATCGCACCAATGTGGAATTGAAACAATGCAGAGAACTCGAATATAACTTCGAGCTCTTTCCTTCTAATCGCACCAATGTGGAATTGAAACATGGACTCAGCCACAGTGGCTGATATTCTTGAATCCTTCTAATCGCACCAATGTGGAATTGAAACCCCGGGTAAGCCTCGCGCGTTCCCCCTCAAAATTAGCTTCTAATCGCACCAATGTGGAATTGAAACACAGGTGCGCGCACTGTGACGTATGTAGACGTGCAGCTTCTAATCGCACCAATGTGGAATTGAAACTATTACGCTCGTTTTGTAGAAAAGAAGCAAAACATTCTTCTAATCGCACCAATGTGGAATTGAAACTCGTCACGTACAACTAGCCACCTGTCTTTATTCATACTTCTAATCGCACCAATGTGGAATTGAAACGTAAGAACATTTGCCAGCAACATCAGCCCACATGCCTTCTAATCGCACCAATGTGGAATTGAAACAAACGCTCTAATCGTGACGTTGCGCGATTGAGCGAACTTCTAATCGCACCAATGTGGAATTGAAACGCGAATGTGACGATGTTTTCAGGCTTTAATGCGTTCTTCTAATCGCACCAATGTGGAATTGAAACACGCTTATATTTCCTGCATTCCACTCATCGAAATCTCTTCTAATCGCACCAATGTGGAATTGAAACCCATCCTCGAAAGCTGCCTACATCGAGACCGGCAGCCTTCTAATCGCACCAATGTGGAATTGAAACTGCGCTGCTTCGATAACCTCTTTGAGCGCTTGTAGCTTCTAATCGCACCAATGTGGAATTGAAACTTTCGATAAAAAGACCTGCGTGCTTATTGTTTAGAACTTCTAATCGCACCAATGTGGAATTGAAACCTGCGCGCTATTGGTACTGTATTGTATAGTATAAAACCTTCTAATCGCACCAATGTGGAATTGAAACATGTGGCGACCGGTGTGAAAACGGGGAATGTCCCTAACTTCTAATCGCACCAATGTGGAATTGAAACTATTCCTCTCCCGGCGCATCATCCCCGCCGCCGCCCCTTCTAATCGCACCAATGTGGAATTGAAACTGTTGGCTTCAGTAGCAATTGCGACTCCTTTTCTTGCCTTCTAATCGCACCAATGTGGAATTGAAACTCCAGGATAGGGTATACCCTTATGTATATCCATAAGTCTTCTAATCGCACCAATGTGGAATTGAAACGCTGAGGGTTTCATCGAGGTAGAGGATGCCCTCTACCTTCTAATCGCACCAATGTGGAATTGAAACTTAGTAGTGTATTCCCTGTATTCAGTCTGCGTGCCATCCTTCTAATCGCACCAATGTGGAATTGAAACCTTGTAAATGAGGCTCGTACGCTTGCGCCTATTTCTACTTCTAATCGCACCAATGTGGAATTGAAACAGAAGTTTACGGATTTCTGCAGGTTTTGCCATGACGTCTTCTAATCGCACCAATGTGGAATTGAAACTAAGCTGATTCAATATCTGTTCACGTGTAGGCGCATCTTCTAATCGCACCAATGTGGAATTGAAACATATTAGGCGATGCAGCTTCATAACGGCGTATACGCTTCTAATCGCACCAATGTGGAATTGAAACCCCGGACGTAAATACGTTTGCGGCGTATGTAGAAAGCTTCTAATCGCACCAATGTGGAATTGAAACAAGGCTCGCCGGTGCCTGAGCCGTTGATCACAGCCGCTTCTAATCGCACCAATGTGGAATTGAAACCCTCGATGTCGTGGAGGATGTATTTCTCATCCTCCACTTCTAATCGCACCAATGTGGAATTGAAACTAATAGTGTTTTACGGCATTGAGGAACGCATCCTTCTTCTAATCGCACCAATGTGGAATTGAAACTTGGTCCCACACAGTGTCATTAGAGCTCATCGCCTCCTTCTAATCGCACCAATGTGGAATTGAAACGGTGGTATTTGTTAGGCATGAGCATTTACTAAATATACTTCTAATCGCACCAATGTGGAATTGAAACATCGCTATTCACGTCAAGAATTTCTAATCCAACTACTTCTAATCGCACCAATGTGGAATTGAAACCCCCGGCGCAGCTTAGAATTATACATCCTCAAAATGTCTTCTAATCGCACCAATGTGGAATTGAAACTATCAAATATCGCCCCATTACTATAGCACTTGGATACTTCTAATCGCACCAATGTGGAATTGAAACTGTTGGGCATTCATCACTTCTACAAATTTTGCAGCTCTTCTAATCGCACCAATGTGGAATTGAAACTTTAGTCACCTCCACAAAAAAAACGCAACAGGACGCCTTCTAATCGCACCAATGTGGAATTGAAACGTGTGTGTTTGATTTAAAAACAATGCGTTATATACACTTCTAATCGCACCAATGTGGAATTGAAACTTTGAAGTAGCTGCAGCATTGTCCTCTTTGTGCAGGCTTCTAATCGCACCAATGTGGAATTGAAACGCTTTTTTTCAACAATGCTCCTCCGAGTGGCGAGCCTTCTAATCGCACCAATGTGGAATTGAAACCAAAGCTAAAGGCGAAATATCTAAAAAACACTATGCTTCTAATCGCACCAATGTGGAATTGAAACCATGTCTCTCTAGTGAGAGACATGTGGGGACTCAATCTTCTAATCGCACCAATGTGGAATTGAAACTATACCCTCATTCATCATATCTATAAAAATCATATACTTCTAATCGCACCAATGTGGAATTGAAACGAAGATTATATAATTAAGTGTGCGCTTGAAAATCGCTTCTAATCGCACCAATGTGGAATTGAAACTCACTTACTGGCGGCACAGGGTTGTTATATGGGTTTACTTCTAATCGCACCAATGTGGAATTGAAACCCTCTAGTGGGCGGATTTCTTCAAAGTCCTCAGCTGCTTCTAATCGCACCAATGTGGAATTGAAACGCGTAAAAGTAATGTTATGAATAAAAACAGGTGGCTCCTTCTAATCGCACCAATGTGGAATTGAAACTTGCTAGTCAACAACAAACGGCTCAATCCAGCATCCCCTTCTAATCGCACCAATGTGGAATTGAAACCTGCTTAAAACAAAACGCTAACAAAACGCGCAGCACCCTTCTAATCGCACCAATGTGGAATTGAAACGATTATCAGCGAGTTGTGATGCAATCTTTATTGTTACTTCTAATCGCACCAATGTGGAATTGAAACCATATGTAAAATTGTCATATGCGTTGAATTTAAACAACTTCTAATCGCACCAATGTGGAATTGAAACTCTCGGGGGGCGGGGGTTTTTCTCCTCCGGGCTCGCCACTTCTAATCGCACCAATGTGGAATTGAAACGCTAAGAGTTTCATTAATGTAGAGTATTCCCTCTACCTTCTAATCGCACCAATGTGGAATTGAAACGAAGGGGTTCACTATATAGAAGCGTTCGCAGGCAGTGCTTCTAATCGCACCAATGTGGAATTGAAACTCTTGTGAAAGAATGCGGCCGTACAAGCGGTGTAACTCTTCTAATCGCACCAATGTGGAATTGAAACTATAACATTATTTTTGCGCCGGCCGCCACGCCGGCTCTTCTAATCGCACCAATGTGGAATTGAAACTATGAGCTTACGTATGCGCGCAAGGTTGGGGGTGTTAACTTCTAATCGCACCAATGTGGAATTGAAACGTGGACCACTAAAAAATAAAAAAAAGTTTACAAGCACCTTCTAATCGCACCAATGTGGAATTGAAACTATGTCTCTAAGAATAGAGACATATTTGAAATTGTCCTTCTAATCGCACCAATGTGGAATTGAAACGCACAAAAAAACAATATTATGAGCGAGTGGATTGTTGCTTCTAATCGCACCAATGTGGAATTGAAACCCCGGGACGACATCTGAAAAGAACACGCGTTTTTCTCTTCTAATCGCACCAATGTGGAATTGAAACCTTGTGGACCGGGTGGACCGCTCTGGACCGGGGGTGCTTCTAATCGCACCAATGTGGAATTGAAATAGCTCTAAAAACTCGCCAGACAGCTCGTCGCGATCGCTTCTAATCGCACCAATGTGGAATTGAAATTGAGCTATTCCCTCGCGACCAATTCTCAGGTCGCGACTTCTAATCGCACCAATGTGGAATTGAAATTATGCTTGCGCCTATTTCTAAAAAGCCTCATAAGCGCTTCTAATCGCACCAATGTGGAATTGAAATTACAGTCTTTAGTATAGCTTGCACTGCAACTAAACCTTCTAATCGCACCAATGTGGAATTGAAATTCTGTAAGAGTAGTGTTCTATCTCACTACTCTTACACTTCTAATCGCACCAATGTGGAATTGAAATTAGTATCTATGACGACCAACGCACCGAAGTC
>Ga0256839_1004643_pt1 | contig 13275 bp, 7 predicted proteins | sample 354166metaG_FD_185968 | JGI IMG/M metagenome (GOLD analysis project Ga0256839, IMG submission 185968) | Hydrothermal vent microbial communities from Mid Atlantic Ridge, Atlantic Ocean - 354-166 | ecosystem: Environmental > Aquatic > Marine > Hydrothermal vents | place: Atlantic Ocean: Mid... | reverse complement strand
TACGGCAACAGAAAGCCGCTGCTGCATCTTCTCCGTCACTCGCTAACGCTCCTAACTGCGAATATGCAGACGGCGTTGCCTATCGGGGACTAACCGCCTTCGCTTCGCTCTCCATGGCGGTCAGCGGGGGTACTGCATCTTATCGCCGGACGGCTGGAGGATCTGAGCAGCTGGCTGGGTGAACTGGAAACTTCATCACGGGACTTTCATTGAGCGGTTCTGTACAAGCTCAACCAGTTACCGTACCAGACCAGCCGCATCTTGTGAGCAACTATTACGTTCATGCCTCCTTGTCCTGGTGCACGCCATGCAACACAGAGACACGGAAAACACAGAGATACCAGCTGGATCCTGGAAGGAGTACCAGGAAGCCTGTCGGACTTGGGATGAATCTACTGCGGCGGCGGGAAATGGGGCCATTTTCCCGATCGCCTCGCTACGACAACCCAAGTCCGGCAGGCTCCTAGCGATTTTGATAACGATTCAGATCAAACAGCCCGGACAATACCGGTTTATTTCGTGCATGTTCCTCCTGAAACCAGTCGGCCAGCTTCCAGAATTCGGGATTGGTTCGCCTCACACCATACCGATCAATAAATTTCTTGTAATCCTCGCGACTACGGATGGCGGCACACAGTTCAGTAAAGTTTTTTATCTCCGACAGCTTCACGGAAAAAAACAGATTGGGATAGGAGCCCTCCAGCCAGTTCACTACGGTCATGGAATCCCGCTCGATATCCGCACGGTCCCGCTCGCGTTCATCGGCAAGAAATGAAGTCACATTCTTGTAGGCCTTGTTGCGGATCAGCGTATAGGCGAAGTGCTGTCCCGGCTCCTCCATCTCTATGCGCACAAAGGCAACATCCGGAAAGGCATGCAGGTTTTCGCCGCGCAGACGGGCAATTTTTTCCATGGCCTGTTCTGCCTGTTTCTGCGCCATTTCCGATGCCGGTTTTCTGCAACTGTCGCGGCCGCAGAGATTCCGTGCTTCCGCCTGTCGGGTAACGCCGGCAAGACGCTCCTTGATATGCTGATAAAGCTCTTTCTGCGGATCGTCGGTCTGGTAATCGGTTACCGACTCGGTACTCAACCACGCCTGCGGAGCAGAGAACAGTTTTTCGATACTGCTGCGCTGGCCGACATACCAGGAGTCCCGTATCTCCTTGCGCCGGTTGACCGGCAGAAAGGCGAGAAAGTAGTCCTCCCCCTCCATGCGCAGAAAGCCCATATAGATTCGAGTGCTTATCTGATGACCCACATTGCCGTACACATTGAAACCGGCCACCAGTAGATAGTGGATGCGTTCGAACAGCGGGTAGTCGATAACCCAGGCGGTTTCCGGATTATCTCCCACCAATCCATAGGCAACCGAGCCGCTGTCGAAGTGGCGAAAGACGGTCAGCGCGGCGTTGGGGTTGTGGCCATCCCCATCCCAGATATAGTTCATGGCATGATCCAGCTTGTGGGTGCCGATGGTCTTGAACCAGGCCTGTTTGTTCTCCATATAGCGGCGCTGGCCGCGCCAGTATTCGGTCCAGATGCGCAGCAGATCCAGATTGCTGCCTCCATCGGCAGGAACCTGCAGTTCATTGGCCATTTTTCCGATAAATTGTGCATTATTGGTAATCACCGGCTGATTGGGATCGAAGAACATCACCCAGAACTGATCCTCGATCACATCCAGCGCAATCTGCCCGCGGCAGACCGGCCCCTTGATAAATCCCTGGATAAAGAAGTAGGCATCGTCGAGCAGAAAACGGTAGCGTGATATGGCGGGAATCGCGGCAAACGTCTTGAATGGATTGGAGGCGATCTCCGGCTGCCAGGAGGGCAGCTCACCAACCTCGTAGTCGGGGTCGAGAAACAGCTCCCGGTAGCGCTCCATGCGCTGCACAGAAAAATGGTAAACGATGTGGTTCTTGGCGACGATACTGGGATGGTATCTCTGCAGACGATAGTAGAACAGCGCACGACCTGGATCATCATAGGGACGCACGGTGGGGATCTCGTCCACTGCCTGTCCCGGTGGTGTGCGGGAGCGCACCAGCCGGTAGAACTCCCGTGGTGGTGATCCGGCAAAATGGATGTGGGCGTGAAACAGGTGTTCATAAAGATAGCGGCTCATCAACTGCTGCTTGCGGGATGAGCGGTTCAGAAAACGTTCCCACTGTTCGACCTGGGGCATCACGGCGGCGGAAGGGCCGGGCGGCGGTGGCGCCGGAGCCCCCCGGGCCAGCCAGGAGACAAGGGTGCGGTACTCCCGTTCCGAAAGATTGGGCATGGCATAAGGCATGCCCCACAGCGGATGCTCCTCTGCATAGTCATCCATGGTATCAAGGCTGGCGCAGGTCTGTTCGCGATAGAGCCCCAGGGTGAAGCTGTCCGGCAGTTGAACCTCTTGGGGTTGCGGGTGCTGCTGTTTCAGCCGCAACAGACGATACATTACCGAATCTTTCAGATTGTTTTCCGGAGTCTGCTGTTGCTCGTTGAGCACCGCATGAAATCCGCGGGAGCGCCACTCTGCGGTGCTTTTGGCATCCACGAACAGGCGGGTTGGCTGCATGGGTGTAATACGTCGCGAGTTGTAGACCAGCTCTTCACTGGCACCCCGCCGCAGCCCTTCGATGGAGGAGAGTTTCAACTGACAGGGAGCATCGTAGCAGCCGTGGCAGATCACACAGCGCCGTTCCAGAACAGGCTTCACCTGGTGCTCATAGCTCACCGGTTCGGTCACCATGAACGACAGCGCATCCGGCTCGACAATCTCTGTATCGCTATCCGAAAAGAACGATGTATGGAACAAGAAAACCAGCAACAGGACAATAGAAAAAAGCGGCAGAACCCATTTTGCGGCAGATCTTTTTTGCATGAATATTCCAGTCAGAAAAACTACTCGGCAAGTCGTTGCAAATTCACAAAGGGCGAACTCCGGAATCCCCCCTCTCCCGGGGAGGAGAGGGGATTGATGCAACTATCGGGTTCCCGGGGATATATGACCATTTTCCAAACACAGAGATGGTTCGTTTCAGGAGCAAGCCGGGCGGTTACCGGTCAGGATGACCACTTCCAGTCGCGAATCTCTGGCATATCCTCTCCGTGCTGAACGATATACTCCTTGTGCTCGATCAGTTTGTCACGCATTTTCTGTTTCAGCCAGGCCGCGTTGGCCCCCAGCGTTGGCACCCGGTCGATCACATCTTCTACCAGATGGAAGCGATCCATGTCATTCAGCACCACCATGTCGAAGGGGGTTGTGGTGGTCCCCTCCTCCTTGTAGCCCCGGACGTGCAGATCATGATGACACAGCCGCCGATAGGTCAGGCGGTGGATCAGCCACGGATAGCCGTGATAGGCGAATATGACCGGGGTGTCGCCGGGAAACAGGCTGTCGAAATCCTTGTCCGGCAGACCGTGCGGGTGTTCGCTCTGCGGCTGCAGGGTCATCAGATCCACCACGTTGATCACCCGGACCTTCAGTTCGGGAAGATGCTGGCGCAGCAGATCCACCGCCGCCAGGGTCTCCAGGGTCGGCACGTCGCCGGCGCAGGCCATCACTACATCCGGACGGCCGCCCTGATCGTTGCTGGCCCACTCCCAGATGCCGATCCCGGCGCTGCAGTGTTTGATCGCCGCATCCATGGTGAGCCACTGGAGCTGCGGCTGCTTGCCGGCGACGATGACGTTGACGAAATTTCTGGAGCGCAGGCACTTGTCGGTCACACAGAGCAGAGTGTTGGCATCGGGCGGCAGATAGACGCGGATGATATCCGCCTTCTTGTTCACCACATGGTCGATGAAGCCGGGGTCCTGGTGGGAGAATCCGTTGTGGTCCTGGCGCCATACGTGCGAGGTGAGCAGGTAGTTGAGGGAGGCGATGGGCCGCCGCCAGGGGATCTCCCTGCTGGTCACCTTGAGCCACTTGGCGTGCTGGTTGAACATGGAGTCGACAATATGGATAAAGGCCTCGTAGCAGGAGAACAGACCGTGCCGGCCGGTCAGCAGGTAACCCTCCAGCCAGCCCTGGCAGGTGTGTTCACTGAGAATCTCCATGACACGGCCGTCCGGTGCAAGCGACTCGTCCTCCGGCAGCATCTCCGCCTCCCAGGCCCGGTTAGTGACCTCGAACAGTGCGCCAAGCCGGTTGGAGGCGGTCTCATCGGGGCCGAATACGCGAAAGTTTTTCCGCTCCATATTGAGCTTCATCACATCACGCAGCAGCTCGCCCATGACGCGCGTAGCCTCACCCGTGGTATGCCCGGCCCGGGGCACCTCCAGCGCGTAATCGCGGAAATCGGGCATGATCAGATCCTTGAGCAGCAGCCCGCCATTGGCATGGGGATTGGCCCCCATGCGCCGTTCACCTTCGGGCGCCAGAGCCGCAAGCCCCGTGCACGGCGTGCCGTTGTCATCGAACAGCTCTTCCGGTCTGTAACTCTTCATCCACTGCTCGAGCAGAGCAAGATGGCCGGGGCGGGTTGCAAGGTTGCCAAACGGCACCTGATGGGAGCGCCAGTACCCCTCGGTCTTCTTGCCATCCACCTGTTTCGGCCCGGTCCACCCCTTGGGTGAACGCAGCACCAGCATCGGCCAGCGTGGCCGGGCCCTGTTGCCATGCTCCCTGGCCTGCTGCTGGATTCCCCTGATCTCCATGAAGATACTGTCCAGCGCCGCCGCCATCTTCTGGTGCATTGGCCCGGGATCGGCCCCCTCGACAAAGTGGGGTTTGTAACCGTAACCGATCAGAAGCTTCTCCAGCTCGTCGCTGCTGATCCGGGCAAGCACGGTGGGGTTGGCGATCTTGTAGCCGTTGAGATGCAGGATCGGCAGCACCGCGCCATCGGTTGCCGGATTGAGGAACTTGTTGGAGTGCCAGGCGGTGGCCAGCGGCCCGGTCTCCGCCTCGCCGTCGCCAATCACGCAGGCGGCGATCAGATCGGGATTGTCGAACACCGCACCGTAGGCGTGGGAGAGCACGTAACCCAGCTCGCCTCCTTCGTGGATCGAGCCCGGCGTTTCCGGCGCCACATGGCTGGGGATCCCGCCGGGAAACGAGAACTGCCGGAACAGTTTTCTCATCCCCTCGGCGTCGCGGCCGATATTGGGGTAGAACTCGCTGTAGGTTCCCTCGAGCCAGATATTGGCAACCAGGCCAGGCCCGCCATGACCGGGGCCGGTAAGATAGATGACATTCAGATCATCACGCCTGATCACGCGGTTCAGATGGGCGTAGATGAAATTCAGCCCCGGCGTGGTACCCCAGTGGCCCAGCAGTCTCGGCTTGACATGCTCGAGAGTCAGCGGCTGTTTCAACAGGGGGTTGTCCAGCAGATAGATCTGTCCCACCGAAAGATAGTTGGCGGCACGCCACCAGGCGTCGATGCGCTGCAGCTCCTGTTCCGAAAGCGGGTTGCTCTCTGATATTGAACTCATGTTGGTATCACTCCTGATTTTTCCTTTCGGTATTCATCAAATGCGGCACACACTCAGCCGCTCGACACTGTCCGTAACGCTTCCTGCACCATCACATGGGCCTCATCCACCGGGATCACCCACACTTCACTTCTGCCCGAAGCTGCGCTGATACAGATCTCCTTTCCGATACCTTTTTTATTGCGGCCCGGATCCAGCTCCACACCCAGCCACTCCATACCCCGAAGAACCTTCTCCCGTATCTGCGTACTGTTCTCCCCCACGCCGCCGCCAAACAGGATGGCATCGACACCCCCCAGCACCGCCAGATAGGCACCGACATATTTGCGAATCCGGTAGCAGTAGAGCTCAACCGCCAGACGGGCATCGTGAGTATCCATGTTCAACACGACCCGCATGTCACCACTTTCGCCGGACAGACCGAGCAGTCCACTTTGCCGGTTCAACAGCTGTTCGATTTTTTCCGTGTTCAGCCCCGCCTCCCGCTGCAGGAAGGTCACCACACCGGGATCGAGATCGCCTGCGCGGGTCGCCATCACCAGACCCTCCAGCGGAGAGAACCCCATGGAGGTATCCACCGGAACTCCCCGATCGATAGCGGTAATGGAACACCCCGAGCCAAGCTGCAGCGAGATCACCCGCCCGCCATCCCCGACCTCCGGCCGGATCTCCCGCCAGCGCTGCCACATGGCCCGGTGAGCAATGCCGTGAAACCCGTAGCGGCGGATGCCATGGCGCCGGCACAGCCCGCGCGGCAACGCATAACCGGCCGCCACTTCCGGCAGGGATCGGTAGAACGCAGTATCGAATACCGCCACCTGGGCTGCCCGTTCCCCCAACAGGCGGCGGGCAATCCGGATCCAGGCCAGGGCGGGAGGATTGTGCAGCGGCGCCAGCGGAATCAGCCGCTCAATCTCGCCCTCGACCGCGGTATCAATCAGGCAGGGAGTGGTAAAACGGGTGCCACCGTGGACCACCCGGTGCACGGCCATGGTGATTTCGTTAACATCGGTTGAATCCACAAACTGTTTCAACAGCATTGGGGCAGGCTCATCGATACCGCCATGGTGCTGCTCATCCAGACACACCAGCCCTTCAGCGGTTGGCCTGAACAGTGCCAGACGCAAGGAGGAGCTGCCGGCGTTGATGACCAGAACGGTCATGCAGCCGGATCCTGGTCCACTTTTCCGAGATACCGCTCCGGTTGCTCCTCGAAACGGTGCAAACAGCGGCTCGAACAGAACACCACTTTTTTCTCCCTGTATTCAGTCGTGAACAGGGCGGTCCACTCATCCACCCGCATACCGCAGACGGGATCAATCACCCAGGAGTGCTGCTCCGATTTGCGATCCCGCAGTGCGCCATCCTCCAGCCACAGAACCCGGTCGGCGATCTCTTCGACTCTGGGATCATGTGTCACCATCAATACTGCACAGCCATCATCACGGGCGATGTCGTGCAGGATCATCATCACCTCCTGGCCCTTGTGGGAGTCGAGATTACCGGTAGGCTCGTCGGCAAGAATAATCAGCGGTTGATTGATCAGGGCTCTGGCGATGGCCACGCGCTGCTTTTCGCCGCCGGAAAGGGTATTGGGCAGGGCATCGCGCCGGCTGGCGAGGCCCAGCTTTTCCAGCAGCTCCTCCACTCTTCCTTTCGCGCCCTGCTGCCCGCCAGCAGCGAGCCGGGCCGGAAAGAGAATGTTCTCTTCAACGGTCAACGCCTCGAGCAGGTTGAATGCCTGAAAGACAAACCCGATCTTGCGCGCCCGCAGCGCTGCAAGCGCCGCCGCCTTCATGGAGCTGATACCGGTGCCATCGATGACGATCTCCCCCGAAGTGGGGGTCAACAAGGCGCCAAGCATCGACAGCAGCGTGGTTTTTCCCGAACCGGATGGCCCCATGATGAGCACCAGCTCGCCCCGCTCGATGTCGAGAGTCACATCACTGACTGCGCGCACTTCAGAGATACCGCTGCCAAAATGTTTGCTGAGGTTTTCTGCCTGCAGTATGGTGTTTGGTGTCATTCTGTTACCTCCGGATCAGCTGCGAAATACAGCCATGGGATCCACCCTGACCACGGTGCGCGCAGCGCCAAGGGATGCCAGAACGGCCACCGGCAGGCAGAGCACGGAAATGGCAAGAAACTGATACAGGCGCACGGACAGGTTGATCTGCGGCACTACCGATGGCAACCACGCCAGCAGCGTGAACGAAATCAGCAGCGCGAACAGCAGCCCCAGCACGGTTATCAGAAGGCTCTGACACAGCGCAGCAAGATAGATCTGGCCATTACCGAATCCGAGCGCCTTGGCGACCGCCAACTCCTGCCTTTTTCTTGTGATCAACGAATAGGCGGTAAAGGCGACAATCAGGGTCGCCAGTATCGCACCGATCATGGTCATCATGCGCACAATCTCGGCACCCATCTGTATCCCCAGCTGCTGGTCACTGTTGATAAATGTCTCGCTGGTGAGGGCATTGACCTTGTCAATCTCCTCCTTGATACGCCCGGCCAGCATCTGACCGTCAATTCCCGGCTTGGCATAGACCATGATATAGCTGAACTGGTCACTGGCCTTGAGAAGATCGCCCAGATCATCCCGGGAGACAAACACCACCGCACTGGCCATGGAGAAAGTCTCCCTGGTCAAACCCGTGACCCTCAAGGGCCGGTCGATCAGCGTGATTCGGTCACCGATCCGCACCCCGGTGAGCTTTGAAATAACCTCCGGAATCACCGCTTCACCGGGACCAGGCAGGGTCTTGCCCTGCGCCATCGCCCAGGGACCGGCACGGCTGTATTCGGGTGAAACTCCAATCACATAGGAAAACCAGTCCCGGCCGCCGATCCTCACCGCGCCATTGAAGTAGAGGATCGCTGCGACCGCCTCCACCCCTGGGATCTGTGCAATCCTTTCAGCCTTCCAGTCCCACAGCATGGAGCTGGACATGTGCATGTTGGATACCCCTTTCTGCATCACCCAGACATCCGCCTCCATCTGCTTCTGATAGACAACCATCTGTTCGGACTCCCCCTCGAACACCGCACTGAAAAAAATCACCAGGATGAACGAGACCGCCACCGCCAGGGCGCTGACCAGGAGGCGCATCGGTTCGGAAAACAGGGTTTTCAGACTCCAGAAGATCATCTGAACACCACCGCAGGATCAAGTTTTGCGATGAAACGATACGGCAGATAGGCGCCAATCACCCCCAGCAGCAACGCCGCAACAAAGGTGCGCAGCAGCGGAGTGGTCTCCATCACCGGAACCAGATAGAGCGGCACCCGGCTCTCTATGAACCAGGAGCCCAGCTGTGCCAGCACCAGCGCCAGGGGAAAGGAGAACAGAACCATCACCAGTGACTCTGCCACCATCTGCCTTACCAGAAAGAGGTTGGGAAATCCCAGTGCCTTCATTACTCCGAAATTGCGCAGCCGCGCATGTGCCGCGGCAAACATGATCATGCCGACCACCAGCAGGGCAACGATATATCCGGCACCGATCAATACGCCCATCACAGGCCCGAACAGGGTCCGTCCCAGCTCCCGGTCATTTTCAGCCAGCTGCTCCGGAGTGAACACATCACCCTCTGGTTCCGCTGATTCCAGGGCGGCTGCAATCAGGTCCCTATCTGCACCCGGCTGCAGCTCGACCAGCAGATAACTCAACAGAGGCAGGTTGCTGATGTCCCCGACCAGATCGGAGTCGAAAAAGAAGTCGAGCATGTCATCGTAGGTAATAAAGGAAAAGGCGGTAAACAACGCTGATGCCTGTCTGGCGATTCCCGATATGCGGAACTCGAAATCGGCCACCACAAAGGGATCACCGATATTCAGGTCGTACAGCACCGCCAGCGACTCATCGATTACAATCTCCCGTGGTTGCTCCACAGCCCTGCCCGCCCTGAGTTGTGATGGCCCGCCACCGGTATCATAAACAACAAAGAAGATCGGACTTTTACGGTACCCGGGTTTCTCGTAGATCACCGGGATCATGGTGATGGGATGCGCCTCCACGACACCCTCCACATCCTCTATACGCTGCCGGCTCAATTGCGGCAACAATGAACGTCCCGCGACAAAGTTGGATACTCCGGACTGAGTGACAATCAGATCAGCGCCACGGTTGAGCGCCACACTTTTCAGCTGCACAAGCAGGCCGGACTGGAATCCCTCCAGCAACAGAATCACCGCCAGCGCACTGGCAATCGCACTGCCGGTCAGGAGCGTGCGCAGCGGCTCATGGGTCATCTGGCGGTAGATCAGTCTAAACATGACGCTCCCCCACCCCGCGCCAGGTAAAGTGCTCGTACACCCCGGACCAGTACATCCCGAAAGCGATGGCAAACAGCAGCTCCTCGATCGGCATGAAGCCGAGGGCTATCCCGGAGAGTGCATCGAGATTCCAGACCCGCTCGATGTAGCCCGGCGCACTCCACTCCAGGCCGGCAAGAAAAATGGCGTAGTAGATCAGAAACAGCAGACCGCCAATCCAGCTCTTGCGTTTCAGATCCGGCCGACAGAGAACCGCAGCGACCGCACCGAGAAACAGCGCCAGGATCGCCGGGTAGATCGGATTCCAGGGAAAAAGCAGCAGAGCAGGAAAACTGATGAACGGTACCGCCAGCGCCACGCGATGAAAGCGGTGTAGCGGCTGATGGCGGCTCTCCCCGGCCAGGGGCTCGATGGGACGCCCGGTCAGCAGATTGTAGAAAACAGCAGCTATCCCGCCGATACCGAAACAGAAGATCAGGCTCTCGATATCGAAACCGGTGTTCTCCGCCAGGTCGAACAGACTGGGTGGCAGCCAGTACTCCGGAACAAACAGCGGCTCGGAAAGACCAAACGGCATGGTGAACAAACTGGCCCATAACATCGCCCGCCGATGCTGCGCAAACAGGAGATAGATAATCGCCCAAGGCACCAGAAAAGCACTCGACCAGAGCAGCCAGACATATTGATCCGAATTCATGTTTTCCCTTGCTGGTCTCCAAACCCCGGTGCAACACCTGGCTTTCGTGAGCTACTGCTTACAAGTAAACTATAGATGAAAAAACAGGCCCGTACAGCTTGAAGATCACAGAAGATCAACTGCTACTGAACAGTACCCGGGAGTGACTCTTGAATACTGAAAAACCCCTCTCCCACAAAGTTTCCGGGTTTACCCCCATGGATCTCCAGTTAGAATATCATTAAAATCTTATGGTTAGGCTATCGCAATGATTTATTTGCTATTTCAATCCTGCTGGTACTGCATTTGGCAGGAAAAATTATTTTTCCTCTACTGTAAACCCGCAGATAGCCCGGGCCGATAAGAGAGGCATCACGGGACATTGTCCCAGATACCACGGAGTCATCAATGACATTCAAAAAAACAGCTTTCGCCTTGGGCATTGGCATTGCGCTCACCTCTCTCAACGGTTGTATCACGGGTGGAAACAACGATACAGAAACCGAAACTCTTTCCGGCACTCTGTTCAAGGGTCCAATTGACAACGCCGCCGTTCGCGTCACCGATGCAAACGGGGCCATCCTTGCCAGCGGCAATAGCCGTGACGGTGTGTTTCAGATGGATATTTCCTCTCTGGGTGACGGGGCTGTTTATATCGAAAGCCTGGGGGGCACATACACTGACGAGGCCACCGGCGAAACTGTTACTCCCGACTCCAGCACCGGCCTGATGACGGTATTCAGCGCTGCAGAACTGAACACTGTTCTCAAAAACAGGCAGTACATAGCCATGACGCCTGAAACCACTCTGCTTGCCAATATGGTTAAAAAAGAGCTGGCAAACGGTAAAGATGTCGCTACGGCAATAAAAGATGCCAGCAACCTGATCAAGACCCAGCTGCTCGACGGCACCACCCCTGTTCCCGCCAGCTCCGCGGATGAGGTTCTGCGTATCGGCAATCTTGTCTCCACACTGCCAGCCAACCAGAGTGAGGCGCTGGCACGCAACCGGGCTATCAGCTTCTCCTACGAAGCAAAAAACATGAATCTTGCACCGGGACAGGTTTTTGAATTGATGGAAAAAAGAGCTCTGGATCTGGAAGATGGCCAGCTCGACGGTCTCCAGAACGACACTCCGCTGCAGATCTTGGACAAGAATGGCACAGCGATCAACCTCGAGCAGAGAGATCAGAAAAGCAGCTATGGCCAGGCCCGCTCGGAGCTGCTGAACAACACGCTGGGCCGCTTCATGGACGGTAACCTGAGTAGTGATGAACGCAATGAGTTGGAGCGGATGGGCGTGGACATGGATCGCCTCGACCAGATGCAGCAACGGAACAGCGATGCAGCAAGCGAGACAGCGGCCCATCTGGCCGCTACCAACCTGCCCGCTTTCAAACACCTGCCGGTGCTGGTGGATGAGGACGGCAACCCCAATGACAACCGGGGAACCTATACACTCAGAGCAGAAAAAAATGTGCAGGTGCCAATCGATACTCCCGATGGCAGCTGGACCACACCGATGCTACGCTACAATGGCTCTGTACTCCCGCCGGTCATCCGCGCCAAACGGGGTGATGTAATGACCTTCCCGGTGACCAATAATCTGGATGATATAACCACCGTACACTGGCACGGTTTCAAGATTCCTGGAGACCAGGATGGCGGCCCCGACTTTCCCATTGCAGTGGGAGAATCGCGAACCTACAGCTTTACTATCAACCAGCCTGCGGCACCACTCTGGTTCCATCCGCATCCCCATGAGAAAACCGGGGAACAGGTCTATCACGGTCTGGCCGGGGTGTTTCTGGTTGACGACGAGATCAGCCGCCAACTGGAGGCTGACAAACAGTTGCCAGCGGGCAACTATGATATCCCCCTGCTGATCCAGGATCGCCGCTTTGGTGCAGACAACAACGGCATACGCGAACTGGCCTATAAAACCCGTGGCGAAGACATGCAGGGAAATCTGGGGAGTATTATCCTGGTCAACGGTGTACAGCTGCCGAAACTCGATGTTGAGAGCCGCAAATACCGCTTTCGGATATACAACACCTCCAACGCCCGGAATATGGACATCGCTCTGAGCAATGATGCAACCTTTCATGTAGTGGGAACCGATGGCGGATTGCTGCCTGAACCTGTTGAGACAGACCATATCCTGCTGGGAGCAGCCGAGCGGGCCGAGATTGTCATTGACTTCAGCAACTACCAGGTGGACGACAAGGTCATGCTGATCAGCCGCGCCTTCAACGGCAGCCTGATGATGGGCGGAATGGGCAATATGGGTGACATGAACGGCATGACACAGAGCTCCAGTAACATGAGCTCCGGTGGCATGGGTTCCGACGGCATGGGCTCCGGTGGCATGGGCCCCGGCGGTATGGGTTCCGGAGGCATGGGTTCCGACGGCATGGGTTCCGACGGCATGGGTTCCGACGGCATGGGTTCCGACGGTATGGACTCCGACAGGATGGGCTCCGGTGGCATGGGCTCCGACAGGATGGGCTCCGGCGGTATGGGCGGGATGTCTGGCATGATGGCTAACGGGCAGCGCTTCGACATCATACGCTTCGACATAACCACTGCCGTCACAGATGACGTCACTCTCTACACCCGTCTGCCTGACAACGCAGAGATCCACTCCCGCCTGACCGCAGAGGATGCCAGCCAAACTCGCGAGTTTGTAATGAGCATGGGTATGGGTAACATGAGCGGTGGCATGGGAAGCGGGATGCAGTTCCTTATCAACGGCAAGTCATTTGACATGAACCGGGTCGATGAAACGGTTGCCGCCAACGCAACCGAGATCTGGGCCATCAGCAACACCTCACCCATGGCGCATCCCTTCCACGCCCACGCCATTCAGTGGCAGATACTGGATCGCAACGG
>Ga0256839_1004642_pt1 | contig 13277 bp, 11 predicted proteins | sample 354166metaG_FD_185968 | JGI IMG/M metagenome (GOLD analysis project Ga0256839, IMG submission 185968) | Hydrothermal vent microbial communities from Mid Atlantic Ridge, Atlantic Ocean - 354-166 | ecosystem: Environmental > Aquatic > Marine > Hydrothermal vents | place: Atlantic Ocean: Mid... | reverse complement strand
TTCAACGTCGATTTCCCCCACCTCATGCTGCGGGCCAAGGCGGTACATTTCAAACGGCACGGGGCCTCACGGCGCGACCGCCTGCTCAGCGATACCGACCGGATCGGCGAGTTGGCCGGCATCCCCGTGGTGGCCCGGACCGTCAATGTCCTCAATGCCAGTCACAGTGTACGCACGCTGCTGGAGAAGACCTTGGGGATCGCCGCCGAGGCCCCGCTGCCCAAGCTCCACGGTGACACCCTGGAGAGACGTCTGTGTCATCACCAGAGCGCCTTGGAGCCTCAAGCGGCCGCGGGGACACAGGGGCGGGTGGCGCTGTTCCCCACCTGTTACGGCAATCACTTCGAGCCCCAGCTGGGCGAGGACCTGGTGGCGCTGTTCGAACACAACGGCATCCCCGTCCGCCTGGTGCGGGACAGCCGCTGTTGCGGCATGCCCAAATTGGAGCTGGGGGATCTGGAGGCGGTGGAGTGGGCGCGGGAGCACAACGTGCCCCGTCTGCTCCGCTGGTTGGACGCCGGCTGGGACATCGTCGCCCCGGTGCCCTCTTGCGTGTTGATGTACAAGCAGGAACTGCCCCTGCTATTCCCCGAAGATCCCGAGGTCAAACGCCTCGCCGAGGCCATCTTCGATCCCTTCGAGTATCTCATGCGTCGGCACAAGGCCGGGCTGTTGAACACCGACTTCAAGACCGGTCTGGGCACGGTGGCCTACCACGCGGCTTGTCACCTGCGGGTGCAGAACATCGGCCTCAAGACCCGGGAGTTCCTCAATCTCATCCCCGGCACCCGGGTGGAGGTGATCGAACGTTGCTCCGGTCACGACGGCACCTATGCGGTGAAGCGTGAATATCATCACGTCGCCATGAAGATCTGCCGTCCGGTGGCCGGACAGGTACGCCGCATCGAGCCCGATGTGGTGGCCTCCGACTGCCCCATGGCCGTCACCCAGATCGAACATGCCGTGGCGGGGAGTCGCCGCGCCATCCACCCTCTCACCCTGGCCCGCCGGGCCTATGCCATTTGAATCATAGGAGTCGCGATGAAACCGCTGCGACGGGAAGATCTCTACACTCTGGAGGCCTATGCCCGCTTGCGCACGCAGTTCCGCTCCCGGGTGATGGCCCACAAACGCCGCCGGGTGGTGCCCGTCGGCCCGCACGTCACCCTGCACTTCGAGGACCGGCTCACCATCCAGTACCAGATCCAGGAAATGCTGCGTATCGAACGCATTTTCGAGCCCGAGGCCATCCAGGAGGAACTGGATGCCTACAATCCGTTGATCCCCGATGGCTCGGACTGGCGGGCGACGATGATGATCGAATACCCCGATCCCGAGGAGCGCCATCGGCGCTTGCGGGAACTGGTGGGTATCGAGGAGCGGGTATGGGTGCGGGTGGGGGAGCATTCCCCCATCTGGGCCATGGCCGACGAGGACCTGGAGCGCGATACCGGCGAGAAGACCTCGGCGGTCCATTTTCTCCGTTTCCCCTTGCCACAGGCCGTTCGCCGCGATGCCTTGGCCGGGGCGACGGTGGCCATGGGGATCGATCACCCCGCCTATCGCCACCAGACTGGGCCGTTGCCCGAGGAACAGCGTCAGGCGCTGGTGACCGATCTGGAGGTCGAAGGGGAAGGTCCACCTCAGTAGAGCAGGCGGGCCATCTTGGTGCGAAACTCGTTTACCAGCTCGGGGTCGTCGGCGAGGGCGAAGGCCGCCAACAGGGCCCGGCGGGCGGCCCCGTCGCGGTGACTGCGATGACGGGCCAACACGGTGAGAAAACGCTCCATGGCGGGGCGCAATTCACCGGCCAGTGCCAGTCTCGCCCCCTCGGCGAGCAGAGTATCGGGATCGTCACCGCCTTGGTTGCCGTCCTCGGCCAGGGCAGTGAAGCGGGTCAACTCCAGCCGGGCTCGCAGCTTCTCCACCCCAGGGTTGTCGCTGGTGGCCAAGGGGCCTTCCAGAAGGCGAGCGGCCTCCTCCAGGCGGCCATCCTCCAGGTAAAGCCCGGCCAGGCTGATCAGGGTGGGCTCATGGCGGGGATCCCGTTCCAGATTGGCCTCCAGAGCGGCGAGGGCTTGGTCCCGTTGTCCACCCTGCAGCAACTCCAGGGCCTGCTGATGGGCGAAATCGGCCTCTTTGGGCAGGTGGCGGTCGATGAAGGCCCGTACTTGCGATTCCGGTACTGCCCCCATGAACTGGTCCACCGGTTGACCGTTCTTGAACAGCATCACCGTGGGCAGACTGCGCACCCCATACTGGGTCGCCAAGTCCTGGTTCTCGTCACTGTTCACCTTGGCCAGCAACACGGTGCCGCCGAGGTCCTCGGCCACCTTGGAAAGGATGGGCATGAGCATCTGACACGGTCCGCACCAGGCGGCCCAGAAATCCACCAATACCGGTCGCTGGGCGGATTCCGTCACCACCCAGCGCTCGAAATCGGCCTCATGGTGAATCTCGACGATGGTTTTCTTGTCCATGGCGGTTCTCCTGAGCAGATGAATCGTGATGACAACGCACCTTACGGGCGCCGACTGATTCCAGTATTTCAGAGTATTTTAATATGCGCGGAATGGAGAAAACCAAACCCTCGGCTCCCAAGTCCCTGGCGTGAGCAGGAATGGTTCTTGCCTGATTTCTCCGGCGATTGAAATTTCCGCCAGTTGCCTTCCATCGGTGCTCGGCATACCGTGAGGGGCAGGGCTGGGACAGACGTTCCGAGGTGCGATTGACCCCCTCCCGAGGGTCTGCGATATTGAGTCGGATCGTGTGGTTTTTGGCGAGAGTGAGGAACAGACGGATGGCACGACCCTTTTCCGGATTTCATTGCCATCCCTCCTTGGGAGGGGCGCGATGATCAAAGTGGTGCTGGTGGACGATCATCAATTGGTACGTACCGGGATCAAGATGATCCTCGAAGGCACCCAGGACGTGCAGATCGTCGGCGAGGCCGAGAGTGGCGAGGAGGCTGTCGCCCTGGTCAAGGAGGTCCGGCCCGATGTGGTGTTGATGGACATCAGCATGCCGGGGATGGGGGGGCTGGAGGCCACCCGGAAATTGCTCAAGGCCCATCCCGGTCTGAAGATCGTCGTTCTCTCGGTCCATGTGGAAGAGCCCTTCCCCAGCCGTTTCCTCAAGGTGGGGGCCGCCGGCTATCTCACCAAGGACTGTGCCGTGGAGGAAATGCTCGCCGCCATCACCACCGTCTATCGCGGCGGTCGTTACATCGGCGTGGAGGTGGCGCGCAAGATGGCCATGCGCCGTTTCCCCGATGCCCAGGAATCTCCCTTCGAATGCCTCTCCGATCGGGAACTCCAGGTGATGATGATGGTCATCCGCGGGGCCAAGGTCCCGGAAATATCGGAAAAGCTGTTCATCAGCACCAAGACGGTGAACACCTACCGCTACCGAGTGTTCGAAAAGTTGGGGGTGAAGAACGACGTCGAATTGACCCATCTGGCCATGCGCCACGGATTCATCGAGGAAGCCGATCTCACCCTGGGGCGTCTCGCCACCGAAACCCGCGGTTGATGTCACTGCCCCCGGCCATCTTGCTCATGGGGCCCACGGCCTCGGGAAAGACCGAACTGGCCCTGGCGGTGGCCGAACGATTGCCGGTGACGCTCATCAGCGTGGATTCGGCCATGGTCTACCGGCGCATGGACATCGGCACCGGCAAGCCACCGCCCGAGATCCTGGCACGTCACCCCCACCACCTGGTGGATGTCCTCGAACCCCACGAGCGCTATTCCGCCGCCCGTTTCCTCGAAGAGGCCAAGTCAGCGGTGGCCGAGGCCCGTGCCGCTGGCCGCATCCCCCTGTTGGTGGGGGGAACCATGCTCTATTTTCGTACTCTGACCCAGGGGATCTCCCGTCTGCCCCAGGCCGATCCGGCGGTGCGCGCCGAATTGGAGGCGCGTCTGCATCATGAAGGGGCCGAGGCGCTCCATGGCGAGCTGGCGCGCCTCGATCCCACCTCGGCGGCCCGTATTCACCGTAACGATCCCCAACGTATCCTCCGGGCCCTGGAGGTATGCCGTCTCACCGGCCGACCCTATTCGCAGGCCTTGGGACGGCGCGATGGCGCGTTGGAGGGGCCGTGGCTGAAGCTGGCCCTGGCGCCGGCCGAGCGTGGTGAGCTGCACCGTCGCATCGCCCAGCGCTTCGATGCCATGTTGGCGGCCGGTTTGGTGGAAGAAGTGGCTGAATTGCGCCGTGATCCCCGGATTCATGCCGGTTTGCCCAGCATGCGTTCGGTGGGTTACCGCCAGGTTTGGCGACACCTCGACGGCGAATGGGATCGTGATACCCTGCGCGAACGCGGCTGTGCCGCCACCCGTCAGTTGGCCAAGCGCCAATTCACCTGGTTGCGCCGGGAGCCGGGCCTGCAATGGCTGGATACCGATTCATCCCTGTCAGACAAGATGGCGGCGATTCTGCAAGCTGTGGAAGATTCCAGGCTGTGGACGTTTTCCGAGGAGACAAAATGACTTGTGGGGCGCGATGTTGAATAATAAGGTGGCGGAAGGGTCGAACGAAGGTCACCCCCTCCCAGACCCGCCGCGAGGGGCGACAACAACACGAAAACCAAGGAGATCAAAAGAATGTCCAAGGGGCAGTCGTTACAAGACCCGTTCTTGAACACCTTGCGCAAAGAGAAGATTCCCGTTTCCATCTATCTCATCAACGGCATCAAGTTGCAGGGACAGATCGAGTCCTTCGATCAATTCGTGGTGCTGCTCAAGAACTCCGTCAGTCAAATGGTGTACAAACACGCCATTTCCACCGTCGTGCCTGCGCGCAACGTGCGCCTCCATCCGCCCCAGGAGGAAGGTGGGGAGTGAGCGGCGGGGGAGGATCTCCTTGACGGCCGAGCTCCGCCGCACCCCCCTTTCCTGGGGCGATGCGCTCACGGGTGAGGAGCGCACACCCCGGGGTGGTGAAGGGGCCATCCTCGTGCATGTCCGTCTCGGAGGCGAGTCGGGAGACGAAAGCGAGTTCCGTGCCCTGGCGCGTTCCGCCGGGGCGGAGGTCGTCGCCGAGCTGCAGGCCCGCAGGGAACGCCCCGATGCCCGCAGCTTCATCGGCCGGGGCAAGGTGGAGGCGTTGCGCGATTTGTGCGCGGCCCATGAAGTCGATGTGGTGCTTTTCGATCACGACCTCTCCCCCTCACAAGAAAAAAATCTCGAACGGGCCCTGGGGCGGCGCGTCCTCGACCGCACCGGCCTGATCCTCGACATCTTCGCTCAGCGGGCTCGGTCACACGAAGGCAAGTTGCAAGTGGAACTGGCCCAATTACGGCGCCTCTCCACCCGTTTGGTCCGCGGCTGGACCCATCTGGAACGTCAGAAGGGCGGCATCGGTCTGCGCGGGCCGGGCGAGACCCAGCTGGAGACCGACCGCCGCCTCATCGGGGTGCGCATCAAACAGATCCGGCGGCGGTTGGAGCGGGTGCGTTGCCATCGTTCCCAGGGGCGGCGTGCCCGCCGGCGCGCCGAGGTTCCCACCGTCTCCATCGTGGGCTATACCAACGCCGGAAAATCCACTTTATTCAATACCTTGAGCGGTGCCGGTGTCTATGCCCGGGATCAGCTCTTCGCCACACTGGATCCCACCCTGAGGCGATTGGATCTGGAAGGGGTGGGGGCGGTGGTCATCGCCGATACCGTGGGTTTCGTGCGGGAGTTGCCCCATGAATTGGTGGCGGCCTTCCAGGCCACCCTGGAAGAGACCTGTGAGGCCGACCTGCTGCTCCATGTGGTGGATGTCTCCGACCCCGACTGGGAGAGCCGCCGCCAACAGGTTCATGCGGTGTTGCAGCAGATCGGCGCCGACGGTGTGCCGATGCTGGAGGTACGCAACAAGATCGATCGTTGTCCCGGGCTGGAGGCGCGCATCGATACCGATGAGGCCGGGAGGCCCCGATGCGTGTGGCTCTCGGCCCATGAGTCGGACCACATGCCCTTGCTGTATCAGGCCCTGGGCGAGTGCCTCGGTGGTGGGGTGCGCCATTGCACCGTGCGCCTGCCCTTCAGCGCCGCCGCGGCCCGTTCCCGTCTCTATCGCCATGGGTTGGTGATGGAAGAAACCGTGGAGGGGGAGCGAGGGTGGCGCCTGTCGCTCGCTTTGCCCGCCAATGTCCGGGCTGATCTGCTGCCCCCCGAGGCAGAGCTGCTGGAGGGGGGGGCGGGCGAGGTTTCCCTTGCGACCGGGGGGCGGGAACCCTAAAATCGCCACTCGCTCCGTGCGCGAGGCACACATCTCCCGCACGGCTTCGTCGCGCTTGCAGCCCTGTTCGCCGGTGCGGCGGATCGACAAATTCACTAAAGATTCAGGAGCGCTACATGGTCTGGAACGAGCCTGGCGGTTCCGGGGGCAAAGATCCCTGGGGCGGCCCCGGACAGAACCAGGGGCCGCCGGACCTGGACGAGGCGATCAAGAAACTCCAGCAGCGCCTTTCCGGTATCTTCGGAGGCAAGGGCGGCGGAGGCGGTGGCCAGGGGCAGGGAGGCGCCGGTGGGCGTGCGGTGGGCTTTGCCATCGTGGTGCTCCTCGGGCTGTGGGCCCTCTCCGGCATCTACATCATCGAGCCGGCGGAGCGGGGGGTGGTCACCCGTTTCGGTGCCTACGTCGAGACCACCATGCCCGGGCCGCACTGGCACTTCCCCTATCCCATCGAGCAGGTGGAAGTGGTCAATGTGGACAACATCCGCACCGTGGAGATCGGTTATCGTTCCGGCGGACGGGCCAAGGCCGGTGGCTCGGTGCCCAGCGAGTCGTTGATGCTCACCCAGGACGAGAACATCGTCGATGTCCAGTTCGCCATCCAGTATCAGGTCAAGAATCCCCGCGACTACCTGTTCAATGTGCGCAATCCCGATGCCACCCTGCAGCAAGTGGCCGAGAGCGCCATTCGTGAAGTGATCGGCAAGTCGAAGATGGACTTCGTGCTCACCCAGGGACGCAGCGAAATCTCCGATCGGGTGGAGAACATCATCCAGACGGTGCTGGACCGTTACGGCGCCGGTTTGATGATCAGTAGCGTCAACATGCAGAGCGCCCAGCCGCCGCGGGAAGTGAAGGCTGCCTTCGATGACGCCATCAAGGCGCGAGAAGACGAACAACGCTTGAAGAACGAAGCCGAGGCCTACGCCAACGAAGTGATTCCCAAGGCCCGGGGCGCCGCGGCTCGCATGCTGGAAGAGGCCAGCGCCTACAAGGAGCGGGTGGTGGCCCAGGCCGAGGGTGAGGCGAACCGCTTCGAATCCCTGCTGGCCGAGTACAAGCGGGCGCCGGAAGTGACCCGTGAGCGTCTCTACCTGGAGTCGGTGGAGGCGGTGCTCGCCAAGAGCGGCAAGGTGGTGGTGGATGTGGAGGGCGGCAACAACCTGCTCTACCTGCCGTTGGACAAGCTGGGCATGGGGGGAGAGTCCCGTCGTCTGGTGCCGGGAACGGTACCGAGCATGAGCCCACCGCAAATGCAGAGCTTGCCGCAGCGCAGCGGGAATTCCGACCTGCGCCGCCGTGACAACCTGCGCAGCAGGGAGAGACCGTGATGGCCCAGTTGAAATTCATCGGAATCATCCTGGTCGTGGTGCTGGTGATCGGTTCCTTCTCGGTGTTCACCGTGGACGAGCGAGAGAAGGCGATCATGTTCCGCCTGGGTGAGATCGTCCGCACCGACTACGAGCCGGGATTGCACTTCAAGATGCCCCTGGTGAACAACGTGCGGAAGTTCGATGCCCGTATCCTCACCATGGATGCGCCCCCGGAGCGCTACCTCACCAGTGAAAAGAAGAACGTCATCGTCGATTCCTTCGTCAAGTGGCGCATCAAGGACGTGGGCAAGTACTACACCACCATGGGCGGGGACGAGAGCCGTGCCGCCATGCGTCTGGCGCAGATCATCAAAGACGGCCTACGCGGCGAGTTCGGCAAGCGCACCATCCAGGAGGCGGTCTCTGCCGAGCGCTCGCAGATCATGGAAGTGCTGCTCGCCCAGGCCGGCAAACAGGCCGAGGCCTTCGGTATCGAGATCGTCGACGTGCGCATCAAGCGCATCGATCTGCCGCCGGAGGTGAGTTCCTCGGTGTACCGGCGCATGGAGGCCGAGCGGGCACGGGTGGCGGCGGAATTCCGCTCCCGGGGCGCCGAGGCGGCCGAGCGCATCCGCGCCGATGCCGACCGCCAGCGGGAGATCATCCTCGCCGAGGCCTATCGCGACGCCCAGACCATCAAGGGTGAAGGGGATGCCGAGGCGGCGGCCATCTACGCCCGTGCCTTCGGCAAGGACCCCGAGTTCTATTCGCTCTACAAGAGCCTGAGTGCCTATCGACGGGTCTTCGACAGTAAGGACGACATCCTCATCCTGGAGCCGGATTCGGATTTCTTCCGCTACTTCAAGAACGTCGATCCGAGCAAGCGTTGACCGCAGTGGGGCGGTCTCCGCCCCACCTGCTTCGAGAGATGAACGAGTTATGGCACACCCTGGGACTGGCGACGGCGCTCCTGCTCATTCTGGAGGGCCTGCTGCCCTTCCTGGATCCAGGGCGCTACCGGCGCTATCTGATGCGCATCCTCTCGCTGGACGAGGGGGCGTTGCGGATGGCCGGGTTGCTGGCCATCACCCTGGGTGTGCTGTTGCTCTATCTGCTGTGAGAACTCCATGAATCGAGCCGATCGTTGGGTCCTCCCCGAAGGGGTGGAGGATCTCCTTCCCGAACAGGCCGAGCGCCTGGAATGGCTGCGCCGCCAGTTGGTGGACCTGTTCCAGCGCTGGGGGTATCGCCTGGTGATCCCGCCGTTGGTGGAATACCTCGACTCCCTGCTCACCGGGACCGCCGAGGATCTGGACCTCCAGACCTTGAAAGTAGTGGATCAGCGCAACGGCCGCCTGATGGGCGTGCGCGCCGACATGACGCCGCAGGTGGCACGTATCGACGCTCACCGTATGCAGGGGGAAGGCATCAACCGGCTGTGTTACATCGGCCCGGTGCTGCTCGCCCGTGGCCGGGCCCTGGATCCCAACCGCAGCCCGATCCAGGTGGGCGCCGAACTCTTCGGTCACCGGGGTCCGGAAAGTGACCTGGAAGTGATGGAACTGATGCTCGCCGCCCTGGAAACCGCAGGGGTGGGCGAGGTGGTGCTGGATCTGGGGCATGTGGGGCTGTTCCGCGCCCTGGCCGAGGCCGCCGGTTTTTCCACTGAACTGGAGGCGGCGGTATTCGATGCCCTGCAGCGCAAGGCCATGGCAGAGCTGGAAGGATTGCTCCAGGGTGAGGAGCCTGCGCTGTGCTCCGCCATTCTGGCCCTGGCCGACTTGGTGGGAGGGGTGGAGGTCATCCACCGGGCCCGCACGCAGCTCGGTGCCTTCGGCGAGGGAGTCATGGCGGCCTTGGACGAGTTGGAACGGGTGTCTCAGGGATTGCGGGCCCGACGCCCCGGCTTACGCCTCTCCCTCGACCTGGGGGAATTGCGTGGTTTCCATTATCACACCGGCTTGGTGTTCGCCGCTTATCGGGTCGGGGACGGTCGCGCCCTGGCATTGGGAGGGCGCTACGATCACGTGGGTGAGGTGTTCGGCCGCGCCCGCCCGGCCACCGGTTTCAGCATGGACCTGCGTCAGCTGGTGGAGTGCAGTGCCCTTTCGCTTTCCCAATCTCGCCCGATATGCGCTCCCTGGTCGGACGATCCGGCCCTGCATCACCACGTGCAGGCGTTGCGGGCCCAGGGGCGGACGGTGGTGTTCGTCCCCGCCGCGCAGATGCCCACCCAAGGAGTGCGTCTGGAACGCGTCGCCGGGCAGTGGCGCCTGATCGAAGAAGATGAAGAGAATTTCACCTCATGAGTAGACACGTCATCGTCGTAGGGTCCCAGTGGGGGGATGAAGGCAAGGGCAAGATCGTCGATCTGTTCACCGAACGGGTGGGCGCGGTGGTGCGCTTCCAGGGGGGGCACAATGCCGGCCACACCCTGGTGGTGGGCGAGCGCAAGACGGTGCTCCATCTCATTCCCTCGGGGATCCTGCGCGAAGGGGTGATGTGTCTCATCGGCAACGGCGTGGTGCTCTCGCCCGCTGCCCTCATCGAGGAGATGGAGATGTTGGAGCGCGAAGGCGTACCGGTGCGTCAACGGCTGCGCATCTCCGAGGCCTGCCCGTTGATCCTCCCCTACCACGTCCGCCTGGACCGGGCGCGGGAGAAGGCGCGGGGCACGCGGGCAATCGGCACCACCGGCCGCGGCATCGGGCCGGCCTACGAAGACAAGGTGGCCCGCCGCGCCCTGAGGCTGGAGGACTTGTTCCACCGCGAGCGCTTCTCCGCCAAGCTGGGGGAGGTGCTGGATTACCACAACTTCGTGCTGCAGAACTACTACCACGAGGAACCGGTGGATTTTCAGCAGGTCTTGGAGGAGACCCTGGCCTTCCAGGAGACCTTGGCGCCGCTGGTGGCCAACGTCCCGGACCTGCTGGAGGGCTACCGTCGTCAGGGTACCGGCGTGTTGTTCGAAGGGGCCCAGGGCACGCTGCTGGACGTGGATCACGGCACCTATCCCTACGTCACCTCCTCCAACACCACCGCTGGTGGCGCCGCCACCGGCTCGGGCGTGGGGCCGTTGTATTTCGATTACGTGCTGGGGATCACCAAGGCCTACACCACCCGGGTGGGCGCGGGTCCTTTTCCCACCGAGCTGATGGACGAGATGGGCGAACTGCTGGCGCGCCGCGGTCACGAATTCGGTTCCACCACCGGTCGTCCGCGCCGTTGCGGTTGGTTCGACGCCGTGGCCCTGCGCCGCTCGGTGCAGATCAACAGCATCAGCGGGCTGTGCATCACCAAACTGGATGTGTTGGACGGCCTGGACAGCATCCGCCTGTGCGTGGGTTACCGCCTCGACGGCGAGGTGCGCCGTTCCTTGCCGGTGGGCGCGGAGACCCTGGCCGCTTGCGAACCGGTGTACGAGGAGCTGCCCGGCTGGAAGGCCTCCACCGTGGGCGTCACCGACTATGCCGACCTACCGGTGGAGGCGCGGCGGTATCTGGAGCGAATCGAGGAATTGGTGGGGGTCCCGGTGGACATCATCTCCACCGGGCCGGAGCGCAACGAGACTATCGTGCGCCGCGATCCCTTCGCGTGAAGGGTAAAGAAAAACGGCCGGGGCGTCGCGCCACCGGCCGTTTCGGATATGGTGCCGAGGAGAGGACTTGAACCTCCACGGGGTTTCCCCCACTAGTACCTGAAACTAGCGCGTCTACCAATTCCGCCACCTCGGCAGGTGGTGGGCCGAAGGCCCGTCGGAGACGCGCAAATTTACCATGGAGAACTGATTTGTCAACGAAGAAAAAGCGCATCGAGGAAGATCCCAACTTGGCCAAGGAGGCCGAGCGCTACGAGCGCCCCATTCCCAGCCGGGAATTCATCATGCAGACCCTCGAGGAGGCCGGCCGTCCCCTCACCCAAGAGGCCATCGCCGAGATCTTCGACCTCAGCGACGAGATCGACCTGGAGGCCCTGCGTCGGCGCCTGCGGGCCATGGAGCGTGACGGCCAGCTCATTCGTGATCGACGCGGCCGTTACGGTCTCGTCTCCCGGATGGACTTGGTGCGGGGCCGGGTCATCGCCCACCCCGACGGCTTTGGTTTCCTGGTCCCCGAGGAGGGTGGAGACGATCTCTTCATCAGCGCTCGTCAGATGCGGGGGGTGATGCATGGGGATCGCATCGTCGCCCGGGTGGCCGGGGTGGATCGGCGGGGTCGGCGGGAGGCCGCCCCGGTGGAAATCCTGGAACGGGCCCATCAGCGCCTGGTGGGGCGTTATCACTATGAACACGGGGTGGGTTTCGTCACCCCCAGCAACCCCCGGCTCACCCAGGACGTACTAGTGCCCGAGGAGATGCGAGACAGTGCCAAAGACGGCCAGATCGTGGTGGTGGAACTCATCGAACAACCCTCCTGGCGGGCCCAGCCCATCGGGCGGATCGAGGAGGTGCTCGGTGAACACATGGCCCCGGGGATGGAGATCGACGTGGCTATCCGGGCCTATGAGATCCCCCACGAATGGCCCGCCGAAGTGGAGGCCATGGCCCGGCGGATCCCCGAAGAGGTCCCCGAGGAGGCCAAACAGGGGCGGGTGGACCTGCGCGATCTACCCCTGGTCACCATCGACGGCGAGGACGCCAAGGATTTCGACGACGCGGTGTATGTGGAAAAGAAGGGCCGGGGCTGGCGGTTGATCGTCGCCATCGCCGACGTCGCCAGCTATGTACAGGTGGACGATCCCCTCGATCAGGAGGCCCGCAAGCGGGGCAACTCGGTGTACTTCCCCGGGCGGGTGGTTCCCATGCTCCCCGAGGTGCTCTCCAACGGCCTGTGCTCCCTCAACCCCCGGGTGGACCGCCTGTGCATGGTCTGCGAGATGGAGGTCACCTACGGGGGTAACGTCAAGTCGGCCCGGTTCTACGAGGGGGTGATGCGCTCCCACGCCCGCCTCACCTACACCGAAGTGGCGGCGATGGTGGTGGATGGCGATCCCGAGTTGCGTCGCCGTCACGCCGATCTGGTCCCCCACCTGGAGGAAGCGCACCGGCTTTATCAGGCCTTCCGCAGCCGCCGGGAGAAGCGTGGGGCCATCGACTTCGACACCGTGGAGACCAAGATCGTCTTCGACGATCAGGGCAAGATCGCCGAGATCGTCCCCGTGGAGCGCAACGACGCCCACAAGATGATCGAGGAATTCATGATCGCCGCCAACGTGGCCACCGCCCATCACCTGCTGGAGGCCGAGCTCCCGGCGCTGTATCGGGTTCACCCCGCCCCCGACCCTGACCGCATCGAGGAATTGCGCACCTTCCTGGCCGAATTCGGTCTGCGGCTCAAGGGCGGGGACCGGCCCAAGCCCAAACACTTCGCCGAATTGCTCGAAGAAGTCCGTCAGCGCCCCGATGCCCACCTCATCGAGACGGTGATGCTGCGCGGCCTCAACCCCGCGGTGTACTCGCCGGACAACGTCGGTCACTTCGGGCTGGCCTACGATGCCTACACCCATTTCACCTCCCCCATCCGTCGCTATCCCGACCTCATCGTCCACCGCGCCCTCAAACACCTCATCCACCGCCGGTCGCGGGAAGAATACCCCTACACCCGCACCGACATGCAGGCCATCGGTGAGCATTGTTCCATGACCGAGCGCCGTGCGGACGAGGCCACCCGTGACGCCACCGATTGGCTCAAGTGCGAATACATGATGGACAAGGTGGGCGAGGTCTATGACGGCCGCATC
>Ga0256839_1004641_pt1 | contig 13278 bp, 9 predicted proteins | sample 354166metaG_FD_185968 | JGI IMG/M metagenome (GOLD analysis project Ga0256839, IMG submission 185968) | Hydrothermal vent microbial communities from Mid Atlantic Ridge, Atlantic Ocean - 354-166 | ecosystem: Environmental > Aquatic > Marine > Hydrothermal vents | place: Atlantic Ocean: Mid... | reverse complement strand
TAGCCCAACTTCAGGCCTCACTGTTGGCTGAAGGCAATAATGGACCCGAAGCACACGCGTTTTCACGCCCATCGCAGGTGGAAGGTGAAGCCACCAATCGGGCCATCATGATTGCTGATATGGCCGGAGTACCGCTTTATGTGGTGCATACAAGTTGTGAGGAAGCGCACGAAGCGATCAGACGTGCCCGGCAGAACGGTAAGCGGGTCTATGGCGAGCCGCTTATTCAACATCTGACACTGGATGAAAGTGAATATGCCAATCCCGATTGGGATCATGCCGCGCGCCGCGTGATGTCGCCGCCATTTAGAAATAAGCAACATCAGGATTCACTTTGGGCTGGTTTGGCGGCGGGATCGTTGCAGGTCGTTGCGACCGACCATTGTGCCTTTACTACGACACAAAAACGCAATGGCGTGGGTGACTTTACCCAAATTCCCAACGGCACCGGCGGGCTTGAAGATCGTATGCCGATGCTGTGGACCAACGGCGTTGCCACAGGTCGTTTAACGATGAACGAATTTGTTGCCGTCACCTCGACCAACATTGCAAAAATCCTCAATTGCTATCCGAAAAAGGGTGCGATACTTGTGGGGTCTGACGCGGACATTGTCGTCTGGGATCCAGAAAAGGAAAAAACCATTACGGCAGGTACGCAACAATCTGCAATCGACTACAATGTATTCGAAGGCAAGCACGTCAAGGGCCTGCCGCGCTATACGCTGACACGCGGTGTGGTTGCGATTGAAGAAGGGGCAATCAAGACGCAGGAAGGCCACGGTCAGTTCGTTGCGCGCCAGCCATTTCAGGCGGTTAACAAGGCGCTTTCCAAGTGGAAAGAGGTGACCGCACCACGCAAGGTCGAACGCACAGGCATACCGGCAAGCGGGGTTTGATGTAAATACACTTTGAGCAATGCTGGAGGATAGTTGGATGGATGTTGGAAATACGATTTATGCCCGAGGTTTTTTCACCAAGGCGCTCTATATGAGAGGTGTTTCATCATCGGAAGTTGAAAAGAGGCTGGGCTACCGGCAGGGTCGTTTGGCGGGTGGATGGACTCTGTTGTTCATGCTTTCAAAACCCTTTCCAGGGGAGTTTCAGTTTCGAGGCTATAGTCAAACATCTGGCGGAGTATCGATGGGCCATCTGGCAAATCCGAAAGACCCCCGTAACAGCGAACAAAAACTCATTGATGATGGCTTTGATATGAAAAGCCTCAAGGGCAGAATTATAAATGAGACTTTTAAAACTGCCGGTGCCGAACGGCTGGCAAAGGTGATACCCAAAAATGGAGAGTTCGGCGATGCCGATTATCCTCCGGGTTCTGGAATTCCCCAATGGACGCTTACCAAAGAAAAAGCCTTTAAGGTGGCCGCGATTATTATGCCAGGCGAAAAATATATGGGGAACTATGAATAAGACTGAAAAAATGACCACCCCCGTTATCCAGACTGATAAACTGTCGCTGACATTTGAAACCAACGATGGGCCGGTTCATGCGTTGAGCGATATTGACCTCACCATCAATGAGGGCGAGTTTGTCTCGTTCATCGGCCCGTCTGGTTGCGGTAAAACCACCTTGCTCAGAGTGATTGCTGATCTTGAGCAGCCCACCGGCGGTGAAATCACTGTTGAAGGTGGAACACCCCGCGAGGCGCGCCTTAATCGCGCTTATGGCTATGTTTTTCAGGCCGCCGGACTTTATCCCTGGCGCACGATTGAGAAAAACATTGCCTTGCCACTTGAGGTAATGGGGTTGTCCAAACAAGAGCAGCAGGAACGCATCGCGCGTAATCTGGCGCTGGTCGACCTTGATGGTTTTGAGAAAAAATACCCCTGGCAATTGTCCGGTGGCATGCAGCAACGCGCATCAATTGCCCGTGCGCTGGCGGTTGAACCTGATATGCTGTTGATGGACGAACCGTTTGGCGCACTGGATGAAATTGTCCGTGATCACTTAAACGAGCAACTATTGCTGCTTTGGGCCAAGACTAAAAAGACAGTTGTGTTTGTCACTCACTCGATCCCCGAGGCGGTGTTTCTGTCGACAAGAATCGTCGTCATGTCGCCGCGTCCGGGGCGTATTCACGAGATCATTGATTGTGATCTGGGTGATGAGCGCCCGCTGGAAATCCGGGAAACAACAAAATTTCTCGAAATCGCCCATCAGGTGCGCGAAGGCCTGCGATTGGGGCATTCCTATGATGAGTGATGTCACAATTGAAGTTTGGACTTTCCTAGAGAGCGATTCAGAATGCTAACCACTCTCTCCAAAGGCTCAACTATCCCCATTCTCACCATCACCGCCGCAATCATCGTATTTTGGTATGCATGCGTTGTCTGGCTCAATGCGCCGTTTGAGCGCGATCAGGCCGAGCGCGCTAATGCGGAAATCACCTTTAGTCAGATATTATCCAAGACGATGGAGCAAAAGCGCCCGGTATTGCCGGCCCCGCATCAGGTGATTGTTGAAATCTGGAATACTACAGTGATGAAAAATGTCACTTCCAAGCGCAGCCTCGTCTATCATGCGTGGATTACCCTTTCATCCACCTTGCTGGGTTTTGCTTTTGGCACCCTGTTGGGTATTGCCCTTGCCGTTGGCATTGTCCATTCGCAGACGCTGGATAAAAGCCTGATGCCGTGGATCATCACCAGTCAAACGATCCCCATATTAGCAATTGCGCCGATGATTATCGTGGTGTTGAACGCTGTGGGCATTCAGGGCTTGCTGCCCAAGGCGTTTATCTCGATGTACCTGTCGTTTTTCCCGGTGGCGGTTGGTATGGTTAAAGGCTTGCGTTCTCCCGATATTATGCAGCTTGATTTAATGCACACCTATAATGCCTCTAAAGCGCAACTATTCTGGAAGCTGCGCTGGCCCTCATCCATTCCGTTCCTGTTTACCTCGTTGAAGGTTGCGATTGCCGCATCATTAGTCGGCGCTATTGTTGGTGAATTGCCAACCGGTGCAATTTCAGGCCTTGGTGCACGGTTGCTGGCTGGTTCCTATTACGGTCAGACCATTCAAATATGGTCGGCACTGTTCATGGCGGCATTTTTAGCCGCAACACTTGTATGGCTGGTCGGAGTGATTGATCGCCGTGTCCTCAAGCAGATGGGGATGGCGCAATGAGTGATCGTTTGAAAATTGCAGCAGCAGCGATTGCAGTATTGCTGATCTGGCCATTTAGCAAATTTGTCTTTGCCCATCTGAAATCTGATGGCATGTCCTGGAACGGAGGCTGGGTGGCGGTGATCATTGTCTGGCTGCTTGCATGGTTTGCAGTCAGCCAACTTTCCAATATTAACTTTCGCCAAAAACCTATCGGGTTATTTATTGGCCTGCTTATTCCGGCAGTCTTCGGACTTACATTACTATTCCTTTGGGAAGTTCTGACCCGCGGGCTTAGTGTGCCGCCGATTCTTTTGCCACCGCCCAGCCAGATTGGCGTACGGATTACAAATTCACTTCCCATTTTGGCAGCTGATTTCCAACAGACTTTCAAGGCTGTTTTGTTCGGCTATGTTGTCGGTTGCGCTACCGGCTTTGCCATTGCAGTTCTGGTCGATCGCTCGCCTTTCATGCGTAAGGGGCTAATGCCGATCGGCAATCTGGTTGCGGCCTTGCCGATTGTCGGCATGGCACCAATTATGGTTATGTGGTTCGGGTTTGACTGGCAGTCTAAGGCGGCTGTGGTCATTGTCATGACCTTCTTCCCGATGCTGGTGAATACGGTTGCCGGTCTTTCAACCGCAGGCCATATGGAGCGTGACCTGATGCGCACCTATGCATCGAACTATTGGCAAACTCTGTTTAAGCTGCGCCTGCCTGCCGCTTTACCGTTCATCTTCAACGCGTTAAAAATTAATTCCACACTGGCATTGATCGGTGCAATTGTGGCAGAGTTTTTCGGAACCCCGATTGTTGGTATGGGATTTCGCATCTCGACCGAGGTTGGCCGGATGAATGTGGATATGGTTTGGGCAGAAATCGCTATGGCCGCTTTGGCCGGTTCGTTATTTTATGGGCTTATAGCTCTGATAGAAAGAAGATTAACATTCTGGCATCCATCCTATAGATAGGAGCCAGAACAAACGTATTTTCAAAACTGAAGGTACATAACAAGGGAGAACGAAATGAAAAAAGCAATCGCATTAACGCTTGGCGTTGCCATGTCACTTATAGCAGGTGCCGCCGTGGCGCAGGAAAAACTGACCCTGCAATTGAAATGGGTGACCCAGGCACAATTTGCCGGTTATTATGTAGCCAAGGACAAGGGCTTTTACAAAGAGGCTGGCCTCGATGTGGAAATCAAACCAGGCGGCCCGGACATTGCGCCGCCACAAGTCATCGCCGGCGGTGGTGCCGATGTAATTATCGACTGGATGCCTTCAGCGCTTGCAACCCGTGAAAAAGGCGTGCCACTTGTTAATATTGCCCAGCCATTCAAACGTTCTGGCATGATGCTGACTTGCCGCAAAGAAACCGGCATCAAAACACCTGCAGATTTTAAGGACAAAACCCTCGGCGTATGGTTCTTCGGCAACGAATATCCATTCCTTTCATGGATGAGCCAACTCGGCATTAAAACCGATGGCAGCGAAGGTGGCGTTAAGGTCTTGAAACAGGGCTTCAATGTTGACCCGCTCTTGCAGAAGCAAGCCGACTGCGTTTCCACTATGACCTATAATGAATATTGGCAGGTTATTGATGCGGGCCTTTCCGCCGACCAGCTTGTAACCTTCAAATATGAGGATGAAGGGGTATCGACACTTGAGGACGGCATCTATGTACTGGAAAAAAGCCTTGAAGACCCGAAAATGGTCGACAAGCTTGCGCGCTTCGTCAAAGCCTCAATGAAGGGCTGGGCATGGGCGCGTGATAATTCTGATGCGGCCGCTATGATTGTGTTGGAAAACGATGCATCCGGTGCGCAAACAGAAGCACATCAAAAACGCATGATGGGCGAGATCAACAAACTAACCGCTGGTTCCGATGGCACTTTGGATGTGGCAGCGGCTGAGCGCACTGTTACAACCCTCATGAAGGGCGGCTCTGATCCGGTCATTACGAAGAAACCAGTTGGTGCATGGACATCGAAAATTACTGATATGCTGAAATAGGCATTTCATACATTCGTTTTTAAATTCGGGGGGCCTTGGCCTCCCGTTTTTGTTACTCAATCGGGTTCAGACCCTAAAATTATACTTTCAGCCATTTGACAGGTTTTTACCTCAGATTCACTTGCATCGTGTAAAATCGATATTAAGTTCATAATAACACTGGATAGTTGGAGGCTGATATGAAGCCGAATAAGTTGGCAATAACAATCGCGGTTGCGTCTATGGTGGCAATCTCAGGCGGTATGCTAACAATGGCTGTGCCTGCCAAAGCCGGTTGCACTGATGCACCGGTTCCAGGAGTTGACTGGTCAAAATGCCGAAAGCGCAATGTAATTTTGAGTGAGTACAATCTTAGTGATGCCAACTTAAGTTCTGCAGATCTGTCCGGTTCGGATATTAGAAATTCAAGACTTAAATCTGCTGATCTCGCCAAGGTTATGATGAACCGTACCAATTTCAACAAGTCAGACCTTTCCGGTGCAAACTTGTCTAAGGTTGAAGGCACACGCAGTAATTTTGTTGGCGCCAAGTTGATCGGAACAAATTTCAATAAGGCTGCTATTTTTAGAGGCAATTTTTCCGGTGCATTTTTAAACGGAGCCGATTTCAGCAAGTCCGAACTTGGTCGGTCCAATTTCAGTTCTGCGGCCCTATCCAATGTGAATTTTCAATTTGCCAATATATCAAGAGTGAATTTCATTGGCGCATTGATGGATGGTGTAGACATGGGCAATGCATGGCTATATCGGGCAAGATTTCACGGCACCGACTTATCAATGGTTAAAAACCTCAAACAGAGTCAGATAGAACTCGCTTGCGGTGATCTAAAAACTAAATTGCCTGAAGCTATTGCAATGCCTGCTTCCTGGCCATGCGCAAAAGATGAGTAAACTGTAATTCAACTACGATTGGATTGATCGATGGTCGCGCTTGTAAATTTATCGGGCGGACACGGGCTATATTAAATGATAGGCTGGAATGCAATGTGATAAAATTGCAACCTTTTGATTTATAATTTCGGGAGATAAAGAACATGGACGACAACACCCTTGTTTCCGAAATTAATGAATGGTTGGCCGATCAGGCTCTTTCTGAACCCGATATAGTTGGTATGTTTGAAGGCCTTTGCCACCGGCTACATGCAATCGGTATTCCATTGGCGCGGGCACGGTTGACATGGCCCACATTGCACCCGCTATTTCAGGCAGAAACAACATTGTGGACCCGTGGAGAGGGAACCCTATTCGAGCAATTTTTACACCAGGATAAGATGAGCGACGCCTGGAATGAAAGCCCGATGAAACATATGCTTGACCATGATATTGGGATATTGCGCCGAAACCTTGATGGCCCCAACGCGTTGCTTGATTTTCCTATACTTAAGGAAATGTTGGATATGGATATGACCGACTATCTGGTTGTTTCTACCGCCTTTACCTCCAAAAACACCTACCATGCAAGCGAGCGCCGGGGAATTTTTGTTACCTGGTGCGCAGACCGGCAGGGCGGATTTTCCAACCGTGAAATCGAATCATTGCAAAAAATTCAGCGCCGCTTTGCTGTTGCCTGCAAAACTGTAGTACAGGCACGAATTTCTCATAATATTGTTGAGACCTATCTGGGGACGAAGGCCGGTAACCGGGTATTAAGCGGCGCTATACGTCGGGGAGACGGCGATACAACCAACGCCGTTGTCTGGTTTTGTGATCTGCGAAATTCTACCGCATTGGCCGATACGATGCCGGGCGATGAATATCTCAAATTACTCAATACTTATTTTGAAATGACCGCCGGGCCAGTAATAGAGGCGGGTGGTGAAGTATTGGATTTCATTGGCGATGCGGTTTTGGCTATTTTCCCGTTCGAGAATGAATGCGAAAAGAACGATGCAATTCAGGCTGCAACCACCGCCTTACACGCCTCGATGGGCCTTGCAAAAAACATCAGGGAGCAAAGGAAAGAAGACAATCTGCCGGATATCAATTTCGGTGTTGGGCTCAACGTCGGCTCTTTGGTATTTGGCAATATTGGTGTGCCCCAGCGGCTTTCGTTTTCTATTATCGGACCAACTGTCAACGAGGTCGCGCGAATTGAGACCATGACCAAAACTATTGGCAAACCAATATTAGCAACTAGAGATGTAGCGGCATATGATGCGGCTTCTTGGGAATTACTGGGTGATTTTACGCTGCAGGGTGTCAGTCAGAAAGTTGCTCTTTATACGCTAATTGACAAAGAAAAATCAGATCATCCAGTTGATATTGGCAATGCAGTGTTGAAAAATGCGGAAAATATTTTTGTTAATTAGCGACCTTTGCCGCTGTCATTTGAAAAAATGTCGGAAGCAAAAAGCGGTGCTCCAAATGTACCGCCGACAAAAAATGGTATATTATGGGTAATATCTTCGCCATCCGGTTTTTCTGGCGTACCAGATTTCGACATCAAAACGTGACCGTTCATCGCCAGGCTCCCGCGCCATAAATCTGCTTTCCCACCAATTATTGCCAGCAATCCTTCACCCTCAATCCGGCTATCTTCAAGAATTGCAATGCCATTTGCAATGTGCATTCCAATGTTCAGTTTGGTAAATTTAGTTTCTTTTGAAAGAACTTTGGTGTTGTCCAGAATGATTTCACTCTCTCCATCAATGGCAATTTCAGCGATATTGATACCTTCTAATCGACCGGATGTGGCTGTAATTGTGGCATTACCATTTAGCCTTTGAATGAGTTGTGAGGCATTTCTTCCGCGTGATTTCAAGATAAGTGATGCAGTCCCTTTCCCTGCAATTTCAATGCCTTCTGGCGCGATAAGCTTGCTCAATTGCTCCATATCAATGTCAATCAGGTTGAGCTTTAATTCACCCGTTGGAACACCATCAATTTTACTGGCCTGCAGTTGAGATTGAACCATGCCGCCAAATAATGATGCTTCGCCAATATCAAGAATTATTCCACCATCCCTGATTTGAACTGTTGCAGCCATCGATGTCAGCATAATGTCTGACAAAGTGGCCGTGTTGGCCGAAAACCGAAGATCAAGATTAAACTCGTCAATCAGTCCGATTTTGGCAATTTCAGCCTCGCTTGCTGTATCACCATCTTTGATCAGTGCCTGAAAATAGGGATCAAAAGATAGGTTCTGAAATGCCAGTGTACCAGCCAATCCCGGTCGTTTGTTTTCTGACATAGTCAGTTCCAAAAATCCGGTCCCTGTATTGCCATCCATGGAAACCGTTGCGCCCTGAAATTTTACTGTATTAGGTGTCGCTATGATATTTGAACTTACATCCAGTGCTCCAGGGGTTGAACCCGGTACCAGGTCGTAGCCGACCCATGAAAGATATTGGCGAACGGAAGGAGAAGATATTTCAGCGTTGCCGGAAAATTGTGAGGTTAAATTCATATCCGCATTGCCTTTAATATGGGCATTTAACGGATTTGAGCGAATATCCAATACGAGATCTGAGTTGCCACCAGACAAAAGATCTATCGGTCGATCAATACCTGCAGAGATTTTTACATTCTCACCTCTCCAAACCATCGACCCACTCATCTCAGCCCGCGCATTTGTATCTGGCCAGTTCAGTACAATATTGACGCTTGTGAGCATGTTCCTCTGGCCGAGACGGTCATTTTGATAGCTGATTGTACCGTTGACAATTTCGAAACGTGCAAGTTTGATGGAATCATGCGACCCGTTGGGAGCGTTCTTATTATTGATGGCCGCTGAAAGTAATTTTGATAGTGCGCCGGTACTGGAATACCAGTTGGCTTTACCTGATCTGGAAATTTTCAGATTAAACTTGGGTCTGACCAGTTTAAAATTGGCCAGTTCTGGAGTGCCAAATATGGCGGGGAATAACTTCAAACTTCCTTTCAATGAATCCATTGAGACCAAGGGCTGATTACCAAACGCATTGTCGTTTCCATCGGGGCTTTCAACAACAACATCACTCAACTTGATCCCAAGAAAGGGTATCAACGTCAATACCGGTGTGCCGCGCAGGGTAGTTTTCAGGCCGGTTAATTCTTCGATACGATGAGCAATGCGTGCTTTTACTATATCTGAAGACAATAGCCACGGTGTCGCAATAATTACGACTGCGGTAGCTGCGATCGCCACAAATGCAAAGATCAATAACAGCCGCCTCATTGCAGAACTCTCCTGCAGTGATCAAATTGTGAAGCAAGTTTTGTGGTCATATTTATCCAGTTTCAACAGGTGCAATTCGGCGATATTAAATTGCCCCCAACACGGCATTGTGTATTATCTCCAAATCTGCATCCGAAACAACATGCATCGCCCAATTAATTTCAACAAGGAAATAAATATGACCGTTGCCGAGCCATTATGGACGCCGACCGAAGAAGATATTCTGAATGGACCACTCGCCAAATTCTCAGCGACATTGAATAGACCATTTCCTACAACGCCGGTTGGTTTCGATCAATTGCACCTTTGGTCTATAGAAAATAGGAGCGAATTCTGGGGTGCCCTTTGGGATTTTTGTGGAATAATTGGCGAAAAGGGGGAAGTTTTTTTAGAGAATGGGGAGCAGATGCCGGGCGCCAGGTTTTTTCCCGAAGCAAAAATTAATTTTGCGGAAAATCTCCTGCGGCGAAAAGGTGGTGGTGTTGCTATACATTTTAAGGGCGAAGACAAGGTTGAACGCGCGCTTAGTTGGAATGAGTTGCATGATCTGGTTTCCCTGCTGCAACAAGCCTTCATCAAGGCAGGTGTAAAAAAAGGCGACCGTATTGCGGCAATGATGCCCAATGTACCGGAAACAGTTGCGGCGATGTTGGCGGCAACTTCAATTGGGGCACTGTGGTCGTCCTGCTCGCCGGATTTCGGCGAAAAAGGTGTGCTGGACAGGTTCACCCAGATTGAACCCGTATTATTCATCACCTGCGATGGCTATTGGTACAATGGTAAACAAATTGATGTGCTGGAAAAATTGAAAAAAATCACCCCTCAATTGGGTGCAAAGAAAAATATAGTAATACCCTATCTGGAAAGGGCAGATCATGTTGCCAGTGAATTGTCCAATGGGGTGACACTTGAAAACTTTATCAAAGAATTTGCTCCGGCGCCGGTAAAATTTGAGCGGCTTCCATTTGATTACCCAATTTACATTTTGTTTTCATCTGGAACAACCGGGATACCGAAATGCATCGTGCATTCGGCAGGTGGTGTATTAACACAGCACCTGAAGGAGCATCAGCTTCACAGCGGGGTTAAATCGGGTGATACTGTGTTCTATTTCACCACTTGTGGTTGGATGATGTGGAATTGGCTGGTAACGGCGCTGGCAAGCGAGGCAACGCTTGCTCTTTACGATGGTTCGCCGTTTTATCCTGATGGCAATATCTTGTTTGATTATGCCGACAAGATCGGGATTACCCAGTTTGGCACATCGGCCAAATTTATCGATGCCCTGCGCAATCAGGGCCTGCGCCCGATGGAGTCCCACAACTTATCCACTGTCCGCCTTATCGCCTCGACCGGCTCTCCGCTTGCACCGGAGAATTTTGATTTCGTATATTCCGATATAAAGTCAAATGTGCATTTGGCATCGGTCTCCGGTGGCACGGATATCGTTGCCTGCTTTGTATGTGGCGTGCCGTGGAAACCGGTATATTCCGGCGAAATTCAGGGCCCGGCACTCGGCATGGCAACAGCCGTGTGGAACGATAATGGCGAGACGGTTCAAATGGAAAAGGGCGAGCTTGTTTGTACCAAAGCATTTCCATCTATGCCGATTAAATTTTGGAATGATGAGGGCGGGAAAAAATATTCTGCCGCTTATTTCGAGCGTTTTGATAATATCTGGTGCCACGGTGACTTTGCCGAATGGAGTGAGCGCGGTGGCATGATCATTCATGGTCGCTCAGATGCAACACTAAACCCCGGCGGTGTGCGAATTGGCACGGCCGAAATTTACAATCAGGTCGAGCAAATGAGCCAGGTGCTCGAAGCCTTATGCATCGGCCAGGAGTGGGACAACGATACCAGAGTGATTTTGTTTGTGGTTTTGGCTGATGGGGTCATACTTGATGATGGTTTGATCAAAGCAATAAAAACCAAAATTCGAACAGGTGCATCCCCGCGTCATGTGCCTGCAAAAATTATCGCGGTTGCAGATATTCCGCGCACAAAGTCAGGAAAAATTACTGAATTGGCTGTTCGCGATGTTGTTCACGGACGAATAGTTAAGAATAGAGAAGCGCTGGCTAATCCTGAGGCACTGGATATTTACACAAACTTAAGCGAACTTTCGAGCTAATTGGCGGGTTTGCGCCATTCCTACAGTTAATAATTCCTTACCCAAAAATTTACCCTGGTTTAAAATGGGACGCTTCAGTGAAAGTTGTAAATATTCAGGTAAGGTTTTGTTAATGTTTTACGGGCATTATCGGCTTAACGCGAGGTTAATTGAAAGCGAACAAATCAACTTCAAACCTTAGCTATTAAATTCCCCCAAGGGAAACAGATCAGTAAGTACGATCCATCACAGCTTCTTCTTCTACTATGCGGGCCTTGTGCCCGCATTTTTTTTAAGCATAAATAAGCGTAAATCCATTATCGCTGAGTGTTAGTGTTTGTATCACTCATACGCATGAGCAGGATCACCGGCACCATGCCGATTAAAACAATGATCAATGCGGCGATCGAAGCATCTTCAAAAATAGCTAGCGAGGCCTGCTCATAAACCAGCGTGGCCAGCGTATTAAAGTCAAACGGCCTAAGCAAGATTGTGGCTGAAAGCTCTTTCATCGTATCAACGAATACCAAAAGGGCAGCAGTTGCCATCGCCTTGGCCATCAATGGCAGGTGAATTTGCCGCAAGGTTTGCCCGGCTGTTCGCCCCAATGAGCGTGCCGCCATATCAAGGTGTGGCGAAATCTTGCCAAGCCCGGATTCAAGCGAACCATGGGCAAGGGCTAAAAACCGAACCGTACAAGCGTAGATTATGATGGCCGCTGACCCGCTGATCAGTAATCCGGTCGACATATTGAAATTTTCCCGCATCAAACCATCCAGCCAATTGTCGAAATAGGCAAGTGGAAAAAGAATGCCAATGGCGACCACTGTGCCAGGCACCGCATATCCAAGTGAAGCCATACGGCCGGCCAGCCGCATAGAGTTTTTAGGAAATATCCGAGCCGCATAAACAAGTGTGAATGCGGCGATAACGGTGATCAGGGCCGTAAACCCGGCTACAAATATACTGTTGATGCTTGCCTGCAATAGCGCCTCATCAAAAAACTGTTCGAGTCGTCGGGATGATGAGTTTACCAATGCCGCAAATGGTATGATGAACCCCAGTAACACGGGGACAAGGCAGGCAAAGGTGGCGAAAATTGCCGATGCTCCGGTAAGTTTGAATTGCGAAGGTTGCTTTTGATGCCGGGTCGACGCAAAGCGCTGATTGCGGCGGGCAAAGCGCTCGATGGTGATTAGCAATATAATTATCGCCAGTGTCAGGCAGGCAATTTGGGCGGCACCCGCAAGGCTTCCCCGGTTCAGCCATGTATCATAAATAGAAAATGTCAGCGTTTGTACGCCCAATATTTCCACAGCCCCAATGTCGTTCAGAGATTCCATGAGGGCAACCGTAACGCCTACCACAATTGCAGGGCGGGCCATCGGCAGAGCTATACGACGAAACATTCGCATTGGCCCTGCACCCAGCGATCGCGCCGCTTCCAGTATGTTGGCACCCTGCATCAAAAACACCAGCCGGGTGGTTAAATATACATAAGGAAAAAGTACCATTGTCATTACAAAGATGGCGCCAGGCAAAGAGTTGAAATCAAAGAACCAATAGTCGCGCTGCGATGTAAAACCGAAAATAAACCGAATGAATGTTTGAACCGGGCCGGTATAATCCAGTATCTCGATATAGATATAGGTTACGATATAAATCGGCATGGCCAATGGTAAAACCAGCAACCACTGCAGCAATTTGCGCCCGGGGAAATGGCACATGGATGTGAGCCATGCCGTTCCAACGCCAATAATAGCGGTGCCAATACCAACTCCGACCATCAGCAAAAAAGTTGTAATGATCGAATGCGGCAGTACATTTTCGATCAGATGCGACCAGACACCATCGGAATTACCGCTGGCAAGAAAGATCAA
>Ga0256839_1004640_pt1 | contig 13282 bp, 8 predicted proteins | sample 354166metaG_FD_185968 | JGI IMG/M metagenome (GOLD analysis project Ga0256839, IMG submission 185968) | Hydrothermal vent microbial communities from Mid Atlantic Ridge, Atlantic Ocean - 354-166 | ecosystem: Environmental > Aquatic > Marine > Hydrothermal vents | place: Atlantic Ocean: Mid... | reverse complement strand
CCCCACGGCGGTGATCAGGTTCTGGATCCGGTACGCTTCTGCGTCGATCTCGAGCCGCTCCCGCTCCTTTCCCGCTCGGGCCAGCTCGCGGAAGGCATCCACGACCTCCAGAGGGGGATGGACGTCCTGGAGAGTGACCGCCACAACCCGGATCGGCAGGCCGTAGGTGTGGACCCGCTGTTCGATCAACCGCGCCGCCTCCAGCTCTACCGCGTGCCGTCCCTTGGTGAGCAAATCACTGAAGGGACGGGTTGCCGCAAGCTCGCGAAGGATCTCTTCACTCACGAACCGCACGACGTCGTCGGGAAAGCGGACCCGATAGAGGAAGGCCCCCACCACGGGCGCGACTTTCTCCGGGTTCATCTGGGCAGGATCACCCACATCAAGCTGGTACTGGACGGTGGCCGTCAGTTCCAGCAACCGGTTGTCGCCCGTGAACATTAGAGCCTCGTCCTCCATCCGTTCCATGAACCCCTCACGGTGGGGGCTGTCCCACTCGATGGCAACGGGCCGTACGGTGCGCCGTGCTGCGCGCCTGCGAAACCCGATCTCGACGGCACGTACCTGCGCCACTCGCACGCGGTCCACAACTTCGAACGGGTAGGGCAGCCGATAGTGCAAACCAGGGGGCAACACGGTTACGAACTCACCGCAGCGGCGCACTGCCCCAACCTCTTCCGCACCGATCCACGTCAGGCCGGACAGAACATACGCTCCGACCGCAGCAGCTACCGCCCCCCAGGCCAGTCGCTTCCGACGGCTTGCGACCCACTGCACCAGTGGATAGACGAGGTCCGCCAACCGCACCGTCCATCGCGCCAGGGCATTCTCGACCTGGCCGAGCACCGACCGTTCCCAGCGGTCAAACCAGAGCAAACGGACGGCGTTGCACAGCACCAGGAAGGAGCCGATCTGGTGCGTGATGGCCGCTCCGATCGGTCCCAACACCTCCTCTGCCGATAGCAAAATGGCCCCCGCGTTCAGGCCGAACGCGAAGACAAGGATGTTCTGGCGAATCACCCGAACTACCGCCCGACTGAATCGGATTAGCTCAGGCAGGGGCTTGAGCGGTTCCCCCATCAGCACGAGGTCACCCGCCTCGGCAGCGATGTCGGTACCGACGCCTCCCAGAGCAAGCCCGGCATCAGCAATGGCAAGCGACGGAGCGTCGTTGATTCCATCGCCAACCATGCCCACACCGGGCAAAGAACGGCGTATCTTCAGCTCGTCCAGCTTGTGTCGGGCACGATGGCGCACCTCGTCCCGCCAGCGTCGGATCCACTCCGCCTTGTCGGCCGGCAGCATCTCCGCCTCGTACCTGTCTACCCCCACAAGACGCGCCACCTTCTCAGCCACCGGACGCCGGTCGCCGGTGAGCAACACGATCTCTCGAATGCCCAGATGGCGCAGCTCGTGAACGACCTCGTGAGCCTCGGCCCGTACCGTGTCCTCCGCACCGAAAGCCCCCACCACCTGGCCATCCACGGCCACGAGCAGCGCGGTTTGACCGAGAGCATCGAGTTCCTGGAGGATCGGCTCGACGTCGGCCAGGCGGCCAATGCCCCGCTCAAGCAGCAGCCTGCGATTGCCCACCAGGACGCGCTTACCCGACGGCTGGACAGTCGCCTCCACGCCCGCGCCTGGATAGGCCTGGAAATCGGACACCTCCGGGATGCTCAGGCCCCGCTTCTGGGCCTCGGCCACGATCAAGCGGCCCAGGTGGTGTTCGCTGAGCTGCTCGACAGCGGCTGCAAGGCGAAGCAACTCGTCTTCGGTCCACCCCGCCAGCGGGCGTATGGACGCCAGCCGCAGACGGGCCTCCGTCAGAGTGCCGGTCTTATCGAACGCCATGTACCGCACCGTGGCCAGACGCTCGATCGCCTCGCTTCCCTTCATCACGACGCCACGCCGGGCCATCCAGGCCACGGCCGCCATCGACGCCGCCGGCGTGGCCAGGATCAGGCCGCAGGGGCAGGCGACAACCAGCACGGCGAGGGTGGGCATCCAGTTCAAGTTCTTCCAGGAGGGTGTGCCCCAATTGGTGTAGATCAAGGTCAGGAGCGCCGCCGTCAGGACTGCCGGCAAGAACAGCCTGGCGTACCGGTCCGCCGCACGCTCGATGGGGGCCTTACGGAGCTGCGCCTCCGTAACAAGCCGGATGACCTGGCCGAGCGTCGTCTCCTCCCCCACACGTTCCGTACGAACCCGGACGGCGCCGTACTGGTTCATGCTCCCGGCGAAGATCTTGTCCCCCTCCACAACGTCCACCGGTAAGCTCTCGCCCGTCAGCGCGCTCTGATCCACCGTGGTGCGGCCTTCGATCACCACACCGTCGACCGGTACCCGCTCGCCCGGCCGCACCACCACAATGTCGCCCGGCGTGACTTCGTCGATCGGAACCTCCGTCTCCCGACCGTCCCGAACGACCCGCGCCGTTCGTGGGCTCAGTTCGAGAATCTTGCGGAGCTCGCGGTGCGCCCGCTTGAACGTGATCGCCTCCAGGCACTCCCCAAACATGGCGATGAACGCCACCTCTGCTGCAACCCAGTACTCACGGAGCAGCAGGGCGGCGAGCATGGCGATCGCCAGCGCGATGTCGGCGCCGATGTTGCCCTCCAAAAGGCCCACGATCGCGCCGTAAACGATCCGCGTGCCGCCGATCAAAGCGGCGATCAGAGCGAGGTCATAACCGAACGGGCGCTGCCACGACGTCCAGCCAAGCCAGCGGAAGAGCAGGTCCGCCGCAATCAGCAGACCAACCACCGCCGTGGTCACGTACAGCGTTCGGAACGACGGTAGCTCCAGCGCTTCGCGTGGATCTACCTTGTGCTGCATGTGCATGATCGGCTGCCTCCGACAGGGAGCCCGGCAGTCGGGTGGGCTTCGCAACCTGGCCGGGCCTCAAGCCCAATTCTACCGTCGCGCAGCAGCACCGCTGCACCGCGTACGGACCGGAAACGCCGTTCTAATCGAATGAGCGCCTCTTCCGCTCTTCCCGCTCACACCGCCCGAGAGGACGGCCGGCCCATCCATGCCCCCCGGTGCCGAGGCTAGCAAGACAGCGCAGAACTCCCACATGCCCCCTTCCGTGCGGCACTTCTCTGGCTAACGGTCCGCTGCTCATCGTCTGGCCCCCACGTCTAGCCCCCACGCGAAGGCGCGCCTGCTGCCAATGTGCCCCCGTCCAGCATCCGTTCGGGCGATTCGGTCCACCACCGCTTTCAGCGGCCCGCTTCTCCTGGCGGCAACGGCGCCTCAGACAACCGCTGTCGCAAGCCCAACACCTCCGGCAGCCCCAACAACCGCTTCACCTCATCGAACGTCAGCATCTGATCCGCCAGAGTGTCCACCCGCCCCCGGGTGCTCAGTTCCTCGGCAAGCCGTCGCATCGCCGCCCCGGTGACCAACAAGCTCGCAATCGGGTAAACGGCGATCTTGTAACCGAGCTGCTCCAATTCATCGGCGGGTAGGATCGGCGTAAGGCCGCCCGTCAACATGTTGATCAGCATCGGGTGCCCCACAAGGCGCGGGATGGCACGAACTTCCTCCTCCGACTGCGGAGCCTCGATGAAGCACACATCCGCCCCCACCTCCGCATACAGCCTGGCCCGCTCGACCGCTTGCTCGAACCCCTCCACGGCGCGGGCATCCGTTCGGGCAACGATCACGAAGTCGTCGTCGTTGCGCGCGTCGAGAGCAGCCCTGAGCTTCAGCACCATGTCGTCGGCCGGGATGAGCTGCTTTCCCTGGAAGTGACCACACCGCTTCGGAGTGACCTGGTCTTCGAGCAAAATTCCCGCCGCCCCGGCCTTCTCAAACAGACGGACCGTTCGGACCACGTTGTGTAGATCTCCATGGCCCGTGTCCCCATCAGCCACAACAGGGATATCTACCGCATCGCAGATCCTGGCCACCTGATCGGCCATCTCGGTGAGCGTCAGAAAGCCGACATCGGGAAGGCCGAGCAGGGAGGCTGAGCTTCCGAACCCGCCCACGAACACGGTTTCCAGCCCCGCAGCCTGCACGATCTTCGCCGTGAACGCATCGTGAGCTCCAAGCGATCTGACCAACCCATTCCGGCGGAGTAGCTCCCGCAACCGCTGTCCAGGACTCATAGTACACTCCTCAGTCTTACCGTTTGTACACAACCCGCGGACTGCAACGCCAGGTTCCCCGTCTGGTTAGCGTTGCCCCCTGACCGCCCCAGAAGAAAAAGGGGGCCGACCGGGGCCAGGAGCGGCTCCCGGCAGCTTGTCACCGTTCCCCCTCCACAGGTACCTCCTGCAGCTCCACGTCGTCCTGGCAGCAGGGACAGCGCCCGGGAGTAAACGTGGTGATCGCACAGGTGTTACACCAGTAACAGATCCGAAACCGCTTGCCCTGTTTCACGGTCCATGCGTCCAGCAGCCGAACGTAGGGCATCGCCTTGTAGCGGTAGACCTTCAGCACGACCGGCCGATCCTGGACTCGGCGGTCCATGAAGAAAAACCTCGAGCGATCGTCGCGCAGGAGGGGTACAGCACCGCCGTCTTCCATCTCCAGAACCACCTGACTGTCCCCTTGTTCGCGGTCGATCGCGATTCCGTACCTCCGCTGCAGGTACACAGAAAGAGGAACCACTCGGCCCGACAGCTCCTCGATCGTTGGCTGCTCCGGCTTCTGCCGAGCTGCGGACGATAACGCCACCAGCACTGCGCTCGCAGCAAGTGACAAAGCAGTTCGCTTGCCCATGGTTGCCCCCTTGCGCTGCCGTTGAGAACGCCCGATTCTTAATGCTAGTCCGCCATCGCACGGCTGCGGTGGCCGGCAGCTCGACAGCCCCGTGCGACTACAGCCCGTCGAACCCCGCCGGCGGCAACCGGCAGCGGTGAGCTTGCCCCAGCCCCCTCTTGCGCGCGGCCGTAGCTGATCTCCCCGTGGTCTCGCTATCTCGTGAGTCTGGCACAGTTCTGGCCGACTGCACTGCCGGTTACGAAGCAGGGAAGAGCTCACGGAAACCGTGGCAGCCGTTTGTAGAGCTCCTGTCCAAACGCTTCCACCCTGCACCGCTCCTCCGGGCTCAGCGGCCTCCAATCCTCCAGCAAGGACAGGTTCTGTTCGAGTTCCGCTCTTCCGTTGGGGGCCGACAGGGCTACGGAAACTCCTGGTTCGGCAAGCACGTAACGGAGGCACTCCACTGCAGATAGCGGCACGAGGCCCGGGCGGGCGCGTATTGGTCGCAGAAGTTGCCCCCATCGAGTCACGGTGAATGCCACGACCGGGATCCCCTGCTCCAGAGCCACCGGTAGCACGTCGCGCCGTGCGCCGGTGTGAGCCGGATTGAAACGGACCATGAGAAGATCCAGCTCGCCCGTTCCACATGCCCACGCGGCCAGCTTCCGGTTATGCGTGGTCATGCCAATCGCACGCACGACCCCCTCCGCGGCCAAACGGCGCATCACCGGATGAGCGTGGGCGAGGATTTCCTCCAGTTCGCGTCTGGACTGCACGTAGTAGTAGGTGACGACGTCGATGTAATCGGTGCCGAGTTGCCGGAGCGTCCGTTCAACTGCTCTCGATGCGTCGTCGGCCGTCTGGACGTCCAGTTGCACCGCCAGCACGACGTCGCGCCTCCTTTTGCCCAGGTTCCGGGCGGCCGCGGCCAACCCGTCCTCATGGCCACACCAGTTCCAGTAGTTCACACCGCGTTCGAACGCATACCAGACATCATCCTCATCCAAATGGGTGTTCCCTCGCGTCGCCAGCCCCAGGCGGCACACGGCACCTATGCGGGGAAGATCGACACATCGGGCCATCTGGCTCGCGTTCGCCGCCGCGTCAGTCAACAGGAACCTCCTCTTGGCTGGTTCGTGGCGAGAAGATGTTCGGTGTTCCCATCTCCATTTTCGGGGGTTAACAGGGCCAATAGGCCAGGACCGGCGACAGTCAGGTGTTCCGCCGGGCGGCGCGCCGTCGCGGCGGTACCTGCGGCGGCACGATCTGCGGCCGACTGGACCTCCCGGAGAGCGCAAGGCAGCTACGCGCCATCCTCGCTCCCAGCCTTAGCGTAAGCGGCGCGCCTGGGGCGAGCAGAGCCGAGGTTAAACTTAGAAGAAACCCCGCGGACCTGGCAAGCTGTGAGTGACAACCGTGCTTCCAACACCGCTTCCCTTCCCGTTCAACCTGGCGTCGAAATGGTCCATGCGTGGCTTCGCCGGGTGCTTCGTTGCCCTTCTGCTCGTCCTGCTCTCGCTCCCCAGCGCCCACGGTCAGCCCCCTAAGGGTGGGCGGGTTCGTTCGCCCTTGTCCCCCGCCGAGGCGCTCCGTTCGTTCCAGATCGAACCCGGCTATCGGATCGAACCGACGGCTGTTGAACCGGACGTCGTGGACCCGGTGGCGATCGCTTTCGACGAACGTGGTCAGCTCTGGGTCGTGGAGATGGGCGATTATCCCACGGGCGAGCGGGGAGAAAGCCGAATCAAGATCCTCCACGATCCGGACGGCGACGGTCGCTATACACTCCGCACCGTCTTTGCCAGCGGACTTCGATTTGTGCACGGAGTCCTCCCGTGGAAGGATGGCGCCATCGTCACAATGGCCCCCTATATCCTTTTTCTTCGCGACACCGATGGCGACGGTCGTGCCGACAGCAAGGAGGTCTGGTACCGGGGATTTGCCGCTCAGAACCCCCAGTTACGGGTCAACCACCCGACCTTTGCTCTGGACAACTGGGTGTATGCTGCCAACGGTCTTCGCGGAGGCCAGGTCGTGGACGCGCGGCGTAGTGGAGCTCCTGTCGTATCGCTGCGTGCTCGCGACTTCCGGTTTGACCCCCTGAGCGGCCGCTACGAAGCCGTGGCCGGCAACGGGCAGTTCGGGCTCACTTTCGACGAGTGGGGCCATCGCTTCATCTGCTCGAACCGGAACCACATCAAGCAGGTTGTTCTCGAACTGAAGTACCTGACGCGCTTCGCGTATCTCCCCGTTACCGTGGCGGACGTGGACATCCCCGATCACGGAGCCGCGGCGAAGCTTTTCACGATCAGCGGGAACTGGACGACGTCGAACCTGCACCGGGGTACGTTCACCGCGGCATGCGGCATCTGTGTCTACGTGGGTGGACGGCTTTCCGCCCTACGCGGGAGCAGTTTCACGTGCGACCCGACGGCGAACGTCGTGCATCGTGATGTGTTGACCGGTGACGGCCCGGTATTTGTGGCCCGTCGGGAGCCGAAGGACCGTGAGTTCCTGGCGTCGCCGGACAACTGGTTCCGGCCGGTGAACCTGGCCAACGGGCCGGACGGCGCCCTGTACGTGGTCGATATGTACCGTGCTGTGATCGAGCATCCTGACTTCATGCCGCCCGAGCTGCGGCGGCGGCCCGATCTGTATGACGGCAACGACCGTGGCCGGATCTGGCGAATCAGGGCAGCAGACGGGTCCGCATGTCGTCCCGACTACCCCCTGCCGTTGCCGGAGGACGTGTCTCCCGTCACCTTGCTCGAAAGCAGGAACGGTTGGTGGCGGCGGCTCGGCCAGCGCCTTATCGTGCAGGAGCAACGCCGCGACCTTGAAGAGGAGATCCGGAAGTTGGCCCGTTCGGCCCCCCTGGCGGAGACCAGAGTGCAGGCGCTTTGGACGCTGCAGGGCATCGGTCGGCTGACTGCGGACGACGTATGCCGGGGCCTGGATGATCCCCACCCCAGGGTCCGTGAAAACGCGTTGCGTCTGGTGGAGACCCTGGGTGCGCCGAGCGAGCTACGCGAGCCCACGGTAGCGCGACTGGGCGATCCCTCCGCTGCCGTCGTATTCCAGGCAGTGCTGACCTCAGGGGAGTACCCCGATGTTCCAGTGAGCGCCTATGCAGATGTACTGCGACGGTTTCCCGACGACGGATGGATGCGGCTTGCCGTGGGCTGTTCCGCAGGGGACAGAGCGTGGCCGCTGATTCGCGCCCTGGTAGCGGGGTCTTCTGCGGCTACCAGAGCGAACCGTGCCGAGCTGTTGGAGTTTCTGGGTGAATTAGTCGGGGGGAAGAACGACTCCGACGAGATCCGGGCGTTGCTTGCGTGGTGCAGCGATGATTCCCCCCTGAGCGGAGACTCGCTCTACGCGCTCCTCGCCGGCCTGGCCAATGGACTGGCGCGGCGGCGGTCGAGGTTGGCGAAATACTTCACCGATCCGCTCGCCCAAAAGCTGGCCGATCGGCTCGTTACCGAGACTCGCACGCTGCTCCGCGAAGCACCCGCTCCAACGCCCCCCGTTCGCCGCGCCGTCGCCCTGCTGAGCGAAGTGCCAGGGCCGGCAGCGTCCGAGCTGCTTGCTTCTGTGGTGCGGAGTGACCGGATGCGGCCGGAGCTACGGGTGCTGGCAATTCACGCGCTGGGCAGACGTGGGGAAGCGTCCCTGCCCCCTTTGCTGCTGGACCGCTGGCGGCGCATGACTCTGGCGGAGCGGCGCGCTGTTGTGGAGGTGCTTGCGCGACGGCGCGCGTACGTGACCGCGCTTATCGAGGCACTCGAAAACGGCACGGTTACGCCTGCCGAAATCGGCACGGCTCGCCTCCAACAGCTACGTCGCTCGCTACCCGGACCGCTCCGCGAACGGCTGGAAAAGGTCATCGCGCGCTACCGACCACCGGAGCGCACGGCCGTGATCGAGCGGTACCGAGTTGCTCTTCGGTTAAAGCCTGACTTTGCCCGGGGACGTGAGTTGTTCCGGGAGAAATGTGCCACATGCCACAAGGTCGCCGGCATGGGGAACGATGTCGGACCGGACATCTCCGACACACGGACGCGAACGTCGGAGTCGTTGCTTGTGGACATCCTGGACCCGAACCGGGCCATTGATGCGGATTACGTCAATTACCTGGTCGTCACCAAGGATGGGCGGGTCTACACCGGCATTATCGCGGGCGAGACGGCGACCGCCATTACTCTGGTCCGCGGAGCAAACGAGAAAGACACGATTCTGAAGGAACAGATCGAAGAGATCGTCTCCTCGGGCAAATCCCTTATGCCGGAGGGGTTCGAGCAGGAGCTGTCGCCCCAGGACCTGGCCGACATCATTGGGTACCTGAAGAACTGGCGCTACATCGAGCAGGATCGTGAACCAGCCGCCCCCCCAGTGCCAGGGGTAAATGTGAAGAGCCGGTGACGGATCGGCCGGAAGAGGTCAGGGCCTGTAGCAGAGGAAATCTCCCATGCAGCTTGGTATTGTCACCTACATGATTGCGGCGAAGTGGTCGCTGCAGAAGATTCTGTCTGTTCTGGGTGAAACGCGAATTCGCGGCGTGGAGCTGCGCACGACTCATGCGCACGGGGTGGAAGCAAGCCTGTCCCCTCGGGAACGCACCGCGGTCCGGCGAATGTTCGAGGAAGCCGGGGTACGGCCCGTGGGGCTCGGAACCGCCTTCGAATTCGACTCGCCTGACCCGAAGGTAGTGCGGAAGAACCTCGAGGGGGCAAAACAATACGTGGAGCTGGCGCACGACATCGGCGCAGAGGGGATCAAGGTAAGGCCGAACCGGTTGCATGAGGATAAGGGCATTCCGGCCGCCGCCACGCTCCGCCAGATCGGCGAAGCACTGCACGAGCTCGGCGAATACGCCCAGGGGTTCGGGGTAAAGGTGCGTGTGGAAGTGCACGGGCGCGGGACATCTTTGCTGCCGAACATGAAGCGGATCATGGACGTGGCGAACCACCCTGCGGTAGTCGTCTGCTGGAACTGCAACCGAACCGATATCGATAATCCGCAAGCCCCTCCGCATGCTCGGTCCATTCGACGCAATTTCGGACTGGTCAAACGTTGGGTGGAGATCGTGCACATCCACGACCTGTACGACGAACAGTACCCCTATGGGGAATTGTTCGAGCTGCTGAAGAGCATGCGTTTCACGGGGTGGACGCTGGCCGAGATCCCGGCGTGCCACTGCGACCAGGACGCCGTACGGCTGCTTCGCTACTACCGCGCCCTCTGGCAACGATTCGCACGGAGTTAGGGGGGCGGCAAAGGAAGGCGGTAGCTACGCCGGCGCCGAACTGTGACCGTACGCGTCGTCGACAAGCACCTGTCGGAAGAACGCCCGGAACAGGGGGTGGGCCTTCTGTTGGGCGCATTCGGTACACAAACCCGTGAACCGGATCCGCTGAGGCGGTCCCTCGCGTCTGTGTTTCCGGATCGTGTACCACGTACCACAGAGAACGCACTGGCGTGGCTCTTCGACGTAGCCGGCCCAGTGCTGGTTACGGGGCGAAACTTTGCGGCGCAACCGCTGGTAGCGATTCCGTTCCAATCGTCGCCTGACCAACCAGAGCCAGGTTGCGAGTCGCTGCGAACCGAAAGACCTCACCTCGACGCGTTCCTCCTGTGTTTGGGTATTGCCAGCAGCAAGTCCTCGCGGGCCTGAGCAGATTTTGCCTTCTCCTCAGGATACGTGCGAGCCCAATCCTGGGTGCATCTCCCCATCGCGCCCCGACGCTCTGAGGCTCGTTACAATTGTCTGCCCATCTGGGGCGGACGGAGTGGCGCAGCAACGGATGGCCTGCCGATGTGCCCGTGGGAAACGTTTGAACACACTGCCGACATTGGGCTTCGGATCACCGGGCGCAGCCTTGACGAGCTGTTTGCCACAGCGGGTCAGGCGCTGTTCGCGCTTTTGATCGAAAACCCGGAGGAGATTCGTCCTCGCGAGATGGTGGAGTTTCAGCTCCACGCGGAGGATCATGCGTATCTCCTGGTCGACTGGTTGCACGAGCTGCTCTACCTGTTTGACGGGCAACACCTGGTTTTCTGCGAATTTGACGTGCGCGTAAACGAGCGACGACCGGTGCTGAGCGCGCACTGTCGTGGCGAACCGGTGAACTGGGACGTGCACCGTCCTGGCACCGAGGTGAAGGCGATCACCTATCACAATCTCAAGCTCGAACGGCAGGGCGACCTTTGGGTAGCCGAGGTCATCGTGGACATCTGAACGGTTTTGGAAGGCTTGGAAAACGATCGGCATGACTGGTGCTAGCGGCGCAGAGTGCGCGAGGAGAGCGATCCATGGCCGAGGGATACAGGGGACCACTTGAGAAAGTTGGCCCATACCAGTGGCTCGTTCCGCAGGACTACAAGCCAGGCATGCGTGTGCCTGGGCTGATCTACGCAAGCGAAGAGCTGATTGACCAGATTCGGCGCGACCAGGCGCCGGAGCAGGTGGCCAACGTGGCCACGCTGCCGGGCATCCAGAAAGCGAGCCTGGCGATGCCGGACATCCATTGGGGCTATGGCTTCCCGATCGGCGGCGTGGCTGCGATGGATCCGGAGGAAGGTGGGGTTATATCGCCCGGCGGCGTGGGCTACGACATCAACTGCGGCGTGCGACTGGTGCGCACGGACCTCACCGTGGACGACGTTAAAGACCGGGTCCGAGAACTTGTCGACCTCCTCTTCCGCCGCATCCCCACCGGGGTGGGCCGCACGGGCAAGTACTCGTTCCCGAAGAAGGAGCTGCGCAAGCTGGTGGTGGAGGGGCCGCGCTGCCTGGTCGAGGACTACGGGCTTGGCATTCCGCGGGACATTGAGTTCACCGAAGCGCAGGGGCGTTTGGAGGGGGCCGAACCCGACTTCGTCAGTGACCGGGCTTTTGACCGGGGCGAGGAGCAGTGTGGCACCCTGGGTTCCGGCAACCACTTTCTCGAGGTGCAGGTGTGCAGCGAAATCCACGACGAAGAAGCCGCCCGGGTGATGGGCCTGTTCGAAGGCCAGGTATGCATCATGATCCACAGTGGGTCGCGAGGCTTTGGGTACCAGGTCTGCGAGGACTATCTCATGAAGCTGCGGACCGTACCGGAGAAGTACGGGATCCAGCTTCCCGACCGTCAGCTTGCGTGCGCGCCGGTCAACAGCCCGGAGGGCCGGCAATACATCGGTGCGATGCGGGCCGCGGCCAACTTTGCCTGGTGCAACCGGCAGCTTCTCATGCAGCAGACGCGTGAGGTGTTCCAGGAGTTCTTCGGCAGACCGTGGGAAGAGCTCGGAATGCACCTGGTGTATGACGTGGCCCACAACATCGCCAAGCTCGAACAGCACCGCATCGACGGGGAGTTGAAGACAGTGTGGGTCCATCGCAAGGGGGCCACGCGAGCTTTCCCCCCTGGGCACCCGGAGATACCTGAAGCGTACCGTGCGATTGGACAGCCGGTGCTGATCCCGGGTTCGATGGGCACAGCGAGCTGGGTGCTCGTGGGCCAGCCGGGATCGATGGATCAGACGTTCGGAACCTCCTGCCACGGCGCCGGCCGGCGGATGAGTCGCCGTGCGGCCGTGCGCGAAGCGCGCGGACGCCGCATCGACGAGGAGCTCGAGCGTATTGGCGTTATCGCTCGTGCGCGCAGCCGTCGCGAACTGCCCGAGGAACAGCCCAAAGCGTACAAGGACGTGGACCTTGTGGTCGAGGTGGTCCATAACGCGGGCCTATCCAAGAAGGTGGCACGGATGCGTCCCATCGGGGTGATCAAGGGCTGAAGCCCGGGGAGTCGGTTAGCGGGCCGGCTCTACCAGATGTTTGCCGGGTGCAGGAGAGCGGGGCGCACCGTGGCTGAATCGCAGGCGGTGGGTGGAACGGAAACAGCAGTGGCCGCAACGGGCCTGCCACCGAACGGACAGCGGCGCGGTAGCGCACCGGCAGGCCTTGCACTGTTCGTCCCGGCACGGCTACGCGCCAGTGTGCCGGTCCTTTCCGGCGCCGCAGCAGTGGTGCGGCAATTCCTGGCGGAGTGGCAACTGCACCGCGAGCATCGCTGGTACCGGGCGGCCGAACCAGGGGAGGCGCTGTGCGTCTATTCCAGGCTCTCGCCCGCGGAGTTCGACGCTCTGAACGCGCGGCAGTGCTGGGCGAATTGGCGGCTCATCCCCCGTTTGCTGCACCGCCGCCTGCCGAATCGACCGCTGGCGATTGTGGATCTCGGTGCCGGCACCGGCCACTCCACGGAGGTACTGGCCCGGTGCACACCCGCGGGATCGCGGATCCTGGCGATCGAGGGGGCCGCCGTCCTAGCCAAAGCGGCACGCGAGCGTCTTGAACGGGTGACGCAAGAAACCGGTGTCGCGATCGACGTCACGTGTGCGGATATCCTCCAACCCTGGCACTGGGCGGACGGCACCCCGGTGGAAGCGGAGTCGATCGACCTGATCAATTCCACCGGCGTCATCGGGCACCACCTGCAGCCGAAGCATGCCGCGGAGCTCGTTTCCTACCTTGCCCAACGGCTCCGCCATGCGGGCCTTGCCGCTCTTGACCCGGGGCCGACCATGCCCC
>Ga0256839_1004639_pt1 | contig 13282 bp, 15 predicted proteins | sample 354166metaG_FD_185968 | JGI IMG/M metagenome (GOLD analysis project Ga0256839, IMG submission 185968) | Hydrothermal vent microbial communities from Mid Atlantic Ridge, Atlantic Ocean - 354-166 | ecosystem: Environmental > Aquatic > Marine > Hydrothermal vents | place: Atlantic Ocean: Mid... | reverse complement strand
CCGCAGAACTCCATGAGCTGAAGCGGCCGGTGGCGGGCGAGCGGGATTTCTGGAATGAGCGATTCGATGCGCCCGATCAGCACACGCGCCTTGTCGGGATCGCGGAATTCGTCGACGTATTTCATGAAACACCTCCAGCGCTGCCGCGCGTATCGGCCAGCAGGGTATGGGTCAAATCCCACAGGATGTGATAACAGGCCACGTGCACCTCCTGCACCCGATGGATGGAGTCGGTTTCCACCACCAGGCAGTGATCCACCAGGCCACTGCGCCTCATCTCGCCACCGTCGCCCCCCGCCAGGCCCAACGTGGTCAGACCCATTTCCCTGGCCTTGGCATAAGCCGCCATCAGATTTTCCGAGTTGCCGCTGGTGGAGAAGCCGATCAGCCCGTCGCCGGGGCGCGCGTGAGCCTCGAGCTGGCGCACGAAGACGTGTTTCACGCCCACGTCGTTGGCCACCGCGCTCAGCATGGCCTGGTCCATGACCAGGTTCATGGCGGCCAGCGCCGGGCGTCCAGCCGTGATGGGGTGCTGGAACTCGACCGCGAAATGGGCCGCGTCGCAGCTCGATCCACCGTTGCCCATGGAGAACATCCTGCCTCCGCCCGCGTAGACGGCGGCGATCGCCCGCGCGGCCTTGATCAGGGCTTCGGCGTTGGCCTCAAAGAAGGCCTGTTTGACCGATACGCTGTGCTGTGCCTTGCGGCGGACCGATTCCAGCAACGCCCTCTGCTCCCGCACAACGTCCTTGCGGCCGCCGTGCAGGAAGGGATAAAGATCGGCCAACGGATCATTCATCGTCACACCACGCTTTGACGCATGGCCTCCAGTTCCGCCTGGGCCTCGCCCAGCTCACACAGCAGCTCGAGCGTCTTCTGCGCTTCCGCCTCGTCGATGCGGCTCATGGCGAAGCCCACGTGCACCAATACCCAGTCACCGACACAAGACTCCGGTGGGTGCTGTTCGTCCACGATACAAGCGATGTTGACGATGCGGTGCACACCGGCCACGTTGACCTTGGCCTGGTGGGTATCGGCATCGATGATTTCCACGATCTGTCCGGGAATACCGAGACACATGACGATTCACCTCCCAACGGAATGACGAAGTTGCCGGGCGGCTCCCACTACGGCCTGACCCAAAGCCAAGCCACCGTCGTTGGCTGGCACGTGACGATGCGTCAACACCCGGTAGCCGAGACGGCGCAACCGCCCGGCGACCTGTTCCAACAACGTGGCGTTCTGGAATACGCCGCCGGTCAGGGCCACGGTATCGAGGATGCACCGATCTTCCGCGTGGGTCAACCGATACACCATGTGCACGATGACCCGGGCCAGACCCTTGTGAAAGCGGGCCGCCATCACGCCGGGCGGCGTATCGAGCACCAGGTCGCCGAGCAGCGCCTGCCACATGGGCAGGGGTTCGACATAGGACAGACCCGTGTCGCCCAGACGCGGCACCGTGAAGGGATAGGCGAGACCGTCGCTTTCGCGCTCCAGCGTATTCCGGTCCACCAAAGCCTCCAGCTCGACGGCCGCCTGGCCCTCATAGCCAGCCCGCTCGCGACACACACCGATGGCTGCGGCCACGGCGTCGAACAATCGGCCGCAGGAAGAGGCAGTCGGACAGTTGGTAGCGGTTCTCAGCATGGCGCTCAAGGTGTTCAGCGGCTTGGCTTCCAAGAACCGGGTCAGTTCCAGTTCGGCGTAGTTCACCTTGTAGCGTGCCCAACCCAGACCGACTACCAGATGTGCCCAGGTGTTGCGCCAGGGCTCGCGCACGGCCTGCGCGCCGCCGGGCATGGCCACCGGTTTGAAGGTGCCCAGCCTTTCATATCCGAAATAGTCTGCGCGCAGGAACTCGCCCCCCCAGAGGGTACCGTCGTCGCCGAAACCGAGGCCGTCGAGGGCGACGCCGAGCACCGGCCCGGCGTCCAGCGGCCAACCGTTGTCGGCCAGGCAGGCGGCCACGTGGGCGTGGTGGTGTTGAACCTCGATCAGCGCCAGATCCTCGGCGACGGCTCGCGCACGGCCCAGTTTCGCCGACAGGTATTCCGGATGGCGGTCGATGACGAGCGCCTGCGGCATATGCTGGAAAAGCTCTGCGTAGAGCGCCAGATTGCGCCGGTAGTCTTGCCAGGTGGCCGCATCCTCCAGGTCGCCCATGTGCTGGGACAGGATCGCCTGGCCATCCTTGACCAGGCAGAAGGTATTCTTCAACTCGCCGCCATAAGCCAGCAACGGCGGCGCATCCTCCAAGCCCGGTGGCAGCGGCAGCGGTGCCGGAGCGTAACCGCGGGCCCGGCGCAGCAGGCGCGGTGCGCCGTCCATCACCCGCACCACGGAATCGTCCACCCGATTGACGATCTCCCGGTCGTGGAGCAGCAGCCAGTCGGCGATGCCACCCAGCCGCTTCCGGGCGTCGGCGTTGTCGATGCATTGGGGTTCCTCGGACAGGTTGCCGGAAGTCATGACCACCGGGCGGTCTATGCGTTTGAGCAACAGGTGATGCAGCGGCGTGTAGGGCAGCATGAAACCGAGAGTGCGCTGGCCCGGCGCCACCGCCGGCGCCAGGTCGGTGTTCGAGCGGGCAGGCAGGATCACGATCGGCGCCTGGGGCGAGCACAGCAGCCGTTCCGCTTCCGCATCGACCTCGCAGTAACGCCGAACGATGTCCAGATCGCGGGCCATCAGAGCGAACGGTTTGCCGAAGCGCCGCTTGCGGGCGCGCAACCGCTCGACGGCCTGGGCATGGGTGGCGTCGCAGGCCAGGTGAAAACCACCCACCCCCTTGATCGCCACGATCTCGCCGCGCTGCAACAAGGTGCAGACGGCATCCACGTCGTCGAGCTGGGTCAGGGCGTCGGCGCTGAAAGGCCGGCCATCGGCGCGTTCCAGCCAAGCGCGCGGTCCGCAGGCATGGCAGGCGTTGGGTTGGGCGTGGAAACGACGGTCGGCCGGATCTTCGTATTCGGCCTGGCAGTCCGGGCACATGGGAAAAACCGCCATGCTGGTATTGGGGCGGTCGTAAGGGATGGCACGCACGATGGACAGCCGTGGCCCGCAGTGGGTACAGTTGGTGAAGGGGTAACGGTAGCGGCGGCTGAACGGGCTCAGCGTCTCCTCGATGCAGGCCGGACAGGCACCCGCGTCCGGCACCACGCCGGTGCGCGCCGCGGTGGCGGTGCTGGCGTCGATCACGAACCCGGATCTCCGGGGTCCCCCGCACAGCGGTTCACGCTCGATGGCATCGATCCGCGCCAGCGGCGGACACTCGGCCCGAAGCCGTTCGACCAGTGTATCGAGCCGCTCCGACGCCCCCCAAACCTCGATGAGCACACCCTCACCGTCGTTGCATACCCGCCCGGACAGCGCAAGTTCACGGGCGATGCGCCATACCGTGGGCCGGAAGCCGACTCCTTGCACCAACCCGCGTACCCGGATTCGGGCGCCGGCGGATCGTGTCAAGAGAGCGGCACGAGCATTCACGGTGCCAGCCTCCACAGGCTCGCCCGGTTATTGCCGGAATCGGCCACCAACAGCCGGTTTCCGAGCGCAGCCAGCCCATAGGGCCAGCAGAAACTGTCCGGCGCCGGGGGTTGCCAACGGTTGTCACCCTTTTCATGGAAGTCGGTCTGACCGGCCAGCCGCCGTGCCGGCGCCCCGGTAACGAGATCGTCGAGGTGCCAACCCAACAGCCGCGAGTTGGCGGTGTCAGCCACCACCAACCAGTCACCCGCGGCGGCGACCGCGTAAGGCATGTTGAGGCTGGTCGCACGCGGCCAATACAGCGACTGGTTGTGGTCCACCTGGGTAAAGCTCGTCTGGCCCAGCACGTGGTCGCAGGGAGCCCCGTGCCGGTCCGGCAGGCCATTCCACACCATGATGCGATTGTTGCCAGCATCCGCCACGCATAGCCGTCCGCGCCACAGGGCGATGCCATGGGGCCAGCGCATACTCATGGCCGAGGGCTCGCCGCCGGCGTTTTCGTCGCGGCACGAAAAATCGGGCTGACCGAGAACCAGATCAGCCGGCTGCCCGTTGTCCTCCGGCAACCCTCGCCAGACCAGCACCCGGCGGTTCTCGGCGTCCGCCACGAACAGGTGGCCATCGGCCCAGGCCACACCATAAGGCCAGTTGAGCCCTTCGGCACAGGCATGCGTCCTACCCCGGTTGGGCGCGGTGGTGGTGAAATCGGGCTGGCCGAGGACCAGGTCGGCCGACTGGTGGCTGTGACGTGGTGCTTGGCGCCAAATCAGCACCCGGTGGTTCCAAGCGTCGGCGACCGCGAGCCCGCTCTCTCCACAGGCGCAGACGCCGGTCGGTACATTGAAGGTGGCAGGACCAACCGGCCCCTTGGCGTTACGCCCTTCGCGATCGAAGTCAGGCTGGCCGATCAACCAGTCGGCGGGGGCACCGTCCTCGGTCGGCACGGCGCGCCAACCGAGCAGGCGGTGATGGCCGGTGTCGGCGATCCAAAGGCTGCCGTCAGGCAACAACGCCACTCCCCTGGGACCGAAACACCGCCGGGCGCTGGGTTTCAACCCCGTGGTGATCAGCGGCGGGCGCCGCGCCCCTCCCAGCACCCTGTCCGGCTCTGGGCCGACGAATAGCGGTTCGTGCACCGCATCACGGGCCGTCGGCTCGCGCAGAGCCGGATCGGGACTGATCTTCATGCGCGGTACACTCATGACAATCTCACCCATACGCGGCCGGTAGCCAAGCGCACCGCGTGGCGCTGCAACTGTACTTCGGGCGCGGTCAGGCACTCACCGGTAGTCAAGGCATACTGAAAACCATGGTAAGGACAGGTGAGAATGTCGTCCTCAAGCCGTCCCCCGTCGAGCGGCATGCCGAGATGTGCACAGGCGTTTTCGTAGCACCGGACTTCGCCGTTCCAGCGCCAGAACAGCAAGGAACGCCCCCCGTGTTCGACGATGCGGATATCGCCTTCGCCGATTTCTTCGATGCCGACGACGTCGGCCCAGCCTTCCTCCTCGGCCTGTGCGAAGGGGCTGACGACATCTACCCGACCCGGAGCAGGCGCATCGTGACCGTTCGCCTTCCTGATCTCGGTGATCTCGGGGCAGTGCTCGTGGATCGCCTTCTCGACGCCGGCCGACAAAGTCAGACCCGATGCCGGGCAGCCGTCGCAGGCACCGGTGAGTCGGATGGTGACGGTAGCGGGCGGCTCCACCGACACGAGTTCCACATCGCCACCGTGTTCCCGCAGATATGGGCGGACCGAGTCGAGCGCCTGTTGCAGCCGCTCCTCCAGCGAAGGCTTGAGAAGCTCCAGGTGGCGCAACACCGCATAGACCACCTCGTCGCCGGCAGCCTCACGCAAACGGGCCGCCGCGGCCGGTTCGTCTCGGATGGCGCGGATCAGGCGGGCGAAGGCCTCACGGTGCAAAGCTTCGATTGCGCGGCGCAGCGCCTCGACGGTGTTACGCTGCCGTTCGTCCCAGCCTGCGACGATAGCTTGCAAGACCTCGATGTCTTTCAAAAGGCCTTCGAGCGTGGCCGGCCGCGGGACAGAAGCCATGCCAAGAATCAGGCGTACTTGAGATCCCGAAACAGCCAGGGCTGCAGAGCCCCGCCGACCAACCCCGCCAAGCCCGCCGATGCCCACAGCGGTAATCCGGCGAAAGCGCCACCCACCAACACAACGGTGGTAACGGCCGCACCGATGGCGACATCCACCATCACCTTCTTTTGATCCTGGAATAGTTTGCCCTGAAAAAACAACCGAATCGAATTCAGCACCATGTCGAACATAGCTCAGCCTCCCGCGATAGCCAGAACAATCAGACCGATGAGGATCCCAGGCACGGCTCCGAGCGGACCATAGAAACTCCCCATCCAGGCGCCCAGCTCCGTTTCGATACCGCCCTGCCTGGCTACCAGCATCCCGCCTACGGCACCACCGATGAGCGCCGCAGCGACACCGACGAGAAACGCCAAAAACACAGATAACAATGTAACGTCAACCATTTTTTGTTCTCCATCATCATTCAGTCATCAAGTTCCCTTCCATTTCCACGTGAACGCTCGAGTTCCGTAAGCGCGGCTTCAACGAGCTCGAGTTTGGCCTGATCACCGAAACGCCGGAAGATATCGCGCGCCTCCCGATACAAGGCCAAAGCCCGACGAATATTGTCCTGATTGCCGCGCTCCGGATGTTCCGGATCGTCAGGGAGGTTGCGCAGGGCGTTGGCCTTGTTGGCGATTGTGTTGGCGTATTCCAGCGGCGTGTCTCTGGGGTTACGTACCCGAAGGGCTTCATCGTAGGCCTGAAGGGCACGCAGGTTATTTTCCAGCACATGGGCGCTGGAAGCGTACTGAAGCGCGTTCCCCAGATTGTTCTGTAGCATGGCGTACTCGGCGGGATGGTCGATGATATTGACCACCTTGAGCGCCGCCTCGAAGGATTGCACCGCCAATGCCTCGCGCATCTTGGCACGGGTATCAGTCATGGGAATGGAGAGGAAGGCCGTAGCCAGATTGTTGTGCAGAATAGCGTACTCCGCCGGATAGCGCTCAGCGTCGAACACCCGCAGCGCGCGTTGATAGGCCTTGATGGCATCCGTGATCTTGGCCTGGCCGACCGCCGCCAGCGATTGAATGACCAGCCCGAGGTTCAGCCAAATTTCGCCCTGCTCCGCGGGGCTTCCCTGAGCCTCGATCACCGGCAGGGCGGCCTTGAAGGCAGCTTGGGCACGGTGCAAAGGAGCGGTGTCGGATCCAGGCAACGATTGTAGGGCGGTACCCATGCGGGCCTGAATACGAGCACGGAGCAGTGTTTCGGTTTCGGGGAGCAGCTCGAGCGCTTTTTCGTAGAGTGCCACCGCATTCGCCAGATCCTCCGACGATTTCGGTTTCTGCTGCAGGCCCATGGCGACTTCCATGAGCATTTCCGCCTTCTCGCTGACTGTGGCCTGTTCCGCCTCGACCATTCGCAGCGCGGACTCGAACTGCTGGCGGGCAAGTGAATTCATCGACACCACGATCTATCGACAAAACCGATCGGAAAGCCAGATTAGGCCGCACCCCATGACTTTGTCAAGTAACTAATCAAAATGACAAGTTCGGTTGACCCTGTTTTGCGACCATACCCCAAAATCGACCGGGTTGCATCCATGGCACCGCCCATGGTATCAAACTAAGCTGACAAATCGATTATTGTCTTAACACAAAAGCATTTTTTCGTCAGGCCTTTATGGAACACCAGTGGACCATCGTCACCCTAGGGTTGGAACCAGCCGAGCGGATGCTGGCATCCAGTGTGTTGGGCAGACACTACCACGTCCTGGAAACTGACCGACCGGAAGAGGCGTTGCCATTGATCGAAGAAAGTCAGGCCGATCTACTGCTTTGCGAACAAAACCTGCCGGGTACCACGGGAACAGCCTTCCTCCGCCATTGTCGTCTGCGTTTTCCTGACATGGTGCGCATTCTGACGGGTGATTTGTCGGAAAGAGAATTACAGCGCGCGATTGACGACGCCGCTGTTTATTCGTTCATCCGAAAACCCTGGTTGGGACCTCATCTGGAACTGGAAGTACGTCGTGCCTTGGAGAACCGGGAGCTGGCCTATCGACATCGCCATCTGAGCCGCAAGCTCAAGTTCACCGAAGACATCGTCAAGCGATCATCACAAAACGCCAATTCCACTCTGGAGAGAAACGCCCCACCATCGTTTCACAAACTTTTGTATTGCAGCCCCAGCATGGCGGAATTATGCAATCTGGCCCGCAAGGCGGCCGCCACCAATCTACCGGTACTGATCCAGGGTGAAACCGGCACCGGAAAGGAATTGCTGGCACGGGCCATCCATGAGAACAGCCCCCGAAGGGACCAGCCGTTGCTGGTACAAAACTGCGGCGGCATGTCCGATGAACTGCTACACTCGGAATTGTTCGGTCACAAACGCGGTTCCTTCACCGGCGCGGTGAGCGATCGTCTCGGCCTGTTTCCAGCCGCCAACGGCGGAACCGTATTTCTCGACGAGATTTCTGAAATCTCACCGGCCTTTCAAGTAAGCCTGCTACGTTTTCTCCAGGAAGGTGAAGTCAAACCCTTGGGCTCAGACCGGGTCCAACGCTGTGACGTACGTATCATCGCGGCGTCCAATCGCCCGGTGAGCGAACTGGTGGCTGAAGGTCGCTTCCGGCAGGATCTCTATTTCCGGTTGAATGGATTTCAACTGACCATCCCACCGCTGCGGGAACGACCGGATGACATCCCCCTGTTGGCCGAACACTTGGCACGCCGGTACGGCGAATCGATCAACCGCCGCATACTCGGGATCGCCCCCGAAGTACTGGAGCGACTCAAAGCCTACCACTGGCCAGGCAACGTGCGGGAGCTGGAAAACGAAATGAAACGCATGGTGGCACTGGCGGAGGATGGAGAATTTCTGACGATCCGAAACTTGTCCAAACATCTCGCGAGCCTCGTCCCTCCCAAGATAAATTGCAACAACTGCTTGCGGCTGAAAGGCGAAACACTGAAAGAGAAAATCGAGTTCGTCGAAAGCGAATTAGTACGCGAGGCGCTTCAGCGTCACCGCTGGAATCAGAGTCGAGCGGCAGCCGAATTAGGCTTGTCGCGCGTGGGACTGGCCAACAAGATCAAACGCTACGGACTAGACAGCCGTGGTCGATTACGCTCGGAAAAGAAGCGGTCAAGATGAACGACGACGAAAAAAAACCAACCGAGAAGGGAGGCAAACTCATCCCCTTCCCCCAATCCCGTACCCGCCCCGTCCGAATCAAGCCGGATGGATTTCGCGATTTGGGCGTCTCTCGTTTGGCTCGTGAAGTGGGCATGGTCCAACCCAACCTGAAAGGGCACTGGTGCAGCCGCTGTCGGGGAATCTGGTTCGGATTCGTCGGCGAAGTCGAGTGCCCTGTATGCGGCAATCGCAACGGCTGAACGACGTTTCCCCCATCTGAAAACCTTATTAACACCGAGAAGTGACAATCAAGTTTGCATTTCGGGGTTCTCACCCCGCCTCTCGACACGCCCATCACGAACAAGCACTTGATCCGACTATCCATTCCGATACTCCCCTCAAAACGGCGCGCATATTGCTTCGTTGAAAGGCAAAACTAAAAATTCCAGACGGATGCCGCACATTGCGGTATCAACACATAGGCATCACACGAGGAGTATCAAAATGGCCAACATTCTCTGGCTCCAAGGCGGAGCCTGTTCCGGTAACACGATGTCCTTCCTGAACGCCGAAGAGCCGAGCGCCTGTGACTTGGTCACGGACTTCGGCATGAACATCTTGTGGCATCCCTCGCTGGGGATGGAACTCGGCGAGAACCTCCAGCAACTGTTGCGCGACTGCGTCTCGGGAAAAATCAAGCTCGATATCTTCGTGTTCGAGGGCACGGTGGTGAACGCCCCCAACGGCACCGGCGAATGGAACCGTTTCGCCGGTCGCCCCATGAAGGAATGGGTCCACGAATTGTCGAACGCCGCCGACTTCGTGGTCGCCATCGGCGATTGCGCCACTTGGGGTGGTATTCCCGCCACCGCCCCCAATCCTACGGATTCCCAGGGACTCCAGTTTCTCAAACGTGAGCACGGCGGTTTCCTGGGAAAGGATTTCAGAGCCAAGAGCGGTCTGCCGGTCATCAACATCCCTGGCTGTCCGGCACACCCCGACTGGGTGACTCAGATTCTGGTGGCGGTAGCTACCGGACGGGCCGGCGACTTGGCGCTGGACGACTTCCAACGGCCGAAGACTTTCTTCCAAAGTTTTACCCAGACCGGCTGTACACGCAACATGCACTTCGCCTACAAGGTTTCTGCCACCGAGTTCGGTCAGCGTAAGGGCTGCCTCTTCTACGACCTTGGTTGCCGCGGCCCCATGACCCACAGTCCCTGCAACCGCATTCTCTGGAACCGGGTGTCCTCCAAGACACGCGCCGGTATGCCGTGTCTCGGTTGCACGGAACCAGAGTTTCCGTTCTTCGATCTGGCGCCCGGTACCGTGTTCAAGACTCAGACCGTCATGGGCGTGCCCAAAGATCTTCCAGAAGGTGTGAACAAAAAAGGATACATCAAGCTCACCGCAGCCGCCAAGGCAGCCGCACCGTCCTGGGCCGAACAAGATATTTTCGTCGTCTGAACGACACAGAGACACGATAACGCATCGGAGGAGGCAATCCATGACTGAGGCATTACAGACACTCGACATTTCCCCGGTCGGCCGCGTCGAAGGTGATCTCGACGTGCGGGTCGACGTGCAGGACGGCGTGGTGGTCAACGCCTGGACACAGGCCGAACTGTTCCGGGGGTTCGAAATCATTCTGCGCGACAAGGACCCCCAAGCCGGTCTGGTAGTGACACCCCGCGCCTGCGGCATCTGCGGCGCATCGCATCTTACCTGTGCCGCCTGGGCGCTGGACACCGCTTGGCAGACGGAGGTGCCTCGCAATGCCATCATCGCTCGCAATCTCGGCCAGATCGCCGAGAGCTTGCAAAGTCTACCGCGACACCACTACGGTCTGTTCATGATCGACATGGTGAACAAGAACTACAAGAACAGCCGCTATTACGAAGAAGCGGTCAAACGCTGGGCACCGTTCACTGGCAAGCACTACGAAATCGGCGTCACCATCTCTGGAAAACCCGTGGAGATCTACGCCATACTCGGTGGCCAGTGGCCCCACTCCAGTTACATGGTGCCTGGCGGGGTTATGTGCGCCCCTACCTTATCCGACGTCACCCGGGCCTGGTCGATCCTGGAATACTTCCGCACTACCTGGTTGGAACCCGTATGGCTGGGTTGTTCGCTGGAACGCTACGAGGAAATCCAGACCTACGACGACTTCATGACCTGGCTGGACGAACGGCCGGAACACGCCAACTCTGACCTCGGCCTATACTGGCGCATGGGCATGGAAATCGGCCTGGACAAGTTCGGCCGGGGGCTCGGCAAGTATATCTCCTGGGGCTATCTGCCCCACGAGGAAAAATACAACAGACCCACCATCGAGGGCCGTAGTCTCTCGGTACACATGCCCGGCGGCGTCTATCTCGGCGAGTCCGACACCCACCTGCACATGGATCAGGCGTTCACCCGAGAGGACATCACGCACGCATGGTACGACGAACCCGAAGGTCCAGTACATCCCTTCGACCGCACCACCAATCCGGTAGCGCAGAACAAAGGCGACTTCTCTGGGAAATACTCCTGGAGCACCGCCGTGCTGCATGCCGAACACGGCCACTTGGAAGCCGGCCCGTTGGCGCGCGAGTTGGTGTATGGCGGTGAACACATGGAGGACTGGCAGCACCGGGACGGCTTGGTACTCGACATGTACAAGAAGATGGGCGGCGCCAGCGTCCTGCTCCGCCATTTCGCGCGTATGCACGAAGTCAAATGTCTCTACCGCATGGCAGAACGTTGCCTGAGAGAACTGCGCCTCAACGAACCTTTCTATATCAAACCAAAAGAACGGGATGGTCGTGGCTGGGGCGCCACTGAAGCAATCCGGGGCGCACTCTGTCACTGGATCGAGGTCGAGGGAGGCAAGATCAAGAATTATCAGATCATCGCTCCCACGACCTGGAACGTGGGACCGCGGACTGGCGAAGGGGAACGAGGACCAATCGAAGAAGCCTTGATCGGCACACCGATCGCGGACCCGACCGATCCCGTCGAGGTCGGACACGTGGCACGCTCCTACGATTCATGCCTCGTCTGCACCGTGCATGCGCACGATGCAAAAACGGGAAAAGAGCTGGCCCGCTTCCGAACTGCCTGATCCAACACGTTTTGGTGCTTTTCATGTCGATCGTCCTCCGGCCGTGGCACAGCGGCCCGGGGAACACTAATCGTGGAGGAAACCAGTGAGCCAATCGGACGACGACCTTCTCAGGAAACGCATCGGTGACCTATTGGCCAGCGGCCTCAAAACCCAGACGGAGCCTTTTCCAGAAACGGACAAGGAATTTGCCCGTATTCTCGATCAGTTGCGTGAACTGGATCCGGACGATCTGGAGGGAAAATTGATAATCGCGGGTTTTGAAAACCATCCCCACGGCGAGGATCAGCAACGTTGCCTGGAATGTATGTACTACCTGGTACATCGAAAATGGTGCGACCTGCCCGAATTGTCCTTGCCAGTAGAACCAGAATGGTGGTGCCGGCTTTGGCGTATCTGAAATTCCCGTCGAGCTCCGGAGAACACCAGCGATGTTGACCATCATTGGCTGCGGTAACCCGAACCGCCATGACGATGGCGCTGGCATCGAGGTGGTACGACGCCTGCGCGCTGCTTTCGGCGACCGGTTACCGGACGACGTGCGTCTTTTCGATGCCGGTACCGCCGGCATGGATGTCATGTTCCAGGCTCGTGGCAGCCGGGCGTTGATCCTGATCGACGCCTGCCGAAGTGGATCGGAACCCGGAGCCCTGTTCGAGGTACCGGGCAGTGAACTGGAATCTCGCCCGACACCTTCCTTCACCCTGCACGATTTCCGCTGGGATCACGCGCTCTTCGCTGGTCGGCAGCTCTATGGCGGAAATTTCCCCCAGGATGTCACCGTGTACTTGATCGAGGCTGCTACCCTGACGCTGGGTGTCGGGCTCAGCGCCGCGGTCGAACGAAGCGTGGAAAGAACCGTCGCCAGAATCCAGCAACGCATCGAAGTGTGGTCTCATGGCTGAACGCATTCGTATCGCCGGCGGCAGTCTCTATCTGGACGCTGCGGTTTACCGACGCTGGTTCGACAGTGTGCAGTCGGTGGTACTGTTGGGCGACTGCCGGGCGTTGCTCCTGGTTCCGGTCACCCATGCGCCTGCCGGTGGTCTGTTGGTGAAAATCCGCAACGCCCGTGGCGACCGCGTGATTCACGCGCCGGAAGCGCTCGTCGGTCGCGGTGTACCTTCCGATCTGGCGGGCGATTTCCCGATATCCTGGGATCAGGCGGCTGCGGCCTTGCGAATCGATCTGACGGCGACCGCCGACTGATGGGAAAATCCCGACGGCGCCGCCAAGGCGATCGCACGAATGTTGGAGTCTCCCCCTTCAGCGGACAGCTCAACTTTGGGGTCCGACCCCTGCGCTTGTGCTAGGTGTCAAGCCCCGTGAGATTGTATACACGTTTTTTGAAGAGTTCCGGGTGTTTGGCCTGCCAGTTTTTGAGGGCCTGGATGGGTGAGAAGTGGCCCAAGGCCTTTTGGGGGATCTGATGGTTGTAGACCTTGGCGTACTGCAACAGGGTCTGTTCCAGTTCTTTGCCGCTGTGGAAGCGGGTG
>Ga0256839_1004638_pt1 | contig 13283 bp, 9 predicted proteins | sample 354166metaG_FD_185968 | JGI IMG/M metagenome (GOLD analysis project Ga0256839, IMG submission 185968) | Hydrothermal vent microbial communities from Mid Atlantic Ridge, Atlantic Ocean - 354-166 | ecosystem: Environmental > Aquatic > Marine > Hydrothermal vents | place: Atlantic Ocean: Mid... | reverse complement strand
TTGCCCTCATCAGGGTTAACACAGAAAAGGGTGGCAATCTTGGAAAACCCAACATAATTGCCCTTATTTTTGAATTTGACAGCCACCGTTGGCCCCGTCTGGGAGCCAGGGAGCGGAGCTGTGGGTATAAAAAAAACGACATTTTTAAGGAATTATATACAAAGCTATTCACCAAAGGCTCCTTCGTTCAAAATGTTGGATTTAGCCTAAGTGGTAATATTTTTGTCCTAGGCATAGGTTTTTTCCTTACTCCTGTTATTGCCAGAATCTATGGACCTGAAGCTTATGGGCAATTTGCTATTTTTGCTGCTACAATTAGTCTTATCCAACCTCTCTCCACATTCCAATTGCAAGCCGGTTATGTAGCTGCTAAAGATGATAAACAGTTTGCTGATTTAATAAAAATATCATTCACCACACTAATTTTCTTTACGCTGCTCACCTTATTGGGGGCCTTGGTTTATATTTCTCTTGGAGAAGATTCAAAGCTTCCATCATTCCTCGCCATGGCATTGCCTATCTACCTATTCTTTGCCGGCACTTTTAACATTTTTCGGGGCTGGAATATTAAGCTGGAAGAGTTTAAACGATCTGCACAATCAAAAGCTGTGGCTACACTTACAGGGAAATCCACTACTTTGGCCTATGGCTGGTTAGTCTCCCAAAATGCTCTGGGGATGATTTGGGGTAGTATTATAGCATTTATTATGGAGGCTGTGGGTTATATCACACAAAACATGCGAAAGAGCATAGCCTATGTATGGCGAAGTAAAACAGACAAGTACTCCTTAAAACAAACTTTTTCGGAGTTCTCAGAATACCCCAAATTTGTAACTACTAACTCCATTATTGCCAACTTTAGTAGTCAAATTCCTATTTATTTCATAGCCGCCTGGTATAGTACTGAAAAGGTAGGGTTGTTCTCTTTGGCATTAAGTCTGATTACCATTCCTATAAATTTACTGGGAACTTCAGTTGGAGCAGTCTTATTACCTAAGATTTCGGCTGTTATCAAAAATAAAACAAAAAGAGAAAGTTTATTAATTAACTTATATAAGAAATTATTTTATCCCGGCATATTAGGTCTTATCCTATTAGCTATTGGACTTAAAATAGGCTTACCTATTATCCTTGGTATCAAATGGCAAGGTGCAAGCCAATTGTCAGCCTTTATGGCATTATCGTTTGCATTTGCTGTAGTAGCTCTTCCTATTAGTGTTACTTACAGACTAATTAATTATGAAAGAGTTAATCTGATTCTCACTATTATCTTTATTACTCTTAAAGTTATAGGGTTATCTATTGGGTTGTTTTACGATAGTTTTATCTATTCAATGCTGGGTTATTTCACAGCTAGTATATTGCATAATGCTCTACAAGTCTTTTTCTTGTTTGGCAAATTGAATATAAATCGAAATTTTATATATCGAGATTTTATGATTGGTTTGATTTTATTTGTGGCTGCCTATTACCTCATCTATAACTTATGAAGATACTCCTCAAAGGGTACTATGGTTTCGGCAATCTTGGCGATGACATACTCTTGCTGGTTTCCTATAAGCTGCTAAAGGAACTTTATCCACATGCTGAAATAGTGGTTTTCTCTAACAGTTCGGCCCAGAACCCAGACGCCAAATACCCGCCCGGTTACAACCGGTATATTCGAACCCTGCTCAACGAGGAAGTTGAAATTATTGACTGGACATACAGAGGACACTTTGACCTGATTTTTCATGGTGGAGGTGGGGTGTACTTTGATGAGTGTAAAGGAGCCTTCTATTTCCGCCAACTCAACAGTTTAGTGGAATTATTTGAACCGGTTGTCAGTACCAAAGCTGACCGGTTCATACGCAAACTTTTAGGCAAGCCATTGCGTATTTCAAGCCGAAAAACTATTGGAGTGGGTCTTGGAGTTGGGCCTTTTCATTTGGCCGCACCATCTTTTTTTCGGAAAATAGCTGAGATCGGCCGATTTGATATCCTAATAGTACGTGACGAACAAAGCCTTGATTTGTTGAAAAAATGGCGATTGAACGACAAAGCGATAGCTGGATCGGACTTGGCGTTTCTTACCGATTTTTGGTTACCGAATGATTTCGAATTTCCACAGAAATCAGACAGTAGAATAGCCATTATCCTGAAAGGGCATTACCCGACCCTTTACCCACATTACAAAACACTAGCAGGCCAATTAACCAGAGAAGGGTATGAGGTAACTTTTTTTGCCTTTGATGAGCACCACGACAAAGACTACATCGAATACCTGCAGCCGGAATTTACCGTGAAAATTTGGCAACCGCACCGGCAAAAACCGGCCGAATTTATCGGAGAGTTGTGGCAAGCCGGCTTCTGCCTGACTGACCGGGCCCACGGGGCCATACTCGCGGCTATCGGCCAGACTATACCCATGATTATCCGCACTTCACCCAAATCGGACCAAATAGTTGATTTGCTGCAGCTTAACCTACTGCTGCCTGTTCAACCCAAAATGTTTTATACCCTGGAAGATATAATGCAGACAAGGAAAGACGAAAAAGAAATTCGCCCAGTCTTGACGAATACTGTGGAACAAAACCGGAATCTGATAGCCGGGCTCATACACAACCTGAAGGCATGAAAAAGATTCTGTTTATCATCGGTACACGGCCCGAGTTTATCAAAATGGCCCCGGTCTATAAGTTGTTTAAGGCCGATGCACACTGGGATGCCCGGCTTATTTCAACTGGCCAGCATGCTGGCATGCTAAACCAGCTCTTTGATTTTTTTGAGGTAAAACCCGACACCAGTCTCAATTTAATGGAGCCCAACCAGCGTCTGGCAAGCCTGACTGCCAGACTTTTCGAGCGGTTGGACATGGAACTGAACCGGCTGTCACCCGATGTGGTGATGGTGCAAGGCGACACCGCCACTACCCTGGTGGGGGCCATGGTGTCATTTTATCACCAGATACCGCTGGCCCATATCGAAGCTGGCCTGCGTACCGGCAACATACGCTATCCTTTTCCGGAAGAAGCCAACCGGATGATGACTTCGATAATAGCAGATTATAATTTTTGCCCAACCGAAAACGCCCGGCAAAACCTGCAAAACGAAGGGCGGCAAAACGTGTATATGGTGGGCAATACCGTAGTCGATGCCCTCCTGTGGTCGGTAAAAAAAATACGCCAGCACCCGGATGGATATCGGCAAAAATTTGACAAAATATGGCAAAACAAGCAAAAGATGGTGCTGGTAACGGCCCATCGCAGGGAAAGCTTCGGGCAAGGCCTGCGCAACATCTTCAGGGCCATAAAGCGGCTGGCCGACCAGCATGCGGGGGTACAGTTTGTATTTCCGGTACACCTTAACCCAAACGTGCAGCACCTGGCCCAGGCGCTGCTGGGTCAAAACAACAACATAACCCTGCTCGAGCCACTGCCCTATGATGAGCTTCTCTATATCATGGACCACTGCCACTTCATCATGACGGACTCAGGCGGCATTCAGGAAGAGGCTCCCTCTTTGCAAAAACCCGTATTGGTACTGCGCAACGAAACCGAACGCACCGAATCGTTGGCAGCCGGGTTAAGCCTACTGGCAGGCACGGAGGAAGAAAACATTGTGAAAGCTTTCAATAGTCTGATGGCTGACAAAGAAAACCATGCCCGCATGGCAACTGCCGGCAACCCCTACGGAGACGGCAAAGCATCCGAAAAAATAAAAGTGGTACTTGATAATGCCCTGCTGTAAATGAAAAACATCCTGATGGTGGCCATGGCTGCTCCGCCACAAAAAGGAGCCGAAAGCATCCAGATAGGTCGCTACCTGAAATACCTGACGGAAAAATTCAACATTGAGTTGGTCACAGCCAATACGCCCACCCGGGGCTGGCTGGCGGCCGACAGTACATTGGCGAAAGATGGTCGGGTGCAACACCGGGTAACCATCAAATCCTATTCCCGCGGCTGGCTGACCAAACTGCACCGGATAGCCGGGCGGCCAGCGGCCGAAGAACGCTTTGCCGAAAGCGACCGGCAGGTAATAAACCGGCTGCAACTCAGACCCGATTTAATATATTCCCGCGCCCTGCCGCATGCCTCTACCCTGCTGGCCGCCCGGCTAAAGGCTCACTTCCGGGTACCTTGGGTACTGCACCTGAGCGACCCATGGGCTGACAGCGCCTTTGTAACCACCAACCGGCAAGTCCACCAACTGGAAAAATCCTGCCTGGCTCAGGCCGACAGGATTACCCTGACCTCGGAGCCCACCGTTCGATTTTACAAAGAAAAATATCCCGAACTGGCCGGAAAATTTATCTTTATGCCCAATGTGCACGATGCCCCTGCTCCTGTACCCCGAACTGCGGCCCCTGCCGGTAAAATAACCATAGTGCATACCGGAAACTTTTACGGAAGGCGGAATCCCGAAGCGCTGCTAACCGTATTAAAATCGCTCAATAAAGAAGGCTGCCGGAACGGGCCGGAGTTTATTTTTGCTGGTGAAGCTGATGATTACACCCGCAAGCTGTTCCGGCATTTCAACCTGCCGCAGGTTACTTACCTGGGCAGCCTAACCCTGGCCGACAGCCTGCAATTGCAGCAGCAAAGCGATGTGTTGCTGGTCATTGACAAGCCCTATGAAAAGCCAACCGACCTGCTGCCGCTACCCTCTAAGCTGCTCGACTATTGTGCGACTGGCAAGCCGATACTGGCCCTTAGCCCGGAGAACTCGGCTACCACACAATTTATCGAAAAACACCGGCTGGGACTCTGTTTCGACTACAACCGGCTGCTTGAACTGAAAACCCTATTGCACCAGCTTGACAGCCACCATTCGTTGTTTAACCAACAACCCATCTGGCCGGAGAAGTACAATTCCCGGTATAATGCAAAGAGGCAAATAAAAATTTTTAACAAACTTGTAACATGAAAGAAAAAACGAAGGCAGTAGCCGATTTTTTCGACCAAGATACTTATCTGAAAAACACATTTAATATTAAGCTCAGAAAAAGAATAATCCAAGAACTAATCAATACCTCGCCTCCCCCGAAAAATGTTTTGGACATTGGCTGTGGAGACGGTAGCTTATCAGATTTTCTGGCTGGGAAAAGCGACCTTACTCTTATAGACATATCAGACAAAATGCTTGAGCTAGTGCGCAAAAGACTGACACGAAACACCAAAACCGGTATAACCATTTTGAAGGGGGATATTCTCGAATTGGAACTCAATAAAAAATTTGATTTAATACTCTGCATAGGTGTGTTGGCACATGTAGCAAGTGTAAATGCCGTGTTAGAAAAAATAGCTGGCTTATTAGACCCCGGAGGCCGGGCCATTATCCAAATCTCAGACGCCAGCCATTTCCGTTACCATAATGACAACTTCAACACAACGGGTTATGGGTATCGTTTAAACAAAATAACAAAGTCAGGCTTCTTATCTCAACTGAACAAATCCGGGTTCAAGGTGCTGCAAGTAAAAGGTTACTCTTGGAGTTTTTTCCCACTTACCCGGCTATCACAAAAAACACAATACACAGTGCTTAACTTATTAAGAAAAACTCCTTTGAGCAGTTTTTTAAATTCAGAATGGTTATTCTCGGTTAATCTTATCAGTAAAAAATAGGATTCACATTTCACACGCAAAAAAAATCCTGCTCATTACCCCTGATTTCGGCTATGGTGGGGCCGAAAAATCGTTTGCCGCACTAAGCCGGGAACTGACCGGACACCATGAGGTACACCTGGTGGTGTTCAATCGGGCTTACAAGGTGGTCTATCCGACCGGTGGCACCGTGCACAGCCTGGAAGTACCGGCTTCCAAAGGGTGGCTAACCAAAGGAATACGTTTTATCAGGCGCATAATTCGACTCCGGCAGTTGAAAAGGAAACTCCGACCGGACATCAGCATCAGTTTTCTCGAAGGGGCCGATTACATTAATATACTATCCCGCCACGGTGAGAAAATAGTATGCAGCATCCGCGGCTCGAAAAAATATGACCAGAATATCCGCGGAGCAGGCAGGTGGCTGCGGGAAAGGCTGATCTGGCCCTATATCTACCGCCAGGCCAATGCTATTGTAGCCGTAAACCACGGCATAGCGCAAGAGATGCACTCCTATCTCGACCCGAAGGCTGCCGGCCGCATCAATGTGATCACCCACCAGCCGGACAACAGTCAGGTTCACCAGTTGGCTGGGGAGCCGCTCCCCGAACCTTACCGGCAACTTTTTTCCGGGCGAAAAATGATTGTTTCTGTAGGACGCCTGGCTCAGGAAAAAGGGTTTCACCTGTTTCTGCCGCTGTTTAAACGAATACAGCAACAGGTATCGGAAGCCGGATACCTTATTGTGGGGGCCGGAGAATGGCAGCAGCAACTCATCCAGGAATGCGACCGGCTGGGGCTGTCGTATTCGTTGCCGGAAGACTACCGGCCGGACAAGCAAGTGTATTTTGCCGGTTATGATAAAAATCCAGTTCGCTTTATAGCAGCCGCCAGCTTGTTTGTTTTGCCCTCTGTACACGAAGGCTACCCCAACGCTTTGCTCGAAGCCCTGCACACCGCTGCGGCCATAGTGGCTGCTGACTGCCCCTACGGACCGCGGGAAATAATTGCCGGTATAGCGGATTACAGTGCCCCACTCGACTACCCGTTCAATAAACAAAATACTACCCTGCTGCCTAATCTCAGCAAGGCCGGTAAAAGCCGGCACACCCTGTGGGAAAGCACCATTACCGAACTACTCAACCAGCAAAACCAGCCACCAACGCCATGGGAACCGCCCGCCCATACCGGTTATTCCTGGAACAAACTGATAGAAGAGTTGTAAATTCACCATGCTGTTTAATTCGTTTGAATACCTGATTTTTCTGCCTGCGGTAGTTGTCCTGTACTACCTCATCCCGCCCCGCTACCGGTGGGTGTTGCTGCTGGTGGCCAGCTATTATTTCTACATGTCATGGAAAGCTGAGTACATTGTGCTGATTGCCGGCTCATCGCTGCTCGATTACTACCTGTCCCGGGGCATTGCCGCCTCCACTGATAAAAACAAGCGCAAATTGTTCCTTATTCTCAGCCTGCTGGTCAACCTGGGAGTACTGTTCACTTTTAAATACGTTAATTTTTTCGGAGAAACGGTAAACACCCTGATTGAAACCTGGGGAATGAAGGCCTTTATTCCCTATTACGACCTCATCCTGCCGGTAGGCATTTCTTTCTACACTTTCCAGACGCTTAGCTATACCATAGACGTGTATAAGGGCAAAACACCCCCAGCCGGCCATCTGGGTAAGTTTATGGTGTTTGTGGCCTTCTTTCCGCAACTGGTGGCCGGGCCCATAGAGCGCTCCGGTCATTTACTGCCGCAATTCGATAAAAAGGTGTCTTTCAACCCCACAGGCTTCGTCCACGGACTACGGCAAATTTTATGGGGCTTGTTCAAAAAAATAGTGATTGCCGACCGGCTGGCCATTATCGTCAATACCGTTTATGCCGACAATCAAACGGACAATGGCTTTCTGTGGCTGCTGGCTACGCTGCTGTTTGCTTTTCAAATCTACTGCGACTTTTCGGGCTACTCCGATATCGCCATCGGCTCGGCCCGGCTGTTGGGTATCAAACTGATGGACAACTTCAAAATGCCTTATTTCAGCCGTTCCATCCGCGAGTTTTGGAGTCGCTGGCATATCTCCCTCTCTACTTGGTTTCGCGACTACGTGTACATTCCGCTGGGCGGCAACCGGAAGGGACACCTGCGTACCTATTTTAACCTGATGGTTGTTTTTACCGTCAGCGGCTTATGGCATGGGGCCAACTGGACCTTCATTATCTGGGGTGGCTGGCATGGACTGTTGTTGATTATTGAAAGGTTTTTCAGGGAAAGCCCCCTGCGGGCAGCGCAGGTCATCAAATCCATTTTCAGCGGCCGGCTGAGCGGCCCGGTGGTGTTCCTGGCCGTGCTGTTGGGCTGGGTGTTTTTCCGAGCCAACGATTTGACCCAGGCTGGCTTTGCCCTCAGCCGTATAGTTGATTTAACCTCGTGGCACGGTCTGCTGCCTGCCTTGCAGGAAATGATAAGTCATGCCGACATTACTATGAATAAGTTTATGTTGAGTATGGTATTTCTACTTATTTTTGTTTCGTTGGAAAGGTATTCACGCGGACTTCCCTACCCCAAAATTTTCAATGTGTCCTCCAAACCACTACGCTGGGCATACTACTATGCCACCATATTTTTTATTATATTCTTTGGCAACACAACCAATGTGGAGTTTATCTATTTTCAGTTTTAAATGAGAGCGTTTCTCAGAAACTTCTTGGTTTTCATAGGCATCTTGGCTCTAATGCTGGTTACACTTGACTTTCTGTTGCTAGAAGGGCAAAAGAATTATCCCGCTTTGGCCAATATAAAACTAAAAAAGGTTATAGAAGAAAAAAGCCTGAACAGCGAAATCGTAATTTTTGGATCATCGGTAGCCGAGGGCGGCCTGAACCCGGCCACTTTGTCGGCCGTTACCGGTATGAGTTGCGTTAACCTGGCCCTGAGCGGACGCAGGATACAGGACTGGCAGCCCCTGGCCTATAATTACCTGGAATATGCCGACAGCACCAAAATTGTCATTATCGATATTTTTCCTAATGCTTTCAACTTCCCGCACAGCATCTACCACCCGCACGATTATTATCCGTATCTGGCCAACCGATATGTAAAGAAAAGCCTGGCGACCATCAACCCGGAGTTTACCAAAATGAGCCAGATTCCCCTTTACTATCTTACCCAGCTTAATTCCACCATAGTAGAGAATGCCATAAAGTACTGGAGGCTTAAAATTCATAAAAACTCTATTTCTCATCACCTACCTAATAACGGGTTTAAGAAAATTGAAGAGGCTTTTACTCAAGACCTAAGTACTCCGACACCGGTTGAGCTTGATAAACGTAGCATAAAGGCTTTCAGCAATTTGATATCCTATTGTGAAACCAAAGGCACCAAGGTCATTTTATTAGGAATGCCTGTGTTTAAGAAGGGACGCAGTTTTTATACGAATATCGACAAGGTTTATGAGATAGCCGATGAATTAACCAAAAATCATGAGAATTCGGAATATCTCGATTTCTACTCAACCTTGTCCTTCAATAGCAATAAGTATTTTTTTCACAATTATACCCACCTGAACTACCGGGGAGCCAAAATTATCTCCGGCAAGTTGGCCGCTTACCTCAATTCCCGGTTAAGGCCCGTTGAAACAGGGGTTATGAAATCCTATGAACAGCACCGGTAAAAAAATAATTCGCACAGCCAAAATTGCGATCACCTACCTGAAGTACCTGGCTGTACCACTCGATTGGCTGCTTTTTCCGGTAACGCTTCTTTCCCTGAGCTGGTTCAGGTTGGTTAAATATCTGGGCGTAAGCCGGTTTCCGGTTACCCGAAAACTATTCTATAAAATCGGTGTGACCCCTGTTGTCAAACATTATTATGAGCCGCTGTTTGATATTAAACAACTTAGCAAGCCGTTAAACACCGACCGCCAATTGCCTGCCATCAATTTCAATACAGAAAATCAGATAAAGCTGATCAAACAGTTTACCTATCAGAAAGAACTGGCCGGGTTGCCACTTTATAAACCAGACCGTAAACAGCCCCGCGGTTATTTTTACCACAACGGCTCTTTCCCTTCGGGCGATGCGGAATTTTATTATTCCCTGATTCGGCATATCAAACCACAAAAAATCCTGGAAGTAGGCAGCGGCTTCTCCACCCTGCTGGCCCTGGAGGCCATCAAGACTAATACTTCCGGCACCGAACTCATTTGTATTGAGCCCTATGAGTTTTCCTGGTTAGAAGAACTGGGGATAAAAGTGATAAGGAAAAAGGTCGAGTTGCTGCCGGTCGAATTTTTTACCCAATTGCAGGAAAACGACATCCTGTTTATCGACTCTTCCCATGTTATCCGCCCCCAGGGCGATGTGGTACAAGAGATACTTGAAATCCTGCCCCGGCTGGCCAAAGGGGTGTATATACATTTTCACGATATTTTCTCTCCACTGGACTACCCCGCCACCTGGCTGACCCATGATTTCCGGTTATGGAACGAACAGTATATGCTGGAAGCTTTTCTCAGTCATAACCCTGATTTTGAGATTGTCGGATCCCTTACTTATATGAGCCTCTATCACCGTGACGTGTTGAACAAAGCTTTTCCGGTAATGGCGGCCGACAGCAAGCGCACCCCGGGCTCTTTCTGGCTAAAAAAGATAAATTGACTTCCATCCTGCTCATCGACAACTCACCGGCCTTAACCGGGGCCTTCAAATCCGTTTTTCAGGTGGCGCAGGCTTTGCAGAAACACTACCGGTTTGTTTTCGTCATTCCGGTTAATTCCACCAATCGCAAACTACTCGAACAAGCCGGTTTTACCGTTATTTCGATCTCCTTTCTGGAAATAGCCAAAAACCCCAAAGTGGTCTTCTACTTACCGATATTACTTTATAATGCCTTCAAAATCAAGGCCATTGTAAAACGGGAGGGCATCGGTATTGTACATGTAAACGACCTCTACAACCTGACCGGCATAATGGTCAAATGGCTAATGCCAGGACTCAAACTGGTGTATCATGTCCGGTTGTTGCCGGCCTCTTATGCAGGCACCTTATATCCATTCTGGCGCCAACTCATCCTGCGCTATGCCGACCGGGTAATAGCCGTGTCGGAGGTGGTAGCACAACAATTTGAAGACGAAAAAACCACGGTTATCTACGATACCCTGCCCCGTTCATATGGCGATTCAGCAGCCGGCCATTCCCCTAACCCCGAGTTTACTATTCTGTACCTGGCCAACTACATCCCCGGCAAAGGGCACCGGCAGGCCCTGGAAGCTTTTGCCCGCGCCCGGCCCGATATGCCACCTGCCCGGCAGGTGTTTTATGGCGATACCTGGCAAAAGAAAAAAAACGAACGCTTCAAACAACAACTCCTTAACCAGGCACACCACCTGGGTATAGCCGACTCTGTGGTGTTCAACGACTTTGCCGAAGATACTGCGGCAGTCATCTCCCGCGCAGATCTGGTGCTCAATTTCTCCGAATCGGAATCATTTTCCATGACCACCCTTGAAGCCCTCGCCTGCGGCACACCCGTTATCGTTACCGATTGCGGTGGGCCAGCCGAAATCGTGGAAAATGGCCGCTCGGGCCTATTGGTACCGGTAAACGATATAGCCGCCATGGCAGCAGCCATCGTGCGACTGGCCAAAGAGCCAACCCTCAGGAAAAAAATTAGCCGGGCAGGCCTTCAGCGAGTACAGAAAAAATTTGACCCGAACGAACAAAACAGTCGGCTTAATACCCTGTACAAAGGGTTACTTTTGCCCGGGCAATAACCATAAAGGGTATTTGACTGATAAATGAAAAATATATTTTTACTTGTTATATTTTTAGTCCTTTCCCCGCTTATTGCTGTGGCCCAATGCCCGTTGCCCGGTTTTACCCTGCCGGCCACCGCCTGTCTGGACGAGCAAATTTATCCGGAGAACACCAGTAGCGGAGCCACTGACTACGAATGGGATTTTTGCAGTGGAGATTTTGAGCTTACGCCAGTCACAGCCTCGGTGGCTTCCACCGGTTTACTTAACCGGGGTCGCTCATTTCGAATGGCCGCCAATACCGACACCACCTGGGTGGGCTTTGCTATTGACCAAGCCGCCAACCGGCTGGTACAGTTCGATTTCGGCAGCAGTCCAGCTAACACCCCCACCGTCACCGACCTGGGCAATCCGGACAACCGCTTATCCGGGGCCTATGATTTTGTTATAGTCAATGAAAACGGAAACTGGTATTTATTTGTGGTGAATAGCTCCGGCAATAACCTGATTCGAATCGATTTCGGCTCAAATCTGCTAAACACCAACTTAAACACCATCGACCTGGGTGGTTTCGGAGAGCTCAACACGCCCAATAACCTGACATGGGTCAAGGACCAGAGCAACAAATACCTGTTTATTTCAAACGGAGGCAACAGCACCGTCACCCGGATCGATTTCGGCTCTTCTATACTCAACACGCCTACAGCCGCTTCTTTTGGCATAACCGGCATAAGCGGACCCCGGGGTATCGACCTGATAAAGGATTGTGACCGCTGGGTCGGACTGGTAACTTCCTATGGCAACAACAAGGTGTTCTACCTGGATTTCAATAACGGATTAAATCAAAACCCTACAACCGGTGAACTAACTTTCTTCTCCGGTTACAACTTTCCGGCTACCGTCTCATTGATTTACGAAGGCAGCCAATACTATGCCTTAATCCAATCGGCCCTGGGCGATTTATACAAACTGTCTTTTGGAACCAGTATATCCGATTTTACCGGCAGTGGTCAAAACTTGGGTGATTTCGGACTCAACGACAATTTCGCCAATGAGTGGGTTAACGTTGGCACTGACTGGTACGGGTTTTCAATTGAATTTAGCAATCCTTCAACACCCGGAGCAGGCAATCTGATACGCTACACTTTTCCGGTCTCATGTGCTGCGACACCGGCTGTTTCCTCGAAGGCTTTTCCTTCCGTATTCTATACAGCCTCCGGCACCAACCTTATTACCTTGACAAGCAGAAATACAACCGGTGACATAGGGGCCACCACCCAATCTATCACCATCTCCCCCTCCACCGCCCCTCAACTCTCCGCCCAAATTACCGGCAACTGCCTGAGTGCGCCCCTTAGCTTTGATGCCCAGCAACTCTCCGGCAATATTACCGCCTGGAACTGGGATTTTGGCGATGGCAGCGGCACCTCCACCCAGCAAAATGCCACCTATCAATACACGGCAGCCGGCACCTACCGGGTCAAACTCAGTGTCACCGATGCCAATGGCTGTAACAACCTCTATATCGACACCGCCCGGGTGTATGCAGAGCCCATACCGGCCTTCACCGTGCCACCCGGCAACCTGTGCATGAACAACCCCATTGCCTTTACCAACACCTCCACCGGGGAAACCGGACCGGTGGTTTCCTGGACGTGGGATTTTAATGGCGAAGGAACTTCTACAGAAAAAGAACCATCATTTACTTTTCTTACCCCGGACAGCAAAACTATCACCCTAACCAGCTCCATTCCCGGCTGTGCCAACGTTACCCAGCAAACCATCACCATCGCAGAAGCACCTACCACCGCCTTCAGCTTCGATAACGTCTGCAACGGCCAGGCCACCACCTTCACCGATCAGACCACCGGTAACAACCTCACCGCCTGGAACTGGGATTTTGGCGATGGCACCAGTGCTACCAACCAAAACCCAAGCC
>Ga0256839_1004637_pt1 | contig 13285 bp, 12 predicted proteins | sample 354166metaG_FD_185968 | JGI IMG/M metagenome (GOLD analysis project Ga0256839, IMG submission 185968) | Hydrothermal vent microbial communities from Mid Atlantic Ridge, Atlantic Ocean - 354-166 | ecosystem: Environmental > Aquatic > Marine > Hydrothermal vents | place: Atlantic Ocean: Mid... | reverse complement strand
TCATCAACATCGATAAACTCCCGTTTGCCAAACGACAGGTCATCAATCACAAACAATTCATGGCCTGCCTTTTGCAGCACTGGTATAATGGCCGAGCCGATAAACCCGGCCCCACCGGTGATTAGTATTTTCATTTAACTAAGTTAATTTGCCATTCAGGTTAAGGTGAAACGGCACATACGCGGTTCATGAAATTCAGGTACGCCTCGCCAATTTTATTCAATGAGTACTTATCTCTTACTTTTACTGCTTCACGCATCAACCTTTTCATAACGTCTTCATTATTGATCAGATAATGTAATTTTTCTGTCAACTGTTTTACATTGCCGTCCTCTACCAAGAGACCATTCACGTTGTCATCAATAATATCAGCCGGGCCAGCCATACAATCAAAGCTAACCACTGCGAGGGGTGTGGCCATGGCTTCAAGCAAGGCATTGGGAAACCCTTCGATTGTTGAAGTTAGCGCAAATATCTTGCTTTGGGAATAATAATCATCAACATCTTTCTGAAAACCTGCCAACTTTACACGGGTTTGAAGATTGAGTTTATGAATTAAATTTTGCAGGTTTTCCCTTTCGGGCCCATCACCAACCAAAACTAGTCGCCAGTCCGGGGCCTTGATCCCGGCAAAAGCCTCTATTAAATATTTTTGGCCCTTTTCTGCCGAGTACCGGCCAACAGATAGTATTTGGTTTTGTCGGGAGAGTTTGTAGTTGGCTAGTGTTCTTAAAAAATTAGGGATTACCACAACCGGGCAAGAATATTGTCGCTTTAGACTATCGGCCGCAACAGAAGTTTGCGCTATCACACCTTTTACTCCTGGGCTCAAACATTTTTTGGTAATCCGATAGCCGATGTCCAATAATTTATTATCTGGAAAACGAACTCTAAAAGGACTACTACGGGGTGATATAACTACTGGTATAGACAAACCAATTGTGCTAATCAAGGTGTATGAAATGTAACCCAGGGCCAATATAACAGAGGGATTACGTTTTCTTATCTGTTTCCTTAAAAAATGTAAAACAAATAGTGCCTGCAATAATCGAGCAGAAAACTTTCTCCGGGCTGGCGCAACCAATTTTACCTCGGGGTGCAAGGGAAAGAAAACTTGTTCATTAGTCATCAACAAAATCGTAACATCTTTGCCTTTTGCTGCAAGGAAATTCGCAAAGGTTGCAGCAGTTCTTTCTGTACCTCCAGGGGTAAGTTTGGGCAATGTCAGCAAATATCGAAGCTGCTTTGTCAATCTACTACCACATTCTTTTGTGCCCACCAGTTTTTAACCCTTATGCCATAATCGAGTAAACCCAACTTCATTGCCACCAACTTTAGCCGGTAGAAAAAGCTATCATATATCTTATATGAAAAACTGTTTTCCATATTCTCATCTATATTATTTACAAATTGAAATTCTACACACTCATGCAAAAATTTCAAATCCTTATTTATAAAACGATTGCCTTTTCGTGTACGGGTTCCAGAACCATCGTTACCAATATTAAAACTTTTAGAACTATATGGAACAACGGTAACAAGGTTATTCTTCACCATATGGAACACATGCATAAGGTCTAAAGTGAGCGCTTTTTTATTGGATGCTAAATACTTAAATGAAGGCAATAAATCTATTCCGATAGTATTAAATCTGCGTATCAGATTTTTATTCTGTAAGTCATTAAGGATGACCTCCGAACTATATTTTTGCCCTAAAACAAACCTATCTTGCCAAATACCGAACCCCCAGGGATTAAACCGGTGGGTAAAATAAACATTTTTCTTTTTCTCAATCGGTATATCAAAAAACATTGAATAAGAAAAAGCTGAAACAGAGGTAACCCTTTTGTTGTCTTCATAATAGGCTAGCGCTTTGTTCATATAAGCTAAAAAGTCAGGAGTAACCAGAATATCATCTTCTAAAAACACACACCTGTCATAGCTATTAAATACCTTGTTAAATATGTACGCATAGCTCTTGGCAGAACCAATGTTTTGTCGGTGATAAACCTTTACAACCTTTTTAAAGCCGGTTATTCGGTCAATGTATCGCCTGATTCCGGCAACTGCCTTTTTGTCCCTATCTGATCCAGCGGCATCAGAATTAACAAACAATACCGTTTCGCTAGCCTCTTTACACTCTAATAAATGTGCTATACACCTTTTAAAATGATGCTCCCGGTTATACACTGTAACAATAACCGGAGCCGGCTCGATAGCATTATTAGTATGATTAATTACCAACTACAACAATTTACAAACCCCTATTGCAACATTCTACTTACCCGGCCCGGCACACCGGTTACCACCGCATAAGGAGGAACATTTTTGGTAACCACAGCACCAGCCCCTATAAAAGCTCCATGTCCAACCCGCACATCCGGTAGAACAACTGCCTGAGCGCCTACTTCCGTACCTTCTCCAATATAAGTACGGCCAAGTACTCTGGCTCCGGGTGAAATGACACTAAAATCCTTCACTACTGCTCCGTGATGAACCGAGGCGTAGCTATTCACAAGCACACCCCTGCCTAATTCGGCTGTGGCAAAAACTGCAGAAAAGGGCATGATGTTAAGCGCCTCACCCAATACCGCATGCTTACTTAGCATAGCCAGATTTGATACGTAACTGTAAGGCGAATAACCAGCTTCCGAAAATCTTCGGTACATACTTTTTCGCACCTCCGGTTGACCAACCGCAAGAATAAACCGGGTATCTTTTACTACTTTGGTCAATTCTGAGAAGGAGGAAAGCAGGCTATACTTGGCAAATATATTATCGGGCATATCTTTGGAGAGATCGTCAAAAAAGAAGAGTTCCTTTTCCTGAGCGAACAAAAATGAATCCGAAACAATATCTGCCGCATGGCCTTTTGCCCCAACAATAACCATCAGCTATTTTGTCTTCTTAACATCAACCTGGCAATCATTTTTTGCTCTTCCTTGCTTAGTCCATTATACAAGGGTAAACATAAAATTCGTTTTGACACATCTTTGGCCACAGGCAGTTCCACACCATTTTCAATATAATCCAAATCGCTAAGCAGTGGGAAGAAATATCGCCTCGGGAATATTTCATGTGTTTCCAATTCTTCTTTTATTGCTAACAAAATTTCTTCATTTTCCAGAAGGATAGGGTAATATGAGTAATTGTAATTTGTATCGCTCGGAAGCAATTGCTTTTGATGCCTAAGGTTAATCAGCAACTCATCATAGTTATGGCTTAATTTTTGCCGTTCAAGCAGTACTTGTTTGAAATATTTTAGGTTAGCAAGCCCCATGGCAGCATGAAATTCGGAATTTTTGCCGTTTATGCCTATCCCGTTATACTTATAGGGACCATCATGACCAAAGTTTCGCATGTAGGCCATTTTGCGAATTAGTTCAGCATCCTGAGCTACAACTGCCCCCCCCTCTACCGTATGGTACATTTTAGTAGCATGAAAACTTATAGCGCTAATATCCCCCCACTCAAGGATGTTTTTTCCTTTATAGGTAGTACCAAAACAATGCGCAGCATCGTATATTACTTTTAAATTATGTTTGCGGGCTATTTCCCCGATAGCTTCTACATCGCAGGGATTGCCAAAGCAATGGGTGGCCAAAATAGCTTCGGTACCCGGGGTGATGGCACTTTCTATTTTTGCCGGATCTATAGTAAACGTATCGGGGTCTATATCAACAAAAACAGGTGTACAACCCGACCAGAGAATACTACTGGTAGTGGCTACATAACTAAACGGTGTGGTGATCACTTCTTTAGTTATATTTAGAGCCTTAAGAGCTATTTGAAGAGCTACTGTGCCATTAGAAACATAAAGCAAATGCTTTAGTTTTAGGTATTTTTTTAATTCAAGTTCCAGTTCATTTACCAACGGGCCATTGTTGGTTAACCAGTTTCTTTGCCAAACTCCATCCAGGAGTTGCATAACTTCTTCTTTGGGTGGCAAAAACGGCTTGGTAACAGGTATCATAAGTAAATTATTTTGTTTTGGCGAAGCAAATAGTTTCTTCATCATGAATAGTATAATGCCCAATGTGGATGTTATAGCCCAAATCCAGGTCTAATATCCAATTGGGAATGTTGGCAAAGTCATCAAAGCTATGGTAAATAGCAATAGCCAACTTCGGCCTAAATTTTGCTAAAGTTTTTCTGGCGCCTTCCAAAGCTAACATTTCCGCTCCTTCAATATCCATTTTAATAAAATCTACTCGTTGTATGTTATTACGCTCAACAAAATCATCTATTGTAATAGTAGTAGTTGTACCAGAATGGTTTTTAATTGGCTTAAACGACACTTTGCTACCGGCTCCTTTGTCCTCATAATAAACCTTAACATCAGAATAATTAGAAACGGCCATAGGTTGTACCTTAATCTGATTTTTTAAATTACCATTTATTCCTACATTAAGATTATGGATGTTTATATTTCTGGGAATAAATTCAAAAGAATAAACCATGCCTTTCCTACCTACTTTAGCAGCAAAATACAAAGCAGTATCTCCCCAACACCCTCCAATATCCAATACGGTATCACCCTCCTCCGCTTCCACTATATCCCCCGCAGATTTTCGATATGCATATTGCTCCAAAACAAAGTCCTGTACTATATTTTCAGTGGTAAAGTAAAGTTTTATTGGATAACCAATTCTATTTAGGTCGTAAAGCTTAAGCGCTGAGAAATCAGACGGTTTCTCATAACCATGATCATAGTTTATCTTTAAGCTATCTACCATCTCCAAACTATCATAGTATTTGTTATTATTTACACTCAACTTAACTTTTTTTATATCCCAAGAGTCTATAACAGGTTAACTCTATTAGCATTGCTTTTGAATACATATCAAGATTATTATAGACGACAGCCAGCTTATTTTTATATTTATTATATAACAGAACCTTATTCCTTTTAAGCTTTATGTGATGCTTTGTTGTATTTATCATTTTATGCATAAAACCGTTAGTAAAAAGCGCTCGCTTATAGCCCGATAAGTTCTCAAGGCCATAGTTATTATTATGATAACTTTTTAGTGCTTTCTTCAGTATCTTATAAAATTGTTTGTCTTTATTCATGCTCTAACTTTTCTTGTGTCATCCTGCATCAAATCCACCATCCAGCCATACGGGTCAAATGTTCCCGGAAACCAGTTTAATTCTTTATCCCAGTAGCCCGCACATGGATCATAAACATTGGCAGCAAAACCAAAACTTATTTCAATCAACATAGGATTTCCATTATTATCAAAAACAAAATCGAATGCTACACATTGGGCATTTAATTTCTTTGTCAACCTAAAAGCAAGTTCTAAACAATGAACATCAAACTCTTCCCGCTCATATTTAAACAGACCACTCCCAGAAGCCCTGAAATCATTCTGGCGTACCATCCGTTTAAGGGCAAAGGCTTTATCTCCAACAACAATAATACGGGTGTCGGAGTCATTGCCCGGATAAAACTCCTGAAAATACACGTAACCCAACTCCCTGCCTAAAACACGGGTATAAGCAGGGGGGTAAATTAAGCGAACAGCCCCTTTTAATACATCAAATAAGGTCGTTTTACCCAGCCGGTATTTGCGCCATCTTTCCCATAAACTTCCTACGGCATCATAATTAGCAAACCCTTTGCCAAAAGCTTTGTTAATAATTGTTTTTGCTTCCTCCCTGGTTTCCGTCAGTTTTACATTTTGCGATCCTGCACCGCCCCGTAGTTTAAATACTTTAGGAAACGAGGCGGTAGCGGCCCAAGCCAAAGCTTTTTCCCGGTCATAAAACACCCAGGTAGGGGCAAAGTTTTCAATTTTCAGCGCTTCCAACAGGTATTTCTGCCCCAACTTATCATCAAAATGCCAGGCTGTGTTAAAATCGGGAAAGACCTTTTTGCCGGCCTGTTGCAGGGCAAACAACAATTGCCTGGCCATAATGATGTCTTTCGGGTTGCTTTGGTGAATATGCCACATCAGGGCATGGCAATCGGCCAATTGCGCCATTATATCATCAGCATAGCAGTCAACCCGTTTATACGGGATATTTCTTTCTTCACAATAACGTACCCAGCGCGGATGGAAGTCATGCTCAGAATTATGAATAGCTATTTTATTCATCCAGGTATTGTTGTGCCCATTGTTCAAACGCTATCATTTGCCACAGCCCATCAACCTTATCGGTAGCAAGGGTGCCAATATTGTTGGCCCAATCAGCAATTTCAGTATGAGTAAAAATTCCTCGTTGTTGAATGCCCGGCAGTAATTGGTCGTAGAATTTTTGTTTAAACACAGGCGTTTGCATAAACTCCTTTAGGGGTATGCCAAACCCCATTTTTGGCCTATAAGAAAAGTCTTCTTTAAACAAACTTGCACAGAGTTGCTTCAAGAGTAATTTCCCTTCCTTTTTACCCTTATAATAGCCTATCCAGCTTGTTTCTCCTACCCCTAATACATTACTTACCAATTCGTTATCTAAAAACGGCACCCTGTTTTCTATGCTATGCGCCATCGACATCTTATCTTGCCGCATGAGTAAGTCTGGCAGGTATGTTTTCATTTCATACTTACGATGTTTGGTAACACCGGAGCCTCGAATTGCCCCAGCCATGGCCATACGAGCAGCTGTTGCCTTAGTAAAACCAAAAGCCGGGTATAAACTTTGTGTAACCGATAATGAGGTAAATACCGATGACATCACCATCCGGTAATCATCATTTAAATAATATTTTAAAAACTTTGGTAGCGCCCGATAATTACGTTTTAACCCCACTAAAAATTGCTTCGACCACAAACCTTCATTTTGCCAGGCAAACCGGCCATAGCCGGCCATTATTTCATCTGCCCCCTCGCCACTGAGCAAAACGGTTACATGTTTTCTCGCCTCAGCACTTAATAAATAAATGCCAATGGTATTAGGATGATTCAATGGATTCTCAAAATGCCAGGTTGCCGCTTCCAGTTTATTGAGATAGTAGTCTGCCGTAAGGGTATATTTATGTGCTTTTAAGTCAAGTTGTTCTGCTACATAATCGATATAGGGTTCTTCCGAGAAGCGACTGTCGGCAAAGGTAATGGAGATTGTTTCAAGCTGCCCGGCCGGCAGGCTTTGAGCGGCATAATGGCTTACCAATGAGGAGTCCACCCCTCCAGAAAGTTGGCAGCCCAGTTTTACATCACTCATCAATTGCCTGGCAACACTTTGGTGCAAAGAAGACGCCAGTTCCTGTGCCGAAAATTTATTTACCGAATGCTCATATTCAACTGTGGCAAAGTCATGAAAAACCTTTTTTTCAACACTGCCGTTAAAATCAAAATGCCAATATTCGCCCGGGGGCAGGTTACTAATGTCTTTAAACAAGGTATGGTTAACCAGGTTGCGAAACAACAGGAACTCATTAATGTTCTCTTGCGCTAACACAAACCGAAACGCTGGCAAGGCTTTAAAACTCTTTATTTCGGAAGAGAAAGCGAGTTTGCCTGGTGTTTGCCAGATATAAAGCGGCTTAATACCAAAGCGGTCGCGCGCGAGGTACAGGCTGCCAGACCGCATATCCACCAGTGCTATGGCAAACATGCCGTTGAGCTTCTGCACCATCCGGGCAAACCCATATTCCAGGTACAGGTTTAATACTACCTCAGTATCGGTACGGCTTTTAAACCGGTACCCTTTGGCCTCCAGGCCAGCCCGAAAATCAAAGGCATTATAAATTTCACCGTTCAGCATCAACGCTACCCGGCCGTCTGCTGCCAGCATCGGTTGGTGGCCATTAATGGAGAGATCCAGGATACTCAAGCGGTTGAAACCCAACACCATATTGGCGGCCCGGGAAAAATCGGAGGGATGACCGGATGCTGCTTCCCATAACTGCCTTTCCCGGGTATTCACCGCTACGATACCCGTATCATCGGGGCCGCGGTGTTGTTGCAATTGCAGCATCGCACGCATAACCCGGTTGGACTTTATCCCCTGAGCGTGGAAATCAATATAACCGGCTATACCACACATATATTCTTCACATGCTACGCGCTCAATAGTACACTAATCCCCTGTAAGGACTTTTAACAGTACTTCCCGGTGGGCCTCACAGCGGATAATATTGGTATAAAGTAGTTTTTTCCGCCTGGTAAGCAAAGAGGGCAAAAGCCCACGTCTATGTAGTCCTGGTAAGAAACGACCACTATACGGTTCGAGCCAGGCCCGATAGATGTTGCTAACTTCCTGGCAGTATTTGTCAAAAGAAGACCTTAACTTCTTGTCGTCTGCAATATGTTGGTTTAACGACTCCAGCATACCTTCGACCTCTGCCAATTCGGACCCATGCAATAACATTATACCGGCTTCTTTGTCGTTCTGTTTGAAAAGCCGGTAATCAAATTTCACCGGGCTTCCTTTGGCGAAGTCAAGCTGCAAGAACATACCCGTATTCCAGGGTTTGCCACTAAGCCCCGGCCAATCAAAACAAAAATTGCCCAGGCCGTAAAATATCGGGCGGCCTTGGTAAATTTCAAACCCCGAAATGGTGTGGGTATGATGGGCCGCTACGGCATCCGCCCCGCTATCCACAAAAAAACGGAATGTCTCCTTTATCCGCGGACTGGGCAAATTATAGTGTTCATTACCACCATGAGCTATTACAACCACAAAATCAGCCTTCTGCCGTGCTTCCCTAATCTGATAATAAGCTTTCACCGGATCTATCGGGTTAACACCAGGCCTGGCACCCCGGGTAGTTGACCATTCATTCTCGGCCACGTTGATAATGGCCAGGACAACGTCCTTAATAGTTGTACAATACAGCCGGGATGCTTCACGCTTGTTTTTTCCCGATCCCACCCAGTCAATTTCACTTAGCTTCAGGGCCTGATAAGTAGCCTCCTGTCCTGCCGGGCCAAAGTCCATAAAATGGTTGTTGGCCGTTGCCACGAGGCGAATATTCAAGTAGTTTAATATGGCCGTTGCCTCCGGCATCCCGCTTAAATGGGGGCCGGTTTTGGCAATCGGACGGGCTTTACCTGCCGGCACCAAGGGGCACTCCAGGTCAACCACATTCAAATCATTGTGCAGGAGTTCTTCCCGCATATCCTTAAACAAATGCTGCCAGTTATTTTGTTGAATGGCCGCCTTTATCCGGCCCTGTGGGCAGAAGTCTCCGGCAAGGCCTAATTTTATTCCCATGCCATTTTGGTGATTAACTCATCCGTGCTGATAAACACCACATCCGGCCACTTTTTTATTATCGTTGCCAATAATCTTTGCAAATCTTGTAATCCCCTATCTCTGTTTTCAGGCTCTATATATCCTATATAATTAATGCGATGCGAACAAATAATTGCCGGTTTGTGCCAGGTAAAAGCATTTTTCACCTGGGCCAGGCAACTGTCCACCCAATCTTTTTGCGGGTTTAGCGAAGGCTCCAGAAAACAGTTGCGCACCGAATAACGCAACCCGAACCCATTTACTTCTCCTGAAAAATGACGTTTTTCCGTATATTGATCAAAGGTGCCTGTTGGCACCAGTTGCGACCGGCCACCCTGAATAAGTTTTACCCCATTCCCGGCCAGTTCATCTTCTATAGCAGGATCCCAGTTATAGCAGGGGGCAATAAACGTATCGGGCTGATAGCCAAAAATTTCCCTGAATAAATTAATTCCATCGGCCAGTATTTGGCGGTGCAACTTTATATCCTCAAGCGAATCCCAATCATAGGCTTCCATAAAACTGTAATCCTGCTCTCCCGAATAGGTGGTACCCAGGTCAAAGCAAAACCGGGTCAGTTTATCACCGGCCTGCAAACGGGCCAGCCAGCGCTTGATATTCAGGTGCTCCCGGCCATGAAACTGCGGTTTGAACAGCCCCTGGCTAATGGCTTTCTGCCATTTGATGAAAGATTTTTTATGTTCGGGATAACGGGCAAGTGTCGCAGTAAAAGGCTCGTAGTAATAGGTGGTGTAATTGCTTTGCCGGATGCGGGCAAAGTCTGGGTTGGCCACAATGGTATTGGCGGTAATTTTGGCATGGCTTCCCCGGCTATCGGTAAATTGCTGCAGGGTATTGAAAAGCGCATCCAGATCGGCAACCGAGGCCAGGGCATCGTATTTGTAAACACTGTTTTGCAAGTCAATTCCCCTGGCTGCCATTTTGTCCAGGCTTTCTCTACCGGGCGTGCGAATAGCCCCCCAATCATCTGACTCAATGATAACATACTTTGCTCGGGTCTTTGCTCCCCGAAAATTAGTTTGCGTAGCCCGGGTTATACTCTTCAGGCGCTTAAGCAGGGTTTTAGAAGTATTTATCATTTTATTTCCCATTCAGCGCCATTTAGCTAAGCAATATTCGCAGGTATTTACCTGACCCCTAAAGGGGGAATTTTGGAGGTCTTAGTTTTGTCATGATTTTTCTTTGCTGTGCAGAAAAAATCACGCCAAAACCTTTTATTGTTTTCTATCCGCCCCTACAGGGCTTTTAATCATCCTCTTACCAAACTTTCGACAGACAAGTGTATTTTTCAATCATAAATGCATTTTTCTATATCGCAGAAGATATAGTTTTATTCACCAATACTGATAAGGTTTCCAAGTTCTGATGAGGTTAAAAATTCCACTTGCGGCCACTTTTTAATAATACCGGCCAACAGTTGCTTTAGTTGCTGCAACCCACGGGTACGGTTGCCTTCATCAAGTGCGCCAATATAGTTTACTCGGTGGGTGCTGATAACAGCCGGCTTGTGCCACCTGAAAGCATTGGCAATATCCGCCAAGCAGCTATCTACCCAGTCCTTACCTTCCTGGCTGGGCTCAAAAAAGGCGTTGCGGGTAATGTAAACCTGTCCGTGGTTATTCTGCTGGCCCAGATAATGAAACACCTTTTTGGTTTTACCCTGCCCCAGCGCTTCCTGCTGTATTTTAGCTGCCGACATATACTCTATCCCATTCTCGGCAGCCGTTTTTTCCAGCGAATTATTAAATGGTCCGTTGGGCGGCACAAAATACGTAGCATTATAACCAAACAGTTCCGTAAAAAGTCTTAAACCAGATTTTATTATCTCAGCCTGATCCGCTAGTTCCGAAGGATCTGCCAGGTCAAAAGCCGCCTGATAACTGATGTTATATTTATGCTGATTATTAAACCCCCAAAAGTCGTATTCAAAGGCTTCCCGGGTCATTTTATCTTTTTTTTGCAACGCATCTATCCATACCGCCACATTTAAATGCTCACGGCCATGAAACTGAGGAACAAACAATTTTTCCTTAATACCCGTCAGCCAAAGCTTATATGCCGATTGATTACCATAATAGCGGCTTAGCGTAGTAGTAAAAGGTTCGTAATAATATGCCTGATAGTCTGCTGCTGCTATGCGGGCAAAATCAGGGTTGGCCACCAGGGCTATGGCCGTAAAAGCCGGATGCCGCACGTTTCTATCCTTAAATTGCCGTAATACCGCAAAAAGGGCCGCGAGGTCATCAGCCTTCGCCAGGGTATCATATTTATTATAGCGTAAGGAGTCACCCCCGGCAAGATCGAGCCCCTTGTTGACCAGCATATTAAAGACCTTCCTTGTGGGCATGCGAATGCTGCCCCAATCATCTGATTCGAAAACGATGATTTTACGATTGGTTCGCCAACCGGGGATGTTACTGAGATTTCTGACTAACCGGTGAATAATCATTTAATTCAAATGATGAATAAACAATAGGCCATTCAATGTTTATATTTATCTATCCCAGTCGATAAAGGGTGGAATGTGTCGTTGGGTACTATTTAACAGTAAGACAAGACAACATAAATAAGGATAATACACTATTAGTTGCTACGAAGAAAAAACTAAGCATTCAATAAGTACTGGTGAGACTTGCTTTCTTAGTGCCTTTGCTATGCGGTGGCCAAATTCAAGGGATTATGATACCTGAATAGTTACCCCTATTTAATCAGGTCATTCAAAGCCAGATGCTCCCCAAGACCAATAATGGCTGTAACCGGATTGCCAAAAACCGTGGCTACCGACATATAGTAAAAACCTTCCCGAATGGCAACCACAATAAACAACAGCAACACCGGTAAAGATACCGGGAACACATATCTGGTGAAGAGTTTACGATAGTGGTTCTGATACAGAATAAGGATCAAAAATAAGGCTAACAGTTGAGCAACTGACAAAAACCTGCCACCTGAAGGTATGGTACTCAGGATATTGGCAAACGAATAAAACCATAAAGCAAAAGCAAAGGTTGTGTGCAGCGGTTTGGTCAATAATCTCTTGGTCCTTTGCAGCCCGTAAATCAGCAAAAAAGAGGCTAATATCATATAGTTAATCCCTTTTTTATACCAGGTAACATACCAGTTTACCTGGCCACTGCTTAATTCCCCTTTACGAAAAGCCTCTACCCGTTCCTGGGCAATATACGGGTTTGCCCGCTCAATGATTTTTTCTTCTTCCGTTTGCTCAACATAATTGGCCAGCCACTGCACATTAATTTCATTATATACCACCGTGCCGAGAAAAACCAGGATGAGAAAACCCAGGCGTTTGGGTACCAAAAAAAAGGTGGCCACACTTATCAGGGGAATAAGATAAGAAAAATGAAATAAAACCGCCAGCGGTACAAAAATTAGTTTTTTATGTTTTCCCTCATATAAATAAGGTAAGACACCATAAATAAAAATATGGGTAGCCGTCCAGAAACGGAAACCATTAATCAACCAAAACGGTACCACCAAAGCAAAGGCAATAAACAACAGCCACGACCATTTCGATAGCGGGCCTTGCAGTTGCTGCAGCAGATAAACCACATTGCGGGAATAAAAAAAACCGAAAATAAGGGCGTAAACCGTAGTAATCAATACGGGGCTATTTGAAAACCTTGATAGGGTTACGGCAATAACTGTCCGGGCCATATCCAGTTCCCCCCTTTGGTCATAATAGGCTATAGCGTCATCCATAGTCATGGGTCGGCCAAAAAGAGCTGCATATTCCTGTATATAGCGGTTGATATCGGCCGAGCCACTTTCCTTACTAATGGCAAAAGTGAAACCAAAAAAGATAATAAAGGCCCAGAGAATATTTTTCGCCCATGATGCCCGGTAATTGCCAAAGCTCATGACTACCGCCAGGGCGGGGTAGAAAAAGAAGAGCAGCCAGTTGTATTTTAGGGTCTTAGAGGAGTTAATGGTTATTTGTTTAATTGGTTTCCTCCTGCGCTAAAGCTTCGGAGGATAAATGCTTAATCGTTTATCCGTTGCCGGTTACGTTAAAACCCAAGTGGTACTATAGCTGTTCGTAAATCAATTGTACAGTAAAGAC
>Ga0256839_1004636_pt1 | contig 13286 bp, 11 predicted proteins | sample 354166metaG_FD_185968 | JGI IMG/M metagenome (GOLD analysis project Ga0256839, IMG submission 185968) | Hydrothermal vent microbial communities from Mid Atlantic Ridge, Atlantic Ocean - 354-166 | ecosystem: Environmental > Aquatic > Marine > Hydrothermal vents | place: Atlantic Ocean: Mid... | reverse complement strand
AATTGCATCATAAGTAGATTTAAATCAGGGTTGTCAGTGCCATTGCTTGTTCCTCTAGCTGGTTAATGTTTTGATGGATTATACCATATAAATCATTGTGTTAGTGCTTAACTTAATGGCATTGCTCAAGTGGGGAAGGAGCATCAGTGGCGTGCCCAAAGACGCTACCTGCGCTATTGTTGGGCACGCTGCGCTTTGCACAACCTACCCGCTGGCGTTAACTAGTATAATGCAGCGCCAGCCAGACCGTTTTCTCTCCCGGCGCGGTCGCTTCAACGCGATGTTTCCGATGCGCCGGTAGCAGCAGCGAATCACCGGGTTTCAGCGTCACCGGCCCTTCCTCGCCTTCGACCGTCAAGGTCGCGCCGCCACTGAGCAGCAACACCCATTCGTCCTCTTTTTGATCGTACCACTGTCCAGCAGGTGTAGCGTGCATCTGCGATACGATGCGTTCCAGACGGAAATGCCCGGTTTGCAAAATCGTCTCGAAATACTCCTCATCGAGCGTTGCGGGCAGATCGGCGAAGAGGTTGCGAAGCTGCATGCCGCCCTACTTCTTCTGCCGCAACACGAGCACAATGCGCTGCACCAAGTCTTCTTCCATTTCACGCCGCATGCGCTTTTCTTCCTGCTCCGAGCCGAGCACCTGAAAGGGATCGACGACGAGATCACGCCGCGTTTCGACCACATGCCAGTCACCTGGCGCAGCGCCAGGCTCGGAAAGCAGGCGGAAACGCACCTTGCTGATGAGCGCATATTCCCGTGCCCGCACGTCACGATCGACACTGAGTACCCGACGTGATTCATCGAACTCACCGATTTCGAGCACAGGCAGGTCATCATCCGCCTCGGTCGCGAGTTTGACGCCAGCGCGTGTCAGTGCGTCGGCAAGCCGGCGGCCAAAGCCGATTTCGATGTCGACCCCGTCGATGACAACTTCGGGCAGCACCGATGACAGTGAAATCGCCGAACTGCTGCCGCGCAGGCGGAATCCACAGCCTGGAACCGCAACAACGAGCGGTAACAACATCCTATGAATAAAGGCGCGCCGCTGCATCAGTTGGCGACGATATTGACCAACCGACCCGGCACGACGATCACTTTGCGCACCTGCTTGCCGTCAGTAAATTTCTGTACATTGGGATTGGCCAGCGCGAGCTTTTCAACTTCTTCACGCGGCAGATCCACTGGCACCTCGACTTTGCCACGCACCTTGCCGTTGACCTGAAACACCATTTCGATCGTGTCCTGCACCAGCGCCTGCTCATCGGCCTGGGGCCAGGAAGCATCGACGATGGCCTCGTCATGCCCCAGCAACTGCCACAGCGCATGAGTGATATGCGGCACGATGGGGGACAGCATCAGCACGACCGCTTCGAGGGCTTCATGGCGCACGGCCCGAGCGGCGTCCGAATCGTCGCTGACCTTGCCGATCTCGTTGATCAGCTCCATGCAGGCGGCGATGGCGGTATTGAAGGTGTAGCGGCGGCCTATGTCGTCACTGACCTTGGCAATGGTCTGGTGGGTCTTGCCTCGCAGCTTTTTCAGCGCGTCGTCGAGGCCATCGACATTCAGCGCTGGCACCGGGCCCGCGCTAACATGCTCGGTGACCACCCGCCACAGCCGCCGCAGAAAACGGTGAGCGCCTTCGACGCCGGAGTCGGACCACTCCAATGACTGATCCGGCGGTGCGGCAAACATCATGAACAGGCGCACGGTATCAGCGCCATAGCGGTCGATCATCAGCTGCGGGTCGATGCCGTTGTTCTTCGACTTCGACATCTTGGTAATGCCGCCGATTTCTACCGGCTGGCCGTCCTCGCGCAGAATCGCTTGGCTGATGCCGCCTTTTTCATCACGCACAATCTCGACATCGGCCGGCGAATACCAGTGCGTCGCGCCGCTCTCGTCCACCCGATAGAAGGTTTCGGCCAGCACCATGCCCTGGGTCAGCAGGTTTGCGAAAGGCTCATCCGATTCGACTAACCCGGCATCCCGCAACAGCTTGTGGAAAAAACGCGCATACAGCAGATGCAGTACCGCGTGCTCGATGCCGCCGACATATTGATCCACCGGCAGCCAGTAGTTGGCACGTTCGTCCAGCATGCTGTCGGCGTCAGGCGAGCAGTAACGTGCGTAGTACCACGACGACTCCATGAAGGTATCGAAGGTGTCGGTCTCACGCGTGGCCGGCTGGCCGTTGTAGCTCGTTTTCGCCCACTCGGGGTCGGCCTTCAGCGGCGAATGCACGCCATCCATGACGACATCTTCCGGCAGCACCACTGGCAATTGATCGTCAGGCACCGGCACCACCGAACCATCCTCCAGCGTCAGCATCGGGATCGGCGCGCCCCAGTAGCGCTGCCGCGACACACCCCAGTCACGCAGACGGTAGTTGACCTTGCGCTCCCCCAAGCCGCGCTGGCGCAGCGCCTCGGCAATGGCATCGAAAGCCTGCGCCGATGTCAGCCCGTCGAATTCACCGGAGTTGACCAGCACGCCCTTGTCGGTAAACGCGCCTTGGGTCAGATCCACACTGCTGCCATCGGCTGGCGCGATCACCTGTTCAATCGGCAGCCCATAAGCGCGGGCAAATTCCCAATCGCGCTGATCGTGCGCCGGTACGCTCATCACCGCACCCGAGCCGTAGTCCATCAGCACGAAATTGGCGACCCAGACGGGCACGGCCCGGCCGGTCAGCGGATGCACCGCTTTCAAGCCGGTGTCCATGCCCTTCTTTTCCATCAGCGCCAGATCGGCCTCGGCCGTGGTGGTCGCCTTGCATTCATCGACGAAGGCCTGCAATTGTGCGTTGTTCTTCGCCAGTTCGAGCACGATTGGATGTTCCGCCGCCAGCGCCACATAGGTGACGCCCATCAGCGTATCCGGGCGCGTGGTGTAAATTTCGAACGACTCGACACCCGCCACCGGCTGCTCAAGGCCAAAACGCATCTCGACCCCTTCAGAGCGGCCGATCCAATTGCGCTGCATCGCCCTGACCCGCTCCGGCCAGCCGTCGAGCTGGTCGAGGTCGTTCAGCAGCTCCTCAGCATAGGCGGTGATGCGGATGAACCACTGCGGAATTTCCTTGCGCTCCACCACCGCGCCGGAGCGCCAGCCCTTGCCGTCGATGACCTGCTCGTTGGCGAGCACGGTCTGATCCACCGGGTCCCAGTTGACGGTGGCCATCTTTTTATAGACCAGCCCTTTTTCATAGAGCTTGGTGAAGAACCACTGCTCCCAGCGATAATATTCCGGCTGACAGGTCGCCAGCTCACGACTCCAGTCGTAGCCAAAACCCAGCCGTTGCAACTGTCCACGCATGTAGTCGATGTTTTCGTAGGTCCACTTCGCCGGCGGCACCTTGTTCTTCAGCGCCGCGTTCTCCGCCGGCAGGCCAAAGGCATCCCAGCCCATGGGCTGCATGACATTCTTGCCCTGCATGCGCTGATAGCGGGAAATGACATCGCCAATGGTGTAGTTGCGCACATGGCCCATATGCAGCTTCCCCGACGGATAGGGGAACATCGACAGGCAGTAGAATTTTTCGCGGTCGGGATCTTTAGTGGCCTTGAACGAATCGTGCTCGTTCCAGTACTGCTGCGCGCGTGTCTCAATATCCTGCGGGTCGTATTGTTCTTGCATGAAAAGCCAGGCGGTTGAAAGGAAAGGCGAAGGATACCGCCGCCCGGCTGACGCTACAACACGCCTGCTATCATCGAAGCCTGCACCTCCTAAAACAACGCCCTCGCGCGGCACAGGCTAGTGCCGCCAGATTCAACAACGACTAAGCTGTTGAATCTTTGATCGAGAGGCGCGTGGGTCTGATCAGGGATTGAGAATGAGAATGTGCTTGGCGCCATCCTTGTCGACCGCTTCCATTGCGGAAAAGCCGTTGTCATCCTCGGTAATATAAATCTCCTGCGGCCCGTGAATCAGGTGGTCGACCTCATCACCCAATTGAAGCTCCAATACATCATCCTTGGGATCGTAGGTAATGCCATTCAGCGTCTTGTTCTCTGCTGCCTTCTGGTCACCGATGGCCTCTGATGCAATCTCCAGCGTGGCAGGCACCGGCTCCATGACACGAGAGAAATTGTCGAAGTAGTCGTGCCAGCGTTCCTTTTCCAGTGAAAAAGTACTCATTGTTGTTACGCTCCTGTTCTGTTGTCCGAATGTCTGTTACTCAATTTGACAATGTGGACGAATGAGCATTTTTCAACATAACTATTCAACAAGCATTCAGAAGCCGACACCCACACCGAAGCGGATCGTCCACGGGTCGGCATAAGGGCTGTCATCCTGATCCCAGGAGAAGTTATAGAGCACGGAAAAATAGGACGACACCCGGCCACCCAGTGAGGAGGTGACGCCACCACCGGCAAGCACGCTATTGAACTGTTTGCGGTCTTTGCTCAGGTCGGGACGGAAGAATTCATGATCGAGATATTCGTAGTCGGCTTCGAGGAAAAACGAAGGACCAAAATGATAGCGGGTAAAAAGCGTCGTGCCATAGTCGTTGGTTTTCAGTGTTTTCGTGCCTCGACTATCGTTGACATGGCGATACAGGAAACTGACGCCTGCCGACAGTGCCGGGGTCAGGTGCATGCCGACCATCGGCGCAATATCGATATAATCCACATCACCAAAGCTCGCACCCAGACTGCCGCCATAGAACAGGTTGCCGGCGGCATTGCCCGATGCATTGATACCAACCCCTGCGCCGACCATCTGTGGCAGTGCCATCAACGCTGCGACCGTAACGATTCGTGATGTCATTGTGACTTCTCCTTTCGCTTGATTATTGTTGCGCCGGCAATCACCAGGATCGCCAATAGTGCAATCAAAGGAAGATTGCGCCAGCGGGCAAAGGGAGTATAACCACGCCGACCGCTTATCTCTCCGGTGAGCACCGTTGTCTCGAATACCGGTGCACGGGCAGTCACCCGTCCCTGGGCGTCGATGATCGCGGTGACGCCGGTGTTGGTTGCGCGCAGCAACGGGCGCCCAAGTTCCAACGCGCGCATCTGCGCGATCTGCAAATGCTGTTCCGGCGCGATGGTGGGACCAAACCAGGCATCATTGCTGACATTGACCAGCATTGTCGCCTGCGGTAGAAAATCAGCCATCTCCTCGCCAAAGGCATCTTCATAGCAGATCGAGCTGCCAATGACCTGCCCGGCTGCGTGCAGCAGCACAGGTTCGGTACCGGGTTGGAGATCGTCGACAGCCACCAGCACCAGTTTGTTCAGCCACGGCATCCACTCCCGAAACGGAATAACCTCACCAAACGGCACCAGATGGCGCTTGAAATAGAACTCGGGATCATCGCCGATACGAACCAGGCTGTTGTATATGCGGCCCGCGTCACCTTCGTACAGCACCCCTGTCAGCAACTCTGCCCCATACTTCTCCAGTTCGCGCTGGATCGGATTGAGGACAAAATCTCTGAACAACTGATAAGTGCCGGGCAACGCCACCTCTGGCCAGACAATGAGATCCGCGTCCATATGCGCGTCGGTAAGCCGCGAATAGCGTTCGACCGTCGGAATCAGCCAATCAGGTTCCCACTTGTTTTCCTGCGCAATATTGCCCTGCACCAGCGCCACGGTAATGGGGTCTCCGACAGGCTTGCTCCAATGCTGATGTCCCAGGCCATACAGTCCGGCCGCAAGCGTCACAATGCCAGCCAGCGCCCCCCATCTTGGCCACCCCCTGCCCAGCAGCAAGAGCAGCATCAACCCCACGCTCAACATGACGATATAGCTGATGCCCAGTACACCCGTAGCCGGCGCAACAGCGGCGAATATCGTTCCGCCATCGGCCAGCAATTGCGAATAACCGAGCTGCAACCACGGGAAGCCAGTAAAGAGCCAGCCACGCAACCATTCCAGGCAGACCCAAGCGGCGGGCATCACGACCAGCAAGCGCCATCCCATGTGTTGCTGTGTGGGATCAGCCGGGCGCTGAAGCCAACCGAGCAGTGCCGGATAGAGTGCGAAGATAAGAACGAATATCAGCGTCAGCAACGCTGCAAAGGCGAATGGCGCCTGACCAAACTCGTAGATGCTGTGGAAAACCCAGGATACACCGAAGCCGAAAAAACCGAGGCCAAAGCAATAGCCAATGGAGACTGCCCAGCGTGACGGCGCCTTGAGCCATAGCAACATCAGCGCCGCCGGCGCGAGCATGGCCAGTGGCCAGAGGAAAAATGGCGCGAATGCGAGCACCAGTGCGGCACCGGCCAGCAGTGCCGCAGCATGAACGAAAAAACGGGATTGAAAAAAGCGCACCGAAGTATCCGCGGGGAAGCACCGGAAAAAAGAGGAACTCCAATTATAGCGGAGCGTTAACGGCTACGGTGCTTTCGAGCCCGGATTTCACGCCAGTTCACTACTGCGACCCGGTGAGAAGTCCAGGCAAGCCGCTGCATGACGAGAGTTTACGGGTTACTGCGCCACCCGCCGTACTTCCAGCAAATGAACCCGTCGGCTGTCGGCCTTCAACACCTTGAATTCGAGCCCGTCGATACGAACGGTTTCACCATTGCTCGGCAGATGGCCAAAATGCTTGACGACCAGGCCGGCTACGGTATCGAACTCATCTTCATCGAAACGAGTGCCGAAGTACTCATTGAACTCCTCCAGCGGGGTCAGCGCCTTGACGGTGAAGCGGTTGTCGTCCTGCACAAGGATCGCGTTTTCCACCTCATCGACATCATGCTCATCGTCGATTTCGCCGACGATCTGCTCAAGCACGTCTTCGATGGTGATCAGGCCGGAGACCGCACCATACTCATCGACGACAATCGCCATGTGGTTGCGGCGATTGCGGAAATCGTTCAGCAGCACATTGAGGCGCTTGCTTTCGGGGATGAACACGGCCGGACGCAAGATGTCCTTGAGTACAAAGGACTCCCTGTTATCGCTGGCAAGGTAGCGCAGCAGGTCTTTCGCCAGAATCAGGCCGATAACGGTGTCCTTCTTGTCCGAGACCACTGGAAACCGCGAGTGGCCGGATTCGATAATGGTCGGCAGCATCTGCTCCAGGGTGTCGGTGTCGTTCAAGGTCTCCATCTGCACCCGCGGAATCATGATGTCGCGAACCTGCATCTCGGACACCTGCAAGGCACCCTCGATCATGCTCAAAACATCGGGATCGAGCAGATTCTGGCGCTGCGCCTGGCGTAGGGTTTCAAGGAGTTGCGTGCGATCGGACGGTGTGCCGATCAATGACTTGGCCAGTCGTTCCAGCCAATTGCCGTGTTCCGACGGCGACGGAAGGTCTTCGTTCATTCCTGTGGTGGTTGATTGAGGAATTTGCAATGTACCCTATTTGTCTGAATTTTAACAACTTGGAAACATGTCAGAAATCACATTACCAGCAACGATGTCACGGTGCCGGAGGAGATAAATGGACAAACGCGCTGTTTCTGTCGATGCCAGCGGAGCGGTCAATAGGGGTTGGGAATACCCAGTTTCTCCAGCAGGCGGATTTCGATGGACTCCATCGTTTCGGCCTCGTCTGCTTCGATGTGGTCGTACCCAAGCAGATGAAGAACGCCATGGATCAGCATGTGCGCCCAGTGATGTTGCACCGGTTTACCCTGATCTTGCGCCTGCTGTGCCACCACATCGGCGCAGATCACAAGGTCGCCAAGATGCGCGTTGGGGATGCCTTCCGGCACCTCGAACGGAAACGACAGCACATTGGTGGGGTAGTCCTTGCCACGATAGTCGCGGTTGAGCTGGCAGCTTTCCCCGGGATCGACAACCCGGATCAGGACGGTCTGGCCATCCAGCTCGGGGAATGTGGTATCGAGCCATTGCTGAAACTGCGCTTGCGGCGGGACATCTTCAGCCGTGGCGACATGTTGCAGCTCTGCCTGAAGTGCCAAACTCAGCTCCCGCCGCCTTCCGACTTTTCATAGGCTTCGACGATGCGGCGCACCAGCGGATGACGCACAACATCGCGGGCGGTGAAGAAGTTGAAGCCGACGCCCTCGACATCCTTGAGAATCTTGATGGCCTGGCGCAGACCGGATTCGGTGCCGCGCGGCAGGTCGGTCTGGGTGACATCGCCAGTCACGACCGCATGGGAACCGTAACCGATGCGCGTCAGGAACATCTTCATCTGCTGCACGGTGGTGTTCTGCGCCTCATCGAGAATGATGAACGCCTCGTTCAACGTGCGCCCACGCATATAGGCCAGCGGCGCGATCTCGATGACATTGCGCTCGAGCAACTTGTTGACCTTTTCGAAGCCGAGCATTTCGTAGAGCGCGTCGTACATCGGGCGCAGATAGGGATCGATCTTCTGCGCCAGATCCCCGGGCAGGAAGCCCAACCGCTCGCCGGCCTCGACTGCAGGCCGCACCAGCAGCAGGCGGCTGACGCGCTCGCTTTCCAGCGCCTCAACTGCGCTGGCCACGGCAAGATAGGTTTTGCCGGTACCCGCCGGGCCGACGCCGAATGCCAGATCGTAGTCGCGAATATCGCGCAGATATTGCGCCTGATTCATGCCCCGCGCCCGAATCAGGCCTTTGCGTGTGCGCACGGCGACTTCGTCTTCATCCCGCCGGCGATCCAGCAGCTGATCGACGCCGGATTCCTGCAGGTAAAGATGCACCTTGGCGGGTTCGAGCACTTCATCGGCGGTCAGCGCATAGAGTTCACGCAGCAACTCCACCGCTGCGGCGGCGGATTGCGCCGAGCCAATCACCTGAAACTGCACGCCACGATTGTTGATTTCGACGCCGAGCCTGCGCTCGATCTGGCGCAGATGTTCATCGAACTGGCCGGCCAGATTGGCCTGACGTTCGTTGTCTTCGGGGCCAATGGTGAAATCGACGGTATGGAGCTTGCCACTCATCGATCAGCTGGCCTTGCGCATCAGGGCGGGCACGACATCGACAAACTCTCCCCGCAAGGAATTGGGCAGGGCTTCGGTGATGCGAACGCTGACGAACTCACCGATCAGCGATTCATCAGCGGCAAAATTGACGACGCGATTGTTCTCGGTGCGCCCCGCCATGATGCCAGGGTCCTTCCGCGATGGCCGTTCGACCAATATCGTCTGCGTCGAACCAAGCATGGAACGGCTGATATCGTTCGCCATCTCCAGAATGCGCGCCTGCAGCCGCGCCAACCGCGCCTTCTTCACGTCGGCGGAAACATCGTCGGCAAACGACGCCGCCGGCGTGCCCGGGCGGGCGCTGTAGATAAAGCTGAAGGAGTGATCGAAACCGATATCCTCGATCAGCTGCATGGTCTGTTCGAAATCGGCATCGGTCTCGCCTGGAAAGCCGATAATGAAATCCGATGACAGGCTGATACCGGGACGCAGCTCTCGCAGGCGGCGGATCTTGGACTTGTATTCGAGCGCGGTATGGCCACGCTTCATCGCTGCCAGTACGCGGTCGGAGCCACTCTGCACCGGCAGGTGAAGGTGGCTGACCAGTTCGGGCACTTCACCATAGACCTGAATCAAACGGTCGGAGAATTCGACCGGATGCGAGGTGGTGTAACGGATGCGGTCGATGCCGTCGATGGCGGCGATATAGCTGATCAGCAACGCCAAATCGGCGATCTCACCATCGTGCATCGCCCCGCGATAGGCGTTGACGTTCTGCCCCAGCAGGTTCACCTCGCGCACACCCTGCTGCGCCAGCGCCGCGACTTCGGCAATCACATCGTCGAACGGACGGCTGATCTCTTCGCCACGTGTGTAGGGCACGACGCAGAAGGTGCAATATTTACTGCAACCCTCCATCACCGAGACAAAGGCGCTGACGCCATCGGCCTTCGGCTCGGGCAAGTTGTCGAACTTTTCGATTTCAGGAAAGGAGATATCAACGACGGGGATATGCTTCAAGCGCGCTTCACGCACCATCGCCGGCAGGCGATGCAAGGTTTGTGGCCCGAACACGACATCGACATACGGCGCACGCTCGCGCAGCGCATCCCCCTCCTGGCTGGCGACGCAACCGCCGACACCGATGACCAGCTCCGGCTTCTGCTGCTTGAGCTGACGCCAACGCCCCAGCAGGGAGAACACCTTTTCCTGCGCCTTCTCACGGATGGAACAGGTGTTGAGCAGCAACAGGTCGGCATCTTCCGCCTCGGCGGTGACCCGCATCCCCATCTCCGATTCGAGCACATCGAGCATGCGCGCCGAATCGTACTCGTTCATCTGGCAACCGTGGGTCTGGATATATACTTTTCCGGGCATTGAAACTGTCGTCGTCAAAAGCGGTATTGTGGCACAAACCGGCTGGTGCGACGAAGTACCCTGACAGCGACAACGGTGTGCACACCCTGCCGACTTCAGCTTCGTTCGAACAGAACGCGTAGGGTGAGCGCCGATCAGGTGCGCACCGAAACCCCGGCAATGTGGCGATCAGTCGCCAGCATACCCATTCGGGTTGTTCGACTGCCAGCGCCAAGTGTCGGCGCACATTTCGTCGATGCCGAACTCGGCTTGCCAGCCCAGCACCGCCTTGGCGTAGGATGGATCGGCATAACAGGCAGCGATGTCGCCGGGGCGCCGATCGACGATTTCGTAAGGCACATCGACGCCCGATGCCTTGGCAAAGGCTTTGACCATGTCGAGCACGGAATAGCCCTGCCCGGTACCCAGATTGACGGTAAGCACCTGCCCGTTGTCGTCGCGCTGCAACGCTTCGATGGCCTTGACGTGACCTTTGGCCAGATCGACGACATGGATGTAATCACGCACGCCGGTGCCATCGTGGGTATCGTAGTCGTTACCGAAGACGCGCAGCCGCTCTAGCTTGCCAACAGCAACCTGGGAAATGAACGGCATGAGGTTGTTGGGGATGTCGTTCGGGTCCTCCCCAATGCGGCCACAGACATGTGCGCCGACCGGATTGAAATAGCGCAGCAGTCCAATGCGCCAGCTGTCGTCAGACACGAACAGATCGCGCAGGATCTCCTCGACGATCAGCTTGGAGCGGCCATAGGGGTTGGTGGCCGACAGCGGGAAGTCCTCTTTGATCGGCAGGCTGGCCGGATCGCCATAGACCGTCGCCGACGAACTGAAAACGATGGTTTTTACATCGTGCGCGGCTATCACCTGCGCCAAAGCCACCATGCCGGCGACGTTGTTGTCATAATATTCAAGCGGTTTCTCGACCGATTCACCCACCGCTTTGAGGCCGGCAAAGTTGATGACGGCGCTGATGTCATGGCCGGAAAAGATCGCATCCATCGCTGTGCGGTCGCGGACATCGGCGCGGTAGGACTGGATTTTCGTTCCGGTGATCTCCTCGACCCGACGCAGCGCTTCGGGCGAGCTGTTGTAGTAGTTGTCGACGACGACCACATCCTGGCCTGCGGCAATCAGTTCAATGCAAGTGTGCGAACCGATATAGCCCGCGCCCCCGGCTACGAGTATTGTCATATTATTTCCCTATTCGAATGATGCGCATCCAGCGCGTGGTGAAATTCCCGCTGCTGGACGCTATTTGACGGATTTGACCGCCTTGAGTACCCGCGCCGGTGCGGCTGGGAGTTCGGCGGGCAGTTGTGCATTTGCAGCTTTGAGTACCAATTCGCGGATTCGTTCCCTGTCGAAGCTATCCGCTGCTTCCCTAATCCCCGCCAGCAACGCCTGTAACTTATCCCACTCCAGCATCTCTTCCTCGGCACGCATGATCTTGGGATGCGCGGTGCCGATGGGGTTGTTACCGATCAACAGCTCCTCGTAGAGCTTCTCCCCTTTGCGCAAGCCAGTGAAAACAATGGGGATATCACCGTCAGGATGGTCCTCGTCCTGCACTTCAAGTCCACTCATGCGGATCATCTGTTTGGCGAGATCGAGAATGCGCACCGACTGCCCCATGTCGAGGACGAAGACATCGCCGCCCTCCCCCATGGCACCGGCCTGCAACACGAGCTGCGCCGCCTCGGGGATCGACATGAAATAACGGGTCACGCTGGCGTGGGTCACGGTTACCGGGCCACCCGCCTTGATCTGCTCGCGAAACAGCGGAATCACCGAACCAGAAGACCCCAACACATTACCAAAACGCACCATGCTGAAGCTGGTGAGCGGCTTACCATTTTCACCGAGCCCCCGGGCACGCTGATCCATGGCTTGCAGAATCAGCTCTGCCACCCGCTTGCTCGCCCCCATGATGTTGGCGGGGCGCACGGCCTTGTCGGTAGAGATGAGGACGAATGTCTCCACCCGATGCGCCATCGCCGCCTGCGCGATGCTGAGCGTGCCCAACACGTTATTGCGCACACCTTCGAGTTCATTGTGCTCCATCATCGGCACATGCTTGTAGGCTGCGGCGTGGTAGACCGTGTCCACATCGTGCTCATCGAAGACATGGTCGAGCCATTCACGATTCAGTACCGACCCCAACAAAGCAACCAGTTCGATGCTGTCACCAACTGCCTTGTCGGCCCGAAGCTGGCGGTCGATCTCATACAGCGCATGCTCACCAATATCGAGCAGAATGAGCTTTTTCGGCGCCAGACCGATGATCTGGCGGCACAGTTCGGAGCCGATCGAGCCACCCGCGCCCGTCACCAACACCACCTTGCCGGCGATGTTCTTGCGCAGTAAGCGCCGATCAGGCGGCACCGAATCGCGTCCCAGCAGGTCCTCCAGCTCCACATCGCGCAGATCGGCCACCGTGAACTTGCCCTGCGCCAACTCACTGAGCGACGGCAATACGCGTGCATGAATCGGGTAGCGCTGCATGCGGCGCAGAATCTCATTGCGCCGCGAACGGCTGACCGACGGCAGTGCCAGCAGCACCTCTTTGGCACCATAACGCTCGATCACCTGGCCGAGCTGGCTCATCGGGAAGACTTTCAGGCCGGCCACTTCGCGGTCATACATACGCGCATCGTCATCGAGGAAGCCGACAGGATAGAGTTCGCGTGTACGCCACAGCGCCTGCACCAGCTGGGCGCCAGCATCGCCGGCGCCATAGATGAGTACATTCTCACCCGAAAACTTGTTCCGCACCGGACGCCAGACAAACTCACGCATCACCAGACGACTGGCGATGGTCATCACCGTGGCGATGATCCAGTAAATCACCATCACCGAATGCGGAACCCCCGAGTGATCTGCATACCCGGCGTAATGCACGATCAAGCCCCACACGAACGTCGCCACTGCTACCGTCTTCACGACCATCCACAGCGCCTGCTCACCCAGGTAGCGAATGACAGCACGGTACAAGCCCGCCTGCGCAAAAACCGGAACAGTGATGGCAATGCCGAGCAGCCCCAGCCACAGCTGTAGCT
>Ga0256839_1004635_pt1 | contig 13287 bp, 10 predicted proteins | sample 354166metaG_FD_185968 | JGI IMG/M metagenome (GOLD analysis project Ga0256839, IMG submission 185968) | Hydrothermal vent microbial communities from Mid Atlantic Ridge, Atlantic Ocean - 354-166 | ecosystem: Environmental > Aquatic > Marine > Hydrothermal vents | place: Atlantic Ocean: Mid... | reverse complement strand
TTGTGATTACGCTGAAATAATAACTCAACAGGCCAAATATACCTATTTTTTTACGTTATTTTTAAAGATAAATGAAAATAATTATGATAAAAACCATGGTACCGATCTTTCTCTATAGTTTGTTCAGCCTGTCGGCCCTGGCCCAGCTTACCCCCTACGATTCGGCTTTTCTGGGCAAAAACATCTATCATATCAAGTTGTCAGATAGCAACGGGAAAACAACCACACTCGAAAAATTCCGTGGTAACTACTTGTATGTAGATTTCTGGTTTACGGGTTGTAAGCCCTGTATCGAAGAATTCCCCAAAGCCAAAGAACTGGCCGCCACCCTCACACGTGACGATATTGTTTTGGTGACCATTAGCTTTGATACTAATGATGAGCTTTGGCAAAAGACCCTGGCCAAATATGCCGTGGCCGGAGAACATTTCAGGGTGACTACAGCGGCCAGCCGGAATATTTTTAAAGATGAATTTAAGATTGTTTACTTCCCGTTTTATTGGCTGGTTGGCCCGGAGGGCAACCTTATCCACCCGAATGCCCCGCGGCCCGGGCAATACCTGCAAGACAACTCCTTAGAAAAATTCATTGACGGTCACCGGTAATTTCTCTGTTGCATATAGTTTACCTTTGTCTGCAAAAGCGGCATCTTGATGAGCAAAGGCAAACATACCATCTGGCAACTTCTGTTTCTTTTGGCAACCATGTCCGCCTGCCGGCAGGACACAGCCCCCACGGTTACCATTGCCACGGCCGCCAATGCCCAATATGCCCTGGGGACCATAGCCCGACAGTTTACGGCCGAAACCGGTATCCGTACCCGGGTAGTTGTCAGTTCTTCGGGCAAGCATACCGCCCAGATTAAAGCCGGGGCCCCCTACGATATATTTATTTCGGCCGACCTGAAATATCCGGAAAAACTATACCGTAGCGGGCTTACAACCGGCAAACCGGCTATTTACGCCTATGGGCAGTTGGTTCTATGGACGCTGAATGACACGTTATCGCTCTCACTGCCAGCCCTGGCTAATACGGATATCGACCCTATAGCCCTGCCCAACCCCAAAACTGCACCCTATGGCCGGGCGGCTTTAGAAGCACTCGAAAAAACATCCCTCTACCCAACCGTAGCTGCCAGGCTGGTTTATGGTGAGAGTGTTGCCCAGGCCAATCAATTTATTCTTTCCGGGGCTGCGGTAACAGGTTTTACGGCTGCGGCCATAGTTATGGCCCCGGCCATGAAAGGGAAAGGCCGGTGGCAAGCAGTAGATAAAAACCTATACTCCCCCATTGCCCAAGGGGCAGTAGTGCTCAAACAAGCCCCGCAACCCGTATTAGCGGCCAGGTTTTTTCTATATTTATTCTCCCCTCCTGCCGGGGAAATTTTGCAGCGCTATGGTTACACCGTAAATAAAAAAGCCCCATGAATGCCCTCACCGGAGAAATCACCACCATTGAAGTAAACGGCAACTTGTCGCTGGTAGGGATTAAAGTTGGTGATTGTCACTTTAAATCAATTATCGTGGAAACACCGGACACTTTGCCTTACCTGACCGTAGGAAATTGCATAAAAGTGCTTTTTAAAGAAACCGAAGTTATCCTTGGCCAGGGGCAGGACCTGCAAATAAGTTTACGCAACAAAATGCCGGCCGAAGTCCTGGCTATTGAAAAAGGCCGCTTGTTGGCTAAACTTAAGCTGGCTACCAATGCCGGTGATATTATTTCTATTATTACCAGCAATGCCGTAGAACAGTTGCAGTTGGCCGTAGGTTCCAGGGTAATGGCCATGGTAAAAACCAATGAAATCCTGCTGGCCAAATGTTAGACCTCGGGCCCATATGGCTTACCCTGAAGCTGGCCACCGTGGCCACACTTATGCTGCTGGTGTTATCGGTGCCGCTGGCCTACTGGCTGGCCTTCACCAAAACCAGGCTGAAGCCGCTCATTGAAACCCTGGTAAGCATGCCCCTGGTACTACCGCCAACTGTGTTGGGTTTTTACCTGCTGGTAGCGTTTAGCCCCAACAGTTTTATCGGGGCTACTTTGGCCTCCTGGTTTGGGTTAAAGCTGATTTTTTCATTTCCCGGGCTGGTACTGGCCTCGGTAATCTACAGCCTGCCGTTCATGGTACAGCCCATTCAAAGCGGGTTTGCTAACCTGCCACCTCATCTTCGCGAAGCTTCCTATGTATTGGGAAAATCACAGTGGGTAACCCTGAAAAGCGTATTGCTGCCCGGTATTGCCCCCGCACTGCTTACCGGCATTGTGCTCACCTTTGCCCACACCATAGGCGAATTTGGCGTGGTGCTGATGATTGGTGGTAACATCCCCGACAAAACCAGGGTAGCCTCTATTGCCATATACGATGAAGTTGAGTCGTTAAATTATATTTCTGCCAACCACTATTCCCTGATCCTGATTGGGATTACCTTTATCATTTTATTTAGTGTGCACCTGTTCAACGGTGGGTATCTTAGCCGCTTTCTCCATGATAAACCTTGATTTCACCAAACAACTGTCGGGGCCGGGTGGCCACTTTACCCTGCATATAAATTGCCGGATCAGAAAAGGTGATTTTGTGGCGGTTTACGGGCCCTCGGGGGCCGGTAAAACCACCCTGTTGCGTTGTATTGCCGGCCTCAGCCCCCCAGGCAACGGCCATATTACGGTAGCCGGTCAGCCGTGGTTCAGCGCAAAGGGCAACATCAACCGCAAACCCCAGCAACGTTCGGCAGGACTGGTTTTTCAGGATTATGCCCTTTTCCCTAACATGACAGTTGAAAAAAACATCCGCTATGCCATGGCCAAAGGCCAGGACGGCAAACAAGTTGCTGAGGTCATTGAACTAATGGGCTTACAACAGCTTTTAGGCCGGCAGCCGACTACCCTGTCAGGCGGCCAGCAACAACGGGTAGCCCTGGCCCGCTCGCTGGTCAGGATGCCGCAGGTACTGATGCTGGATGAGCCGATGTCGGCCCTGGACCTGGAAATGCGCCATAAAATCCAGGACTACCTGCTGACGGCCCATAAAAAGTATAACCTCACCACCTTGCTGGTCAGCCATGATGTTGGCGAGATATTCAAGCTGGCCAATAAAGTAATGGTGCTTGACAACGGTACCCTGCAACAATTTGCCGCCCCGGCCGAAGTGTTTTTATCTAAGGAAACCGGGGGTAATTTCCAGTTTGCCGGGGAGGTGTTGTCGATAACCAGGGAAGAGGTGATATATGTGGTCACCATTTTAATCGGCCAACAAGTAGTAAAGGTGGTAGCAGAAGAAAGTACCGCCTCCACATTAAAACCCGGTGACAAGGTATTGGTAACGGCCAAGGCCTTTAACCCTATAATCCAACGACTATGAGCAGCAGACAGGGCCAGGAACAAACCTATCGCGAAGAATGGTTTAATTCGGTATCGCATGGCCTTACTGCTTTAAGTGCTATCGGTGGCATGGTTGTGCTGATCTATTTCGGTGCAAAAAGCAATAAGAACTGGAGTTTGTTCAGCGGCCTGGTCTATGGCTTTAGCCTGGTAGCCCTTTATACCTTCTCTACCCTCTACCATGGCCTGCGCCATGAAAAAGCCAAGCGGGTATTCAATATCCTTGACCATTGCGGCATTTTCCTGCTTATTGCCGGCACCTACACCCCGGTGTTGCTTATTTCTATTGGTGGCCCTACCGGCTGGCTGTTTTTCGGCATCCAATGGGGCATGGCCCTGGCAGGCATTGTGCTGAAAATATTTTACACCGGCAGGTACAAAGGCCTGTCAACCCTGATTTACGCTGTTATGGGGTGGATTATCATTTTTAAAGTTGAGCTGGTGAAAGCGCTCTTGCCCACCGGGGCCTTCTGGCTGCTGGCGGCAGGGGGCTTTGCCTACACAGCCGGGATTATTTTTTACAGCCTCGATTCACGGGTTAAATACGCTCATTTTATCTGGCATCTATTTGTTATGGCCGGCAGTATCCTGCACTATAGTATGATGGTCACCTATATTTTCGATTAAAAGGCTATTTTTATTCATAATATACTGATTATCAATTTATTCCAGTATTCCATGGAATACTGGAATAAAGAATTGGAATATCCCTTTATAACAAAACCGGATTCCCGCTGCAGTACAGCTATGGGGTTTTCTCCAGGGTGGCCAGTAAGAACTTCCAGAATTTCTGTACCGAACTGATTTGCACCTTCTCATCAGGCGAGTGGGCGCCCCGGATATTGGGGCCGAAAGAAATCATCTCCATATCGGGGTAGTTGGTGCCCAGAATACCGCATTCGAGGCCAGCATGCACGGCACTCACGTGGGCCTCTGCGCCATGCAGCTCTTTATAGAGTTGCTGCATTATTTTCACAATGCCGGCTTCCGGCCTGGGTGTCCAGCCGGGATACGAACCCGCCTCGGTAACCGTTGCCCCAAGTGTCTCAAAAGCAGCCCGGATGGCATTAGCCTCGTCTGCTTTCTCTGAATCCACAGAGCTGCGGGTCAGGCACGACACCTCATATTGCCCTGCCTGCACCAGTACCCGCGCTACATTATTCGAAGTCTGCACCAGGCCGGGGATGTCAGGGCTCATGCGGTAGATGCCATTGGGGCAGGCATAAATGGCAGCCAGCAACTGCGCCTGAAAAGCGGCCGGCAATACCTTGTCGTTGGCGGTAGAAGCCCTGGCGGTTAACTTAGCCTCCGGATCAGTGGTGCCGTATTCAACCCTTAGCACTTGGTTAAATTTACTTACCGCCCGCTGCAAGGCTTCGGTAGTGGCTGCCGGCACCGAAATGGCAGCCTTTGCTTCGCGGGGAATAGCATTACGCAAGCCACCGCCATCAATACTGTGCACACGTACCTGCACCTCCTTCGCCAGATCGTAAAGGAAACGGTTCAGCAATTTATTGGCATTAGCCCTGCCCAGGTGGATATCCATTCCCGAATGCCCCCCGGTCAGACCGGTTAGGTGCACGCTAAAGGCAGCAAAATCACCGGCCAGGTCATCTTCCGCATAACTTCCTGCTGCGGTTACGTCAATACCCCCGGCACAACCAATGGTAAGCTCGTCATCGTCTTCGGTATCGAGGTTAAGCATGACTTTAGCAGCCAGCAGCCCGCCTTGCAGCCCTTTGGCGCCTGTCATACCGGTTTCTTCATCTATGGTAAACAGGGCTTCAAGGGGCGGGTGGGCAATATCCTTACTGGCAAGAAGGGTCATGATGGCCGCCACGCCAATACCATTATCGGCACCGAGGGTAGTACCTTCGGCTTTCACCCAATCACCCTCAACATACATGCGGATACCTTCAGTGTCAAAATCAAAGTCAGTGTCGGCATTTTTCTGGTGCACCATATCGAGGTGGCTTTGCAGGGCTACCACCTGCCGGCCGGCCATACCGGGCGAGGCCGGCTTTTTCATGATGACATTACCCACTTCGTCAACCAGGGTCTCCAGGCCCAGGCCTTCACCGAAATCTTTGATAAAGGCAATAACCCGTTCTTCCTTTTTAGAGCCACGCGGAACAGCGTTCAAAGCGGCAAAGTTTTGCCATAGTTTTTGGGGTGCCAGGTTGCTTATTTCATTGGCCATAATGCAGGGGGTTTTAGGTAGATAAAATTGTCTGACAAATATACATCAGGCGCAGCCAATTGCACAGGTTAGGCCGGGCAAAAGCGGTTAATAAATAGCATGTCTGATCAACTCTTTGCGGTACTGGGAGAAAATACTTGATTTAGAGACCAACCCGACATAATGCTTGTTTTTATCGATGACCGGCAGGTTCCAGGCCCCGGTGATCTCAAACTTGTAAATAACCGTTTGCATGGTGTCTTCCAGGCTGACAAAGTCCGGGGGCTGGGTCATCAGGTCTTTGGCTTTAACTTCCTCGTACTTATCCTGGTCAAACATAATACTGCGGATATCATTCAGTAAAATAATACCGTGCAGGGCCTGGTCTTCATCTACCACGGGAAAGATATTCCTTTTAGACTTAATAATGGCCTTCACTATTGTCCGCAGGTTATCCTCGGGGTGCAGGGTTACCAGGTCTTTCTCCACCAGCCGGTGCAGGTTAAGGGCCCGCAGCACACTGCTGTCGCTGGGCGTTGACTGGCGGGCATCCTGGTCGCCATAATTCATTTCCGAGAGCTTGCGGTTATAGGTAAGCACCACATCGGAAGAAGTGATGATACCCAACACATGCTGCTCCGGGGAGTCATCTACCACCAGGGCCTCGTCCATAAAACTGTCGTTCATCAGTTTGTTGGCCTTTTCTAAGTTATCCTGCAGGTGCACCACCGGTATTTGGGTGTACATCAGGTCGCGGGCGGTCTTAATTTCGGTAGTAGGGTCGTGCAACACATGGGTTACATCATCAATATTAAAGCCCCCGAGCAGGGCCCCTCGTTCATCTACCACCGGAAATACCCGCTGGCGGGAACGGTCAACCAGATCGAGGATATCGCTGATGGTAGCATTGGCCTCTACTACTGAAAACTTACGGGTTCTTTTATAGCACTCCTGCACGGTAGTACCGGTAATAATCTGCGGTGAATAGCGGCCAAAGTGTGCTTGCGAATGGTTCATATTGGGCACCTGGCTACGGTAAATACTCCATTTACGGGCAATAAAATAGGTGATGGTGCACACCCACATGGTAGGCAGCAGCAATTGATAGTTACCGGTAAGTTCGCTTACCATGATTATGGTGGAGAGGGGGGTATTGGCAGCCGCGGCAAAAAAACCGGCCATGCCCACGATGGTAAACGATACCGGGCTAACCACTACCGAGGGTATTATTTTTTGAAACATAAAGCCTACCGAAGTACCCAGCGTACCCCCAATAACCATTGACGGGCCAAACACCCCGGCACTGCCCCCGGAGCCAATGGTGAAGGAGGTGGTAAGTATCTTTAAGGCCCCAACGGTAAGCAACAGGACTACGCCAATGTTCTCAACCCCATGGGTAAACACCTCCTGCAAAATACCATAGCCACCCCCCATGATATCCACCACATAGGTGGTGTCGTTTAACAGCATGATCATGGTAAAGCCCAGCAGGCCGGTTAATCCCCCCCCGATGGCCGGTTTAAAGATATTGTTGATTTTCAGTTTTTTGAATAAATCGTTTACCCCATAAAACACCTTGATATAAAGATGCACCACCAGGGCCAGAAAAATTGCCAGGATAAGGTAAGGCAACAGTTCTTTGGGCGAAGAAAAACCCACGGCAGCCGACTCGATAAACATGTGGTGCCAGCCGAACATCATGGAATATACCGTGTAGGCAATAATGGAGGACACGGTGGAAGGCAGTAATACTTCAGCCTCTATTTCCGGGTCGGAATAAAGTACCTCAGCCGCAAAGATAGCCCCGGCCAACGGGGCATGGAAGATACTGCCGATACCGGCCCCCATACCGGAAGCCATCAGCCACCTGCGGGTGCGGGTGTTAAGCCCGAGTTTACGGCCCAAAAAGCTGCCAAATCCCGCTCCGATCTGGGCAATAGGGCCCTCCCGGCCACCACTGCCCCCCGTGCCAATGGTAATGGCCGAGGCCAGGAGCTTTACCACCGGTACCCTGGGTTGGATAATGCCCCTTTTTTTATGGTACGCCTTAATCACCTCATCAGTACCATGGCCTTCCGCCTCCGGGGCAAAGGTATATACAAGCCAACCGGCCAGCAGCCCGCCCAGGGTAGGAATAATAATAATCAGATACGGGGTAAAACTTCCCGTGCCGAGATGAAACAATTCGGTTTCACCCCCGGGTGCCAGGGGGGTAAGCCCCATAAGCCGGCCAAACGACACCTGCCGTACCAGCGACAACAACAATTGAAACAAACCTGCTGCCAGCCCGCTTACCACACCAATTACACTGCCGTAAATAAGCCATTTCCCGGCCAGCATAAAATCGAATTGCTCGCGTAAATATTTGGTGCTGAACAGTTTGTTTATCTTCATGCGTAAGGCACTGCCGGATTATTACCCAATAGTAAGCAAACTGCAGCTTTAGCGGAATAAAAAGAGGAAATAATGCAGGCCAGTTAAGCTACACTCAATAAAAATGGAGGTGGGGGAATCTGGCAGGAAGCGAAAAGTACAGTTTGCTACACCTTCCTTACCCGGCCGCGCCTCGGGGCCATATTAGGCAGCTTCAGCTTCAGGGTAGTGCCTTTGTCAACCTCCGACTCCAGGGTGATGTTGCCCTTTAATTTATCTACCGTTTCCTTCACAATATACAGGCCGAGGCCGGAGCCGGCATTAGTGTCGGTAGCGCGAAAGAACATTTTAAATACATCTTCCTGGTATTTTTTATCAATACCCCTGCCCTTGTCGGAGATATTGATTTTGGCATGGCCGTTAAGCACTTCAACATCAATATCAATTTCGGTCCTGCCAGGCGGGCTGTATTTTATAGCGTTGCTGATGATGTTATTGAAAATCACCTTCATGCGGTTGGCATCGGAATAGAATTCTTTTTTCTGTTGCAGGTGCAATTTGGGCCTGGGTGGCCGGGTGTTGGTAGAATATTTTACATACGCAAAGGTTTCTTCTACCAATTTCTTGAAATCAATCTTCTGCCGCTTAGGTTTCACCCGGGCATTCTTGGTCAGTTCGATTATATCTTTGATGAAATTGTCCTGGGTTTTGGCACTCTTTTCAATCTGGTCGATGCAGGCCAGCATATTCTCCAGGGTATTATCGTGCTTGGCAATATTGACCAACCCCAGGATTGACGAAATAGGCGCCCTGAGGTCATGGGAAACCTTGTAAACAAAATTATCCAGCTCTTCGTTGGTTTTGCGCAGCTCCATGTTAGATACCCTGATTTTCTGTTCGGTTCTTTTTCGGGTTTTGATCTCCTCATCCAGTTCTTTGGTACGTTCAACCACCGCTTCCTCCAGGTTTTCGTTAAACTTTTCCAGCTTCCGCTTAGCCTCGGTACGCTCATACACGGCAGCCGAAAGTATTACCGTGGTTACGCCAATCACAATCACAAACAATTGCAACAACAACAAAGAGTTTTGCGGGTCGGCCAGCACAAAGGGGCCCGAGCCATGCACCGAAATATAGACCGAATATAGCGAGATAACCAGCACCACGGTAGCCGCAGCCTGGATACTTGAGCGAAAGGCCACCCACAGTAAGAACGGGATAATCAAAAACGGGAACGACCGCTCCAGGGCCATGGATAAGTCGGGGCTGTTCATGACAAACAGCAGGGCCACAATGGCCATCGTAAAAAAAGCGGCTTCCGAAACACTGAACCAGCTAAGGCGCCAATGGGTTTTGCCCTTAACGAAGGATAAGATAAAGTTGGTAAACAACCACAGGCCGCTGACTTCTGCCAGGTAATTAAACAAGAAAGATTCGCGGTCAAAGTTTTGACCGGTAAGCCAGGTGTCGTTAATACTCAGGGTAAACACCAGTGAACCAATCAGGGCAACCAGCAAGGTGATAAAAAGAAATTTAAAAGTATTGGCAGTACGCTCGAACGGAGTACTGTCCTTGGTGATCAATATATTATATAGTTTATAACCAACCAGGGTTTCCACCACATTGGCCACCGATATACCGGTTACGGCCAACACGGCATTAATGTTCATGGTTACATCCTGCTTAATAAAAACAATGGCATAGGTAATAAGGGAGCCAATAAGGATTCCCGGCCAGATACGATAACCCAGCAGAATCATCATCGCCAGGGCTACTCCGCTGGCGGGCCATACAGGATAATTGCCAATACCCGGGTAGGCCAACCACAAGCCTACTTGGGCAGCCGCAAGGTAGAGTACGGTTACCGCTATGATGCGTAAATCATTATTGCCAACCAGCGAGGCTATAGACCGATCTGATTTCATTTAAATAATTGCTATATAGAATGGGTACAAACCGCTTTTTATGAGCAAGTTAAGAATTTTTAAGTAGGGCGATAAGATTTGGGGTAAAAATTTAACTTTTCCCATCTTAAAATATCGGAATAATTATATCCTTATCCATATTTTTCCTATTTGCCCTGGCTTCCGGCTTAAAATAGGTTAATTTGTTATTTTTGTTAAAAACAATAGCCGGCTATGCTGCGATACGTTTTAAGTTTAGGGTTGCCTTTTTTACTGCTGGTTACCTCATATGCCCAGGTAGAGGTAAGTGGGACAATTGTTGATAAAGTAAGCCAAACACCCCTGGCGGGAGTTAATATTAAGCTAAAAGACAAGCTGGTGGGCACTGTCAGCGATACGCATGGAAATTTTAAACTGGTTACCCGGGAATCTGCCCCTTTTGAACTGGTAATTTCGATGGTTGGCTTCCAAACCCGGCATATTACCATTGAGCGGAGTATAGCCAATCTGAAAATTGCGCTGGCAGAGCAGGTTTATTTTGGTGAGGAGATAGTAGTTTCGGCTTCCCGTATTCAGGAAACTGTGTTGCGTTCCTCGGTTTCGGTAGAAAAACTTGACATCCGGCAAATCAACGCCTCAGGCGCACCTAACTTTTATGATGCCCTGGCCAATATCAAGGGCATTGATATGAATACCCATTCGTTATTGTTTAAATTCCCTAATTCCCGCGGTTTTAATGGTGAAACCAATTACCGTTTCAACCAATTGATTGACGGCATTGACAATGCGCCTCCGGGCCTCAGCTTTGCGGCCGGCAATATTAATGGCTTGCCACAAATAGATGTTGAAAGTGTGGAAGTGATTATGGGGGCTTCTTCGGCTTTGTACGGGCCGGGAGGCATGAATGGCACTATGTTGATAACCAGCAAGAACCCTTTTGAGTACCCCGGCCTGAGTGCTTCTGTGCAAACAGGGGTAATGAATATCAACGCAGCCAGCAACTTCCCCTCTCCCATGGTAGATGCCAACCTGCGCTACGCCAAATCATTTAACAATAAGTTGGCCTTTAAACTGGTGGCCGGATACCTGCAAGCCACGGATTGGGCCGGCAATGACTATCGTAACCGGGCCGATATTGACAACCCTGCCATCGACCCTTACTTAAATCCCGGATATGACGGGGTAAATGTATATGGCGATGACATAATTGTACCGGTAAACCTGCAAGACTATGCCGCCCAAATAGCCGCAGGTGTTGCCCAGGCCCAGGGCCTGGTGCCGGGCACCCCCGAATATGCGGCTGAAGTGCAACGGGTAACCAGCCTGGTGCCCGATCAACTGGTAACCCGTACGGGTTATAAAGAAGCTGAGCTTTATGACTATAACACCTATAACTTTCGCAGCCGCTTATCATTCAACTACCGGATTAGCCCCGACCTGGAAGTTGAGCTTCAGGGCGCTTATACTACCGGCAGCAGCATTTATACAGCTCAAAACCGGTTTGCCCTGAATGATTTTGCCGCCAGCAGCGCCAAAGTGGAATTACGCAGCCCTGATTTCTTTGTCCGTGCCTGGGCCGTAAAAGAAAATGCCGGCAAAACCTTTGACCTGGGCAGTTCTGCCCTGCGGCTTAATGAAGCCTGGAAGCCAAGTGAAGACTGGTACAGCGACTATATTCAATCCTTTGTTACCAATTATATCTACCCCGGTTTTATTCAAAACGATTTACAATTGGCTTATTATTATGCCAGGGTAGCTGCCGACAACCGCACCCCGGAAGGTAGCGTGCAAAACCCTTTACAACCGGCCAGGCCCTTGCCCGGCACCCCTGCATTCGAGCAACTCTGGCAGGAGATAATCTCCAGGCCGGCCAATGAAGGGGGAGGCCTGGTTGTTGACAAAAGCAGCATGTACCACGTTGAAGGCATGTATGATTTTTCGCGATTTTTTAAGCATACCAAAATCCAGGTGGGGGTCAGCAACAGGGTTTATAATATAAATTCAGCGGGTACCGTGTTTTTTGATACACCCGGAAACCCGATAAGGCAAAACCAGTTCGGGGCCTTTGGCCAGGTCATCCAGCCCTTTTTCAACGAACGGATAAATGTCACCTTATCCGGACGTTATGATAAGAATTCAGAATTCAAGGGCCAGTTTACCCCCCGGATGTCGCTGGTTTATTCATTGGATAAAGACAAAACCCATAATGTTCGTGCTTCGGCCCAGACTGCCTTCCGCTTTCCTTCCACACCCGACCAATGGGTTGACTTATCCCTGGGGCAAATCAACTTAAATGGTAATCAATTTAACTTCAGGGTACTTGGGGGCAACCGGCAAGTTCTGGATGCCTATGGCCTGTACAACGGCAATGTATTTGCTTTATCCGGCAATAACCCTTTCACCGGGGTACCCGAAAACGAACCCTACCAATTGCAAGTTTACCGGCCGGAAACGGTAAAAACTATGGAAATAGGGTACAAAGGGCTATTCTTTAACAAGCTGCTTTATATTGACACCTACTTTTTCCATAACACCTACGATAACTTTATTGCCCGTCAGGCGTTGGTGCAAAACCCCGGTAGTGTCAACGAAAGCAGGTACATCACCAGCATAAGTACCCGGAACCCGGTGATCACCTACGGCTGGGCCATCGGGGCTGATATGATGATGCCGGGAGGCTTCCTGTTGAAAGGAAATATTATGAACAACTCCATTGACCTGGGCCAAAATAATATGGCCGGGTTCCAGTCAAGGTTTAACACCCCCCCTTACAAAATAGTGGTTGGCTTAAGCAACTATCACATATTCACTAACTTTGGCTTTAGTGTTTCCTGGCGCTGGCAGGACAAGTTCAGGTGGGAGTCGGATTTTGGCAGCAGTGAAATACCAGCCTACAGTACCCTGGATGGCCAACTTAGCCTGAAACTACCCCAGTGGTCTTCCGTGGTGAAGGTAGGCGGCTCTAACCTGTTGAACCAATATTATGCCACCGGCCTGGGCAACTCTACCATTGGCGGTATCTACTACGTAAGCGTTACCTTTGACGAGTTTTTAAATTAATTTATCCCTGTTTTCCGGAAAAAAAAGACCTGGCCATTGCGGTGACCAGGCTAGTGGTAAAGATGGCCTTTATTGCCTGTACCCCTTACTATACAGAAATGTAAAAGCAAGTTTATTCTCCCTCACAATTCTTTATCTTTGCTTTTTAGCCCGATTATTGATACTATCCCAAAAAGTGTGTAAAGCAAGATCTCCAGAATTTATAATTTTGGAAAATCTACACTTTACACAAGGGCAAGTTACGGAAATTTTAGCTGATATTGCGCAACAGGCAGATAAAACGTATAACACTTAAATAAATTTAAGATGATAATACATAAGATAACGTTGGCCTTTTTGATTCTACTTCTTTTCCCATGCCTGGACACATATGGGCAAAAGATAAGATACAAA
>Ga0256839_1004634_pt1 | contig 13288 bp, 11 predicted proteins | sample 354166metaG_FD_185968 | JGI IMG/M metagenome (GOLD analysis project Ga0256839, IMG submission 185968) | Hydrothermal vent microbial communities from Mid Atlantic Ridge, Atlantic Ocean - 354-166 | ecosystem: Environmental > Aquatic > Marine > Hydrothermal vents | place: Atlantic Ocean: Mid... | reverse complement strand
TGGCCAGATAGGCGCTGTCGCCAGCCAGGGTCAGGGCGTTCTGCAGCGCGGCGGGCATCGGGGTGCTCAGGGTGAGATTGTTGGTATCGCGCATCAGGGCGGTGATCACCTCGATGGCACGGGCGCGGGCCTCCAGGTCGCCCTTGGTGCTCACCCCGGTGAACATGGTCGTCACCGCGGTGGCCAGATCGACTCCCCAGGCAGCCAGATCCTGCTCTTCGGCGGTGCTCAGGCCGGTGCCGGTGATCCCAGCGGCGCTGATCAGCTCGGCAGCCCTTTGGAGTACCGATTGCAGTTTGTTGTTGTCCGCCAGGATGGTGGCGGTGGTGAGGCTGGAGTCGTTCTGGGCCTGGGCGATCACCTCAGCCAAGGCCTGGTAGACGAAGTGGGTGGCATCGTCGGGCTGTCCGCTGGTGCCGAATTGATCGGGATCGTAAGCCGCCTCCAGGCGGGCGGCGAAGACGTCCACCAGTTTGTGGATCCGCCAGGCCAGACGCACTGGATCGAGGTCGCTGGCGGTGACTGGGTCGGCCTCGTCACTGCGGTCCTCGGCCACGGCCAGTCCATTCAGCAGGTCACCGCGTACCGCTGCTTCATCGAGGCCCTCGCTACTCAGCCACTGGGCCTGAGCGCTGGGGTCCATCAGATCCAGCAGACTGGTGATGGGGTTGACGGTGACTGCATCGCCGGCCGCGGCCCGCTCCAGGTCCACCTTCACCGCCATGGTGCCCTCGAAGGGTTCCTTGGTGATCAGGTCATAACCACCGCTCACCCGCAAGGTCACCTCACCCAAGGCGGCGGTGACCGCGAGGCAATGCACCCGGCGGGTGTCGCCTTTGGGCAGGGTGCAGTAGTCGGTGTTGGTGTTGGGGTTGAAGCTGTAGTAGCCGTCACCGTCGGTGATGGCGCTGGGCTCCCAGGCATCCAGGGCGTTGTTGTCGTTGGTGTCCACGTAGACCACGGCGCCGGCCAGGTAGCCGTCCACCGCCAGGCCATCCACGGTGGCCTCGCCGCCGGTGCCGCTGTCTTGCTCGGTGACGCTGCAGCCGGCGCTGAGGCCGAGGGCGGCGAGGATCGCCAGGGGGAGAAGCTTACGGGTCGTTTTCATAGGATTCCTCGCGTAGCCGTCAGAAGGTGAGTTCGATGCCCAGATTGAGGGCGACCTTGCGCGGCACTTCGGTGCTGGCGTCGTAACGTAGGGTGTCCAGCCCATAGGCCACGTCCAGGTTCACCGATTTGAACAGGGTGAGCCCGAGGGTGGCCCAGCTCAGTTGGGTGCCGGCGAGGTTCTGGTGGTAACCCAAGCGAAATCCCGGGATCCACCAACTACGGGTGGCGTAACCGGCGGCGACGCTCACCATCTGGATCTGGTTGCCCAGGGGGTCGTTCACCGGGTTGGAGTCGGCGGAGACCCCGATGAGCCAAGTCTGGTCGGCGGTGAACCAGGCGGCCTCCAGCTTCACCTGCGGGTCCATCACCCAGGTCTCTTGCAGGTCGATGCGATCGGCATGGAGCTGGGCGATGTAACAGCTGTCCTGGCTGGCTCCCTGGAGCTGGTCGCAATTCACCCCCACGGGGTCGTATTGGAAACTGGGGCTGTTGACGTTCTTCACCGTGGCGCCGAGCCGGTGGTGGCGCCCCACCAGCATCATCCCCAGGTCCACCCCGAAACCGGATTGAAGCTGGCGGTCCTTGTTGAGCTCGTCTTCCACCAGTTGCTGGAATTCGTCGGCCACCGCCACGCCGGCGAGGGTCTTGGCCAGGCCCACGGCGTAGTAGTTGCCGCGCACGCCACCGTAGAGCCGCCCGGCCCCGCCGAGATCGAACAGCGAACGGCTGTAGCTCAGGGAGACCTCACCCACGGTGGCGGCCTTGAGGTAGAGGGCGCTGTCGGTCTTGGGCTGGAATCCGCCGTCCACCAGCACCACCTCGGTGGGCCCGTCGAGCACCGAGACCCGGCTCTGGACGGCGATGTTGACGTCCACGGCAATGGCCCCCCAGTCACCGGAGAGATACATCGGCGTCAGCGGCAGGTGGCTCGCCACACCGACGTTGAGCAGGTATTGTTGCGCCCCCAGGGTGGCCACCAGATCGTCGATGTCTTCTTTGAGTTCGCCAGCCACGGTGATGTCGCTGGTGACTTGATCCAGCTTGTCGGAGACAGCCTGCAGGCGTTGCTCCAGGTCGGGGACGTCGCCGATCTCGACATCCGCACCCACCGAGCTCAGCAGGCCGAAGCCGAAACCGCCGCCGATGCTGCCGTTGGCCGCGGCCGGGGCGGCGGGATTGGTGACGTAGGACACCAGATTCTGGGGATTGGAGAGGTTGCCGAAGCTGAGATTGGGACCGGAGTTGTGGAACACCGGCGTGGCCGAGGCGCCGGTGCCCGCCAGGGCAAGGGTGGTGGCCAGAATGAGCGGTCGCATCCGTCTGTCTCCTTGGATTGGGTTGATCCCGTGGGCTCGTGGTCTTAGCTATCGGCAATCACCTCCGTTCTTTGAACATCGCTTTTGATAAACTGGTCACACCAGTACCGATGCCGATATCGGCGGGCATCCATCATCACGAGGCGTCCCATGAAGTTCTCCTGTCCCCATTGCCAGGCCCCGGTGTTCGGGGTGAGAGACAAGTTCCTGGCCGGCAAATGGAAGGATCTCACCTGCCCGCGCTGCGGTGGCCGATCCTGCGATCAGCCCATCCTGCTGGCGTTGCTCTATTTCGCCCTGGTGTGGAATTTTTTGTTGTTCGGTTACCTGGCCTACATCGAGTATCAACTCGATGAGCCCGGCATGAGCCTGCTCTACGCCGTGGTGGTGCTGGCGGGCTGGCTGGCGTTGGAGGCGGTGGGGCTCTACATTCCCCTCTCACGCATGCGCCCGGCGGTGACGCGGGCCAAGGCCACGCCAGCCGCCAAGGACGGATGATCGACGTCCTGGGGGTGGGGATCGCCACCCTGGACATCGTCAACGAGGTGGAACACACCCCCGCCGAGGACGAGGAGGTCCGCGCCCTCGCCCAACGTCGGGTACGGGGAGGCAACGTCACCAATACCCTGGTGGTGCTGGCCCGGCTGGGGCACCGCTGCGCCTGGGCGGGCACCTGGGCCGAAGAACCCGATGCCCGGGTGATCCTCGACGATCTCACCGCCCACGGGGTGGACATCACCCCTGCCCGGGGGCTGGTGCAAGGCAAGGTGCCCACCTCTTACGTCACTCTCTCACGAACCACCGGGACACGGACCATCGTCCATTACCGCGACCTGCCGGAGTACCCCGCGGCGGTCTTTCTCACCCTGTGCCACGGAGATTACCGCTGGATCCATTTCGAAGGACGGGCGGTGGATGAATTGACCCGAATGGTCGACCACTTGGTCCAGCACCATCCCCACCTGCCGCGCTCCCTGGAAGTGGAAAAACCGCGTCCGGGGATCGAGGCCTTGTTCAGCCGCTTCCCCCTGATCCTGTTCTCCCGCCACTACGCCCATGAGCGCGGTTTCCCCACCCCGGAGGCCTTCCTGAAGGCTCAGCGGCCCTTGGCCCCGAGGGCAGTGTTGTGCTGCACCTGGGGCGGTGAGGGGGCATGGCTGTCTCTTCCCGATGGCGGGATACTCCACGGCCCGCCCCACCCTCCCCAGCGATTGGTGGATACCTTGGGGGCGGGCGATACCTTCAACGCCGGCATCATCCATGCGCGCTTGTGTGGTTTGGAATGGCCCGAGGCCCTGGAACTCGCCAACCGGCTGGCCGGTTACAAATGTGGCCTGCGGGGGTTCGAGGGGGTGGAACGGGCCCTGGACTAGTCGGCCTCGCCCCAGCGCTGGGTGAGGTCGTGTGCAACCTCCAGGTGGTCGAGGATGCGGGCGACGACGAAATCCACCAACTCCTCCAGCCGTTGCGGGCGATGATAGAACCCCGGGTTGGCCGGGAGGATGGTGACCCCCAGCCGGGCCAGCTTGAGCATGTGTTCCAGATGGATGGCCGAAAAGGGCGTCTCCCGAGGCACCAGGATCAGACGGCGCCGTTCTTTGATGGCCACGTCGGCGGCCCGCTCCAGCAGCGAGCGGCTGTGGCCCTGGGCGATGGCCGCCAGGGTCCCCATGGAACAGGGACAGACCACCATCGCCCGAGGGGCATTGGAACCCGAGGCCACCGGGGCCATCCATTGGGCCGGACCGAACACCCGCAATGTTCCCTCGCCGGGATAGCGCCGAGACAATGCCGTTTCCATTTCTTTGGGCGAGCCCGGGAGGTTGAGTTCGACCTCAGTGGCCAGCACCACCCGCGCCGGGGGCGAGACCATCAACAGCACGTCCTCACCCACGCGGCGTAACACCTCCAACAAACGCAGCCCATAGACGGCGCCGGAGGCGCCGGTGAACGCCAGGGCAATGGCCTTACGCGCCTCCATCCAATGCCTCCAAAAGACGCCGGTGGATGCCGCCGAAACCGCCGTTGGACATGATCAACACCTGCTCGCCGGGACGCAGGGTGGCAACGAGATGATCGAGGATCGCCTCCACCGAGGGAAAGACCCGGGCACGCGGTCCCAAGGGCGCCAGGGCCTCGGCCAATGACCAGTCCTGGGCAGGGTCTTGCAGGGCCACCACCTCGTCGGCCTCGGCCAGCGCCGCCGCCAGCCGGTCACGGTGGACCCCCATGCGCATGGTATTGGATCGCGGTTCCAGCACAGCGACGATGGGGCGATCACCCACCCGGCGGCGCAATCCTTCCAGGGTGGTGGCGATGGCGGTGGGATGATGGGCGAAGTCGTCGTACACCCGAATCCCCTTCACCTCCCCCACCAATTCCAAACGGCGCTTGACCCCAGGGAAGCTCGACAGGGCTTCGGCGGCCGTGGCCACGGGCACTCCCGCGTGGCGTGCCGCCGCCACGGCAGCGAGGGCGTTGGCGACGTTGTGGCGCCCGAGCAGCCCCCAGTGCACCTCGCCCAGGGTACGCTCTCCCTGTTGCAACAGGAAATGGGAACCATCCTCGGCTAGACAACGGGCGTGCAGGTCGCCGGGCCGGCCGATGCGCTCCACCGGGGTCCAGCAGCCCATGGCCAGGGTCTCCTCCACCACCGGGTCTTCGGCGGGGACGATGATGCGCCCTTCCCCGGGAACGGTACGGATCAGGTGGTGAAACTGGCGCTGGATCGCCGCCAGATCATCGAAGATGTCGGCGTGATCGAACTCGATGTTGTTGATCACCAGGGTGCGGGGGTGGTAGTGGACGAACTTGGAGCGTTTGTCGAAGAAGGCGCTGTCGTATTCGTCGGCCTCGATGACGAAAAACGGCGTCTCCCCCAGACGGGCGGAGCGCCCCAGCCCCTGGGGTACGCCGCCGATGAGATAGCCGGGGCCCATTCCCGCCTGTTCCAGGATCCAGGCCAACATGCTGGCGGTGGTGGTCTTGCCGTGGGTACCGGAGACCGCCAATACCCAGCGATCCTTCAGCACCTCCCGGGCGAGCAGTTCCGGCCCAGAGACATAGGGCAAACCCCGGTTCAACACCGCTTCCACCGCCGGATTGCCTCGGGAGAGGGCGTTGCCAATCACCACCAGGTCCGGCTCAGGGTGCAGTTGCTGCGGATCCCAGCCTTCGATGAGTTCGATACCGGCGTCACGGAGCTGGTCGCTCATGGGGGGATAGACCTGGGCATCGGCCCCGGTGACCCGATGTCCCATGGCCTGGAGTAATTGGGCCAGCCCCCCCATGAAGGTGCCGCAGATTCCGAGGATGTGAACGTGCATTCGTCAGCTCGTCTGTAAAAACAAGGCGTTGGTCACCTTGAAAAGGATGTAGACATAGACCAGGGCCACCACCACCCCCACCACCAGCGAGGCATCCAGGGCATGACGCAGGATATGGCCATAAATGAGGATCTGCCAGGCCACCAGCAGCAACCACAACAAGGCCTGCACCACCACCAGGGCCCCCTGATCGACATGGAGGGCACTGAGGAGGGGAAAGGCGATGAGGCCCAGCAGGGCGCTGGAGCCGGCCAAAGCGGTGATGGTCTGCACCGCCCGCCGGGGAAGGTCACGGATCCACAACACGATGTGGGTGATGGAGACCAGGACGAAGGCCTCCACCACGTTGGCCAGCAGGGCATTCCACAGGGTGAGCTGAATGAGGCCGTCCAGGGTACCCACGGCGACGTAGGCGGCCAGCGCGGCCCCTTCCAGGGCCCAGGAGGCAGGCAGGTCTTGTGGACCGGCCCGCAACAGGCAGATTCGCCAGAATTGGAGGACAAGGCGCAACATCCCGGCAGTCTAACAAATTCCGTGCCGCGCCTGCCGCCTGTCGCTGCTTATTCCACCGTCACCGATTTGGCCAGATTGCGGGGCTGGTCCACGTCGGTGCCCTTGATCACCGCCACGTGATAGGCCAACAGCTGCAGGGGCAGGGTGTAGAGGATGGGAGCGAGGGGACCGGCCCGCTCGGGCATGGTCACCACCCGGGTGAGCGCATCCTCCTCCAGGCCGGCATCGGGGCCGGAGAAACAAATGAGCTCGCCTCCCCGGGCACGCACCTCCTGGAGGTTGGACTTGAGCTTCTCCAGAAGCTCGTCCTGGGGGGCCACCGCCACCACCGGCATCCGCTCGTCCACCAGGGCCAGGGGGCCGTGTTTGAGTTCGCCGGCGGGGTAGGCCTCGGCGTGGATGTAGGAGATCTCCTTGAGCTTCAGGGCCCCCTCCATGGCAATGGGATAATGGACCCCGCGGCCGAGGAACAGGGCGTGTTCCTTGTCGGCCAAGAGCTCGGCGATGCGTTCCACCGGCTCGCTCAAGGCCTCCAGCCAGCGTCCGAAGGCCGCCGGCAGATGTTCCAGCGCAGCCACCCACCGGGCCTCTCGTTCTCCATCCAGGGCGTGGCGCCGCCCCAACACCGCCACCAGCATGGCCATGGCCATGAGCTGGGTGGTAAAGGCCTTGGTGGAGGCGACCCCGATCTCCGGGCCGGCCCGAGTGAGTAACACCAGATCGGAGGCCCGCACCAATGAGCTCTCCGGGACGTTACAGATGGCCAAGCTGGGGCCAAAACCTCGCCGGCGGGCCTCTTCCAGTGCCGCCAGGGTGTCCGCCGTCTCCCCCGACTGGGACAGGGTGACCACCAGGGTATGGGAATCGGCCACCGGCTCGCGGTAGCGGAATTCCGAGGCCACTTCCACCTGACAGGGCACGCCAGCCAGGGCCTCCAGCCAGTAACGCCCCACCAGTCCGGCGTGGTAGCTGGTGCCGCAAGCGATGATGCGCACCGCCCGGACCCCATCGAATACCGCTGCAGCCTGCTGGCCGAAGGCCTCGTCCAGCACCCGGCCCTCGGCGATCCGCCCCTCCAGGGTGTCGGCCAGGGCCCGGGGCTGTTCGTGGATCTCCTTCTCCATGTAGTGGCGGTATCCCCCCCGCTCCACCGCCTCGGCGGTGAGCTCGGAGGTGCGCAACGGCCGTTCCACCACCTTCCCCTCGGCGTCATAGATGGTGAGCCCTTCCCGGCGCAGCTCGGCCACGTCACCGTCTTCCAAGAAAATGAAGCGGTTGGTCACCGGCAACAGGGCGGCGACGTCGGAGGCGATGAAATGCTCTCCGATACCGATGCCGATGACCAGGGGCGAGCCACGGCGGGCCACCACCAGGCGTTCCGGCTCGTCCACCGCGATCACCGCCAGGGCATAGGCCCCCTCCAGCTCGTTCACGGTGGCCTGGACCGCGGCCAGCAGATCCAGCCCGGCAGTCAGGTGATCATGGACGGCGTGGACCACCACTTCGGTGTCGGTCTCCGAGGTAAATCGATGGCCAGCGGCCTGCTGCCGGGCGCGCAGCATCTCATGGTTCTCGATGATGCCGTTGTGCACCAGGGCCACCCGCCCCTGGCAGACATGGGGATGGGCGTTGCGGTCCACCGGTTCGCCGTGGGTGGCCCAGCGGGTGTGGGCGATACCGATGTGGCCGTGCAAGGGCCGCTCGCTCAGACGCTGGGCCAGAGCGGCGACCTTCCCTCGGGTACGTTCGCGACGCAGCCGGGCCGTTTCATCCACCACCGCCACCCCGGCGGAGTCATAGCCGCGGTATTCCAACCGCCGCAGCCCCTCCAGCAGGATAGGCACCACGTCGCGCTGGGCGATGGCACCAACGATGCCGCACATGATCAGGACCCTCCCTTTTTGCGTTTCACCGGCCGCTGCCAACCCTCCCGGGTCTTTTGCGGCACCCGGCTCAGGGTCAGGGCATGGGGTGGGGCATCACGGGTGATGGTGGAACCGGCACCGATGGTGGCCCCCTCGCCAATGCGCACCGGGGCCACCAGTTGGCTGTCCGAACCGATGAAGGCCCGGTCCTCGATGATGGTGCGGTGTTTGTTGGCACCGTCGTAGTTGCAGGTGATGGTGCCAGCGCCGATGTTCACTTCCCGCCCCACTTCGGCATCGCCCACGTAGGAGAGATGATTGATCTTGCTGCCCTCCCCCACTTGGGCGTTCTTGATCTCGACGAAATTGCCCACCTTGGCCCGGGCAGCCAGGTTCGTGCCGGGTCGCAGGCGGGCGAAGGGGCCGATGCTCACCTCCTCCCCGGCCTCCACCCCCTCCAGCACACTGTGGGAGAGGACCTTGCAACCCGGCCCCAGACGCACGTCCTTCAGGTGACAGAAGGGGCCGATTTCCACCCCATCCCCCAGCACCACCTCACCCTCCAGGATCACGTCCACGTCGATCACCACGTCACGGCCGGCCTCCACACGACCGCGCACGTCCAAACGGGCGGGATCACGCAGGGTTACACCAAGCTGCATCAGGTCCTGGGCCTGGCGACGCTGGTAGCGCCGTTCCAGATGGGCCAGTTGCACTCGGTCATTGACGCCTAAGAACTCATCGGCCTCCCGGGGATGGCGGGTGGCCACCGCCAGCCCCTCGGCCACCGCCAGGGCCACCACATCGGTGAGGTAATACTCCCCCTGGGCATTGCTCCGCTCCAAGGCATTCACCCATCGGGCGAGCGCCTCAGCCCCGGCGGCCAGCACGCCGGTGTTGACCTCGTCGATGAGACGTTGGGCCTCGGAGGCATCCTTTTCCTCGACGATGCCCTGCACCCGTCCGGCTTCGTCGCGGAGGATGCGACCGTAACCGCGAGGGTCGTCGATGCGGGCGGTGAGCAGTACCAATTCGGCCTCGGCCCGGGCGGCAAGCAGCTCCCGCAGGGTCTCTTCACGCAGCAGGGGCACATCACCATAGAGCACCAACACCGTGCCCTTCGGCTCCAGGCTGGTCAGGGCCTGAGCCACGGCATGGCCGGTCCCCAGTTGTTCCGCTTGATGAACCCAGGTGATGCCGGGACGATCAGCGAAGGCCTCGCGTACCTGATCCCCACCATGACCGTAGACCACGGCCAATCTTTGCGGCTGCAGCCGCTCGGCAGTGTCCAAGACATGGGCCAACAAGGGACGATCGGCGAGGGGATGAAGGACCTTGGGGCGGCGGGAACGCATGCGCGTGCCTTGCCCGGCGGCCAGGACGACGACTGTGAGTTCTTCCATGAGAATAACGGGCTCGTTGACGATCAAGGATGGATGGGTCGAGATCCATCCAGTCTACCCCAGGGGAGGGGACGATAAAATGACAAAGGGCGGGAAAACCCGCCCTTCATCGAACCACCTCGGTGGCGGCGATTGGTCCTCAAAGACCCTTTTTCTTGCGCATGTCCTGAATGGTGCGCAACTGGGCGATGGCCTCGGCCAGCTCCCGGGCCGCCTCGGCCAGCTCCATCTCGCCGGCCTTCTCCTGCAACGCCGCCTCGGCCCGCTTCTTGGCCTCCAGGGCCGCGGCCTCGTCCAGGTCCTTGGCGCGGATGGCGGTGTCGGAGAGGATGGTCACCACGTGCGGCTGAACCTCGAGGATCCCACCGGAGACGTAGATGAATTGCTCCTCTCCACCGTCGGCCGGCTTGACCCGGACCTCGCCGGGCTTGAGGGTGGTCAGCAACGGGGCATGGCGCGGCAGGATACCCACCTCGCCGTCCGCCGCCGGGGCGAAGACCATTTCCGCCGTTCCGGAGTAGATCTCCTCCTCCGCGCTGACGATGTCCACATGAATTGTCATAGCCATGCCGTTGTTCTCCCGCAGTGATTACTGCATGGATTTCGCTTTCTCCACCGCCTCGTCGATGGTGCCCACCATGTAGAAGGCCTGCTCGGGGAGGTGGTCGTATTCACCTTCGACGATGCCCTTGAAGCCGGCGATGGTGTCCTTGAGGGGGACGTATTTGCCGGGGGCACCGGTGAACACCTCGGCGACGAAGAAGGGCTGGGAGAGGAAACGCTCGATCTTACGCGCCCGGGCCACGGTGAGCTTGTCTTCCTCGGAGAGCTCGTCCATGCCGAGGATGGCGATGATGTCCTTGAGTTCCTTGTAACGCTGCAGGGTACCCTGCACCGCGCGGGCCACCTGATAGTGCTCCTCGCCCACCACCTGGGGATCGAGCTGGCGGGAAGTGGAGTCCAGGGGATCCACCGCCGGGTAGATGCCCAGCTCGGCGATCTGGCGGGACAACACCACCGTGGCGTCCAAGTGGGCGAAGGTGGTGGCCGGCGAGGGGTCGGTGAGGTCGTCCGCGGGCACGTACACCGCCTGCACCGAGGTGATGGAACCGGTCTTGGTGGAGGTGATGCGCTCTTGCAGCACACCCATTTCCTCGGCCAGGGTGGGCTGGTAACCCACCGCGGAGGGCATACGGCCCAACAGCGCCGAGACCTCGGTACCGGCCAGGGTGTAACGGTAGATGTTGTCGATGAACATCAGCACGTCACGGCCCTCGTCGCGGAAGTACTCGGCCATGGTGAGGCCGGTCAAGGCCACGCGCAGACGGTTGCCCGGCGGCTCGTTCATCTGGCCGTAGACCAGGGCCACCTTGTCCAACACGTTGGATTCCTTCATCTCGTGGTAGAAGTCGTTCCCCTCACGGGTACGCTCCCCCACACCGGCGAACACCGAGTAGCCGCTGTGCTCGATGGCGATGTTGCGGATCAGCTCCATCATGTTCACCGTCTTGCCCACGCCGGCGCCGCCGAACAGGCCCACCTTCCCCCCTTTGGCGAACGGGCAGATGAGGTCGATCACCTTGATGCCGGTCTCCAGCAGCTCGGTGGTGGGGATGAGCTCTTCGTAGGTGGGCGCCTTGCGGTGGATGCTCCAGCGCTCTTCGCATTCCACCGGACCCTTGCCGTCCACCGGCTCACCCAAGACGTTCATGATCCGCCCCAGGGTGCCCTTGCCCACCGGAACGGAGATGGGGGCTCCAGTGTTGCTCACCTCCAAGCCCCGTTTGAGCCCCTCGGTGGGCCCCATGGCTACGCAGCGTACCACGCCGTCACCCAACTGCTGTTCCACCTCCATGATCAGTCCGGTCTCTTCGACCTTCACCGCATCATAGATCTCGGGGACGGAGTCGCGGGGGAATTCCACGTCCACCACGGCGCCGATAATCTGTACGATCTTGCCTGTGCTCATGATCCTAACCCTCGAAATGTCTGAAACTCTGTGCGAACCGGTGGACTAGACCGCTGCCGCGCCGGCGACGATCTCCGAGATCTCCTGGGTGATCGCGGCCTGACGGGCCTTGTTGTAGGCCAGCTGCAGATCGTCGATGAGCGTCCCGGCGTTGTCGGAGGCGGCCTTCATGGCCACCATGCGCGCGGCCTGCTCACAGGCGACGTTTTCCACCACCCCCTGGTAGACCAGGGACTCCACGTAGCGGGTGAGCAGCTGGTCGAGGACCGGCTTGGCCTCGGGCTCATAGATGTAGTCCCAGTGGTGCTTGAGCTCCTCGGCCGGCTCCTCGGCAGCGATGGGGAGCAGCTGATCCACCCGCGGCCGCTGGGTCATGGTGTTGACGAACTCGCTGCTGACCAGGAACAGGCGGTCGATCCGGCCCTCGGTGTAGGCATCGAGCATCACCTTGATGGTGCCGATGAGATCGGCGATCAACGGGGCATCACCCAGGTGAGTGGCGGTGGAGACGATGTTCACCCCGAAGCGGGACAGGAAGGAGGTCCCCTTCTGGCCGATGGTGCACAGATCCACCTCCACCTTCTTCTCCTGCCACTCACGCATCGCCGCCACTGCAGTCTTCAGGGCGTTGGCGTTCAGACCACCACAAAGGCCGCGATCGGTGGTGATGACGATGAAGCCCACCCGTTTGACCTGCTCCCGAGCCACCAGATAGGGGTGTTTATACTCGGGATGGGCATGGGCCAAGTGACTGATCACGTTGCGGATCTTTTCACTGTACGGGCGGGAGGCGAACATGCGGTCCTGCGCCTTGCGCATCTTGCTCGCCGCCACCATCTCCATGGCGCGCGTGATCTTCTGGGTGTTCTTGATGCTCTTGATCTTTTTGCGTATCTCTTTGCCGACAGCCATGGGCCGGACTCCCCTTTACCAGGTGGACGTGGCCTTGAACTTCTCGACCGCCTCGCGCATCTTCGCCGCGATGTCGTCGTTGTAGTCCGCCTTTTGGTTGATCTCGTCGAGCAGACCGGCGTAGTTCGCCTTGAGGAAGGCATGCAGCGCCGCCTCGAAATCGCTCACCTTGTTCACTTCCACGTCGTCCAGATAGCCTTCGTTGGCCGCGAACAGCGAGAAGGCCATCTCGGCGATGCTCATGGGCGAATATTGCTTCTGTTTCATGAGCTCGGTGACGCGCTGGCCGCGCTCGATCTGCTTGCGGGTGGCCTCGTCCAGGTCGGAGGCGAACTGGGCGAAGGCCGCCAGCTCACGGTACTGGGCCAGGGCCAGACGCACACCGCCGCCCAGTTTCTTGATGATCTTGGTCTGGGCGGCACCACCCACACGGGACACCGACAGACCGGCGTTGATGGCCGGGCGGATACCGGCGTTGAACAGGTCGGTCTCCAGGAAGATCTGCCCGTCGGTAATGGAGATCACGTTGGTGGGCACGAAAGCGGAGACGTCACCGGCCTGGGTCTCGATGATGGGCAGGGCAGTGAGTGAACCGGTCTTGCCCTTCACCTCGCCGTTGGTGAACTTCTCCACATACTCGGCGTTGACCCGGGCGGCCCGCTCCAGCAGGCGGGAGTGGAGATAGAACACGTCACCGGGATAGGCCTCGCGACCGGGGGGACGGCGCAGCAACAACGACACCTGACGATAGGCCCAGGCCTGCTTGGTGAGGTCGTCGTAGATGATCAGGGCGTCCTGACCACGATCGCGGAAGTACTCGCCCATGGCACAGCCGGCGTAGGGGGCGATGAACTGCATCGCCGCCGGATCGGAG
>Ga0256839_1004633_pt1 | contig 13289 bp, 8 predicted proteins | sample 354166metaG_FD_185968 | JGI IMG/M metagenome (GOLD analysis project Ga0256839, IMG submission 185968) | Hydrothermal vent microbial communities from Mid Atlantic Ridge, Atlantic Ocean - 354-166 | ecosystem: Environmental > Aquatic > Marine > Hydrothermal vents | place: Atlantic Ocean: Mid... | reverse complement strand
AGATACTCCTAATTTTGAATCCTTAACAAACCTCAGGTTGATGTTTAGTGGTGCACTATTGGCTAATCCAAACACAACAAACTGGAATGTCTCTGGTGTCACGGATATGACTGCCATGTTTCAAGGTGCAAGCTCTGCTAACCCTAATGTCAGCAATTGGGATACAGGCAATGTTGAATTGATGAATTTTATGTTTGCTGCTGCAACCATTGCCGAACCCGATATGAGTCAATGGGATATTGGCAAAGTCACCGATATGACAGGCATGTTTAATATTGTTTCTTTGCAAAAGAGCACCTACGATGCTGCCTTGAAGAATTTTAGCTCACAAACAGTCCAACCCAATGTTGTTTTCCATGGAGGCAACTCACAGTACTGTGCCATTGCCCAGCATTTAATGTTATCTAACCCAAATACCAATAATTGGACAATTACTGACAACGGAACCTCAACTGGTTGCAATAGTGTTGACGATTTTGTTACCGCTTGGACACCAATTGGCGATGGTATTATTACTATACCAACTTTTGGTACAGGTTATTATTACCGAGTTGATTGGAACAATGATGGGGATATGAATGATGCCGATGAATCCACTATCTATACAGGTGATGCGACTCATAATTATGGAGTCAACACTTATCAGCAGCTTGCCATCAAAGGTGTTTTTCCGCGAATTCATATTGCTAATGGTGCTGAGAGGTTAAAGCTAAGAGATATTTGGCAATGGGGAAACATCAAATGGCAAAGCATGGAAAATGCTTTTAGAGGAGCCGAAAATCTTTTTGCTCTTCCTACAACTTCTATTCCAGATCTATCACAAACCACAAGTCTTAATCATATGTTTGCTGATGCAACTTTGGTTGTTTTAGGTTTAACCAATGCATTTAGCTCGTGGGATACTTCTACTATTACTTCAATGAATTCAATGTTCAAAAACACCACATCAAGCCCTGAGATTGGCAACTGGAATACGTCCAGTGTCCAGGACATGTCTTATATGTTTGCAGGTGCAATAGATGCTAATCCCGATACCAGTTTATGGGATACATCGCAAGTTACAGACATGATAGGCATGTTTCAAGGGGCGGTGAGTGCTAATCCTGATACCAGCTTATGGGACACTTCAAAAGTAATAACAATGGAATATATGTTCGATGGTGCCACCAATGCTTTGCCTGATACCAGTAATTGGGATACCAGTTCAGTCAAATCTATGGATTATATGTTTAGAAATGTACCTTTTGCCAATCCCGATACAAGAAACTGGGATATTTCCAGTATTCAATTAATCAATAATGGTGTTGTTATCCTACAACGTTTTGGATTTAGGGGGATGTTTAGTGGAGTTAAGCTCAATACAAATACTTATGATGAGTTATTAAATATTTTTGCAACAACAGCAATTCACAATAATTTAGAACTTGATGCAGGCACGTCTAATTTATGCCATTCTGTATCGGCTAAGTTTGTCCTAGAAAACAACAAAAACTGGATGATTACTGATTCTGGGCAGAACTGTTCTAATGAAAGTGATGATTTTGTTATTGTCGTTAAAACCGACAACCCAGGAAACACAACTTCAACTCAATTTAGGATTCCTGTTTTTAATGACCTTAACAACCCGCACAGTTACAACGTTTCCTGCCGTGATAATGGTGCCTTTAATGCTGGCGGTGTGGGTGGCGGTTATACCTGTAATTATTCCACCCCTGGCATCTACCAAATTCGCATTGTTGATGCTACAGGCAATGGTTCTGGCTTTCCCAATATTTATTTCAATAATTCAGGAGATCGATTGAAAATTTTGGATATTAAACAATGGGGTACAGGGAAATGGCAGACCATGAAATCGGCATTTTGGGGAACAGCAAATATGATTGTTACCGCTAAAGATGCACCCGATTTATCTCAAGCCACAAGCCTAGAAAACATGTTTCGTGGTGCTAGAAGATCCAATCCAGATACAAAAAATTGGGATGTTAGCACCATTACCACCATGAGAAGAATGTTTGCAGGGGATTATGTGGCTAATCCAGATACCCGTTTATGGGACACCTCGCAAGTGACCGATATGAGTTACATGTTCTGGCAAGCTTTTAACACCAAAGCAGATATGTCTGGATGGAATATTGGGCAAGTCACGACAATGTTTCAAATGTTTAATGGAGTTACATTACCAACACCCATTTACGATGCCGCTTTGATTAACTTTGATTCACAACCGCATAACCCTAACGTTGGTTTTACTGCAGGGTCATCCATGTATTGTGATGGTTTAAATGCAAAAGCCAACCTGATGGGTGACGGTTGGGTTATTACCGATGCAGGTCAGGAATGCACCCCTAGTCAACCAACTTATGAGCCTCAACAACTCTCACCACCCAATGATAACACACCCTTGGTAAGGGTTTCCTGTTCGGAGCCTAATAATACCATTAAGCTATTCTTTACAGGGGGAAGCTATAATTTCACTCAAGTGGCCTCTCACCTATGCACCGTAACAGGCTTACAAGATTTTGCATTTACTAATCCCGTTCAAGATGGTAACTTTTTTGTCCAAACAACTGAGACTAAAAATGGAGACGAGTCATTGCCTTCTGAACTTCCCTTTGCAGCATCATTTTTTATTAATACGACACCACCTCCTGATCCAACTTCAATTCAATTGATTCCAAATCCAGCAGCGAATGGAACTGGAGTTGATTTGTTTTTAAGCGGTATTCAGTGGGGTGCAATTGTTACCATAACAGGAATGACATGCGAAACTCCAGCACCATTAACAGGCTTTGTTAATTGTCTTGGTACGGTTGGTCAAAATGGTTTAGATGGTACAAATAATACCATTTCTATTGCTAATACAGGAGGCGTAAATACCAATACTTCAACAGGATTAATAGTGGATAATGATGCACCTGCACCTCCTGTGATTAACCCTATCAATGAAACAGACAACAGCATAACAGGAACGGCTGAGGTAAATTCTACTATTTCAGTTTCAGGAGCAATTTGCAGCAATAACCCTGTGGTAACGAATAGTAGCGGCATTTGGAACTGTGTAACATCAGGGCTGGTTGCGGGTTCTGCAATTACCGCCACTGCCACAGATGAGGTAGGAAATGTGTCACCCAACTCTGCTGTTGTCATTGTTACGGGGGTGGACAATACGCCTCCTAATGCTCCCATAGTCAATGCAATTCTTGATATTGACTTGGTTATTACAGGAACGGCAGAAGCACTGTCAACCCAAACCATTACTGGTGCAAATTGCACCAATACCCCCGTTAATGCCGATAACAATGGGGATTGGATTTGCCACTTACCTTCGACTCTAACAGCAGGCACACTAGTGACCGCAACTTCAACCGATGCAGCTAATAATACTTCCGTTGCTACACAGGTATTTGTTTCAACCAGCAATGCAATTGTTTTTTCTGACGGGTTTGAATAAAAAATAGGAGAATATAAGATGACCATCAAAAAATTTAAAAGTCAAATTAAAATAAAAACACACACTCTACTGATACTTTCAGGATTATTGATGTTGTTTTCTTTTTATCAAGCTAATGCGGCAATTGTTGACATTAAAATGATAGATGAGTTATTAGATGAAGGCCTCATCACTCAACAACAATTTGATTTAAAAAATCAACAATTACAACAAGAGGCATTTAATGCAAGTGCAGTTAAGAGTGTTAAAAGCATCAACGCGGCAATGGGCAGTATCAGTGGTCAAGTTACCGATGAAAATGGCGACCCAATAGAGTTTCAAAAAATTCGATTGGTCAATGCATTGTCTTTGGGTGCACCTATTGCCAATGTTGAAACCGATGCCTCTGGAAATTACACCTTCACGAATTTAACAGCAGGTGATTATGTTCTTTATTCAAGAGGCAGGGGTTATCTAAGATATATTTGGCAAAGTGCTGCCAGTGGCGGACCACAATTGTGCTCAGGATGTTATTATGGCTCTGTAGCTTCTGACAACTATATCACAGTTGGGGTTGATGAAGCAGTAACAGGAATTGATATTTCAACACGTCTGGGAGGGAAAGTATCGGGTTATATCAAGGATGCTGATAGTAGTGTTGGGGTAACAACATTAATGGCAATCTTATATAATGTGGATGGTTCAGATTATCAATCTTATACCGCTATTTTTGATTCCGTTACAGGAGCTTATACCATTGATGCGATACCCAATGGCACTTACAAAATTTACCTAGAAGCCAGTACACAAAGTGCAGCAAACTTCCATATCCCGCAACTGTATCCCAATATTCAGTGCAATGGTTGTTCCGATTTGGCAATACAAGGACAAGGGGATGATTTGATTATTGATACCTACAATAGCATCAGCAATATCAACTTTAATCTCAATTATGGTGGCTCAATATCTGGCAAAATAGTGGATGCTATTACTGGCAACCCCATGGCTGAGTTTGGGTACTTCTTGGTTTTTGATGAATTGAATAATTTACTCTTCACACGCCATGTTTTGGGAAGCAATTACGACCCAGCGGCAACGGGAGATTATATTTTTGGTGGTTTATTACCAGGCAATTATTATGTACAAGGCGGAGATATTGGAAGAGATTTCTATAGACGAGAAGTATATAACAACACGCCTTGTTATTGGTCAGGATGCAAACGTAACTTTGGGAATCCTGTTGTTGTAAGAATTGGACAAGACACACCCAATATTGATTTCTTGCTAGAAAAAGGCGGTAAAATTTCAGGAACAATTACCAGTGCAGCAACGGGTTTGCCTATTACTGATGCCAATGTGCAGGTGCAATTTATTGATGCCAATAATGTCGTTGTTGGTGGTGCTCGGGCAAAAACTGATGGCACTTATATTTCGGCTCGTGCTTTACCACCTGGCGATTATGCCGTGCGCACTGGCAATTTGTTTGTGGGAGTTTTGACCCAACCCTATGTAAATGAAAAATACAATGACGTTATTTGCTCAGGTTTGGCTTGTGATTTAACCACTGCCGATGTCAATGTAACGGCTGACAATGTGACAGCCAATATTGATTTCGTTTTGGACACGGGACTATCCTTTTCAGGAACAATTACCGAAGTTGGAACAGGCAATCCAATTCCTGATGTGCATGTTTTGGTTTACCAAAACATGGGAGATGGAACAGTCAAATTTGCCAATTGGGCAACCACCAGTGATGGCATCACAGCTCCCATAGGAAGCTTCACAGTCAATGGTTTGCCCGCAGGAACGTACTATGCAGTGACCAACAACGGTCACCGATTACCCTTTTTAGGTTACACGACGACTGCGGGCAATGGCTGGCTTGATATTCTTTATGACGGCATGATATGCCCAGCTAATGGCTGTGATATTATTTCAGGTACGCCCATTGTACTTGCAGTAAATAAAGCCGTCAGTGCACCATTAAATATCCAACTGGCAAAAGGAGCTAGTATCAGCGGAAAAATAATCGATGATGTTTTGGCAGCACCCATTGCCCAGGTGCAAGTTAATGTCTACAACCAAGCAGGGATATACTATGGCAGTTATACCACCGATGAATTGGGGTATTACAAAACCGCAGGACTTCCTGTGGGTTCATATTTCTTAACAACCACAAGCTTTGAAGTGTTAATTGACGCAGTTTATGGCGACAAACCCTGTTATTCGGGCAGTTGCAACTACCAAGATGCACAACCAATCGTTTTGACAGCACAACAAGATGCGATAAATAAAGATTTTGTGCTTATTCCAAAATCTGATTTTTTCTTTATTAGTGGGTTTGAATAGCACTAACCTAGCATTATTAACCCTGCTGAATTATTCCGCAGGGTTAAAACCATACTAAGCAGGATTAATTATGTTGCGCTTTTACCGCTATCCTTATTTTATTGTACAACTCTTGTAATTCTTGATTCCATCTTTGGTTATAACTTTTTTTGGCTTTTTCCATTTGAACTAAGGCACTCATAAAATCACCCGTTTGGTAATACCCTTCTGCCAGCACCGAATAATAAGGGTATTTAATGAGGTCATTAACCGTAAGGTTTTTTAATAGTTCAATGGATTTTTTCGGGTTATCTTTTAGGTGTTCTTCAGCAAGACTGATAGCGAGCTTTTGTAATAGAATTTTATCTTTATATACGCCAGTCTTTTTTTTCTGTTCTTCTATTACATTAAATAACCGAGTCTTAAATCCCTGCCTTGATAAATATTCAATGTACAAGGGAATAAAACTGGAGGTCAAAAAATCTTTATCTTCTAACTTCAACAACTTTTGAATTAAATCATCGGACATTTTCCAGTTTTTTTGTGCAATAGCTAATTGCAATTGTAAAATCAGGTTAGTGTTGATTGATGGTTTGGACTGACTTGTTTGTGCTAATTGCCAGTGTTGTGAAATAGAGCGTTGTGCCTTATCGAATTGCTTTTTTTCTATCGCGATTAAGCTATCCCATTGTGCAGCTCGAGTCTGACCTGGCAGAGAATGTATTTCGTTGGCAACATGCGTTAAGTCCACATTAAGTTTGGATGCCTCATCAAACTTACCCTCAATAAGTTTAAATTCTACCATGTGATTTAAAGCAGCTTGTTGGCTGCGTTTATTACCCAATTGGTTAGCAATATCATAGGACTGCCTTATGTGAATTTCCGCCTTTTGCAAATCACCAATCATGAAATAATAAATAGATAACCGAGCTAAAGACAGGCCTTCTCTTTGCAAATCACCTATTTTTTTAAAAAGTTCATAACTTTTGTTGATGTATTTGAAAGACTCATCTAACTGTTTTTGATACAGATAAACCGCACTCATGGTATTAAAAATCAATGCCGCATCTTCGGGATGTGTTTTCTCATTAATGGTTTTTTCCAACACCTTTAATCTTTCGAGTGCCTGATCGTAATTTCCCATCCTATAATCCGTTGCTGCCAAATTCATGTAAGCGGGATAAAGCCGATAGGTCAAAGGATAAGCAGTGATGATTTTCTCAAACAAGGACTTGGCTTCGCTCAAATGACCTCGCAGTAGCTCAACAGCTGCAAACTCACTGTCCACAACCAAAGTTAAACTTTCATTCAAGTTAACGGATCGCAATGCTTCCAACTGAGCAATACTCTCATCGTATTGACTGTGTCTTCTTAAGGCTTTTGCTAAACTTAGACGAGCCAGATGAAAGTCTGGTTTTTCTTGTAAACATAAATTAAAGTACTCGATTGCTTTTGCTGTTTCTCCTTTATTGGTAAAGGAAAATCCTCGCATATACGTTTCTACTAGATACTTATCTTCTGGTAACAGAGTTAATAAATCCGTATCAAAAGCACCGTTTTGTGAATTTTCTTTGGCTAAGTAATTGGCTGCATCCAAAACTATTTTGTGAATATCGGGCGAGCGGAAATGTTGCTTCTTTGCTGGATTGAGCCCATTACTCACCTCAATGCTTAAGACGTATTCTTTATCACTTAGTTGCAATTGCGTTTTGACTAATTTTAAATTAGGGTTTAATTGCCACATTTGTTTGGTCAGCTCTTGCTTCTTTTCTGTTCCCATAAATCGGCTGGTATCGACAACATCCGCACCATTTGAAAGCCTTAAAAGTTCAGAGATAAGTTGTTGAGTTGCTGAGTTTTGATTGTAATCATCATTCAAGTCATTAATATTAGTTATAAATAACATGCGGTTAGGAGAAGCTTGAGCCGAATCGATTGGTGATTTTTTATCCTCAACGAATACAGAACTGAAGAAAAAATAACTCACAACAATAATACTAACACTCAAAAACAGTAAGATTAGTTGATTAACTGCAGACTTGGGTGGCTGGAGAGATTTAACCTTTTTAATCGCACCCTCAAAACTCATGCCCTTTCCAAAATGAGTCACCAGTATTTTGGGTTTTGATGGGTTTTCTTCTAGGTATCCACGCAAAGTGGAGATAAATTGATCGACTGAATTTTCCGTAATAATCCGCCCCCAAACTTCTTCCATAATTTTTTGTTTGGAAAGTATTTTTTTAGGGTTATCAATAAAATAATTAAGCAAATCTTTTTGCTTATTGGTTAGCTTTATTTCCTCACCAGTTTTAAGAATCAACCCTTGTGAATAATCGTAAGAAATTTTATCAATTTGGTACATCATACAAGAAAGTTATCCCCATTTCTTAAAAAAGTGCTTGTTAAGTGCTGAATTTGAGTCATAAGCATAACTCCTGATATAGAAAACACGATTATAGCACAACTCCTTAGCACGCCTATCAAACCAAGAAAACAACTTATCACCAATCAGATGAAGGCGAATTTTTTAAATTCACCGTACGTACCTGTCAAGTTTAACAATGTTGTTGATATAAACTCACCTTCTTTGGCATGCTTTAGATACAAGAATTTGTTTTTTTCGAATGCGTTCTTGCTGGCGTGCTTGTATTTTTGATGCAGTATGCGAAGAAGGATAGATTCGACCACCTGATATAGGGTCAATACTATACGGAGTAAATGAAGCCTTTAATTTTGCCATGGACTGTTTTGCCTTTATGCACCTTAGCTTACGTGCCTTTGCTTTTTCTCTTCTGTATTGGTCTTGTTCTGCAAACTTTTTTAATTTATAGGAGGTTTCTTTTTTTCGATCAGATTTTTCTCTTGGGTCACTAGTTGACACTACAGAAGTTGGTTTTGAAATATTGATGCTTATTTCTGAAGAGGGGCTGTTTTCAGGTTTTGTTTCAGAATAATGGATGTTACCCTGTTTATCTGTCCATTTGTAATACTTTCCTTCTGCTAAGCAACTGGTGGTTGCGAGTGTTATTAGCAGAAGGAATGTTTTCACGGGGTTAACGGCACAGCTTTTTGATGGCTTGTTTTGCTTTTTTCATCATTTCTATTCGCTGTGTATCATCCAGACGAATATATTCTCCCGTGGTTGGGTCTTTCTGACGCACTCGCACGGTTGCTTGCAGCGTTGCAAGGTTTTTCTTAGCAATCTTGCAATTGGCTTTGTCTTGTGCTTTTTGAACGCGTTCTTTTTCTTTTTTATTGTATTCTTCGACGTCTTTTTGTTCTTGAGTTAGCTCAGAGTTGGTTTCTTCTTGCGCTGCTTTTTCTTTATCTTTTCTGGATTGGTAAGTTGTTTGGGCACCTGTTGGTGTATTGGCATAAACCTTGACTTCTGATGTTTGTTTATTGGCTGGTTTTTTTTCAGAATAGTGGGTGTTGCCGTCAGCATCAACCCATTTGTAAAACTTTTTGGCATTCGCTTGCGTCATGATAAATAAAGCTAAAATAAGGGTGAATATTTTCATAATTTTACCGTCTTAATGTTTGGTGTGTGTATTTATAGCATAAATCCGTTGATTTTTCTCTAATTATATTTAATGTATTTGCTTAACTCGTCCAACAATGCCAGATTCAAGCCGTACTTTTATGCCGTGAGGGTGGTTTGCTGAATTGGTTAGTAAATCTTTGACAATTCCTTGGGTGAGTTCGCCACTGCGTTGGTGCTGCTTTTGCACGACACTTACGTTTGTGCCTTTGCGGATGTTTTTTCTTTGTGTTCCTGACATGTTTTACCTTTGTTTGTAGTTGGCGAAGAAATCTTTCATGCGGTTTAATGCTTGGCTTAATATCTGTTTGTTGGGTAAGAATACCAATCTAAAATGGTCTGGTTTATTCCAATTAAAACCTGTTCCATGGACAAGTAATATCTGTTTTTGTTTTAATAAATCCAACACCATTTGTTCATCATTGGTGATGTTGAATTTTTTTGTATCGACTTTAACAAAACAATAAAGAGCCCCTTTGGGTTTGGTGGTGAATAAGCCTGGAATTTGATTAATCATTTCATAGGCAGTTAAACGCTGCTGATTTAATCTGCCCTCTCCTGCGATTAATTCATTTATGCTTTGGTAACCCCCCAATGCTGTTTGGATTGCAAACTGTGTAGGGACGTTAGCACATAAGCGCATAGAGGAAATAATTTCTAGCCCTTGAATATAATCTTTGGCAGTGTTTGTTATGCCACTTAATACCATCCATCCTGTGCGGTATCCAGCGGCTCGGTAGTTCTTAGATAAGCCATTAAAGGTAACAAAAAGAACATCATCGGCTAAGGAGGCGATTGAGGTAAATACAGTGTCACCATAGATAATTTTATCGTATATTTCGTCACTGTAGATAATTAACTTATGTTGGCGTGCGATTTCAATAATTTCAAGCAATGTTGCTTTGGAATAAACAGCACCTGTAGGATTGTTTGGGTTGATAACAACAATACCGCGAGTTTTGGGTGTAATTTTTGCTTTAATGTCATCAATATTGGGTTCCCAATCTCGGTCTTCATCGCATAAATAGTGAAGTGCATTGCCACCTGATAAATTAACCGCGGCAGTCCATAAAGGGTAATCAGGTGAAGGAATTAAAATTTCATCTCCATCATTAAGCAAGCCTTGCATCGACATGAGTATAAGTTCACTGACACCATTGCCAATAAAGATGTTTTCAAACTGTAAATCTGCAAGTTTTTGTTGGTAATGTTGAAAAATTGCCACTCGAGCAGAGTATAAGCCCTTAGAATCGCAATACCCTTCGGCTTGGGGAAGGTTATTGATTAAGTCTTTAACTATATCATCGGGTGCATCAAATTCAAAGGCCGCAGGATTGCCTATATTGAGTTTTAATATTTTATGCCCCTGTTTTTCAAGTTCAATTGCCGCATCTAACACGGGACCGCGAATGTCGTAACATACGCCTTTAAGCTTGGTTGATTTTTGTATCATATAGCCAATCTTACCAAATTTAAACTGTGATTAAATAAAAAAGTTAGCATTTAAATAAAAAGAAATGTTTCATAGTACCCTAATCCCGATATAAATTTAGGTTTAGAAAATAGAAAAAAGTAATGAAACTTGAATAATTAAGTTGAAATTATAAGAGGTCTCTATTACTATTGCTTTTAATATTTTAAACAAAAGAGAAGAGAGAGTATGAAAGAAAAATTAATTATTGGATTATTAATGGCTGCAACCTTTGCAGCTTCTGCAGGAAAAGTTGATCAGGCTTCTACGAGCCTGTTGTCAAGAGCTACTAATAACGCAGCACCAGCTGGGATAAATAGTACGCCAGATTCTTCGGTGACTATTGACTTCTCTGTGCTAACAGGAGAGTCTTGGGATGCACAAGGCTCGCCGAATAATGTGATTGGCAGTTGTGTTTTAGGTGGTACAATTACAGGGGTTGAATGGACAAATGTCGAAGTGGCTACTGTAGGAGCAAGTTGGTTGTCTGAAGCAACCATGTTGTTTTCAGATTCAGCTGGCGGTGGCGGAATTAACTTGAGTGTTGGTAGTGGAGATGATTTTGCTGGAACGGGTACTTATTCTTCTGGTGGCATTATTGATTTTACTGATAACGCATTGCCAGATATCGTAGCATTGGTTGATGGTTTATTACCTATTGAGTTTTTTGAGAGTTTTGACGATGTTGCTGGTGCAATTGATGCGAATTTTACAGCAGGAACGGTGACGATTTGGGGAATTGGATTAACTCCAGACCCTGCGTGTCAATTTGCAGCTGCTGCATTAGCTCCACCCACACCAGTGCCAAGCTTAAATCTATATGCTATAGCTGCTTTATTCCTAGCCTTACTCGTGTTTGGATATAAAAGAAGCCGTGCTTAAATTTTTGAGAGTAAATTAAATTGACTTAAATTTAGTTTATAATCTACAAATAAGTAAAAACCTGTGTAGCTAGCCTACATGGGTTTTTTTATGGTAAATAGTGACTGTTATTTTAGGGTTATTTAGAGTGGTTTGTTTTCTATTTGTTGTTAAATATAGTAAACTATGCAAGTAATTTTTAACTAACGAGAGAGAAAATATGAATAAAATTTTTATCTTAATGGTATTGTTCACAACAACAGTATTTTCACAAACGGAAAAAGGTGGTAAACCAGGCACAATTCCAGATACAACAGCAGCTGCCCCAGAAACAATTAATGCATCTGGAAGCGAAGCATTTGTTGATATAACAACTTTAGCTGGTGCAGGATGGACCTTTGATAACCGTTCGGATGTTATTGGGACTGCAGATTGGTTTCAAGGTAATACTACTGTTTTTAATGCTCAAGCAGGAGGCCCTGATGAGTATATCGCAGTAAACTTTAATTCAACAGCTGGGTCGACAATATGTAACTGGATGATTATGCCTGATGAAGGTCCTTTAAGTAATTTAAAGTTTTGGACTAGAACAGCAACAGGAAGCACATTTCCTGATAGGCTGGTGGTTGTAAAAAGTCCAACAGGCGGAGTCAATACTGGGGATTGCGTAACAGATTTTGGCGATTTTACAGAGACTTTGCTTGATATAAATCCTACTCTTGCCACAGGTGGTTATCCTGATGTTTGGACTCAACAAGATATAAATATAACAAGCCCTGGAAGGATTGCCTTTGTTTATTTTGTAACAAATGGTGGTCCAGTTGGAGCGAATTCAAATTATATTGGTATTGATTCAATGGAGTGGACAGAGGCAGCTGCAGTATTAGCTCCACCCACACCAGTGCCAAGCTTAAATCTATATGCTATAGCTGCTTTATTCCTTGCCTTACTTGTGTTTGGGTATAAAAGAAGCCGTGCTTAAATTTTTGAGAGTAAATTAAATTAACACAAATTTAGTTTATAATTTCAAATAAGTAAAAACCTGTGTAGTTAACTTACACAGGTTTTTTTGTGGTAAAATGCTTTGTATTGATATTTATTATAAAGAATAGAGAATGACAGACCCTACAAAACATCGAAGCAAAGGCATTTACCTTTTACCCAATTTATTTACCACAGGTGCACTTTTTGCGGGTTATTACTCCATAATTGCTGGGATTAATGGCAAATTTGAAATTGCTGCCATTGCTATTTTTATAGCGGCGTTACTAGATGGTTTAGATGGACGTGTTGCGCGTTTGACTAATACTCAAAGTGAGTTTGGAGAGCAATATGACTCTTTATCCGATTTAATCTCATTTGGATTAGCACCTTCTCTACTCATGTATAACTGGTCGTTACACTCCTTTGCCAATGTTCACCCAATTATGGCAAAAATCGCATGGTTAGTTGCTTTTATCTATGCTGTTAGCGGAGCCTTGCGATTAGCACGATTTAATGTTCAAATTGGAACCATTGATAAGGCTTATTTTCAAGGACTGCCTTCTCCTGCGGCGGCGGCTTTACTCAGTTCTTTTGTGTGGGTAGCTGTTGATCATGGTTTTACTGGAGAATCATTGCGTTATGTTACTCTTGTGGTGACTTTGGTTTCTGGGCTG
>Ga0256839_1004630_pt1 | contig 13291 bp, 15 predicted proteins | sample 354166metaG_FD_185968 | JGI IMG/M metagenome (GOLD analysis project Ga0256839, IMG submission 185968) | Hydrothermal vent microbial communities from Mid Atlantic Ridge, Atlantic Ocean - 354-166 | ecosystem: Environmental > Aquatic > Marine > Hydrothermal vents | place: Atlantic Ocean: Mid... | reverse complement strand
ACTATCAGCCAATTACTGTTTGAAAAAATTTACAAAAGTTTTCAATATTATTGCAACATGCTGATTATTAGCAACTTAATTTTTAATAAAATCTTGACTGATTTTGAGAATTTTCAAGTTGGGTTAAGAGTGATTACTCGTAGCTTTTTAATTCCAATGGCATTTCCACTAAGTCGGCATATTCTTCACCGGCTTCTTCCATGTCTTCATCTTCTTCTTGGTAATGCCACTCAATGGCTATTTCATTGCCTTCATCAAAAATTTCTTCTAGCTTAAACAAAATGTCTAGTATTAATTTTGACGAGGCCGTGTTAAAGTAAACCAAGTTAAATTTAACAATCGTTTTATCATTTGGCGAAGAGGCGTACCCATCAAGCCATTCCATAATTGGGCCATAAAATGTAGTAACATCTTCTGGCAGTGATTTTCCTGAAAATTCGAAATTATTGTTCGAAGGGTCTAGAACAACTTTTGGGGTGTCGTCAGTTGCTTCAATTATTAATGCTTCCATTTTATCTTAGTTAATGTAGGTTTTCATTATAAAAAACGATGCAATATCGTTAATTTTCCGAAAGTGAAATTCTATTTTGTTACCTGTTTTTTTAACAATATCAATAAATCCCAATCCCGCTCCTCCTTTTTCAGAAATCCTGCTTTCAAGAATTTTCTTTTTATAATAGGCTTTTATTTCGTCTTTATCCATTTCATTTACCGTTTCTATCATTTCGGTAATTTCACTAATTCTATTATTAGCCACCGGGTTTCCTGTTACTACAAAGTATCCATCGGTTGATTTACTTACCATAAATATACCTGTTCCGGGTATTTCTGGTAGCCCCGACACCGCATTATCAGAGTGTTTGCCAATATTTTGAAGGCATTCTACCATTACATGGTAAACTCTTTTTTTGATAGGTAAACTGGTGTCTCCTTCTTCTAAGTTTTTTTGAGTCATTGAAGTAAAGGTTTTTGTAATTTCCTGATTAACCTCTCCTTCATAAATAAGCATAATATCATTACTTACCATATTCTCATGTACAGAGTACACAAAATCCATAAATTCCGAATTGTTAAATTTGGTTAGTTCTTTCATTATTATAAATTAAAATTTTATACCTATCAATAATACATCGTCAATTTGCCTATTAGTTCCTTGCCAAACTTCAAAAGTTTCTTTTACTTTAACTTGTTGCTCATCCATAGAAAGATGAGCAACAGTAGTTAGTAACTCTCTGGTTCTCTTGGGGCCAAGTTTTAATTGATTCGGCCCTCCAAATTGATCTGTAAACCCATCTGAAAAGAAATAAATTTGATCGCCCTCATCAAAATTAATGATATGATTATTGAACGTGTTTTTTCCTTCGTATTGGTTGCCTCCAATAGGGTATTTATCTCCTTTAAACTGTTCGAGCTCCCCATTTCTTATATGGTATAGGGGGCGGTGTGCTCCGGCATATTGTACCTCATTTGAACCTAGGTCAATTCTGCACATGGCTACATCCATGCCATCTGCTGCCTTATTTCCTTCTGCGTCTTGTTTTAATGTTTTTACCACACCCCAGTGTAAATCGTAAAGAAGGGTTGCGGGATCAACATCTTTTTTGCTTACAATATCCTTTAATAATAAATTACCAATAAGCGACATCATTGCACCAGGCACCCCATGACCTGTACAATCAACTACAGCAATGTAAATGTATTTATCAGTTTTGTACAACCACGGAAAATCGCCACTTACTACATCTTTTGCTTTAAAATAAACAAAGGAATCTTTAAAATGGGACGATATTTCTTTATCGCTAGGGATGATGGCATGCTGAATGCGTTGTGCATAATTAATGCTATCTGTTATGCTTTTATGCTGTGCATCCACTACCTTTTTGGTTTCTGTTAGCTCTTCGAGCGTGGCAGCCAGTTTCTGCTTCATTTCTCGCTCTCTCCAAGTAGCAGATACAAGATGTGTATTAGTAACGGTAAGCTCTTCTACATTCATCTTGAGCATCTCGTTTTCTTGCGCTAGTTTTTTCAACTTGTCGTCAAGAGATATTTCCTTCTTCTCCTCGCTCATTGTATTTATTATCATTTACTTACCTGTATATTCTTTTAACTTATCCAGGTAAGACTTTCCTTTTACAAACTCTTTTATACCGTCTATAAACTTAGCATCTAAGAACCAGATAAATTCTGGACTAAAATCTACTTCTTCAGTATGAAACTGAGCACTAATTTGCAAAAAATATTTACTATCTGCTGCTCTTGATAAAAGAAATGGCAATACTTCTTTTTCTGATATAATATCCAGGTTGGGAATTCCGCCATGAATATTGAATTTTAGAAGGTTTGAGAACTGGGTAATTACCGAAGCACTAATGATGTTATCTGCTTCCTTTAAAATAGCCTCCGACATTATCAATTTTTGCTCTTCATCTTCTAAGATAGAAGCTGGCAAACTTATTTTCAATAATTTGTTTACTTCTTTTTCATTAAAAATAAGAAAGCATACCCCATTTAATTCGCCAACTATATCTGTAGTAAGCACATGGATATTATCTCCTGTTTTTTTAGAAAGGTCTTTCGCTTCATTCGTATTTTTAAGAATAAGCTCCGAGCTTCTAATAATTACTTTTTGTTGAGAAAAGAAAGAAAGAGAATCTGCTGCTTTGCCTAAACCAATGTTTATAATTTCTTTGGCAACATCAGTTTCTATATGATTTAATTCATCCATAATGATATTGCTACTCTTTATTACAGGCTTTATTAACTTTTTCAACCAGTCCTTCAGGAGTAAAAGGCTTAACAATGTAATCTGCAGCTCCTAGTGCCATTCCTTCATCTACCACTGATTGTTGCCCAACGGCACTAATCATAACAATGGTAGAACTTATGCCTTCTTCTTTTAGTATTTTAAGAATATCAAGGCCAATCATATCAGGCAATACATTGTCTAAGGTTATCACATCCGGTTCTAACTCTAATGCCATTTCAATAGCTGTTTCACCATCGCCAGCCATTCCTACTACGTTGTAGCCTTCGGCTGATAATGCAGTGTTGATTAGTGTTCTCATGTATAATGAGTCATCAATAATTAGTACGCTCTTGGTCATAATATTTTTTGGTTAAGGATTATTGACAAAATTAGGTAATAATTTTTATTGGTTCTATACAATTTTACCACGATATTTTATTGCACAAATACCTATTCAGCACTAGGTGTAAATACTTATAATGTTTCACTATGAACTTTACATTGGTGCTGAACTTCATAAGCTATTGAGTAAATAGACATAATTTTATTTGCAGCATTCAATTTAATAGCTTCTTTGGGCATTCCAAAAACAATGCAGGTTTTTTCGTTTTGTGCGATGGTAAAAGCACCTGCATTTTTCATTTCTAAGAGGCCTTGGGCTCCATCATTTCCCATGCCTGTCATAATTACGCCCACAGCATTTTTGCCGGCATAACGCGCAACTGACCTAAATAATACATCAACCGAGGGGCGATGCCTGTTTACCAAAGGCCCTTCGATTATCTCTACATAATATTTAGCACCACTTCGCTTTAGCAGCATATGCTTATTGCCAGGCGAGAGGAGTGCCTGCCCACGCAACACGGTATCTCCGTTTTTGGCTTCTTTAACGGTAATTTTACACTCCTCATTTAACCTGTCGGCAAATTGTTTGGTAAACATTTCAGGCATATGTTGTACTATTACTATGCCAGGGCTATCTAATGGAAACGATTCTAAAAAAGTTTTTAAGGCCTCTGTGCCTCCTGTTGAAGCCCCAACGGCTACTATTTTTTCGGTAGTTTTAACCAAGCTAGCAACACGGCTATTTGGCTTAGCCAACATCGCATCTGCGGTTAGCTTTGGCTTTACCGATTTTGGAGCTCTTGCCAGTCCTACTCTTCTGCGATGAATTACAGCATGCGAGGCAGCTTTTACTTTATCTACTAACATAACTGATGCTTCTTTTCGCTGTTCGGGCGTATGCAGTTGAGGTTTTAAAACAACCTCTACCGCACCACTTTCGAGGGCACTAAGGGCTGTTTCGGTGCCTTTAGAGGTGAGGGTAGAAATAATTATTACAGGAATAGGGTGCTGTGACATTATTTTTTTGAGGAATGTAATGCCATCCATTTTTGGCATTTCAACATCTAAAGTAATAACATCAGGTACTACATTTTTAATTTGCTCTACCGCCATATAAGGGTCAGATGCAGTGCCTACTACCTCTAATTCAGGGTCTGAATCCAAGATTTCGGTGAGCGATTGACGAACAATGGCAGAATCATCAACTATTAAAACTCTTATTTTACCCACTTTGCTTTGTTATGTATTTCATTAATACTTCACCGGTAGAAGTATTATAATTTAATTTTCTCCCCTTATGGCCACCCAAACTTTTGGCTACTATTTTAATTTTTAGTTCACCTAAAATTTCTTCAGCTACTTTTATATTTCTTTGCCCTACACCCATACTGTGGTCTAATTGGTTGGCACCCCCAAATACTTTGGCTACAAGGTTTTCTCGTTTACAGCCAAGTTGCTCCATTTTTTTAGTGAGGCTTTCAATGGCAATATTGCCATATTTTGGTGATGCAAGCTCTGAGCCGTTCCAAAAAGGCAGCATGTAATGATTTATGCCTCCAATGCCCGTAGTTTCATCAAAAAGGCAAACAGCCACGCAGGAGCCCAGCACGGTAGTAACCATATACCCTTCTTTTTTTATAAATAGGGTAGAAGGATAGAGGTAATACTTCGGTATGGTAGTAGGGCTATTCAATTACTTAAAATACTTCACCTTCTGAACTGTCATCGTCTTCAAAAAAGAACACATTTCCACTGTCTGAAAAGCTATGAATACCGTCTTTTTCGGCAATAGGTATTGAAATACCCATACTGCAGCCTTCGCCTATAATGCACGCTACATTTACTGAACCTTGTAAAAGCTCTACCTGAGCCTTGGCAACTGTTAAACCAAGGCCATGGCCTAAGTGGCTTTTGGTTACGCCTGTTTCGAGCTGCACAAACCGATCAAAAATAACCGTGTAGTCTTTTTCATGCATGCCTATTCCTGTGTCAATTACTTTTATATTCAGTTCCTTTTCATTTTCAACTGAGATATTTAATTTTAGTGTTCCATTGTCCTTGTTATACTCAATTCCATTTGACACAAGGTTTCGAATAATGGAACTTAGCATTCCTGCATCTGTTATAAACTCTAAATTTTGTGGGCAGTTTATTTCTATCGTCAGGTCTTTTTTTTCTATCAAATGTTCAAATTTACTCAGTACCCCTTTCGAAAGGGATTCAACATCTACATTGCCAAAATGAGGTTGCAATTCGCCAGCTTCTAGCTCGGCTGCTGTAAATATATTTCTTAACTGAAAATCTAGGTTAAATGCTTCTTGATGTATTAAACTAGAAGTGTATTTTACTTGTTCTAAGTCGCCAGGTTTTTGGCTAAGTTTAGCCGCTAAGCCTAAAATAGAAGATAGCGGATTATTGATTTCGTTTCTAATGTTAGAGAGAAACTGTGTTTTTACAGATTCTGATGCTATGAGTTTTTTATTTACCTGCTCAAGTTGTTCCATAAGCCGTTCTTGCTCACGAACTGCCATTCGATTTTGCTCAAACCTTTCGCTGAGCTCGTCAATAATTTGTTTGTCGGTAAGTTTTTTCATGGGTTTATCAATTTTAAACGGGCTTTAGTGGGTTTAATGTTTTAGGGCGTGTGCTTATAAATGGTAGGTGCTATTTGAGTTACAGGAGCTTTTATGCCAGTAGTTGACTCCGAGTGACCTAAAAATAAATAGCCTCCGGGCTTAAGTTTGGCGCACAACGCATTTATTACTTGTTCTTGTACCGCTCTATTAAAGTAGATGAGCACGTTTCTGCAAAATATTAAATCAAAATCGTTGGGTATGCCTACTAAAGGTGCAATTAAGTTAATAGTGCGATAACGCAAATTTTTTTGTAAAATAGGAGCTACTTTAACCGTTTTATTCGCCTTATTTTTACTTTTCAAAAAGTATTTCCGTTTTATATGAAGCGGGATTACTTCTACTCTTTTTTCATCATAGATACCTTTGGATGCTTTTTGTAATATTTCGGTAGAAATATCAGTACCTAGCACCTCGTAGCTAAACCCTTTGTTTTTTTCAATAAACTCGTTTAATTCTATGGCAATGGTATAAGGCTCTTCGCCACTGGAGGCTGCGGCACTCCAAATTTTTACATGGTTTTTTTGTTGGATAAAATTGGGGAGAAATTCTGTTCTTAGAAAATCGAAGTGGTGGGGTTCTCTGTAAAAATCTGTTTTATTGGTTGATACCGCATCAATAAAAAAAGATAGTTCATGTGCTTGCCCTGCATCGCTAAAAAGGAACTCGATGTACTCGGTAAAATTGGCTAGTTTATTTACTTTAATCCGCTTTTGAAGCCGTCCCTCCAACAATACTTTTTTAGAATCAGGCATTTGAATGCCATAATTACTATGAATAAACTGCCCTAATTTTTTAAATTGGGGTACAGTTAATTTGGAGGTGAAAACTTCATTAGCGGTTGTCATTTATGCTATTAAGTACATTAAAATTTTTCGTACTCATCATCTTCGTTGCCATCAAGCTTAATTTCAACCCCTGTGTTTTTTTGGGTTGTAGGTGTTGCAACTTGTGTTGTTTCGGTTGCGCTAGCCACTTGTGGTGTATTTATAGGTTGATGAGCCCCTTCTTCTGCGCCTGAATTTGTGGCCAAAATCCCTTTTCGAATGGCCACTTCATCAATTTTAAAGAATGAAATTGCCTCTTTTAATTGGTTTCCTTTATTACTTAAATCATCTGCATTATGTGCAATTTCTTCAGAGGCTGACGCATTTCGTTGCACAACATTGTTTAGTTCTTGCAAGGCATTATTAACTTGTTCTGCTCCAGAATTTTGCTCTTTACTTGCTGCGGTAATTTCTTGCACAAGTCGAGCGGTTTTATCTATATTAGGCACAATGGCCTCTAATAAGTTACCTGCTTTTTCTGAAATTTTAAGGCTAGAGCTTGTTAAGTCATTAATTTCATTTGCTGCTTCTTGGCTACGTTCAGCTAGCTTTCTCACTTCAGCGGCTACTACTGCAAACCCTTTGCCGTGTTCACCTGCTCTTGCTGCTTCAACCGCAGCGTTTAGGGCTAGCAAATTAGTTTGCCTTGCAATTTCTTCGATAATAGAAATTTTATTAGCAATGGTTTTCATGGAGTCAACCGTTTGTGCCACTGCTGAATTTCCTTCTTGAATATCTTCGGAGGCTTGAATCGCAATTTTTTCGGTTTGCTGAGCGTTTTCGGTATTTTGTTGAATGTTGGCCGACATTTCTTCCATAGAAGCAGCTACTTCTTCGGCAGAGGCAGCCTGCTCAGTAGCACCCAAAGAGGTTTGTTTGGAACTCTCTTTAATTTTAGCACTTGAGGTGCCTATAGAATCTGATGTGGCAAATATTACTCCGATTGCATCTTTTAATCTATCCGCCATAATTAAAAATTGGTTAATCATTTCTCCAATTTCATCGTTATTCGTTACCGAAATTTGCTGTGTTAAGTCTCCATTAGCCATTGCCTTAATAGTTTCAATGGCTTCTCCAACTCGTTTGGTTATGCCATTGGCAATAATTAAAGCGATAATAACGGCCAAAATAAATACCGTGATGCCTGAAATTATAATGGTGGTTTTCGATTGATTAATAATTTCAACTGCTTTAACAGTGGCTCCTTCGGTAGATTTAATTCCAATTAATCTACTTAAACTTTTTGATAAGTCTTCAGATTGTAATCCAATAGTACTCATAATGTCTTCGGCCTCAAACATTGTGAGGGGGTCGTTATAGCTTTCAAATGAAGAGAGCGACTCCATAACCGATTTTTGCAAAGCTACTACTTCATCAAAACCGGCAATAATAATGGTGAGCGAATCCCTGGTTTCGGGCGACCAGGATTCCATTAAAGTTTCGAGCTTACTTTTTGTTTCGCCATATTTAGTATCATGGATTTCGATAAGTTTTATTTTCGACTCTTCTAAGGTGCCCACATGCACCCAACTAAAGGTATATTCTTTCGACTTTGTAATAAGGTCTGCCAGTTCGTCAAGGGTAACAATATCATCACTTTTACCGGCATAAAGGTTCGAAATAATATCTTGCGAATTATTAACTGCATTATATACAAGTGCAGAACTGGCAATGAAAGTGAATACTAAAATTGCAAAACCAATAATTAATTTGGCTTTAAGTTTTAGATTTCTGAAAGGATTAATCATTATAACTGTGTGTTTTTAATTTTCAATTGTTTTTAGTTCAAAAACTTTATCCGAATTCATAAGTTGAATAAAGCTGTCTTTTACTTTGGCAACACCTTTTAAAAAGGCGGGGTTAAACGGCAGGTCTAAACTTACCGCACTGTTAATGTCTTCGTCAGCAATTTCAATAATATCAGTTACTGAATCTACAATGGCGCCAACCGACATCTCTTCCCCATCCACATTAACATCTACTACCATTACGGTGGTTATTTTTTCGTCTAGTTTTGATGTATCAATATTAAATTTTAGGCGAGTATCTACTACGGGTAAAATGCTGCCTCTAATATTAATAACCCCTGCTAATAATTTATCAGAACCTGGTATGGGGGTAATAATAGGTACATCAAGTATTTCAACCACTTTGTTGGCATCTAATGCCAGTTTTTCTTTACCAAGCGAAAATGTTAAGTAAATATTAACAAAACTATCTTCTAAGGCTATTTCTTCTAATGTTTTTTCTGTTCTAGAGTCTCTGGATTCTTTGATGGTTGCAAGCTCATTTTCGGTAAATAATTTATCAATATCTATCAACATGATAAACCGTTCGAGGTAGCGGGTAATTCCTCTAATATAATCTGTGTTATGGTCGCCTACCTGAGGCACTTTTTCAATACCCTCTTGGTTAAAATGCACTACTTCTAATACTTTATCAACCATAAGCCCCACCTCAACGGCTCCGTCTTCTGTTTGGAGTTCGAGTACTAAAATGTTGCTTCTGTCTCCTTTTTTTTCGTTTAAATTAAGCCATCGTTGAAAATTAACAATGGGCAAAAGTACATCGTTATGGTAAATGATGCCTTCTAATAAACTAGAAGATTTAGGTACTTTAGTAAGCTCGGGGCTTTCAATAATTTGATTAAGGTTGCTCAAATTAACGCCAAATAGCTCATTGTCTATTTCGAAAGAAAGGTAGTCGTTGCTAAATGATATTTCGCTCATAATATGGTTACGTCTTCTTGTGCATCTACATATTTTCTAATCAATCGGTTGGTGTCAAATACCAGTGCAATGGTGCCATCGCCCAAAATGGTGGAACCAGATATATAATCTTGTTCTTTAAAATAAACACCCAATGGTTTAATTACAGCTTGGTATTCGCCCACAATATGGTCGCATATTAGAGCCACTTGGCTTTTGCCGTTATTAATTACCACAATTTGTTTTGGTATATCTTCATTTTTTTTGTCTGTAATTTCAAAAGTTTCACGTAAGTTGATGTACGGAATTTGATTATTATTGAGTTCTAAAATTTTGGTAAAAGTATTTACATCTTTGGCATTGCGGTATGTATAGCATTTATCAATGGCTGCCAGTGGTATTATATAAGATCCATTGCCAAGTTCTACCAATAGGCCATCAATAATGGATAGTGTTAATGGCAACGAAATAGTAAGGGTTGTGCCTTTATTTACGGTTGACTCAATATCAATTTCACCCCGTAAGGTATTAATATTTCTTCGTACTACATCCATACCAACTCCTCTGCCCGATACATCCGTTACTACTTCGGCTGTTGAAAATCCGGCATGGAAAACTAGATTAAAAATTTCTTTTTCTGAAAGAACGGCATCTTCTTCAATTACTCCCTTTTCTATGGCTTTTGATCTGATAATTTCTGAATTTATTCCTTTGCCATCATCTGTAATTTCAACATTTACATTGGTGCCTGAGTAGTAGGCTTTTAGTACGATGGTTCCCTTATCAGGTTTGCCCAAGGATGCTCTTTGCTCTTTGCTCTCGATGCCGTGATCCAGGCTATTTCTTAAAATATGCATTAGAGGGTCGGTGAGGCTCTCAATAATGGTTTTGTCGAGTTCTGTATCTCCACCCTCGGTTATAAATGCAACGTCTTTATCCAGTTCTTTCGAAATATCTCTAATCATTCGTTGGAAACGCCCAAACATATTTTTGATAGGCACCAGAGTCATACCAAATGCAATATCTCTTAACTGGCGCGATAGTTTTTCAACATTTTCGGTAATTACTTCCAGTCCGGGGTCAGCTTTTTTATCCGTATGTAAACTTAATGCTGCTTGTGTGGTAATAAGCTCGCTTACAAGGTTCATTAGTTCATCTAATTTATCAGACGATACACGAATACTTGAGGAGGCTTTTTCTTTGGTATGTGTTTCTGCCATGTTTTTGGCAACCTCTTTAACTTTACTGGCTAGTGATTTATTTTTAGTTTTTTCTTTAGTTACTGGTTCTTCTGCTGCCTCTTCATCTGTAAGATTAAGAGAATTTATATCAAAAGGAGCATTAGCTAGTTTAGTGGTTGTTATGATGTTCTTTATTTTTTTGTTAGCCAATAGGTTTGTGTCACTAATTTTATCAACCGAAACAACCGAGTTGGCTTCTACAAATACAAACACTTCTTTAATTGCATTTGTAGTGCTAGTTGAAGAGAGAAAAATGCTCCACCCTGTAACACAATCGGTAGGGTTTAGGTGGGTAATATCGCTTACCTTATCGGTGTAAGGGAGTGCGATGCAATCTCCTAATGAATAAAGTTCATCTATTAAATATAAAGGGTTATTGCCATCATTTACAATCGATTTACCTGGCTTAAAATGGAGGTGATATGTTTTTTTACCATCTTGTTTTGTTTTTATAGTTGTTTTTTCTTTAACCTCGGTTGAGGTTACAAGATGTTCTTCTCCTGTAAAGGCCAAAATTTGAGTGGTTAATTGCTCATGCTTGTCTTTATTGGCTTCATTAGCTAGTTCATGGTCTTTAACAATTTCTTTAATATGATCCATAGATGCCAGTGTAACATCAATAAGCTCTTTAGAAACCTGTTGCTTGCCAATTCGTATTAAATCATATACGGTTTCGAGGTTATGTATAAACTCTGCTATATTGATAAACCCGAACATGCTGCTATTACCTTTAAGGGTATGCATAATTCTAAAGACCTCTTCAATAATGCTTTTTTCATCAGGTGTATCGTCTAGTTGAAGCAGAGCATTCTCGAGTTTATCGAGTAACTCACTGGCTTCTTCTAGGTAAACGGCTTTCATATTATCCATTAGCGAACAAATTTTTTAACAACCCCTAATAATTTATCTTCTTCGAATGGTTTTACCATCCATGCAGTAGCTCCTGCTTCTCTAGCTGCATTTTTTTTCTCCAACTGCGATTCGGTTGTAAGCATAATTATAGGTATATGCTTATAGCTTGGGTTTTTTCTAATGTTTTTTACCATGGTAATGCCATCCATAATGGGCATATTTAAATCGGTAACCACAAGTTTAACCTCTGTGCTTAGTTTGTCGAGTCCATCTTGCCCATCTCTGGCTTTAATTACATGATAACCAGCATCTATAAGATTGCTACTAATAAGCTCTCTTATACTTTCGGAATCGTCAACTATTAATAACGTATTTGGCATAATCAGGCGGCTTCTTCTTTAAACATAAGCAATCCAAAACCAGCCCTTTCTACTATAATCTTCATATCAAAAGGCAAGTCCGAATCTACTTTAACTTTTTTATCACTATAGTAATTAATAAACAGGTTTATCATTTGTATAGGAATTATATCCAACTGAGTTATGTTTTGCAATTGAATGTCTATGATGTCGTAATCTGTAAATGTTGTTAATAAACAATCTTTAATCGAATTGGCTTCTGTTAAACTAAGCGAGCCTTCGAAAATTAGTTTGGCTTTTCGAACGGTTTTTCTTCGTGATGGGATTAACTTGGCTGTGGTAACAGCTCCTTTTTTACCTCCCAAAATTATTTTCTCATTAAGATTTACTCCCTGTTTAGGGGTTGGAGTGTCAATAGGATTTTTCGATTTTTTAATAATTGGGTTCTCTATTTTTTGGGGTGTAATAACCTTAGGAGTTATGGTTTTTTTTACGCCAGTTTTCTTTTTAGCTGCTATTTTTGGGGTAGCTTTTTGCTTTGGCACAGCCTTAGGCTTCGCCTTTGCTTTGGTTTTTTTTATCTCTTTTGCAGGGATAAGCGAATCTTTTTTAATTCTTTTTAAGTTATTTCCTAAGGCCATTTTACTTACTTATTAACAAAAATTCATTTCCAAACGCTTGGTAGTCTTTTGCACTGTTTGAGCTTGGTGCATAGTTAATAACACTTTTGCCAAAAGAGGGCGCTTCTGCTGCCTTTACATTATTTCTAATGCTAGATTCAAACATTTTTATATCAAAATTTTCCTCAATGTACGCTTTAATTTCGTTGCTTAATTTACGCCTTTTATCGACCATAACAGGTAAAATGCCTAAAATTTTAAGCTTAGGGTTTAAGTTGCTCTTTATTTGCACAATGGTAGAATAGATTAAATCAAGCCCTTGTAGGCTTAAAGCAGTCATTTGCATAGGAATAATTACCTGATTCGATACTGTTAACGAATTGACTGCAAGTAAGGAGAAAGAAGGCGGACAATCAATAAGTACATAGTCGTATTTTCTAAGCCCGGTTAATGTTTTTTTTAATTGCAGTTCGCGTTCCTCAATTTGTGCAATCGAAATTTCAATATTAGCTAAGTCGATAGAAGAAGGAATAATGTCAAGCCCTTCCTCTTTAAGGTGTACGATTGCTTCTTTGGCTGCAACATCGCCCATAAGTACATCGCCAATGGTATGGTTAAATTCGTTTATTCCGAGCGAATAGCTAAGATTGCCCTGTGGGTCTAAATCTATTAGAAGCACCTTTCTTCCTTTTTGGGCTAATACAGCACCCAAACTTATTGCCGTAGTGGTTTTGCCCGTACCTCCTTTTTGATTTACAATAGAAATAAACTTCATTTGACTAAAATATTAATAATGTGCAAATTTACAATCATTAATTTATTATTAGTATTGAAAAAACGAATGCTGGAGGTGGGTTAGGTTAGAGGTGTTTTGTTATTTAAAATTTTGATGCGAATGAATTAATAGAGGTCTCCATTAGTAAAATTTGGGGGTTGTACATTTTTTTAAATTAAACTGGA
>Ga0256839_1004629_pt1 | contig 13292 bp, 8 predicted proteins | sample 354166metaG_FD_185968 | JGI IMG/M metagenome (GOLD analysis project Ga0256839, IMG submission 185968) | Hydrothermal vent microbial communities from Mid Atlantic Ridge, Atlantic Ocean - 354-166 | ecosystem: Environmental > Aquatic > Marine > Hydrothermal vents | place: Atlantic Ocean: Mid... | reverse complement strand
GAAAAACCGGTGTACCGGAAATGAGACAGCCGGGCCGGCGATCCGCAAATGAGAACCATTGCCGTCTGACGCAACCCGCCGTCCGGACGCGAAAAAACCAAATGCCGCCCCAGACCGCCGACGCCCGGCGTCAGCGCCAGTGTGACCTCCAGCGTCACATCCGAGGGCCCGGATGGCCGCCGACTGACGCCCGGCGTCACCCCTCCCGCACTACCGTTCGTCGGATGAACGACTGTATCGACGGCAACCGACGCTTTCAGGCCGACAGAACATGAACACGGGCCAGATGTTTTCAGGCAAGGACGGCAGGCCAGAGAACGTTCAGGCGGCGTCGAGGCGCTCGCGCAGGCGCCTGAGCGAGACGGGCGCGGCGGTGCCGAGCTCCTGGGCGAAGACCGAGACGCGCAGCTCCTCCATCATCCAGCGCGCCTCGGCCAGCCCCTCGGGCAGGGGGGCGGCGGGATCCTCGGGCAGCCGCGCCAGCAGCTCGCGCCAGACGGGGCGCAGCTCGGCCAGCCAGCGCGCGTCGCGCGCGGGATCGCGCTCGAGCTTCTCCAGCCGCCGCTCGACGGCCTGCAGATAGCGCGGATAGTGACGGAGGCGCTCGGGCGGGACACTGCGCACGAAGCCCGGGAAGACCAGCCGGGCGAGCTGGGCCTGGATGTCGCGCAGGCTCTCGAGGCGGTGGGGCGAGGCCGAGCCCTTGAGGCGGCGCTGGACGGCATGCCACCGCTCGAGCGCCTCGCCCACCCATTCCCGCAGCTCGGCCAGGGTGCCGGCCAGACGGTCGCGGTCCGCGAGCGCCGCCTCGAAGGCGGCGCGGTCACGGGGCAAGGGCCTGCCGGCGACGAGGACGGCGTGGAAGGCGGCGAAGACGAGCTCGTCGGCGAGGTCGCAGCCCGGGGCGAGCGCCGCGTAGCGCAGGGCGAGCCGTCCGTCGGCGGCGACGTCGCGCGCAAGCCGCCGGGCGAGGTCGCGCAGCCGGACCATATAGAGCCGGGTGAGGCCGGCGGGCATGGCGCGGCTGGCCGCCCGGGGGCTGTCCAGCACGCGCAGGTCCACGCCCCGGCCCGCCTCCACCAGCGCCGGCCAGCCCACCACGCGCACCCCCGCGCGCTCGACCTCGACCCGCTCGGGCAACGCGCCGAAGTCCCACCCGCGCAGCCCCGAGCGCTCGAGCCCCGCCCCGGCGGCGCCGGCGAAGGCGGCGCTCGCCGCCTCCCCGTGGCGGGCCTGGAGGGCGGCGAGATCCCGGCCCGCGGCCACCACCCGGCCCGCCTCGTCCACGAGCTCGAAGCGCATCCGCAGGTGCGCGGGGAGCTGGTCCGGCCGGAAGTCCTCCGGGCGCAGGGGCGTGCCCGTCATGCGCTGGAGCTGGGCGGCGAGCGCTGCGGCGAAGGGCTCGGGGCGCGGGTCCGTGCCCAGGGCCTGGACGGCGGCACGGGCGAAGTCCGGGGCGGGGACGAAGTGGCGGCGCAGGGCCTTGGGCAGCGAGCGGATCAGCGCCGCGGCCTTCTCCTCCAGCAGCCCCGGGACCAGCCACTCGAAGACGGCCGGGTCGAGGGCGTTGAGGGCGGCCAGCGGCACCCCCACGGTGACGCCGTCGTCCTCGGCCCCGGGCTCGAAGCGGTAGCGCAGCGCGAGCTCCAGCCCGCCTACGCTCAGGTGGTCCGGGAAACGCTCGGCCGTGTCCGCCTCGGGGGCGCGGGCGAGGAGCCGCTCTCGGGTCAGCCGCAGCAGCTCCGGGGCGCGGGTCTCGGCCTCGCGGCGCCAGCGCTCGAAGCCGGGCCAGTCGCGCACCTCGGCGGGGATGCGCTCGTCGTAGAAGCGCTCGATGGCCTCGTCCGCCACCACGAGCCCGGGCCGGCGCGTCTTGTGCTCCAGCTCGCGCAGCTCGGCCACCAGGGCCAGGTTGCGCTCGAGGAAGTCCGGCCGGCGCGGCACGCGGCCGGCCACCAGCCCCTCGCGGATGAGGAGCGCGCGGGCGCCGGCGGGGTCCACACGGCCGTAGTCCACGCGCCGGCGGGCCACCGCCGGCAGGCCCCAGAGCGTGACGGTCTCGAGGCAGTCGGTACGGCCCGCGCGCGGGTTCCAGCGCGGCTCGGCGTGGCTGCGCCGGACCAGGTGGGCGGCGAGCGGCTCCACCCAGGCGGGATCGATGGCGGCCACCGTGCGCGCGTAGAGGCGCGTGGTCTCGGCGAGCTCGGCCGCCACGATCCAGGCCGGGTGCCGGCGCGCCAGGCCCGAGCCGGGGTGGATGCGCAGCTTCACGCCGCGCGGGCCCTGATAGAGACCATCCTCGAGGTGCATGGCAACGTGGCTGAGGAGGCCGGCCAGCAGGCTGCGATGGATGGCGCCGTAGCCGGCGGGCTCGGTGTTCTCGCGCAGGCCCATGCCCTTGACCAGCTCGTGGAGCTGGGCGTGGACGTCGTGCCAGTCGCGCAGCCGGAGGTAGGAGAGGAAGTGCTCGCGGCACCACGCGCGGAGCTTCCGGTTGGACAGATGCCGCAGGCGATCGTGCCAGGCCTCCCACAGCTTGAGGAAGCCCATGAAGTCCGAGCGCGGGTGGTCGAAGAAGAGACGGTGGCGCTCGTCGGCGGCCGCGCGCGCCTCGGCCGGACGCTCGCGCGGGTCCTGCACCGAGAGCGCGGCGGCGATGATCAGCACCTCGCGGAGCGCCCCCTGGCGCTCGGCCTCCAGCACCATGCGGCCGATGCGTGGATCCACGGGCAGCCGTGCCAGCCGCCGGCCGAGCGCGGTGAGGCGCCCGTGCGCGTCGAGGGCGCCGAGCTCGTGCAGGGTGCGGCGTGCGCTTCGCAGGTGGCGCGGGTCCGGGGGCTCCATGAAGGGGAAGCGCTCGGGCTCGCCCAGCCCGAGGGCGGCCATGCGAAGCACGACCGCGGCCAGGTTGGCGCGCCGGATCTCCGGGTCGGTCCAGCGCGGGCGGGCGGCATGGTCGGCCTCGGCGTAGAGGCGGATGCACACGCCGGGGCCGAGGCGCCCGCAGCGGCCGGCGCGCTGATCGGCCGAGGCCTGGGAGACGGGCTCCACCGGCAGGCGCTGGATGCCGCTCCGGTGGCTGTAGCGGGCGAGCCGCACGAGTCCCGAATCCACCACGTAGCGGATGCCGGGCACGGTGAGCGAAGTCTCGGCCACGTTGGTGGCGAGGACGATGCGCCGCGCTCCGGCGGGGGCGAAGATGCGCTGCTGCTCCTGCGCCGAGAGCCGGGCGTAGAGCGGCAGGATCTCCACCGCGGGCGGATGGCGGCGGCGCAGGACCTCGGCGCACTCGCGGATCTCGCGCTCGCCCGGCAGGAAGACGAGCACGTCGCCAGGCCCCTCGCGCGAGAGCTCGGCCACGGCGTCCGCCACGGCCTCGGCAAGGTCGGCCTCCTCGCGCTCGTCGAGGGGCCGGTAGCGGATCTCGACCGGGTGGCTGCGGCCCGGGATCTCCAGCACGGGGGCGCCGCCGAAGTGCTCGGCAAACCGGCGCGCATCCAGGGTGGCCGAGGTGACGACCAGCTTGAGGTCGGGACGGCGCGGCAGGATGCGCCTGAGGTAGCCCAGCAGGAAGTCGATGTTGAGGCTGCGCTCGTGAGCCTCGTCCAGGATGAGGGTGTCGTAGCGGGTGAGCAGGGGATCGGCCTGGGTCTCGGCGAGCAGGATGCCGTCGGTCATCACCTTGACCAGGGTGTCGGGGCCGGTGCGGTCGCGGAAGCGCACCTGCCAGCCCACGAGCCGCCCCGGCTCGCTGCCGAGCTCGGCCGCCAGCCGCGCGGCGAGGCTGCGCGCTGCGATGCGCCGCGGCTGGGTGTGGCCGATGAGCCCGGCGGCCCCGCGCCCGAGCTCCAGGCAGAGCTTGGGGAGCTGGGTGCTCTTGCCTGAGCCGGTCTCGCCGCAGACGACCACGACCTGGTGCGCGCGCAGCGCGTCGAGGATGGCCTCGCGGTGCCGCACCACCGGGAGGTCCCCGGGGTAGCTCGGCACCGGGATGCGTGCGGCCCGCGCCGCGCGAGCGGCCTCGGAGGCCGCCGCTTCCGCCTCGAGCGCCATGAGCGCCCGGGGGTCCGGGCGCCGCGCGCGCGCGAGCCGGCGCAACCGCGCCTCGAGCCGCGGCCGGTCGGCTGCCATCACGCCCTCGGCGATGCGCCGCTCGAGGGCGGCGAGGTCCGGGCGGTCGCGGGTGCTCATCCAACCTATTGTCTCACAAACCCTTTCCCGGCCGGAGGGCACCGGCCGGCGCCTCCTGTCGGCTTGCGTAGAAAAGCCGCCGGCCGTTGCTATGCTTAGAAAACCCTGCCGCCCCGGCACCCGACCGGGGACGCAGGACGCGCCGCGGGGAAGCCACGGGCGCGGCCCCGGCAGCGGGCCCGCGCCGGCAGACCGGAGGAGTGCGTCCCATGCCGAACGAGCTCGATCCCATCGTTGGCGAGTGGTACAAGAACCTCGACGACGAGCAGACCTTCGAGGTCGTGGCCGTGGACGAGGACGAGGGAACGGTCGAGATCCAGTACTTCGACGGCGAGATCGAGGAGATCGACCTCGAGAACTGGTACGAGCTCAACCTCGAGCCCATCGAGCCGCCGGAGGACTGGAGCGGCCCCTTCGACGACCTGGAGCGCGACGACCTGGGCTACACGGACATGTCCATGCACCCGGACGAGTGGTCCAACCCCCTGGACGAGCTCGACCGGGACTAGCGCATCGACCCGCTCGCGCACGAGCACCGGCGGCGGGCCGCACCGGCCCGACCGGTGCTCACCGCTCGAAGAGCCGGCTCATGCCGCCGAGGAGAGAGCCCTCGCCGCGGTCGCTGCCGCCGGCGCGCGGGGCGTGCTCGAGGATGCGGTCGGCCAGCCGCGAGAAGGGCAGGCTCTGCAGCCAGACCCGCCCGTAGCCGCGCAGCGTGGCCAGGAACAGCCCCTCGCCGCCGAAGAACATGGACTTGAGCCCGCCGACGAGCTCGATGTCGTAGTCCACCCCGCCGGTGAAGGCCACGATGCAGCCGGTGTCCACGCGCAGCGTCTCGCCGTGGAGCTTGCGCTCGACCACGGTGCCGCCCGCGTGCAGGAAGGCCATCCCGTCGCCCTCGAGCTTCTCCAGGATGAAGCCCTCGCCCCCGAAGAAGCCCACCCCGAGGCGGCGCTGGAAGGCGATGGACAGGCGCGTGCCCTTGGCCGCGCACAGGAAGGCGTCCTTCTGGCACAGGAGCGGGCCGCCCAGCCTCTCCAGGTCGATCGGGACGATCTTGCCCGGATAGGGGGCGGCGAAGGCCACGCGCCGCTTGCCCGTGCCGGTGTTGGTGAAGTGGGTCATGAAGAGGGACTCGCCGGCCAGCATGCGCTTGCCGGCACCCAGCAGCTTGCCCAGCATCCCCTCGTCGGCCTCGCTGCCGTCGCCCATGCGCGTCTCGAACAGGATGCCGTCCTCCATGTAGTTCATGGCGCCGGCCTCGGCGATGACGGTCTCGCCGGGGTCGAGCTCGATCTCCACGAGCTGCATGTCGTCGCCGATGATCTCGTAGTCGATCTCGTGGCTGCGCATCCTCGTCCTCCTTTCCTTTCGCTCTCCTCGCTTCTGGGGGATCAGGGCCCCGCCGGAAGTCGGTGCAGGCGGCGCATCGGTTCAGCCGCGCGCCACCGGGCGCGTGGGGTCGTCCACCCACGCGCTCCAGGAACCGGGATAGAGCCGGCCCCCGCGCAGGCCGGCGTGTTCCATGGCGAGCAGGTTGTGGCAGGCGGTGACCCCCGAGCCGCACATGTGCACGCTGCGCTCCGGCGGCACCCCGCCGAGGGCCCCGGCGAAGCCCCGCCGCAGGGCCTCGGGGGGCAGGAAGCGGCCGAAGGGATCCAGGTTGCAGGCGCAGGGGCGGTTGACGGCACCCGGCACGTGGCCCGCCACCGGGTCGTAGGGTTCACGCTCGCCGCGGAAGCGCTCGGGGCTGCGCGCGTCCACGATGCGCCAGCCCGGGTCGTCGAGCAGGTCCACCACCGCCTCGGTGTCCATGACCATCTGGGGACGCGGGGCGGGCTCGAACTCGCGCGAGACCGGCGCGGGCGCGGCCGTCTCCACCGGCCCGCCCGCCTCCAGCCAGGCCTGCCAGCCGCCGTCGAGCACGGCCACGGCGCGGTGCCCCAGCCAGCGAAGCAGCCACCACAGGCGCGCGGCGATGGTGCCGCCGGCGTCGTCGTAGGCCACCACTTGGCAGTGACCGTCAATGCCCCAGAGGCCGAGCCGGCGCGCCAGCGCCTGGGGGTCCGGCAGGGGGTGGCGCCCCGTGCCGGGGCCGCGCGGCCCGGAGAGATCGGCGTCCAGGTGCGCGTGCACCGCGCCCGGGACGTGGCCCGCCTCCCACGCGCGTCGCCCCCAGCCCGCGTCCTCGAGGCGGTGGCGGCAGTCCACCACCACCCAGTCCGGATCGTCCAGGCGCGCGCGCAGGATCTCCGCGCCGACCAGCGTCGTCCACATGCGCCGATGATAGGCAAGACACGCCGCCGCCGCCACGGCGCGGCCCCGCGTCCCGCCACCGGCCCGGCCACGGATTGCACCGCGCCCGTGCCGGGCTCAGACTGTTCCCATGCCGATGCCGCCCCGCCTCGTGCTCGCCCTCAAGATCGCGCTCGCGTGCGCCGTCTGCCTCGGTGTGGCCGCGGGCGTCGTCGCCATCGTCCGCGCCCTCACGGGCTGAGCCCCGTGGGCGGCTCAGAGCGCGATGCGGCGGTAGATCTCGGAGATGCGGTGCGGCAGGCGGCGCACGTCCCGCACCAGGGTGAAGCCGCTGCGGCCGAACATGTGCGGCAGGTACTCCATGGCCTCCTCGTCGATGGTGACGCAGTAGGGATGCACGCCGCGGGCGCGCGCCTCGAGCACGGCCTGGCGCGTGTCCTCGATGCCGTAGGCGCCGCGGTAGCCGTCCTGGTCGTCGGGCCGGCCGTCGGAGAGGGCCAGCAGCACGCGCGTGCGCGCCTCCACCGCGCCGAGCCGCCAGGTCAGGTGGCGGATGGCTGCGCCGAGGCGCGTGTAGTCGCGGGGGCGGATGCCGGCGATGCGCGCGTGCACCGCCGGCCCGTAGGGCTCGTCGATGGCCTTGATGCGGTAGAGCTCGCAGCGCTTGTGGGTGAAGCCCGAGAAGCCGTAGATGGCGTAGCGGTCGCCCAGGCGCTCGAGCGCCTCGCACAGCAGCACCACCGCCTCGCGCTCGGTGTCGTTGATCCAGCCCTTGGTGGAGCCCGACATGTCCACGAGCAGCATCACGGCCACGTCGCGCTCGCAGCGCAGGCGGCGCACGAACAGCCCGTGCTCGGCCTCCAGGCCCGCCGCGCGGTCCGCCCAGGCCTCCACGGCGGCGTCGATGTCCACGTCCTCGCCCTCGGGCTGCCGTCGCAGGCGCCGGTCCTCGCCCCGCAGGGCCTCGAAGGTGCGGTGGATGTGCTTGACGAGGCCGCGGTGGCGCTCGAGGGTCTCGCGCACGAAGGCGGCGTCGCCGGGATGGATCTCGCGCTCGCGCAGCAGGCACCAGCCCTTGCGGTACTTGCCGCGTGTGTGGTCCCACTCGTCGTAGACCCAGGCGTCGGGCCCGGCGTCCGGGCGCTCGCCCATGCCCGCCGCCCCCGCGCGCACGGTGTAGGGGCCGGGGCCGGCGGGGACCAGGTACTCCGGGGGCACGTCGCCCAGGTCCTGCTGGATGGAGTCGAGGAGCGAGCGCACCTCGGGGCTGGGCACGACCACCTCGCCGTGGAGGGCGAGCTCGACGCGGAAGCCCTCGGGGCGCGCGGGGTCGGGCACCGCGAGGCGCTCGAAGCGCCCCTCGGGCGGCGCGCCGCGCATGGGGGCGAGCTCGGCCGCGAGCGCGGCGAGCGCCTCGGCCAGCGCCCCGCGCTCGCGCAGCCGCCGGGCTTCCACGACGGCGCGCACCCGCTCCGGCCGCAGCACGCCCTGGTAGGCGGGCGCCGCGGGTGCCGCCTCGGCCTCGTAGGCGGCGGGCAGCCAGGCGAGGCTGTCGTCGAGGGTGGCGTCCGGCCGGGCCAGGTCGCGCGCTGCCTCCGCCCAGGGGCCCGGGACCGCCTCGAGCCCGGCGGCGCCGCCGCCGAGATCCGCCAGCACGCGAGCCATCCCGGGCAGCGCCCGGGCCACGCAAGCGTCCAGCCGCAGCCGCTCCAGGTGATGCAGCCGCTCCAGCGCGCGCGCCGGGTCGGGCCAGCTCTCGGCCACCTCCTCCAGCGGCGCGCGCCAGGTGCCGAACCAGCCCTGGGCCCAGAGGTGCACGGCCATGGCCTTGTAGAGGGCGAAGTTGGCCTCGCGGTCGGGCAGGCGGCCGATGACGGGTGGCAGGTGCAGGGTCTCGGTGTCGGTCCAGGCCGCATCGTCGGCGGCGATGCGCAGCTCGCGCCCGTCGAGGCCCTGCACGAAGCGTCCGAGCAGCCCCTCCACCTCGTGCAGGTGCACCCCCGTGCGCGAGTCGCGCACATAGCGCACGTAGTCCTCGATGCGCTGCATCTCGACGATGGCGGCGAGCACGCCGCCCTCGTCGTAGCGGCCCATGACGTGCAGCACCCACTCGTCCCACTCGGGCGCGTCGAGGCGGGCGAGCGCGGGCGGGGCGAACATGCAGAAGTTGTAGGCGAGCTCGTCGCTGGTGGTGCGGACGAGCTCGAGCGCGCGCAGGAAGCGGTCCTGCGCCGGGCGCGGGAAGCGGGCGAGCTCGGCGGCGGCGCCCTTCACGCTGCGCCGCACCGAGAGGACCATGTAGACCAGCGCCTCGAGCCGCTCGGCGAGCGTCTCGGCGTCCAGCGGCGCGGCCTCCGGGGCCTGCCCGTCCATGGGCCAGAGGCTATACGCCGGCGGTCGCGGACGGAAGGCCCGCCCTCCGGGCCCGGCGCGCAGCGTGCGCCGGGCGGCTGTCGAGACGCGGGAGACGAGAGGCGCGAAAAGAGGACGGTGCAGGCTGACGCCCAGGATCCTCGCCTCTCCCCACCCGCCTTGCGACAGCGAGGCGCAGGTCTAGACTTCAGGGAGGGGGAGCTTCCCGGACGTCGCGCAGGGCCATGCCCCGCCACCGCACCGAGGCCATCCGCAACCTCGCCCTGGTGGGCCCGCCGGGCGCGGGCAAGACGACGCTGGCCGAGGCCCTGCTGCATGCGGCGGGCGCCGTCACCGAACCCGGCAGCGTGGAGAAGGGCACCACCGTCTGCGACTTCGACCCGCTCGAGCACGAGCACGGCCACTCCCTGTGCGCGGCCGTGGCCGGCTTCGAGCACGAGGGGGTGCATGTCAACCTGATCGACACGCCGGGGGCGCCGGATCTCCTCGGGCAGACGCTGCCCTGCCTGGCCGCGGTGGAGTCGGCCTTCCTGGTGCTGGACGCCGCCGCGGGCACCGTGCCGAGCCACGCGCGCCGGCTCATGGCGTTCGCGGCCACGCGACGCCTGTGCCGCTTCGTGGTGATCAACCGCATCGACGCCGACGGGGCCGACCCCGGGGGGACGCTGGCGGCCGTGCGCGAGGCCTTCGGGCGCGAGTGCCTGCCGCTCAACCTTCCCGCCGAGGACGGCCGCGCGGTGGCCGACTGCTTCTTCGCGCCCGGCGGCAGCCCCGACTTCTCCAGCGTGGAGGATGCCCACACCGCTCTCGTGGACCAGGTGGTGGAGGTGGACGAGCGGCTCATGGAGCTCTACCTCGAGCAGGGTGAGCGCCTCGACCCCGGGCAGCTCCACGCCCCCTTCGAGCAGGCGCTGCGTGAGGGCCACCTGATCCCGGTCTGCTTCGCCTCCGCCCGCACGGGGGCGGGGGTGCGCGAGCTGCTGGAAATCGTCGCCCGCCTCGCCCCCAATCCGGCCGAGGGCAACCCGCCGGTCTTCCTCAACGGCGAGGGGCCGGACGCGGAGCCCGTCGAGACGGTGCCGGATCCGGACCGGCACGTGCTGGCGCACGTCTTCAAGGTGCGCTTCGACCCCTACCTCGGCCGCATCGCCGCCTTCCGCCTCTACCAGGGCACGGTCCGGCGCGGCGCCCAGCTCCACGTGGGCGAGGCGCGCAAGCCCATCCGGGTGGCGCACCTGCTGGGGCTGCGGGGCGGCGCATACGAGGAACTGGAGCAGGCCGTGCCGGGCGACATCTGCGCGCTGGCCAAGGTTGAAGAGCTCGTCCACGGGGCGGTGCTGCACGACTCGCACGAGGCCGACCACTACCGGCTCGAGCCCCTGCGCTTTCCGACGCCGGTCTTCGGTCTCGCAGTGGCGCCGCGCAGCCGCGGCGACGAGCAGAAGGTCTCGGAGGCGCTGGCGAAGCTGGTGGCCGAGGACCCCTGCCTCGCGCTCGAGCACGACGGCGAGGGCCGCGAGACGGTGCTGCGCGGGCTGGGGGCGCTGCATCTCAGGCTCGCGCTGGAGCGGCTTGCGCGCCAGCACCGCGTCGAGGTGGAGACGCGCCCGCCGCGGGTGCCCTACCGCGAGACCGTCACCGTGACGTCCGAGGGGCATCACCGGCACAAGAAGCAGACCGGAGGCGCGGGCCAGTTCGGCGAGGTCTTCCTGCGCCTCGAGCCCCTGCCGCGCGGGGCGGGCTTCGAGTTCGTCGATGCGGTCACCGGTGGCGCCATCCCCTCGGCCCTCATCCCCGCGGTCGAGAAGGGCGTGCGCCAGGCGATGGCCGAGGGGTGCGTGGCGGGCTTCCCCATGCAGGACGTGCGTGTCACCGTCTACGACGGCAAGACCCATCCCGTGGACTCGAAGGAGATCGCCTTCGTGATCGCCGGCCGCAAGGCCTTCCAGGACGCCGCCGCCAAGGCGCGCCCCATCGTGCTCGAGCCTGTCATGCGGCTGGAGGTGGAGGCCCCGGCGGCGGCCATGGGCGACGTCACGGGCGACCTCGCCGCCCGGCGCGCCCGCATCACCCGCTCCGGCACGCGCGCCGACGGCAAGATGGTGATCGAGGCCGAGGCGCCGCTGGCCGAGCTCGCCGACTACGAGACGAGCCTGCGGGCGCTGACCGGTGGCGAGGGGAGCTACACGCTCGAGCTGGCCGGCTACGAGCCCGTGCCGCCCCGCATCCAGCGGCGCCTGCAGGAGGAGGCCGCCGGTGGCGCCGGCCCCTGACCCGCCGCGTTCAGTCCCCGGACGGCATGGCCTCGCCCGGCGCCACGGGCCGGTAGGGCGTGCTCCGGTGGCGGTCGTGGTAGTGCATGCGGTAGCGGACGAAGTCGTCCAGGCGGTCGAAGTGCAGGAAGGGGTTGCCGGCCTTCTGCTCCGCCCAGGTGGAGACCGGCCGCTCGGCGTAGTGGTGGCCGGGGTGGATCACGGTGGCGTCGGGCAGGCCCGCCTTGAGCCGGCGCAGCGTCCGGAACATCTCCTCCGGGTCGCCGCCACGCAGGTCGCAGCGGCCGCAGCCGAAGACGAAGATCGTGTCGCCGGCGATGAGGTGGTCGCCCGGCAGCAGGTAGCAGGCCGAGCCTGGCGTGTGGCCGGGCGTGTGCAGCACGCGGATCTCGGTCCCGCCGACGGCGATGGTGTCACCGCCGTGGTGCAGGGTGGGCGCGCCCCCCTGCCGGCCCCAGAATTCCGCCTCGGCCTTGAGCAGGTGCACCTGCGCGTCGTGGGCGGCGAGCAGCTCGGCGAGGCCGTTGACGTGATCGTGGTGGCTGTGGGTGAGCAGCACGTCGGTGATGCGCAGGCCCCGCTCCTCGGCCAGCCCGAGGACACGGTGCACTTCCCAGGCGGGGTCCACCACGGCCGCGCGCCGCGTCGCGTGGTCCTCGATCAGGTAGACGAAGTTCTCCATGGGCCCGAGCTCGAGCGTGTGGAGCACGTAGGGCAGCGGCTCGCTCATGGCGGGACCTCCCGTCCGATCATTCCATGCGATTGGGAACTCTGATCAATCCGCTGCACGGATCGATCAGCGCGATAGTGCTTCGCGGTCCATTTCGACTTTTTGTCGCATCGCCATGCACTTCCCTGTGCATGGGCCGTCCCGCGGCCATCCCTGGCCGCGGGGAAGCCATGAAAAATCGGATTTTTCATGGCTTCCGATTATAGGCGCGCGGCTCAGGCCAGGAGGCGATCGCACAAGGCCTCGAGGTCGGGCACGGTGAGCGCCGGCGGCTCGAGCGCGGCGGGCCACGGGCGGCCCGCGCGGTTCACCCAGGCCGTGCGCAGGCCCGCGCGGCGGGCGGCCTCGACGTCGCGCTCGGGATCGTCGCCCACGTGCATCACCGCCCCCGGCCCCACGCCCAGCCGCGCCACCAGGGCGCGGAAGAAGCCCGGGTCGGGCTTGGCCACGCCCAGCCCGGCCGCGTGGAAGGCCGCGTCGAGGTAGCCTGCGAGCGGCGTGCGCTCGAGGCGCGCGTTGCCGTTGCTCACCGCCACCAGCCGGTAGCGCCGGCTCAGCGCCCCGAGCGCCACGCGCACATCCGGGTAGGGCTCAACCCGGTCGCGCGCGGCCCTGAAGGCCGCGAGCGCCTCCTCGGCCATCCCGGGCGGATAGCCCCACTCGGCAAGCAGGCGCCGCAGGTGCTCGCGCCGCAGCGCGGTGACGTCCCAGGCGAGCTCGGGCCGCTCCCGGGCCACGCGGCGGCGGTGGGCACGCAAGGCGTCCACCCCGAGGTGGCGGGCGATGCGTGGCGCGTGCCCGCGGAGCCAACGATGCAGGACCGCCTCGGCGCGGTCGAGCGTAGGCTGCAGCGGCCAGAGGGTCTCGTCCAGGTCGAAGGCGATGACCCGCAGCCCCGTCACGGGCGGCTCCCGCCTCAGCGTCCGCCGGGCCGCTCTTCCAGCACGCGGGCGCTGCGGATCACCACGGGCGGTCGTGGCACGTCCCGCGGGAAGGGGCCGGCGGGCCCCGTGGGCCGGCGCACGATGGCCTCCACCACGTCCATGCCCTCGACCACGCGGCCGAAGACCGTGTAGCCGGAGGGCCGTGCCGCGGGCGGGCGGTGGTCGAGGAAGGCGTTGTCGGCAAGATTGATGTAGAACTGGCTCGTGGCCGAGTCCGGGTCGCGCGTGCGCGCCATGGCTACCGTGCCGCGGCGGTTGCTGAGACCATTGTCGGACTCGTTGGGGATGGGCGGATGCGTAGGCTTGCGCACGAGGTCCGCCGTGAAGCCTCCGCCCTGCACCACGAAGCCCGGCACCACGCGGTGGAAGATGGTGCCGTCGTAGAAGCCCTCGCGCACGTAGCGCAGGAAGTTCGCCACCGTGCGCGGGGCTCGTTCGGCATCGAGCTCGATCACGATGCGGCCGAGGTCGGTCTCCAGGGCCACCCGGGGGCCGGCCCAGGCGCCGGCGGCACCGGCGGCGAGC